>OLSC01000292.1_pt1 | contig 63873 bp, 49 predicted proteins | sample 1672881 | NCBI WGS metagenome assembly OLSC01 (sample SAMEA3136733, study PRJEB25190) | human gut metagenome | biome: human gut; feature: human-associated habitat; material: faeces | place: Austria | collected 2013 | reverse complement strand
CCCCCACGCTTTTATGCATTATGCGATTCAGCGCTTGCCGGAGTACAGCTGCTGATCGATCACCTGTGCGAACACGCGGTTCACTGCCGGACGCACCACTTTCAGCGACGGGGTCAGGCACTTGTTTTCCTGCGTGAACTGGGTATCCAGCACTACGAACTTACGTACGGATTCGGCGCGGGAAACGGTCGCGTTCGCCTTGTCGACGTACTTCTGGATTTCGTCGTGAACGGCGGCGGTCGCAGCCACGCGATCCAACGGCGTATCGGCAGACAGTCCAATGGAAGGCAGCCAAGCCTCCAATCCTTCCGGATCCAACGTGATCAGCGCACCGATGAACGGACGATTGTCGCCGACAACTACCACATGCTCCACAATCGGACATTTCACAATCTCCTGCTCCATCGGAATCGGAGAAACGTTCTTGCCGCCGGCGGTGATGATGATGTCCTTCTTACGGCCGGTGATCGTAATACGTCCCCCGTCGTCAATCGACGCCAAATCACCCGTTTTCAGCCACCCATCCTCGGTGAACGCTTCCGCCGTCTTCTCAGGCAGGTTGTGGTAGCCCCTGAACACGTTCGGGCCCTTCACCTGAAGTTCGCCATCATCGGAAATGCGCACAGACGATCCCGGAGCCGGTTGGCCGACAGTGCCGATCACATTGTCGGTGACGCGGGTCGCGGCGAACGGCGCAGCGGTTTCCGTCATACCGTAACCCTGAATCATCGGCAGGCCGATACCGTTGAAGAAATGCGCCAGAGACACGTCCAGAGGAGCACCACCGCATGCCACGTAGCGGATGCGCGGGCCGAGAGCGCTACGCACGGTACGGTATACGGAAGCCTCATACGAAAGATGCTGCGCGATCTGCTTGGCGGTCGGGCGTTCGCCGGCCTGCTGCATGCGCGACCAATCGCGTGCGGCTTCGGCAGCCTTGAGGAACAGGCGTCCCTTCCAACCCGTGCCGGCCTTGCGGGAGGCCGCGTTATACACCTTCTCGAACACTCGTGGTACGCCCAGCAGATATGTCGGTTCGAAGGAACGCAAATCGGGCAGCAGCGTCTTTGTGTCCGGCAGATAACCAACCACGCCGTCGTCGGAAGCAATCGACGCGTACTGGATGAACCGTGCGAAACAGTGGGCGAGCGGCAGGAAGAGAAGCAGTCGCGGATGATCTTCGAGAACGATCTCATGCAACGCCAGACTGCCTGCGCGCGTGATCGATATGAAATTGCGGTGCGAAAGCTCGGCACCCTTTGGAGCTCCCGTCGAACCGGACGTGTACACGATGGTGGCCAGATCGTCTGCATGCACCGAATCGATGCGCGCTTCCAGCTCCTCGTCGGACACGGTGACGCCCAAGCCTTCCAACGCGCCCATGGCGTTGGAATCGAGCATCAGAATGTGCTTGAGAGACGGGCAGCGGTCGATTACGGAGTCGAGACGGTCGAAGCGCTCGCGATTGTCGGCGATGGCCAGTTTCACATCCGAATCGTTGAGGATACGCTCGGCCTGCGCCGCGGAATCAGTGTCGTAGATCGGCACGTTCACCGCGCCGATGGCGGCCAGTGCGAAGTCGAGCACGCCCCACTCGTAGCGGGTGGTGGAGAAGATGGTGACGGCATCGCCCTTGTTGATGCCGAATGCGATGAGGCCTTTTGCGGCGGCGAGCACGGCATTGTGGAATTCGCCGGTAGTGACCTTCGTCCATTGGCCGGGGGCGGTTTTGTGTTCCGCGATCACGGTATCTTCGCCAGTGCGCGCTATGCGTCCAGTAAGCAGGGAATAGATGGATTCGTCGTCGCGCACCTCAACGGATTCGCCCGGGGTGGTGTACTCGGTGAGCATGAAGCGTTCTCTTTCTCGCGGTTTTTGCGTTGTTTCCGCGTATTTCTGCTTGTGATGCGTGCGGGAGCGATACAAACCGTGTGTCCGCGTTTCCTACCCCTTGCGCACCTTGCACATTCTAAGTTACGGGGCCGTAAGTCTGCATTGTGAGAAGCGACAAGAAATATTTCATCAACTTTGTATGAACTGACAAATGGTGCTATTCCGTCAAAAATCAAGTGTTTGGTGTCGCGCTGTATCCGTTCGAAAAAAAGGCTTGACGTAACGGTTGCGGGGGAGCCGCCATGCTTCCCATATATCCCCGAAAGGACCGTAAAACCAGCGAAATGCGAAGAAATGGTGGTGCGAGCGTTTTTTATCGAGTACACTCACGAGTGACGCAATTTACCCCTTGCGTCAGAGGGCTGCCTGCTCAACGGCGAACATCCAGCCTTTCTCTTTTCAACGTTGCTGATTTGAGGTCGATTATGGCAATTCGATTGCGACGGTTCGCTGTATGCAATGCGCCCTTGACGATTGCGAGCTGCCTTGGATAGGCTGAAAACGGTTTGCCACGCACCGGTTTTCCCGTATTGGCCTGTTGCGATTCGTTTGTTGGATGCATGGCGATTGCGCTTTGGGCCGTAGGCGAGCTGGCAACGCGAGTGCGCTCATTGGACGGAAGGTGTTTATGTTTGACAAGAGGCTGTTTTCCCTCGCTCCCGGCGTGGGGCGGTTGGTTGCGGCGAAAGTGCTCTGCCAATGGGTCGGACTGCTGTCCAACGTCGTGTTCGTGGTGACGGTGGTGGTCATGCTTTCGCCGGCGCTTGCCGTGGTGGAATCGGCGTTCGACCCCATGTTCTCCATGGGTGATAGTGGCCTGATTTCCCGCCTGTTCATCGGCTTTGGCTACGGCGGATTCAGTGCGGAAACATACGTCGGATGCGTGCTGGCGATCGTGGTCTGTGCGGTACTGCGTTTTCTGATGATGCGCGCAGCGGCCTATTTCGGCGCGGAAGCGGCTGAGCGTGTCAAACTCGCGTTACGTGAACAGCTTTTTAATAAAATGCTTGCGATCGGACCATCATATTCGCAACATATCAGCACTGCCGACGTGGTGCAATCTGCCGGTGAAGGCATCGAACAAATCCAAAGCTTCTTCGAATTATTCCTACCGCAACTGTTTTATGCGATTCTCGCACCGGTAACATTATTTTTTATAGTTGCGCCGATTAATATGCCGACGGCTGTTACATTGCTTGTATGCGCGCCGTTGATTGTATTGATTGTTGGCATGGTCGCAATGCGCGCAGCCCGAGTATTCAAAAAATATTGGGGAAAATACACCGACATGGGATCTGTGTTTCTTGACAATGTACAAGGTCTTGAAACGCTGAAAACTTTTGACGCGGATGCGCATGCCGCCAAGAAAATGGGCGAGCAAGCGGAACAATTCCGCGTAATGACCATGAATGTTCTGCAAATTCAGCTGCGCTCGCTCACCGCCATGGACGTCGTCGCATACGGGGGTGCCGCGGCCGGCGTGGGCGTATCGATCTGGCAGTATGCGAGTGGTGCCGCATTGCCGCTTGCCGGCGTGCTGCTGATAGTGCTTCTTTCCGCGGATTTCTTCATTCCGCTGCGCCAATTGGGGTCGTTCTTCCATGTTGCGATGAACGGCATGACTTCGACCAAGCGTATTTTCGCATTGCTTGATACGCCGATTCCTGCGCATGGGATGCAGGAAATGCCGGAATTCGGCGCTTCCGATAACGGTGTGGACGTGTGCTTTGATGACGTGTCGTTCCGATATGTGGACGTGAATACGGACGCTGCGGCGGCTGTGAGTGTGGCTGCGGATACGGCTGTGACGGCGGATATGGAAACTGGAAAAACTGGACAAATCGGGGGGAAGTCCGGTGTGGTTGGTGCTGGAAAAACAGGCATGTCGAAAGATGATGATGGTTCGGTCGTCGCATTGCATGGCGTCTCTTTCACTGCGCGGCGCGGGCAGGTGACCGCCATCGTCGGTCCGTCCGGATCCGGCAAATCCACCGCCGTCGAACTGCTCTCCGGAAATCTTTCCGGATATGAAGGATGTATGTGGCTGCAATCCGGAAACACAGGAAACAACTCGACGCAACGGTACCAAATCAACGATCTTTCCATCGAATCCCTTACGAGGGAAATCGCCATAGTGGCGGCGCAAAGCCACCTTTTTGCAGGAACGTTGCGTGACAATCTGCTGATGGTCAAGCCGGATGCCACCGAAAGCGAACTGTGGCAAGCGCTGGAAGCGGCGCATATCAGCGATTTCGTGCGTGCGCAATCGCAAGAACTTGACCTGGCCATCGAACAGGGCGCAAGCAACCTGTCGGGAGGGCAGAAGCAACGCATCGCCATTGCGCGCGCATTGCTGCGGGAGCCTGCCGTCTACATTTTCGACGAAGCCACCAGCAGCGTCGATGTGGAAAGCGAAACCCTGATTCTGCAAACCATTCGGGCGCTTGCGGATCGGGGCAAAACCGTGATCATGGTGACGCACCGCATGGCGAATGCAGCCGACGCCGACCATGTGGTGGTATTCGAACACGGGCGCGTGGCGGAACAAGGCACGCATGCGGAACTCATGCGTGCCAACGGAACATACGCCAAACTGTTCCACGCCCAACAAACCGTGGAAAACATAGGTCTACGCAATAACGCAACCCATTCCACCTCTGCATCCCACGCACTTAAAGCGTCCGATTCTGCAGAATCAGTCACGCAGCGTGCGGAAATGGGTCTCCAAGTGTCCGATTCCGCAGAAACGGACAACCAACTCACTAAAAACACCGCTCAGTTGTCCGATTCTCCCGAATCGGTCACGCAGCGTGCCGAAACTACGTCTCGGATGTCCGATTCTGCAGAAACGGACGCACAGGGTGCGAAAACGGGCGTTCGGATGTCCGATTCGACAGAATCGGACGCGAAGACAATGCCCACGTCTCGCCTTATTGCGCGCCTGTTGAAGGAGGTTGGGCCGCAGCGCAAGTACATGATCGTCGCGTGCGTCTGCGGCACGCTCGGCCATCTCGCCGCCACTTTCCTGCCGGTGTTCGGCATCGCGGCGGCCTTCGCTGCAGTCGGCTCGCCGGTCTGGAACCTCAGCGTTCCCGCGGCGCTCGCAGTCATGGCCGTATGCGCGCTGATCCGCGGCGGCATGCGTTACGCCGAACAGTTCATGAACCATAACGTGGCGTTCCGTCTGCTTGCGCTATTCCGTGCGAAAGCCTTCGCGGCCCTGCGCCGTCTCGCCCCCGCCAAGCTTGCAGGCAAAGGCAAAGGCGACCTGATCGCACTGGTCACCACCGACGTGGAACTGCTGGAAATCTTCTTCGCACACACCATCAGCCCGGTCGTCATCGCCATTGTGACTACCGTCGTCTACGCGCTCGCGCTACTCACCCTCAGTCCGCCCCTCGCGGCGACGCTCATCATCGCGCACCTCATTATCGGCGTCATACTGCCGAAACTCTTTGCATCCGCGGTGCGCGGCATCGGTCCGGAACTGCGCAAGGAGTCGTCCGCCCTCGATGACGAAATGCTTGACGACATGCGTGGCATCGGCGAAATCATCCGCTTCGGCCAAGGCGATGCCCGGCTTGCGTCCATTCAGCGTTGCACGCGCTCGCTGTGGGTCAAACGTGTGCGTCTGAGCGTGAAAAATGGCGATTTTGCAGGATTTGGCGCGGTATTGGTGATGCTGTTCACGGCGATTGCGGCTTTCCTTGCGATGACGTTGTGCACTGCGGTTTCCACTGCCGCCGATATGTCGGAAGGCCTGATGTGGATGGGTTCCGTGGGATCGAACGCCCCAGCGTTGGTTGCGGCTTTCGTGCTGCTCGCCAGCTCGTTTGGGCCGACGCTTGCGTTGAGTGCGTTGCCGGCGAATCTGACGCAAACGTTTGCTTCGGCACGCCGCCTGTTCGCGTTGATGGATGAGGCTCCCGCTGTGGTCGAGCAGGGGAGCGAACGCCCGGAATATCAGGGCATGACAATGCGCGATGTCACATTCGGCTATGGATCCGGCGCCCGTATTTCCGGCGAACGCACGCCAAACGGGCGGTCGGAGCATGCGACTGGCATGAGTCCGGCACGCCCCGCGGAAGCGCAATCCTCCGGCGAACAAGGTGCCGGCATCGCCTCGCAACCGGTGCTCGACCATGTTTCACTCGATGTTTCACGGCAGGGCATTCTCGGTATTCAAGGCCCGTCCGGGCGTGGAAAATCAACGATGTTGAAACTGCTGATGCGCTACTGGGATCCGGATTCCGGCACGATTTCGCTGTCGGATGTTCCATTGCCGCAGGTTGACGCCGGATGGCGTCGGCGCGTGCAGACGATGATGGGACAGGAGACGTATCTGTTCGACGGAACGATTCGCGAAAATCTCGCTATTGCCTGCAATGACGCCGATTTTTCGGATTCTGGCAGTAATTCTGGCAGTAATTTCTGTAGTAATTCCAGCAGTAATGCTGGTGGTGATTCCGCTGATTCCTCCGATTCGGATCTCGCGCACGACATTCCCGATTCCGTATTGCGCGAAGCCCTCGCCAAGGCGTCCGCGCTCGAACTGGTCGATGCGCTGCCGAACGGCTTGGATACGCAGGTCGGCGAGCTGGGTGGCCGCCTTTCGGAGGGTGAGAAGCAACGCATCGGATTGGCCCGCATGTTCCTTCGCGACGCCGATTTGGTGCTGTTCGACGAGCCGACGAGCCGTCTTGACGCCTATAACGAGTCGGTGATCCTCGGATCGGTCAACAATCTCGCCGAGCGGGGGAGTGCCGTCGTGCTGGTGTCGCACCGCGATTCCACCATGCGCGTCGCCGATCGCATATTGCGTATGTAGAGCGTCGCGCAAGTACGTGCGCATCGCACCCCGTCCGCAATGTGGTCGTATGAAAATCATGCGTCATTCGTATTTCTTATAGCGTGCATCGAAAGTGCGGTCGAAAGGAGCCGTGCGCGCGAATCGAAAGCGAATGGCGCATATCAGGCAAGAAAAGCGAATGAAATTGCGGAATCGTCGGCAGAATCGAAATCGTAAGAAAATGAAACAATCATGAAAATGATAGTCAGAATTTAAGAAAAGCAACTTTTTAAGACGTGCAAATATTCAGTTCACATGATTTTGTAACGAAAAATCGTTAGTATCTGTGTCAAGAGATATCCGCTCTGCAGCAGGGTGGAATACGATTCGACGAAAGGCTGGCGATGGCCAACAACAGGAACGAACTGAACAAGAATCTGGCGCAGATGCTCAAGGGTGGCGTGATCATGGACGTCACCACCCCGGAGCAGGCGAAGATCGCACAGGACGCGGGCGCATGCGCGGTGATGGCTCTCGAGCGTATTCCGGCCGATATTCGTGCTGCCGGCGGCGTTTCCCGCATGAGCGATCCGGCCATGATCAAGGGCATTCAGGAAGCCGTGTCCATTCCGGTCATGGCAAAGGTTCGTATCGGCCATGTTGCCGAAGCCCGCATTCTGCAGGCCATCGAAATCGACTACATCGACGAATCCGAAGTGCTGAGCCCCGCCGACGACGTGTACCACATCGACAAGAACCAGTTCGACGTGCCGTTCGTGTGCGGCGCGAAGAACCTGGGCGAGGCGCTGCGCCGTATCGCCGAGGGCGCTTCCATGATCCGCACCAAGGGCGAGCCGGGCACCGGCGATGTGATCCAGGCCGTGCGCCACATGCGCACCATGAACAAGCAGATCCGCGAGCTCGTCTCCCTGCGCGACGACGAGGTGTATGAGGCCGCCAAGCAGCTGGCCGTGCCGTACGATCTCGCCAAGTATGTGCACGACAACGGTCGTCTGCCGGTCGTCAACTTCGCCGCCGGTGGCGTGGCCACTCCGGCCGATGCCGCGCTCATGATGGAACTGGGTGCCGAAGGTGTGTTCGTCGGTTCCGGCATCTTCAAGTCCGGAGACCCGGCCAAGCGTGCCGCCGCCATCGTGCAGGCCACCGCCAATTGGCAGGACGCCGACCTGCTCGCACGCCTTTCCGAGAACCTCGGCGAGGCCATGGTCGGCATCAACGAAGACGAGATCGAAACCATCATGGCCGCTCGCGGCGAGTGATTGCGCTGTAATTTCGTGCGCTGTGCGCTGCGTGCGGCTGTCGGCATGTCTGTTCGATGCGCCGCGCGCAGCCCGTTTCGCATGATTCGCGATGGTTCGGGTAAGGAGATCCGATGGTTGTTGCCGTTGAATACATTTCGAAGGAAGAATCGACTGACGTTGCCGAAGGTGCGGCTTCTGCACAGCATGGCGTGACCGGCATCCTTGCGGTGCAAGGCGCGTTCGCCGAGCATGCGGCGATGCTGGATCGGCTTGGTGCGCCGTGGAAACTGCTGCGTGCCGCCGAGGATTTCGACGATTCGATCGACCGCGTGATTCTGCCTGGCGGCGAAAGCACCACGCAAGGCAAATTGCTGCGTTCGACCGGCTTGTTCGAGCCGATCGCCGCGCATATCGCCGCTGGAAAGCCGGTATTCGGCACCTGCGCGGGCATGATTTTGCTTGCTCGTCGTCTCGATAACGACGAGAACGTCTATTTTGGCGCGTTGGATGCGGTCGTGCGCCGCAATGCGTATGGACGTCAGCTTGGTTCGTTCGCTGCGTCCGCCGATTTCGGCGCTTCTGACGATGCGGATGCTGTGGTGGTTGCGTCGGGGGAGTCTGTCTCTTCTGCGATTTCCGCGGCTGCTGGTGAGGAGGGGGCTTCCGAGGCTTCGGATACGTCGGTGGTGCTCAAGGATTTCCCTCTGGTGTTCATTCGCGGACCGTTTGTTGCCGAGGTCGGCGAGCGGGCCACGGTCGAAACGTCGGTCGACGGCAATGTGGTCGGTTTGCGTCAGGGCAAGATTCTCGCTACGGCGTTCCACCCCGAACTGACCGACGATACCCGCATTCACGAGCTGTTCCTCAGTTTGTAGGCTCATCGAGCGGTGCGGAGTCCGTCTCTTCGTCGTATGCGTTGTTTTGGGAGGTTTGCGATTCGCAGACCTCCTTTGTATATGTTCTTTATATGTTTTCTCTTGTGAGGTAGCTTTCTTGCGATCCATTTTTTGGTTGAGATGCGCGGACAATCGCAGATTATTGTGCAAACGATGTCATTCTGTTTGTGCGAAACGCCGATGATTTCGTTGGCGCTTCAATAGCGCACAACAGTTGCAGGGGGGCTATCGAACCGGTTTGCTTGACACCTTGATACAACCGTGTATCATCGGAGCTAATGGTACACGGTTGTATCAGAAAGGAAACAAAGCCATCCTACCAGTCCAAACATCACCACGGGGGTATTGTTTGGCAGGTCGCGAACATACAAACGTCACCAAGTGGAAAGCACGGCATGTGCATTCCGCGGCGGATGTTCCGAAACATATGCGACCGACATGCAATCAGCATGCGAAGCGGATGGCAGAAAGGGAAAAGAACATGCGCAACATGAAGAAGGCTCTCGCAGCGGTAGCAGCAGTGGCAACCCTCGCCAGCCTCGCGGCCTGCGGTGGCAGCGACGGCGGCAACGACGCCAAGGCCAACGCCGGAGACGCAGACAAGGCGGATCTCGTTTTCTGGGGCTGGGACACCGGCAACACCATGAAGGCCCTGATCGCCGACTTCGAAAAGGCCAATCCCGGAATCACCGTCAAATTCAACAACACCGGCACCGCATCCGACACCCAGACCGCACTGAGCAACGCCGTCGCGGCAGGCAAGGGTGCCCCCGACGTGGTCATGCTGGAAGATCCGACCGTCACCCAGTTCGCGGTTACCGGCGACCTCGTTGACCTCACCGCCTACGGTGCCGACAAGCTCGAAGACGACTTCTCCGCAGGCCCGTGGAGCAAGCTACAGTATGATGGCAAGCCGTATGCGCTGCCGATTGATTCCGGCCCGGAAGTCTTCTTCTACAACGATGCCGTGCTCAAGAAGGCCGGCGTCGACGGCTCCCAGATCAAGACTTGGGACGATTATTACGAGGCAGCCAAGAAGGTCAAGGCTATCGGCGCCTACATGACCAACAATTCCGGCTCCTCCATGGAATACCAGCCCTTCACCGCCCAGGCATGGCAGGCCGGTGCGCAGCCGTGGAAGGTTGATGGCGAGAACATCACCATTGACATGACCAAGGATTCCGGCATGAAGAAGTACATCGAATTCCAGCAGAAGCTCATCGACGAAGACCTCGTCGACACCAAGATCGCCAACTGGTCCGACGACTGGAACCGTGCGCTCAACGAAGGCGACATCGCCACTCTCACCATCGGCGCATGGATGCCGGTTAACCTCATGAACGGCGCTCCTGACCAGGCCGGCAACTGGCGCGTGGCCCAGCTCCCGCAGTGGAACGAAGGTGACGAGGTCTCCGCTGAAGACGGCGGCTCCGCACTCGCGGTCGTCTCCCAGTCCAAGCAGCAGGCCGCGGCCTACAAGTTCGTCGAATACTTGACCCACGGCGACGGCGCCCAGACCATGGCCGACACCGGCACCTTCCCGAGCCTGAAGAAGATCCTCTCCTCCGACTCCTTCACCGATCCGAACACTGAAGCCAACAAGAAGGTCAACGACTACTTCGGCGGCCAGAACGTGAACGAGATTCTCTCCGAAGCCGCCCAGCGCAAGGTCTCCGCCTTCCAATACCTGCCGTACAACCCGTACGCGCAGTCCACCTTCGGCGATCAGATCTCCAAGGCCTACAGCGAGGACATCACTCTGGAGGAAGCCTTCGTCAACTACAGCAAGGCGCTCACCGATCACGGCAACCAGCAGGGCTACACCGTCACCAGCAAGGACTGACGGCGCCCAGCCGCTGCCGTGCGGCGCAACGAAAAACGCGATAATGCGATCCGACATACGCAACGCACCATCGCAACCATGAAGATCGACGGCAGGTGGGAATCGTCTGACGTGACCCGCCTGCCTCACTTCGCAAAAATAATTTTAAAAACGAAATCTTACAATAGAAAAAGATTTCAAAAAAATAGCAATCCTGTAATTCAAACAATAAAAGATTTTGCGGATTAACAATTGCACATGGTTGTGCGATCAATAGAGCAAAAAGCATACAGAAAGAAGAAAGCATGTCTCAGCAAGCAGCAGTCGCGGCGGATGCGCTGCATACGCCTGCGGACCAGGTTCGCGTCAACCGTCACCGTGCGGATTGGCGTGGTTGGAAGTTCATGTGGCCGTTCGCGTTGGTGTTCGTGTTCGTGTTCGTGATCCCGATCCTGTACGCGATCTACATCAGCTTCTTCCAGAAGCAGATGATCGGCGGCACGAAGTTCGTGGGAATCAGCAACTACATTCGTCTGTTCCACGACCAGCAGTTCTGGAGCTCGGTCGGCAGGGTCGCGCTGTTCACCTGCGTGCAGGTGCCGGTCATGCTGTTCCTGTCGGCGGCGATGGCCCTGGCGTTGGATTCCATGAAGCTGCACGGCGCGAAGTTCTTCCGCATCTCCACGTTCCTGCCGTACGCGGTGCCGGCCGTGGTGTCGACTTTGGTGTGGGGCTTCATGTATGGCGCGAAGTACGGTCTGGTCGGCTCGCTGAACGACTGGCTGGGCACGAACCTCGACGTGCTGAGCCCGAACGTGCTGCTCGCTTCGATCGGCAACATCGTGACCTGGGAGTTCACGGGCTACAACATGCTGATCTTCTACAGCTCGCTGTCCACGATCCCGCATTCGCTGTACGAGGCCGCATCGATCGACGGCGCGTCCGAGTGGCAGATCGTCAAGTCCATCAAGCTGCCGGAACTGAAGGGCTCGCTCGCGATCACGGTGATCTTCTCGATCATCGGCTCGTTCCAGCTGTTCAACGAGCCGAGCATCCTGCAGAACATGGTGCCGGGCAACTCGATCACCACGTATTACACGCCGAACATGTACGCGTACAACCTGAGCTTCGCGGGCAACCAGTCGAACTACGCCGCCGCCCTGGCGATCACGATGGCCGTGATCACGATGGCGATCGCGTACGCGGTGCAGCTCAACAGCATGAAGGAGCAGATGAAGTAACGCCCGGTGGCGCGAACCATCCGCATATAGGGGAAGAAACGCTAAGGAGCATCGAAAATGAGTGACGCAACAATCGCCGCGGGCACGGAGCAGAGGCTCACCGCTCAGGAGCTCAAAGCCCAGGAGAAGGCCGCGAAAAAGACCGAGAAGGAACGCCTCAAGAGGGTCGCGCGCGACGAGAAGGCCGAGCGCAAGAGGGCTGCGAAGTCCGGCTTCGCGAACGTGGCGAACCCGCGCAGGAGCACGCTGCTGACCATCGTGTGCGCGCTGTTCGCGGTGTACTGCCTGTTCCCGTTCGTGTACCTGCTGATCAACGCCACAAAGACGCAGGCCGACTTCACGTCCACGTTCGGTCTGGGCTTCGGCCGCACGTTCGCCCTGTGGGACAACATCAAGACCGTGTTCACCTACCAGGACGGCATCTTCGGACGCTGGTTCCTGAACACGATCCTGTACGTGGTCGTGGGCGCCGGCGGCGCGACCCTGCTCGCCATCATGGGCGGGTACGGCCTGGCGAAGTTCCGTTTCCCGGGACGCAAGGCCGTGTTCGCGGTGATCATCGGCGCCATCTCGGTGCCGGGCATCGCCCTGGCCGTGCCGCAGTTCCTGCTGTTCGCCAAGCTGAACCTGACGAACACCCCGTGGGCCATGATCATCCCGAGCCTGGTGTCGACGTTCGGCCTGTACCTGATGTGGATCTTCTCCGACCAGGCCGTGCCGACCGAGCTGCTCGAAGCCGCCCGCGTGGACGGTGCCGGCGAGTTCCGCACGTTCTTCCAGGTATCCCTGCCGCTGCTCGCCCCGGGGATCGTGACGACGGCCCTGTTCACGATCGTGGCGACGTGGAACAACTACTTCCTGCCGTTGATCATGCTCAAGGATTCGAACTGGTATCCGCTGACGATCGGCCTGAACCAGTGGAAGGACCAGGCGAGCACCGCGGGCGGCCAGGCGATCCAGAACCTGGTGGTCACGGGTTCGTTGATCACGATCGTCCCGTTGGTCATCGCGTTCCTGTGCCTGCAGAAGTACTGGCAGTCCGGCCTTGCCGCAGGCGCCGTCAAGGAATGATCGCAACGGTCGCATGCTGAAATTTCGGTAAAGCGCATACCGATTTTTCGGCAATCGTCCGAAAAGAACAAAAAATAAGACCTCGGGGGTGTCATCGTGGACATCCCCGGGACCATCTCAAATATCTTAGTAAATATATATACTAGATTTTATAAAAAGATTTTACGAGAGCTTTCGAAGGGAAGCTGTCGAGTTGGCATCCTCAGCGTTATAGCGGATGCCATACGCACACAAAGGAGTAATCCATGCATCGCACGTTCAAATGGCCGGAACTGCTGACCGACAACGGCAAAGGCATCGCATACGGCGGTGATTACAATCCCGACCAGTGGTCGGAAGACGTGTGGGACGAAGACGTCCGCCTCATGAAACAGGCCGGTGTCAATACCGTGGCCGTGGCCATTTTCAGCTGGGATCGCATTCAGCCGGAAGAAAACCGTTGGGATTTCGGCTGGCTTGACCGCATCATCGACAAGCTCGGCAAAGCCGGCATCGCGGTCGATCTGGCCTCCGCAACCGCCACCGCGCCGCTGTGGCTGTACGAAAAGCACCCGGAAGTGCTGCCGCAAGACAAATTCGGCCATCCCGTCAACGCGGGATCGCGCCAATCCTGGAGCCCGACAAGCCCGGTGTTCAAGGAATACGCGCTCACCCTGTGCCGCAAACTGGCCGAACGCTACGGCACCAACCCGTACGTCACCGCATGGCATATGGGCAACGAATACGGCTGGAACAACCGTTACGATTACTCCGACAACGCGCTCGATGCCTTCCGCCTGTGGTGCGAACGCAAATACGGTACCATCGAAAACCTCAACAAGGCGTGGGGCACCACCTTCTGGGGTCAGGAAATGAACGGTTTCCACGAAGTGCTCATCCCGCGTTTCATGGGCGCCGACTCCATGGTGAACCCCGGTCAAAAGCTTGATTTCGAGCGTTTCGGCAACGATATGCTGCTCGACTTCTATAAGGCCGAACGCGACGCCATCGCCGAAATCTGCCCCGACAAGCCGTTCACCACGAACTTCATGGTCTCCACCGACCAGTGCTGCATGGACTACGCCGACTGGGCCGAGGAAGTCGATTTCGTGTCGAACGACCATTACTTCCATGAGGGCGAATCGCATATCGACGAACTGTTCTGCTCCGACGCTTTGATGGATTCCCTCGCGCTCGGCAAGCCGTGGTATGTGATGGAACATTCCACTTCGGCCGTGCAGTGGAAGCCGCTCAACGCACGCAAGCGCAAGGGTGAAACCGTGCGTGACTCCATTGCGCATGTGGCCATGGGTGCCGACGCCATCAACTTCTTCCAGTGGCGTGCCTCCGCATTCGGAGCCGAATCCTTCCACTCCGCACTCGTGCCCCACGCGGGCGAAGACACCAAACTGTTCCGCCAAGTGTGCGAACTGGGCGCAGCGCTGAAAACCCTCGGCGACGCTGGCGTGCAGGGTACCGAACTGGAACAGTCCGATACGGCGATCCTGTTCAGCGCGGAATCCGAATGGGCCACACGCTCCGAAACCCTGCCGAGCATGAAGCTCAACCATTGGCATGACGTGCGCGACTGGTATCGTGCGTTCCTCAACGCCGGCACCCGTGCCGACATTGTGCCGTTGAAATACGATTGGAGCGCATACAAGACCGTCGTACTGCCGACAGTGATCATGCTCAGCGCCGAAGATACGCAGCGTTTGGCCGATTTCGCAGCTGCCGGCGGCCGTGTGGTCATCGGTTACGCAACCGGACTGATCGACGAAAACTTCCACACCTGGCTCGGCGGATACCCGGGAGCCGGAGACGGCCTGCTGCGCGAAATGCTGGGTATTCGCGGCGAGGAATTCAACATTCTCGGCGCGGAAGCCGAAGGCGAACCGTCCGAAATTCGTTTGAGCTCCGGTGCGGTCACCCGCCTGTGGCAGAACGATGTGAACGTCGACGGCGAACGCGCGCAGGTATTAGCCACCTACGAAGGTGAAGAAGCCGACGAATGGGAACTCGGCGGCACCGCCGCAATCACCCGCAATCCGTACGGTTCCGGCGAAACATACTTCGTCGGCTGCGATCTCAACGTCGCCGATCTTACGGAATTCGTGCGCGAGAATATCGTGGAAGATTCCGCAAATGTCGCCAATCCGACCGATTCCGACGTACTGCACACCGTGCGCAAGTCCGCCGACGCAACCTTCGATTTCTATCTGCCGCGCGGCAAGAAAGAAATCGCATTGCAGGGCATCGAAGGCGAACCAATCTACCTGTTCCAAGCGGAAGCAGAGGAACAGACGGGCAGCTACACCGTGCATCGCAACGGCGTACTCGTCGTAAAGCGCGCATAATTCCGCATAATTTCGCGCAATTTCGCGCAATTGATTGCGTAACACAACAATCTCACACAACCTGAGCCCGCCATTCTGAAACTCAAGAATGGCGGGCTTGCCATAACTGGTAAACTTTTTACCGGCATATTCAACAATCACGGAGACGAACATGGGCGAGTCAAAGCCGGAGCCGAAGCCGGACAAAAAACGCGTCACCCTACGGGACGTGGCCGAAGAGGCAGGCGTTTCACTCAAAACCGCATCCAACGTGATCAACCATTCCGGCCGTATGACCGACTCCACGCGAGAAAAAGTCCAGGAAGTCATCGACCGACTCGGATACCGCGTGAACGTGTCCGCGCGCAATCTCAACCGCGGCAAAACCGGTTTCATCACACTCGCCGTACCAACATTGACCGCCCCATACCTGTCGGAGCTCGCCAACCGCGTAATCGACGCGGCCCGCGGCTACGGCTACTCCGTATACGTCACCACCTACGCTGAAGGATCCGCACAAGGAGCGCAATCACTCCTGCGCAACTTCAACACCACCGTCTCGGACGGCATGATCCTGTCGATCTCCGAAGTCGAAAACCTTGAAGCGGCGGACTTGGACGTGGACTATCCGCTCGTATGCGTGGGCGCGCGTTCCACACACGGCAAAGCCGACCATGTTACCCCCGACGATATTCAGGAAGCCCGACTCGCAGCCGAATACCTGTTCGACCATGGCGCAACCCGGCTCGCGGTGGTCGGATCGCGAACCGAACCGGAGCATATCGATTCCGTGCGTGAAGCAGTGGAAGGCAATGCGCAACTGCGACTTCGCGGCGTGCTCGAAGCGTGCGCCGCGCGGGGAGCGGCATTCGATTCCCGACTGGTAATGAGCACTGGGCAGGATTGGACGATTGGTTCCGGCGCTCGCATTACGCAGCAGCTTATTGATTCCGGGATTCCATTCGACGGTATTGTGGCGTTCAATGACCAGCTTGCGTTGGGTGCGCTGTTCACTTTGGCTGCGAACGGCATTTCCGTGCCTGAACAGATGCAGGTGATCGGCTTCGACAATATTGAAGAAGCCGCATATTTCCAGCCTCCGCTGACCACCATGGATTCTTGTCTCGACTGGATTGCGCCGACTGCGGTCAGCCGCATTCTCGACCGGATCGACGGCACGCGTGTGCTGGAGCCGAGTTACATCACCACCCAGTCGCACGTGATCGCCCGTGCCACCACGCGCGTGTAGCTCGCCGTTGGTTTCGTGCCGTCGCCCTTCGAGCCATCGGTTTCGTACCGTTGTCCTTCGTGCCGTTGATTTCGCACTATCGCCCTTTGTGCTGTTGATTTCGTATCGTTGGCTTCGCGACGCAGCTCGCGATGTTTGTGCAGTTTCCCTGCCAAACGCCTTTTTAGGGGTATCTGTTCTTGATTTTCATTCCCGTATTGCCGGTTTGGCAGGTTTTTCCGTCTGCGCAAGTCTGATTTCAGGCCTGACTTGCGACTTAGGCAGACAGGTTTCGTCCGAACTTGCGTTTTCGGTTTCCTGGCCCGTCTGCGCAACTCCGATTTCAGGGCCAATTCCGGACTTGTGCAGACGCAAAATCAGACTTATGCAGACACGGAACCGAGGTTGTGCAGACCCGAATCAACCTCGGTGTTCCGGTAATTCCTGCGCGGGCAGCTGCGCCGGTCGACTGGCGGACAACTGCGCGAGGCGGCTGCGCGGGCGGCTGCGCCGGTCGACCGTGCGGACACCGAAATGGGACCCACATCAGGAACGACCGGAGAGCGTGAGAATTACAAGAATCACGTTAAGTGCGACAATCAGCGAAACAACTACCATATTGATCGCGAATTTCACCGGACCATCCACATAATCGCCCATTAAAGAACGGTCGTGCGTGTATTTCATCAGCGGAATAATCGCAAATGGAATGCCGATCGACAGCACAACTTGCCCTATGATCAGCGCTTCCGTCGGATTCTTAGCAAACCACAACACCACCAACGCCGGTACGAGCGTCACCACGCGGCATGCCCACATCGGCGCTTTGATCCGCAACAGTCCATGCATGATTTCGGCGCCCGCATATGTGCCGACCGACGTGGAACTCAGGCTGGAAGCCAGCAGTCCGACCGAGAAAATCGTGCCGATCACCGGACCTAGCACATGCTGAATGGCCTGTTGCGCACCCTCGATCGTATCCGTGCCGGTCATGCCATGCAATGAATTCGCCGCAAGAATCAATAGTGCAAGATTCACCGATCCAGCAAGTAATAATGCCCAGAACACGTCTATTTTGCTTCCGTGTAGCAGGGTCTTTACGCTCGGTTTGGGCTCTCCTGGCACGTAATGGTCGTTCACCAGCGTGGAATGCAGGTAAATCGCGTGCGGCATCACCGTGGCGCCCAGCATGGAAGTTGCCATCAATACCGTTTCGGTTCCTTTGAAATGCGGAACAAGACCTTGTAAAACTTGCGCAGGATTTGGTGGATCAATAAAAAGGCCTGCAATAAATCCAAAAGTAATCACCAGCAGCAATGCAATAATCAGCTTTTCAAAAATATGATGCGTGGCACTCTTTTGAAAAATAAGCAAGACCGTAGAAATAATGCCGATTATGCAACCACCAATAAAAAGCGGAAGTCCAAATAATAATTTCAGTGCGATTGCGCCGCCAATTACTTCCGCAAGATCAGTCGCTATTGCAATGACTTCCGCTTGCATGAAAAACATGAATCGACCGCCGTCGCCAAGTCGTTCTCCCAGGATTTCGGGAAGACTTTTTCCGGTGACGATACCAAGTTTTGCGGACTGATATTGAATGAGCACGCTCATACAATTGGCGAGTACCAGCACCCACACCAGCAGATATCCGTACCTCGCGCCGGATGTGATATTCGCCGCCACATTGCCGGGATCCACGTAGGCGACGGCCGCCACAAAAGCAGGTCCAAGCATGCCGGCAAGCGCGTGCCCGTGGCGGGAAGAGAAATCGTGATTCGCCCGTGCCGTTTCCCAGCATTCCACGCCATCCGTCGCACCCGCATTGACCATGCCTCCCATGCCGTCCATATCGTTCGCGTCGTCTGTACTGTTCATGTTCGTCGCCCTCTTATCCGAGCAATGTTATAGCGCACGAGACTGCGCGGTTATGTTACGTACGCGCATATCATCTGTCGGCATATGCGCGACTCATGCAACGGCGCGTCCGAACCGTTCCAAGACGCAATGCGAGGCATGTGCCACGAAATAGGGCCGAATTGCGGCGACCTGCGGCTAAGCTGGAACAAGCATGAGAACGGTTGAGAATAATCGCCTGAAACACAGCCTTCGAAAGGACAACGCATGGAAACTTTCCATACCCCCATGGTCACATTGAACGACGGCAATCTGATTCCGCAAATCGGCTTGGGCGTGCTGCGCATCGACGATGAGGGCGTTACCTCCGTAGTGGAGAGTGCGCTGGAAGCCGGCTACCGTCATATCGACGGCGCGGCGGGGTATAACAATGAGGCCGGCGTGGGTCGCGCGCTGAACAATGCGGGATTCACGGAAGGTGAGCAGCGCAAAAACCTGTGGGTTACGACGAAACTGCGCGATTCCGAGCAGGGGTATGACAGCGCACGCAAGGCGTTCGACCGCCAGCTTGGCTTGCTGCAGCTCGATTATGTCGACATGTACATGCTGCATTGGCCCACCCCGTTCGACTGGCGTTCCAGCGAAACGTGGAAGGCGTTCCAGGAATTCCGCGCGGAGGGGCGCGTGCGCACGCTGGGTGTGTGCAATTTCCTGCCCGAGCATCTCGACCGCTTGCATGAGGAGACCGGCGAATATCCTGCCGTCAACCAGATTGAGCTGCATCCGACCTGGCAGCAGCGCGAGGTCGTAGACTATTGCAAGGCGCACGGCATTGCCGTGGAAGCATATTCGCCGATGGCTCGCGGTGCTGATTTGAACGCCGGAAATGGTGCGATTGAGCGCATCGCAGCGGAGCATGGGGTTACCCCTGCGCAGGTGATTCTGCGTTGGCATATCGAAAATGGCACGATCATTATCCCCAAGTCGGTGCATGCGGATCGGCAGAAGCAGAATCTCGATTTGTTTGGATTCGTGCTCACCCCTGAAGAACATGCCGCGATCGACGCGCTTGACGGTCCGACGCGCGCCGGACATGATCCGATGACGTTCACGTACGCCTGATACTCCGTAATTCCGTAATTTCGTATTATTTTTAATAATTATGCCTCGAAAGAATAATCGTAATTCTTATAATTATCGGAATATTGAACGCGACGTGCGTGATATCCAGCGGGCCGGCAAACGGTTCAAAAAAAGTTGGATCAACGCCGACGGTCCGCTGGAACGTATTCTTATTTTGCTGGTAGTCGTTGCGGTAATCGGCGTCACTATCGGCATGCTGCTGCCGAAAGTCAATCCGACCGTAGGCGAAATCACCGGCGAGTACACGGCAACCGGCACAGCTGCGGAAACGTTGGAAAAACTTACCGTCGACGACAATCCCAGCAAGGCCGGATATGATCGCGATGCGTTCGGATTCCGCGAAACCGACGACGATGGCAACGGTTGCGACGTGCGCGAAGACGTGCTCGCGCGCGATCTGACGGACGTGCAATATAAGAACGGCCGTAGCTGCCAGGTTGCGTCGGGCACGCTTGACGATCCGTATACCGGTCAGACCATCCAATTCGTACGTGGAGTGAAAACGTCTTCGGCGGTGCAGATCGATCATGTGGTCGCGTTGGAAAATGCGTGGCAGTCGGGCGCGAACACGTGGGATCATGCGAAGCTGTACCAATTCGGCAACGACATGTACAATCTGCTGGCCGTGGATGGGCCCGCGAATCAGCAGAAGGGTTCCGCTTCGGCCGCATACTGGCTGCCGACGAACAGTGAATACCGTTGCGATTACGTGGCCCGGCAGATTGGCGTGAAAGACAAGTACGGGCTGACTGTCACTTCGCAGGAAAAGCGGGCGATGCTTTCCGTATTGCACGGTTGCCCAGCGCAGGAAGTGCCGGAAAGCTGAAGCTGCTCATTTAGGCGCGGATATTTGCGGGTGCTGGCTGGGAACGGTCGTAGTTGTAGACGGTGAACGTTCCTTTGTTGAATCGTTTGGTTTCGTACAGCGCCAAGTCGGCCTGTGCGACGCATTGGCCGAAATCCACGCTTCCGATCGCGTCTCCATCGGCGCTCCCCGTGCCAAGGCTGGCACCGTCAGCGGCTGCAATACGGCACACGCCCACACTGCAATGCACGTCTTGCCCGTGCTGTTCCGAGGCGCGTGCCAACTGTTGGAAGAACATGCCCAGCGTGGTTTCGAGCACCTGTTCGCTGGCGGTGTTGCGAATAAGCGCCAAGAATTCGTCACCGCCATATCGGCAGATGATGTCATCTTGCCGGTAGATGTGCCGAAGCTGGGATGCGACCTCGCGGATCCAGAAATCGCCGACCGTGTGTCCGTATGTGTCGTTGATGGTTTTGAAATCGTCGATGTCGACGAACATCAGCATCGCTTCGTCGTGCGAATCCATGCGGTCGAAGTATTTGCGCATGTGCTTCCATCCCGCTTCTTTGTTCAGCAAACCGGTCATGCCGTCATGTTCGGCTTCGTACCTTGCTTTTTCGTAGGCGGCCTGTTGCGAGTGGAATCGCATGTTCATTTCCACGGTGTCCATGACGAACATAATCTGTGTGGAAATCACGATCGCCAAACATTGCAATGAAAAACTGTATGCCAGTGCTTGGTAGATGGTCGCCAATACTGGTAGCACGAAGAACGACATCATGGAAAGGAAAATAATGCGATCAAGATTCTTGCGATATGAGATCAACATGAAGAGGCATAATGCGATTCCCAAGACCGCAATTGCTTGCGAAAGAAGATAGAAATTACCGCGATGGTAAAGATTGTGGTCATCGAAATAGTAGAAAAGACCAGTGAATTGTGTGATGATAAGTAAGAGAATTCCAATTACGGATAATGCGTAGACAGCACGCAATGCGGCTGGTTTGCGATGCTGATGTTTGCTCACTGTCAACCAAACATAGGTTGCGAAGAAACTCATGAAAATATAGTTGATGCAGAATACTGAGAAATTGCTTATGCGAACCATATAGTATGCGGTTTTGTCTGCATCTACGCGAAAATACCAGCTGAGCGCGTCGGTTCCAAGAAGAAGCATGCAGGCGATCTGCATGAGTATTTTGATGCGAGTTCGTCTGGTTTTTTGTGGTGTTGCAATGAAAATTCCGCCTGCGCAAATCAGACATATGAAAATACCCCACAACTCCATGCAGATGTGGAACATGGCCCTGACTGTCATTATCCTCCCCCCCCCCTCGACGCTGCCTGCGTCGAAAACTTGCCTACCTCTTTCGTGTGCCATGATACCTCTAAATAGGGGAGCGTTACCCCGAAATGACAAAAACAGGAATCCGCAGGCGAATATCCATGCCTCTGTCATACGGGCTATCATATAGTTTGTGCGTTTGAATGTGGAGAAGGTGATTGATGTCAGCAAGGCGGAACATGTCCCGAGCGCTTAGTCGAGAGGAATCATATCAGAACGGTCATTTAACGCGCACGGCGTTTATTTCCATTGCGATTCTTACATTTATTACGTTCGTCGGTAATTTCACGCAATTGCAGTTGAGCGCCGCGTTGCCGACGATCGTCAGTGATTTTGGTATTTCCGTTACGACCGGTCAGTGGCTGACGTCGATTTTCCAGCTGGTCATGGGCGTGATGGTGCCGCTTACGGCATACCTTACGAGACGTTTTTCGACGCGCGAAATCGTGCTTGTTTCCATGGTTGTGTTCACGATCGGTTCACTGTTCGCTTGGCTTGGTCCAACTTTTTTGATGGTGCTGATCGGGCGTTTGCTTGAGGCGGTTGGCACGGGTGTGATGTGGCCGGTGTTGCAGATCACGGTGTTTTCGATTTATCCGCTGTCTCGCCGTGGTTTCGCAATGGGTACGGTTGGCATGGCGATGAGCGTGGCTCCGGCGATCGGCCCGACGCTTGGCGGTGTGCAGACGGACTTGAACGGTTGGCGTTCAATTTTCCTCACGTTGACCATTATCGGCGTGATTTCGCTGCTTCTTGCCTATTTTGGATTGCATAATTTCGGTGAGAACGATAAAACCGCGAAGGCTGACTTTTTTTCCGTTGGACTGTCTATTTTCGGTTTCGGCGGGCTAATGTTCGGCTTTACGAATATTGAATCGTATTCGTTTGTAAATCCTATGGTTTGGCTGCCAATGGTGATTGGCGTTGTGGGAATTATTTGGTTTGTGCTCCGCCAGATTCATGGCGCGCGCAGGCAGATTGAAAATCCTGAAGCGCAGCCGCCGCTGTTGAATTTGAGCGTGTTGAAGAATCGTAGTTTTACTGTTGGCACGATCACGGCCGCGCTCTCGTTCTTCGCGTTCAGTTCGATTATGGTGATCATGCCCCTGTACATTCAGGATTGCCGTGGCTATTCTGCTGCGATTAGCGGCCTGGTGATGCTTCCGGGTGCTTTGGGCCAGTGCATTTCGCAGTTTTTCGGTGGTAAGGTGCTTGACCGTTTCGGCGCACGTCCGGTGGCGTTGATAGGCACGATTACCTTGTGTTTCGGCACGGTCATGATGAGTTTGATTTCCATGACTTCGTGGATTTGGTGGGTGTCGATTTGGCAGTTTGTGCGCCAGATCGGCATGGGTTTCGTGTTGATGCCGATCACCACATGGTCACTGAATTGTTTGGAACCGGAAGAGGTGAGCGCCGGATCCGCGGTGACGAATACGGTTCGTCAGATTGCGGGCGCGATTGGCGCTCCGGTGTTGGTGATTTTGATGGAGACGTTCACGTCTCTTCGTTGGACTGCGCTTGGTGGCACAAAAGCCGTGTATGCGGCTGCCAACGTGTTCGGCATTCAGTGGGCGCTTCGTATCAGTGCAGCAATCTGCTTCGTGATGGTGCTGATGGTGTTCTTCGGCGTGCGCGGCCAGGGTGCCGGTTCCACGCATGAAACCGTGCAACGCGCCCTCAACCGTAGGCGTGCCGCCTGACCGTGCATGCTGCGACGGCTACTCCTCTTCGTTGGGCTTGTATTCCACTACGCTGAGGGCCACCACGCCTGCGCTGGTGTGCACGAACACATTGGCGCTCCCGCCTACGGCTTCCAAGCCTTCCACCAAGTGTGAGATCGGCTCGGAATCGAGCACTGGCAGCACTTGCGCCACGCCGTCTGCGTCGGTGACGGTGAGCGTATCGTCCAAATATCCGGAGGCGAGCGTTTCGTCGATGGCGCTTTCGAATTCGGCCAGCTTGCTGATTTCCTCTTCGGCGGCCTTGTTTGCGGCCACTTCCACAGCTTGCGCCACTTCTTCTCGCATTGCTTCTTCGCTCATGATTGCCTCTTTTGTTAAGCGCCGTTTTGCAACCTATAGATTATCGGATGAACGTATCAGAACGATTCCAAATGCCGGAAAGTGTCCATATAGTGGCACTTTTGTGAAAGCGTCACCCTCAATGCATGCGGGAAACATATGCGGGGATGAACGCGGGTAGCGTTCACGAGAAGAGATGTTGTGAGAGATGTTGTGAAAAACGATGCGTAAGACTATCGGTTGCAACATGTGATTGCATACGATTGCGGATTGCGCGGAATAGGAAGTGAAACGGGAAGATGGAATGGGAGAGGAGTGCGCATGACTCGACTTGGCGATGTCCAACGAAGTGAGACGCGTCGTGAAACGCGCGCTTCACTGCTTACGGCGTTGCTGTGGTTCGCATCCGCCGTCATCGTGTTCGCGATGCTTCTGCGCATGCTGCCGAACAGTCTCGATGGCAAACGGTACGTGCCTTTGATTGTCGCACTCATGCCTTGGCTTGGCTTGCTTTCCGTGATTATCGCAATTATTGCAACAGTTTTTCGCGCTGTCGGCAAACGAAAACTTTTGATCGCGTTAAGCGTATTGTGCGTGATCATCCAGATTATCTGGCATTGGGGGTATGTCGTTCCGACCAATGATCGTGCCATACAACCTTCTGCAACAGTGCGTGTCATGACGTTCAATACGAAGCAAGGTTGTGCCGATGCGCAGCAAATCGTGCGAACAATCCAAAGCGAGCATGTTGAAATTCTTGCAATGCAGGAAGTTTCATCAGGATTATTAGATCGGTTGCATGATGCTGGAATTGAGGATCATCTTCCGTATTCCGTTTCCGCGCAACTCACTTGGCACGACAATGGCGGTGTGAACGTACTGTATAGTGCGCATCCTCTGCAGGAAACAACGCAGGATCTCATTCCTATTGAATCCAGTAGTATTCCTGCCGCGACAGTTGATTTCAATGGCAGAAAAGTACGATTTGGGTCGGTTCATCCGTTTTCTCCACGACCAAGCAATCAGGGATTATGGAATAAAAGTTTGGATTCCATAGCGCAATTACAGCATTACGATAATGGGGAATCGTATGTGCTGATGGGGGATTTTAATTCCACGTGGGATCATGCAAGCTTCAGATATTTGTTGGGCGATCGCTTTACGGATGCGGGGGAGAGTGCCGGCGAGGGATTGCATATGACGTATCCTTCGGTATTCCCTATCGCTGAAATCGACCATATCATCTACGACAAGGGTGTGTACGCCAGAAATTTGGAAACCAAGCGGATTCAAGGTTCCGATCACAAGGCATTATTGGCGACGTTGGAACTTCAGTAACCCCGTTTTTGCTCCGTAGGTTTCATCGACTCCCCCTACTATTACACTGGGGAATCCGAAGTGCTTGCAAACAATTAGGGAGCGAAACGGAATATGAACGGCGCGTCTGATCAGCCTGAAGAATTCGGCGTCCAGCCTGAGCAAGGCCGTCAGGAGGAGCCGCAGTCTAATGCCGATTCAACCTCCGACGCAACCGCCAGTCCAGAAGATTCCACTTCCAGCGCCCCGCATTCCCGCCGCGTGCGCCGCCGTATGAGCGCCGAGCATATTCGCCAAATCAAGCGCAAACGTCGCCGTCGCAAGATCCTAATCGGCGTACTCGTGATAGTCGCAGCCCTCGCCGTTTTCGCCAGCGCATTCGTATGGTCTGCGCTGCACGTGAAAAACGAGCTGCAGCAGGCGGTGTCGAGTGCTCAAGGCTTGCAGCAGACCATCTCCGAAGCGGACACGTCCAAGCTTGAGAAGCAGACAACCGCGTTCTCCGATCACGTAAGCAAGGCCTACAAGCGAACCTCTTCGCCGCTGTGGCAGGTGGCGTCGGTCGTGCCGTATGTGGGCAATGACATTTCCGCCGTACGCACCACGGTGGCCGCCATGGAGAATATTTCGTCGCAGGCGTTGCCGCAACTGGTGAAAGTCGCCGAAAATGTTGATCTGAACAGTATTCACGTGGAAAACGGCACGATCGAAATTTCCGGATTGGAAGCGTCTCAGCAGCCGCTCCAAATCGCGGACGATACGATCGACAAGGCCACGCGGGAAGTGAAAACCGTGAAAACCCCGCATATCGCGCAGATCGCGGACGCCCTGAAAACCGCGGAAACGTATTGCGAAAAACTTGACAGCATGGTGCATTCCTTGAATTCCATCGTGCAGGTGCTGCCCAGCATGTTGGGTACGGAAAGCCATGCGAATGATGCTCCGCGCAATTATTTGATTCTTGCGCAAACGAATGCGGAGGCACGCCCTTCCGGCGGTCTTACGGGATCGCTCGGCCTGGTCACGGTGCAAGGTGGTCACGTGAGCTTGCAGCCGTTCGTTTCCGATTCGGAAATTCAGAATGCCGATGAGCCGGTTGTGGATTTGACCGCCGAGGAACGTTTGCTGTTTACCGACAAGCTTGGCAAGGATATTCGCGACGTGAATTTCACGCCTGATTTTCCGCGCACCGGCGAGATTGTGAGCGCCATGTGGAATCGCCAGTATGGCGTTGCGGTTGATGGCGTGATCGCCATTGATCCGCTGTTCCTGCAGAACATGCTGGCGGTGACCGGTGGCGTTGTCATGCCTGACGGTTCGACGTTGGATGGCACTAATACCGCCCAAACGTTGCTGCATGACGTGTATGCGCGCATGGCTCCGCAGGAGACGGACGAGTATTTCGCGGTTGCCGCGCAGGCCGCGTTCGACCATATCATGCAGAATGCGGGCGATTTCAAATCGTATGTCAAGGCGCTTTCCACGTCTGTTGAGCAGGGACACGTGATGGTGTGGAGCGCGCATGAGGATGAGCAGAATCTGATTGCCGATTCCGCTATTTCCGGCAAATTGATTACGGAAGGTGCGAAACCGCAGGTCGGCGTGTATATTTCCGACGAAACCGAGTCGAAAATGGACTGGTATTTGCATCGCGAAGTGACCACTGAATTCCAGAAGGTCGCGCGAAACGGCGCGAACCAGTATACGGTGCATATCAAGTTGCAGAACACCATAACGGCGGAAGAAGCGGCTTCCGAAGCTGACTATGTGACCGGTGCCGGAAATATCGTTCCGAAAGGCCAGATCAAGACGGCATTGTTCATTTACGCGCCTGCGAACGGTCGTTTGGTGGATTGGGAATTCCAGAATGCCGACGATTACAAGGGTGTGACTTTGCACGATGGCCTGACCGTGGGCGTGGGTGATGTGACCTTGCAGCCCGGCGAATCCTATGAGATCACCGTGCATGTGCAGTCCGCTCCAGATACGGATGAGCCGCTCACCCTCCGCCAGACCCCGCTGATTGAAGGCCGCTAGACAGTTCCGTAGGTAACCTAAGCAGCTAAGCAAGCGGCTCTAGACAAGCCATCTTGCAACAGGGGAGTATGGGGGAATATGTGGGTATATGCGCATGTAGCCTCACGTTCACGGAACGGACGTCAACTTTTCATCCGTTCTTGCCGCGCGTTTCGCGGTATCGCGTCAAAAGCAAGTTTCCAATAGTCATTTAACTGCAAAATCGAGTTGGAGATCTACCCCTTTAACAGGGCTTATGATACTATCTCTTCATGGAGGGAAGCCCCCTTCTTTTCGGGTGGGGGTAGTTAGTAGAGGGAGGAGTCATGCAAGGCGGTTTCCGCAGCTCTGAGCAGGGTTCGGATCAAGTAGTGAGAACCCAGGAAATCCATATCGTCTCTTCTAACTCTCGTCACCAGGATCAGAAGCAGGAGCGACATCAGTCTCAAGACAACAGCCCTCAGTTTGAGCCGATGATGTTTTCGAACACGCCATTTTCCGTTGGTGAAGATGGAAAGCGCAAGGGCAGGCGGAATCAGGTTGTGCCCGCATGGCGTTATTCTTTTGTCGTCTGCTTGGTGATGGTCGATCTTGCGGTCATGCTGATTTCGCTATCCATCAGTCTTTGGGCCAACGATGCCGCATATAATGCCATCAATGGGGCCATGCCGTTCTGGCTGTTCCTCATCTGCTTCAGCCTCATCTGGGTGTTGAGCCTCACCTTTGCCGGAACGTATCATCGCCATGTGATGGCGGAAGGCTACGAGCTGTATGCGAAAATCATCAACGCGTCGCTGCTCACCATCATCACTTACTGCTCGCTTGCTTTTATTTTCAATCTTTCCTTGCCGAGAACCGCGCTTATCGTCGCCCCGATCATTGCATTCTTCCTAGAAGTCATCGCCCGTTGGCAGATGCGTCAGTGGCAGCATCGCAGCCGTCAGAAGGGCGCCTGTAAGTATAAGACCGTGGTGATTGGTTCTTCCGACGGTATCAATTGTGCGTTGCGCACCATGCGGGACTACTCCAATTGGGGGTATTCGCCGATTGCCGTGTGCCCGATCGAAGCTGACGACAATGAGAAAGACGCTTATGTGGTCACGTCGTTCGAGCCTGATCCTTCCATTGAAGGTGCCGACAAGCTGAAGGTGATTCCGTTCAATGCCGCTTTCCCGCGTACGTGCGAAAGCTTGGGTGCGCAGGAAGTGTATGTTGCCGACGTGCTTTCCCGTGATTCCGAAATGCTGCATGGCATTTCCCTTGCGGTCGAGTCGCTTGGCATGGAGCTTGCGTTGGCTGTTTCCTTGGCTGACGTGAGCGGCCACCGCCTGTACTTGCGTAATACGGCCGAACAGCCTGTATTGCTGGCAAGTTTGCCGCAGTATACGAATACGACGTACGTGATTAAACGCCTGCTGGATATCGTCGGTTCGGCTTTCGCGCTGCTGATTTCCCCGCCGCTGATGCTGGGCACGGCGATTGCCATCAAGCTTGATGACGGTGGTCCGATTTTCTTCTCGCAGCAGCGTATCGGTTTGCATGGCAAGTCGTTTACCATGTATAAATTCCGTTCCATGGTTACCAATGCGGAAGAATTGAAGAAGAAACTTGCCGAAGAAAATGGACAGACCGATCGTTTCATCTTCAAAATGAAGGATGATCCGAGAATTACGAAGGTCGGTCGTTTTATTCGTAAGACTTCGTTGGATGAATTCCCCCAGTTCTTCAACGTTTTGAAGGGCGACATGTCTTTGGTTGGTCCTCGTCCGGCTTTGCCGGAAGAGGTTGCCCGCTATGGTTCCCTTTATTCCGCGCGACTGCTGGTTAAGCCTGGTATTACCGGTCCGTGGCAGGTTTCCGGCCGTTCGGATCTTTCGCAGGAGCAGAGCGAATATTTGGACGTTTCCTACATTGAAAATTGGTCCATTGCAGGCGATCTCGCGATTCTCGCAAAAACCGTGCTCGTGGTCTTCCGTGGCACCGGATCTTACTAAATTCCGCAGCACTTTTCGCGCGAATTGTCGTGCAAATCAGAGCGCTCCCTCCCGGAGCGCTCTTTTTGTGTTTCCTGACTTGTGCAGGCGGGGGGATGTGTTTTTGCGTGGTGGAGTTTGTTTGGTTGCGACCGCGCTGTTTTTAGCCATGGCTTCGCTTGTTTGGATTCAGCCTCACTTGTTTCTTGATGGGAAACAATTATTTGTCATATGTATATTTTTGTAGTTTATATGAAGGATTTATTTTTTATGGGTAATATTGTGATACTCATGTGAAATAGATTCAACTTATGTGATCATGTCAACTATGACAAAAGATTGTCTTTTGATATATCTCATATAAGATTTGGATTTTCAAAATAGGTAATTTGCTTTCCTTTGAGTATTGTGAGATAATTAATGCAACATGGCGCCATGATTTCTGTAACTTCATCCCTCAAAGCTGAGGGTGGTCCCACGCACTTTGGTGCGGATTGAAATATGCAACAGAACCTATACAAGGAAATAATCATGCGTAGTCATGAGAAGCGGGCGAACATGTGTCCGCAAGCAAAAAGCAAGTATTTGGTTTCGGTGGTGCTGACCGCTGTTTTCGCGATCGCGTCGCTGTTTGGAGCGTTGCTGTTCTCTGCAGATGCGGTTGCCGATGCCGCCGAATCTCAGGCGGTCGCGCAAGTGGGCAACGCAACCTACGTGAGCGTGCAGGAGGCGATCGGCCGAACAACATTGAAGAACACGACGGTCACATTGCTGGCCGACGTGACGGAAAGCGTTACGATTACGCCATCGAGAGGCGTGCGAAGCGTAACGTTTGACTTGAACGGGCATGCGCTGCAAGCCGCTGAATCCGGTGGAGCTGCCGGGTTTGCTGCGATCACTGTGCCTGCGAACATGCAGCTTACCATTGTCGGCCCGGGAACGGTTGCTGGTGGAAGCCGCCCTGCGGTCAATTGCCGTGGCGCATTGCGCGTGGAAAGTGGCACGTTCACTTCAGATGCGACGCTGATGCGCTTCGCCGAAACGGATGAGACTTCCGCGCAAGTCAGTTTTTCGGGCGGAACGTTCACCGCGCCGACGCTATTCAACTTGCTGGATGACGCTAAAGATCTTGGCTATGTGACCGTTCGCGGTGGCGAATACCGGGGCATGATTCCAGCTGGACTGAACACGCTCGCCTTGTTGAGCGGCTCATTCTCCGACTCGTCGAATCTTGCGCCATACTTGGCTGACTCGCTTGGGCTGATTCCAGACGATACTAGCGGTGACGGTACGGGCGACGGAATGTTCCATGTCGGCGATCTGGCGATCTCCAGCAAGCAGACTTCGGTTGAATTGGATCCGGCGAGCGGCCTTCAGCAGCTGAGTGCTGACGACCTACTGATCTTGACAGGAACGCAACTGAACGGCATCGCCGACTACCGTCTTGTGGTGGATAGTGACCAGTTGCAGGCGTTGAACGATCAGATCGATCGCGCAATGCAAGCGGTTGGGAAGAGGAAAGCTTTCGAAGCCGTGAGCCAGAACATCACCATCACCGCCGTGCGCAATACGTCGGATGAAGACTTTATGGATGCGAATGCGGTCCGGTCTTCCGGAATGTCGAACGGAGCTTCTTCGCGTGGCATTGCCGACCTGAGTGGGGGAGCGGGCACACAGTTGCGTACCTCCGACCATGATGGCGTAAGCGCCCAAGTGACGGCAACTATCAAAGCCGTCGCCGAGCCAGAAGAGCCAGAAGAACCAGAAGAACCTGGCAAACCCGGCGATCCAGAAAAGCCGGCGAAGTCGGAAATGCCTCGCTCCGGATCCGCAGTGCAGGCGCTCTCCATCATCTCGCTGCTACTGGTGGTCGCTTCCGCAATTTGCGTACACGCAACGGCCCGTCTGCGGTCGTCGCGTCTGCACAACTAGTATTTTTCCGCCCTTTCTTGAGCTGTGTAGACGCAAAACGCAAGTAATGCAGACATGAAACCACACTCCGGCCATCGGATACGAATTTCTTCAATCCGATGATCGGAGTGTTGCACTTACAAATTGAATTCGGGCCATCAGGTCCCGTACGGCCGCAACGCTATGATTGCCCGTATGGCTGATGAAGTGTTTACTCCTCGTAACATCATTGTGACCGGTGGCTGTGGTTTCATCGGATCGAATTTCGTGCATTACGTGTACAACAATCATCCCGACGTTCATGTGACGGTGTTGGATGCGTTGACGTATGCGGGCAATCTGGAGAACATCAGGGGCATTCTGGGTGATCGTGTGGAGTTCGTGCACGGCAACATCTGCGACGCGGAGCTGCTGGACCGGCTGGTGCCGGGGCATGACGCGATCGTGCATTACGCGGCGGAATCCCACAACGACAACTCGATCGCGAACCCGGAGCCGTTCCTGAAGACCAACGTGGAGGGCACGTTCCGCCTCTTGGAGGCGGCCCGCAAGTACGACGTGCGCTACCACCACGTGAGCACGGACGAGGTGTACGGCGACCTGGCTTTGGACGATCCGGCCAAGTTCACGGAGCAGACCCCGTACCATCCGTCCAGCCCGTACAGCTCGACGAAGGCGAGCTCCGACCTGCTGGTGCGCGCCTGGCACCGCACGTTCGGCATCCGTGCCACCATCTCCAACTGCTCGAACAACTACGGCCCGTACCAGCACGTGGAGAAGTTCATCCCGCGCCAGATCACGAACATCCTTGAGGGCCTGCGCCCGAAGCTGTACGGCAACGGGGAGAACGTGCGCGACTGGATCCACACGGACGACCACTCCACGGGCGTGTGGACCATCCTGACCAAGGGCCGCTTGGGTGAGACGTATCTGATCGGCGCGAACGGGGAGCGCAACAACATCACGGTGCTGCGCGACATCCTGACCGTGATGGGCAAGTCGCCCGACGATTTCGATTGGGTGAAGGACCGTCCGGGCCATGACCGCCGTTACGCGATCGATTCGACGAAGCTCAGGACCGAACTGGGTTGGGAGCCGACGCATACGGACTTCCAGAAGGGCTTGGAGCGCACGATCGAGTGGTATACGGAGAACCGCGCGTGGTGGGAGCCCGCGAAGGCCGCCACCGAGGCCAAGTACAAGCAGCAGGGACAGTGATCGGGTATGGCGTTTGATTTCGAGAAGGATCTTCGGGTCGAGGAGACGAATATTCCGGGGTTGTTGGTGTTCGACCTGCCGGTGCATGGCGACAACCGTGGTTGGTTCAAGGAGAACTGGCAGCGTGCGAAGATGACCGCGTTGGGCCTGCCGGATTTCGGTCCGGTGCAGAACAACATCAGCTTCAACGCGACGAAGGGCGTGACGCGCGGCATCCATGCGGAGCCGTGGGACAAGTACATCTCGATCGCGGCGGGCGAGATCTTCGGCGCGTGGGTGGACCTGCGCCCGGGCGAGTCGTTCGGCCAGGTGTACACGACGCGTCTGGACCCGAGCCGCGCAATCTATGTGCCGCGCGGCGTGGGCAACAGCTTCCAGGCCTTGCGGGACGGGACCGTGTACACGTATCTGGTGAACGCGCATTGGTCGCTGGAGCAGAAGAAGACGTACACGTTCGTGAACCTCGCGGACCCGGAACTGGACATCGATTGGCCGATTCCGTTGGAGGAGTCCGAACGCTCCGAGGCGGACCTGCATCATCCGATGCTTAGGGACGCCAGGCCGATGGAGCCGAAGCGCACGCTGGTTACGGGCTGCAACGGCCAGCTGGGCCATGCGGTCCGCGCGTACGCGGAGGCGCATGGTCTGCGTGGTTTCGAGTACACGGACATCGACGAGTTCGATTTCTCCGATCCGGCCGCGTACGACAAGTACGACTGGAGCCTGTACGGCACGATCATCAACGCGGGCGCGTACACGGCGATCGACAGGGCGGAGACCGCGGAGGGACGTCCGGTGGCGTGGAAGGCGAACGCGCAGGGCCCGGCCCTGCTCGCCCGGGTGGCGAAGGACCATCACATCACGCTCGTGCACGTGAGCTCCGACTACGTGTTCGACGGGACCGCCGAGGAGCATGCGGAGGATGAGGCGTTCGCTCCGTTGGGCGTGTACGGGCAGACGAAGGCCGCCGGCGACATCGCCGTGGCGAACGCTCCCGAGCATTACATCCTGCGCTCCAGCTGGGTGATCGGCGAAGGCCGCAACTTCGTGAAGACGATGATGGGCCTGTCGAACCGCGTCGCTGATGAGAACGACGGTCTGGGGCAGGTGACGGTGGTGGACGACCAGTACGGGCGCCTCACGTTCACCAGGGACATGGCCGAGGCGATCTTCCACCTGCTCGACAGCCATGCTCCCTATGGCACGTATAACCTGACCGGTTCGGGCGCGGTCAGGAGCTGGGCGGACATCGCCGCGGAGGTGTTCGACCTGACGAACGGCAACGGCGACAAGGTCAAGCCGATCTCGACGGCCGAGTATTTCGCGAACGCGGGGAACTCGGTCAGCCCGCGCCCGGTGCACAGTGCGCTGGCGCTCGGCAAGATCGAGGCCGCCGGGTACACGCCCGCCGACTGGGAGGAGACGCTCAGGGAATACGTGGGCGGGGAACTCGATAGGTAGCCCGATTGGCGTGTGCGGCGACATGCCGTCGACACGCCAATTCCAGTGGGGAAACCGCGCAGAATGGTCTGCGCGGTTTTCTGTTTCCACGGTATGTTGGCTAAGCTGGTGTGTGCTGATTACGACTGTGAGGAAAGCGGGTCCCCATGAAGGGTATTATTCTGGCCGGTGGTTCGGGCACGCGGCTGTATCCGTTGACGACGGTGACATCGAAGCAGTTGCTGCCGGTGTACGACAAGCCGATGATCTACTATCCGCTGAGCGTGCTCATGATGGCGGGCATCCGGGACATCCTCATCATCTCCACGCCGAAGGACCTGCCGAATTTCGAACGACTGCTTGGCGACGGCGGCCGGTACGGCGTGAGATTCTCCTACAAGGTGCAGCCGTCCCCGGACGGTCTGGCGCAGGCGTTCCTGTTGGGCGAGGAGTTCATCGCGGGTGAGCCGTGCGCGCTCGTGCTGGGCGACAACATCTTCTACGGCAACGGTCTGGGCGCCACGTTGCGCAAGGCGAAGGCGAAGGCGGAGAACGGCGGGGGCGCTTCCGTGTTCGGCTATTACGTGGACGATCCGGAGCGTTACGGCGTGGTCGAGTTCGATGCGGACAAGAAGGCCGTGAGCATCGAGGAGAAGCCGAAGCATCCGAAGTCGAATTACGCGGTGACCGGTCTGTACTTCTACGACGAACGTGTGGTCGAGTTCGCCAAGCGGGTGAAGCCGTCCGCACGCGGCGAGCTGGAGATCACCGATCTGAACAGGATGTACCTGGAGGATGGTTCCCTGAACGTGCGTACGCTGGGTCGTGGCTATGCGTGGCTGGACACGGGCACGATGGATTCCCTGTATGAGGCGGGCGAGTTCGTGCGCACCGTGCAGCGCGCGCAGGGCCTGCCCATCGCGGTGGCCGAGGAGATCGCGTACGAGAACGGGTGGATCACCCGCGGGCAGCTGCTTGAGGCCGCCGAGAAGTACGGCAAGAGCCCGTACGGCAAGCACCTCAAGGACGTGGCCGACGACAAGATCATTCTTAAGAAGAAGGTGCCTTCACTGCATGGATGATTTGTCTTTCCAGGCTAAGAGTAAGAGGGCTATTCGCTGTTTGTGGTGGGTGATGGTCAGGTGGTGGTGACGGCTTTGAGGCTGAGTTTGCCGCAGGCCAGGTAGGTCATGGTGGCGAAGCAGTCCATGTTGCGGAAGCCGCGGGCCCGTTTCTTCACGTTCTGGATGACGCTGTCGACGCCCCGGGCACGGCGTTGGCACGGGTGCTCGAAGTAGGCGACGATCCGCTGCGCATGGGGCAGATGCTCGCGGATGCCCTTCCGGAAAACCCAGGCTCATGTCGCAGGCGGCCGGACGCACATACTCCGGGCCTCCGTCGTGGTCCATGAAATTCCTGGCGAACCGTTCGACCGTGGCCGGGTCCCTGCCGGGGGCCACGTCGGTCGCGTCGTGTTCCACCAAGTCGGCGACCACGGTGATGCAGTCGTGGCCTTTGCGGCCGGTCTCGTCGATGCCGACGGCTTCCGCTCCCGTGTGGTCCTCCAGCCTCCTCGCCTCGTCGACGTAGCGGGCGACGGACCGCCGCAGGCGGGTGTCGGTCTCGTCGACCTGTCCGGCGAGCGTGCCGGCGGGCAGGTGGCGGGCCATCTCCACGGCCCGCGCCTCGAACAGGAGCGTGAACCCGCTGCCGGGCCCGGTCCACGGGGCGGACACCGTCCTCACCCCGTGCACGGGACAGGTGACGCGGGGCAGTCCGGCGTGGATGAACGCCTTGTACTGGAAGAAGTCCGGATGCCGCCACACGCGTTCCCTCGTGTCATGCACCGGGTAGGCGTCCTCCCGGCAGCCCGTCCCGGGGCAATGGAAGCGCACCGGGCTCGAAACCGATCACGATGTGCAGCTCCTGACGGCCGTCTCCCGCGTCCCTGAAATCCACGGATCCGACCTTCCCGGGAGACTGCAACTGGAGCGCGGCGGTGAACAGGTGAGAGGTGTCCATGCCTCCAACCTACCCGACCGGCATCACCCCACACCCAAACCACCCACCACAAACAGCGAAAGGCCTCTTTTTTTCTCATTCAGAAATGTCTGGAAAACCGACAGGATCAGATTTCAAACACAGTTTTTTAAGTCACGAACAAGCAAAGTGTTCATGGAAAACCCGTGAAGAATAACCCCCTAAGTGCGCGAGGGGGGGCTGGGTGTGTCTAAGGGGGATGCCAAAATTGACTTTGGCAGATAATGAACGGGGTTTGGCAGTTCCTGCGCGGTTCGCGTTGCGCGTGAAAAAAAACACCAATTCGGGGTTCATTTGGAGGGAAAGGACGGGACTCGCATGCCGACCACAGGTCGATCGATTGCAAATAACGGTCGTTATGTCAGCTTTTGGTTGGCGTGATTTTCTCCAGGGTGTCGGGCATGAAGATCACGTTTATTGGGCATAAGAGGATTCCGTCTCGTGAGGGCGGGGTCGAGATCGTGGTGGACGAGCTGGCCACGCGTATGGCCGCGTTGGGCGAGCAGGTCGTGGCGTATAGCCGCAAGGGGCATAACGTCGCCGGCGCGGAGTTTGACAACGAGTCGAACATCTCGGACGCACCTTATTTATATAAGGGTGTGCGGGTCGTGCCCGTCACGACCATCGAGGCCAAGGGGCTGGCCGCGCTATCGTCCTCGTTCTTCGCCACGTTGAAGGCCCTCAAAGCAAGGCCGGACGTGATTCACTACCACGCGGAAGGCCCATGCGTTTCCCTTCGTCTCGCACACTGGGCCGGCATTCGAACGGTCGCCACGATTCACGGCTTGGACTGGCAGCGAGCCAAATGGGGCAGGCTCGCCTCTCTGTATTTAAAACTTGGCGAACGGACTGCGGCCACGTGCGCGGACGAGGTAATCGTGCTGAGCCGTGGTGTGCAGCAGTATTTCAAAGACACATACGGGCGGGAGACACGTTTCATTCCCAACGGCATTGCGCCGGCAGAATCCGTTTCTCCTGACGTGATTGCTGACAAGTGGAGTCTGGAGAAGGATTCCTACATTCTGTTCTTGGGACGCATCGTACCGGAAAAGGGCGTGCATTACCTCATCGAAGCGTTCAAGCGATTAGACACTGACAAGAAGCTCGTGATCGCGGGCGGCGCATCGGATTCCGCCGAATACTACGAGTCGATTAAGCAGGCCGCTACCGGAGATCAGCGCATTATTCTGACCGGGTTTATTGAAGGACGTGAACTCGAAGAACTGTATAGCAACGCATACATATATGTATTGCCCAGTGATTTGGAAGGTATGCCAATGAGCCTATTGGAGGCAATGGCTTACGGCTGCTGCTGCCTGACCTCCAATATTGCTGAATGCGCTGATGTGCTGTGTGATGAGTCCGGAATGATGCATGGAGTCACGTTCCGACATGGCGATGTGAACGATTTGACCGACAAACTCGGTGAGTTGCTCGTAGACGTGGGTAAGGTACGAAAAATCAAGACCGGCGCGGCCGGCTATATCACTGGCCGCTATAGCTGGGACAAGGTTGTTCAAGCGACCCTCAAGCTCTACCGAGGAGCAGATAAATGAGGATTTTACTGGTCAACAAATATTTCTACCGCAAAGGCGGTGCTGAAACATATTTCTTCGCGCTTGCGGAGGGATTGAAAGCACTCGGCCATGAGGTTGCGTTCTTCTCCATGCAGCACCCAAACAATGAGCTGAGTTATTGGAGCAAGTATTTCGTATCCGAAAAGGACTACGTCGGCAAAATTTCCGCGTTCAAAAAAGTGAAGGAAGCGGCGACGCTGGTGTATTCCTTCGAAGCGAAGCGCAAGTTTGAGGCGCTGCTCGAAGAATTCCAGCCAGACATTATTCATATAAATAATGTGCATCGCCAGCTCACTTTGTCGATTCTGGATGCGGCTTATTTGAAGAAGCACCGTGTTCCGGCGGTGTATACAGCGCACGACTATATTCTGCTGTGCCCGGCTTACACGATGGTGGACGGTTCCGGCAAGGTTTGCGACGATTGCCTTGACCGTCACTTCTTCCATGCGGTGAAGAAAACTTGTGTGAAAGGATCGAAAGCGAAGAGTGGTCTGGCGTTCCTTGAAGCGGAATTCCTGAAGAACCATCATTCCTACGACAAGATCGACAAAATTATCGCCCCCAGTGAATTCATGAAGCACAAGCTGGATGAGGGTGGATATGCCGGCAGAACCGTGGCCATGCAGAACTTCCTGACCACCAGCCAAATGGACATGGCGCATAAGGTAGCCAACACGAATAAGTTCAATACCGTTGAGCCGTATTTCTTGTTCTTTGGTCGACTTTCCAAAGAAAAAGGCATCCTTACATTGGTGAGGGCGTTCCTGCGGGCTGCAGGCTTGATGAATAGTGGGGTTGCAGGCAGCAAACTCCCAGCCAATTGGACCTTGCATATCGTCGGCGATGGTCCTGAGCGCCAGGCTATCGAAAATCTCATCAAATCAGCCGGCCCTGAAGCTGAACGCCGTATCAAACTTCTTGGCTACAAGACCGGAGAGGATCTTCAGCGCGAGGTCGGCAATGCCCGCTTCAGCGTGCTGTGCTCCGAATGGCGGGAGAACATGCCTTATTCAGGTTTGGAATCCCTGGCAGCGCAGACTCCAATAATCGGCGCGAATATCGGAGGAATTCCCGAGCTTGTGGTGGAAGGGAAAACCGGATTCAGGTTTGAATCCGGGCAGTTAGATGATTTGGCAAACCATCTATTGCAAGCGTCAGCACTCAATGGTGATGAATATGCAGTCATGCAACAGGAATGCGGCGACTATATCAATCGCAGAGCTCAACAAAGCCTTTATATCCGTTCTCTTGGGGAACTATACATGCGCTGTTTGCAGATTCCAACCCAGCAAAGGGATGTCGAGGAGGAGAAATGAAGAACACAATTGATTTGCATAATGCCGCTGTGCTGGTCACTGGCGCTGCGGGATTCATCGGCTCGAATCTTGCAAAGCAACTGCTTGATTCCATTGAGGGGATTCATGTTATCGGTTTCGATAATGTAAATGATTATTACGATGTGCGTCTTAAGGAATATCGCCTTAACCAGCTCTCTCATTATGAAGGGTTCACTTTCATCAAAGCTGATTTGGCAGATAAAGACGCAGTAAATGATGTATTCGAGCAATACCGCCCTACCGTTGTGGTGAATCTTGCCGCTCAAGCTGGTGTGCGATATTCCATCACGCATCCTGATGCTTATATTCAGTCGAATCTGATTGGTTTTTATAACATTCTTGAGGCTTGCCGCCATCATCCGGTGGATCATCTTGTGTATGCATCTAGCTCCTCCGTATATGGATCCAATAAGAAGGTTCCATATTCCACGGATGACAAGGTAGATAATCCAGTGAGCCTATACGCTGCTACGAAAAAGTCTGATGAGCTGTTGGCACATGCCTACTCAAAGCTGTATGACATTCCTTCTACGGGCCTGCGTTTCTTTACCGTGTATGGACCTGCCGGACGCCCTGATATGGCGTATTTCGGTTTCACCAATAAGCTTCGCGCAGGAGAAACAATCAAGATTTTCAACTATGGCAATTGCCGACGTGACTTTACCTATGTTGATGACATTGTTGAGGGCATTCTGCGCGTGATGCAAGGTGCGCCTTCGAAGCAGACAGGAGAAGATGGTCTGCCGGTTCCGCCTTATGCGGTGTACAACATTGGTAACGGGCATCCGGAAAACCTGCTCGAATTCGTCACTATTCTGCAGGAGGAGCTTCTACGAGCCAAAGTGCTTCCTGCAGATTACGACTTCGAATCTCATAAAGAGCTGGTCCCCATGCAACCAGGCGATGTGCCGGTCACGTATGCGGATACTGCGGCCTTAGAACGCGATTTTGGCTATAAACCTTCAACTCCGCTGCGTGAAGGCTTGCGTCGATTTGCCGAGTGGTACAAGACCTTCTACCTCGATGACTCTGATAAATAGGGCATTCGATTCGCTATTCCAGTCATTCACGTAGTTCATAACACATTTTACAAGAAGGGATGAAAAAAAGAGATGAAGGATTTTGATTCATTGAAGATTGCCGTTGCTGGTACCGGTTACGTTGGCTTGAGCTTGGCTACGCTTTTGGCGCAGCATCATCAGGTTACCGCGGTGGATATTGTTCCTGCGAAGGTCGACATGATCAACGCCCGTAAGTCCCCGATCCAGTACGATTACATCGAGAAGTACTTTGCGGAGAAGGAGTTGGACCTCACTGCCACGCTGGATGGTGAAAGCGCATACCGCGACGCCGATTTCGTGATCATCGCGACTCCTACCAACTATGACAGCACGAAGAACTTTTTCGACACCTCTGCGGTGGAGGCCGTCATCAACCTGGTGATGAAGGTGAATCCGGACGCGATCATGGTCATCAAGTCCACCATCCCGGTCGGTTACACCAAGTCGATTCGTGAGAAGACCGGTTCCAGGAACATCATCTTCAGCCCGGAGTTCCTGCGCGAATCCAAGGCACTGTACGACAACCTGTACCCGAGCCGCATCGTGGTCGGCACCGACCCGGAGGACCGGCATCTCGTCGAGGCGGCCGAGACGTTCGCCAAGCTGCTGCAGCAGGGGGCCATCGAGGAGAACATCCACACGCTGCTCATGGGCTTCACCGAGGCCGAGGCCGTGAAGCTGTTCGCCAACACGTATCTGGCACTGCGCGTCTCCTACTTCAACGAGCTCGACACTTACGCCGAGTCGAAGAGCCTGAACACGCGCGAGATCATCGACGGCGTGTGCCTCGACCCGCGCATCGGCACGCACTACAACAACCCGAGCTTCGGTTACGGCGGCTACTGCCTGCCGAAGGACACGAAGCAGCTGCTCGCCAACTACCAGGACGTGCCGGAGAACCTCATCCAGGCGATCGTGGATTCGAACACCACCCGTAAAGACTTCATCGCCGACCGCGTACTCGAGCTTGCTGGTGCCTATGGCCCCAACAGCGAATGGGATGCCAGCAAGGAACATGAAACCGTGGTTGGTGTGTATCGCTTGACCATGAAGTCCAACTCCGACAACTTCCGCCAGAGCTCCATTCAGGGTGTGATGAAGCGCATCAAGGCCAAGGGTGCGACGGTTATCATCTATGAACCTACGCTCGAAAACGGCTCTACCTTCTTTGGCTCCGAAGTGGTCAACGACCTTGATGAGTTCAAGAAGCGCTCGCACTCCATTGTCGCGAACCGTTATGACTCTTGCCTCGATGACGTAAAGGACAAGGTCTACACCCGCGACCTGTTCCGCAGGGACTAAACAGCACATATACCAATATAAGCAAGGACGTATCGATATGGGTGAGAGTATATGTTTCATTATGCCAACTATGGACGGTGGCGGTGCCGAACGAGTGGTCTCTATTCTCTCTGGCGAATTCGCTCGTAGTGGATGTGATGTGACGTTGTTCTTAACTAACAGCACTCATACCGCGTATGCTTTGGACAAGCGCGTCCATGTCGATACATCCTGCGCGGAAAGCAACCCGAATTCCCTTGATCAGATTAAAGCTATTCGGGCGAAGATGAGAGCGATGCCGAATACGGTATTTATTTCCTTCATGGATAGTCAAAATTTGTTCACTCTAATAGCGGGAATTGGTATGCGGAACCGCATAATTATCTCCCAGCGTAATGATCCACACCGTGCTTTTGGAAAGCGTCGGCTGGTTAGGGCTATTCATCCGTGGCTATACGCTCTTGCGGACTGCGTGGTATTCCAAACACAGGATGCACTTGAGTATTACCCCAAATATGCAGCCGGTAAGTACCGTGTGATTCTTAATCCTCTCAATAATAGCATGCTGCCACGCTATGAAGGTGAACGATCCAAGCGAGTGGTCACCGTTTGTCGTTTGAATGAACAGAAGAATTTGCCGCTCGCCATTGATGCGTTTGCAGAATTCCGCACACGGTTCCGCGACTATACCTTCGAGATTTACGGCGAAGGCGCACTGGAAAATGATCTAAAGCGTTATGCAGTTTCCCGAGGGGTTGGCGATAGCGTTCATTTCTGCGGCTTCCGGAAGGATGTTCATGCCTGCATTTTCGATGCCTCCATGTTTGTCATTTCCTCGGATTTTGAGGGACTCTCGAATTCAATGATTGAAGCTATTGCGTTGGGAATTCCGACGATTGCTACGGACTGCCCAATCGGTGGGGCCCGCATGGTCATTGACAATGGCGTAAATGGATATCTTGTTCCGGTTCGGAACAAGGAGCGCATGGTTACGGCTATGTGCAGTATTGCAGGCGATACCGGCGTGCAGGAACGCTTTAGCAAAGCTGGCGTGCGGTTGCGTGAACGTTTGTCGGTTGACTCTATTTCGAAGCAGTGGCTTTCGGCCATTAAAGAGAAATAAGACATCAAGAATATCAAGGAGAAAATCATGAAGATTTTGGTTACCGGTGCTAATGGATATTTAGGGCGCGGTGTGGTTGATGAGTTGCTTAAGCGTGGAAACGAGGTAATCGCCACAGACTTCGCCTGTGACCATGTGAATTCTGCGGCTCATTGCGTGCCCGGAGACATCTTTTCGATTGAAGATCCCTATACGTACTTCGGTGAGCCCGATGTGGTGTTGCATCTGGCTTGGCGCGATGGTTTTGTACACAATTCGAATGCGCACTTTGAGGATTTGCCTAAGCATGTTGCATTCCTGAAAAAACTGTGCGAATCCGGAATCCAGCAAGTGGCATGCATGGGATCGATGCATGAAATCGGATTCCATGAAGGTAGCATCAACGCTCACACCCCATGCTGGCCGATGAGCATGTATGGAATCGCCAAGGATGCGCTCCGTAACGCATTGCAGACCATAGCGTTGCAGAACAAAGTAAAGTTCCAGTGGCTTCGTGGATATTACATCGTCAGCAATACGCAATATGGCAGCTCCATTTTCTCAAAAATCGTTGCGGCGGAGATCGAAGGTAAGAAAGAGTTCCCGTTCACCACAGGTCAGAACCAGTATGATTTTCTAGATTATCCCGATTTCTGTCATCAAGTTGCCGCGGCGGTGAATCAGGATGAAGTGTTGGGGATTATCAATATCTGTTCCGGTAAGCCCGAAAAACTTGCTGATAGGGTGGAACGGTTTATTGCCGAGAATGGGTTCTCCATCAAATTGAAATATGGTGCATTCCCTGATCGGCCCTATGACTCCAAAGCCGCGTGGGGCGATGCTTTGAAGATTACCCGAATCCTCGATACGGAACATTGATTTTCCATTTTTTCGCAAAGGATTGAGGATAACAATGGGTACTTTGCTCGAGCAGGATAAGTATCGATACGCCGTTGAGAAAATGCCTAGATTCCAGCGGTTATTTCGTTGTTGCCAAGAGTGCAGGTTCAAGCCTATGCAGTTGGTGTATCGACTGCTGTTTCGCTGGTGCCGTCAGAGGAATTTCATCGAGTTAAGCCATCAAACGGTTATCGGTGGTGGCCTGTATATCGGACATCCTTATTGCATCACCATCAATCCTCAAGCCGTTATTGGGCGGAATGTCAATATCCATCGAGGGGTTGTTATTGGCCAGGAGAATCGTGGAAAGAGAAAAGGTGCTCCAACGCTTGGTGATGACATTTGGATTGGAATCAATGCGTCAATAGTGGGAGGAGTGAAGGTCGGGAACGACGTAATGATTGCTCCTGGGGCCTTTGTGAATCGCGACGTGCCAAGTCACTCGGTAGTTATTGGCAATCCTTGCATTATCAAGCATAAGGATCATGCCACCGAGGGATATATCAATCATAAAAGTCAGTGACGTGGTATTGCAAAAAAGCAGGGAATGAAATGGGAGCTCACAATAGCATTAGACGCTATCTTCACCGCATTGGTGAGGAAATACGATCTACGGCGGAAATAGCGAAATTGACTTCATGGCCGGCTGCAGTGGAAACGCTTATTGCTAAGGCGGATATCCAAATTATGTGCCGTAATAGGTATGCGGAACCGCCGAGTGCGCGTCGTCGCCTGATTCGTAAGCATGAAACACTGCTTAAGTATTTCGAGAAACGATATGGAGATTTCGCTTCTGGCTATCGCTATAAGGTAAATCTTCCGGCCGTACCGGAGGAACTCAAAGGTTGCATCTGGTTATGCTGGTGGCAAGGGCTTGACCATGCTCCGCGTATCGTCCAACGCTGTGTAGAATCGATTCGCGAATATGCGGGAGATCGACGTGTGATTGTGATTACCGAGGACAATTATCGTGATTATGTGACCTTCCCTGACTGGATGATGCGCAAATATCATGAAGGCACTATTGCTCGCACACATTTGTCGGACTTGCTGCGTTTATCGTTGCTGGCTCAGTATGGCGGGTTGTGGTTGGACGCGACGTTCTATTGCGCTGGCGATATTGAAGACTGTTTTGGCCAGCCATTGTTCTCTATCAAGCGCCCCGAGTATTTGCATGCAAGTGTGGCGCAGGGATATTTTGCAAATTACTCTTTGGGATGTGATGCCGACCATCGTTGGATATTTGCCGTAATACGTGATTTCTTGCTTGAATATTGGCGTACAAATGATTTTATGGTCGACTACTTGTTTTTGGATTATTTGATCGTACTAGTGCAACGACATTGCACTGCGGTTAAGGAGGCGTTTGCGGCAATCACCCCCAATAATCCACAATGCGATGACCTGTTCAAGTGTTTAGGTGATGTCTTTAATGAGCGTCATTGGGAGTCATTAAGCGCCGATACATCATTGTTCAAATTGACATGGAAGCAAGAGTTTCCCACCGAAATCAATGGTGTCGAAACTTATTATGGAAGATTGCTCAACGGCAATTTGCGTCGAAATTAGTTTTTCCAGAGGTGTTGATGATTCGCATAACGAAGACCAAAACACTCCAGTACGCGTGGCTGTACCTTATGTTACTGATTCCGGGCAGCTGTGCGATGTCACGCTATCTGAATACCACATTGGTGTATGGCGTGATTATTGCTATATATGCCCTGCTTGCGTTGCTGAGCGCAAAATATAAGAATGTTTATGTGCTGTCGTTTTGCCTTTTGCTTGCATTGGCAACGATTGTTATCCGATTGAAAACAGGAGGTGTGGGGCCCCTAAGTTTTCTTTCCAACGCAGCGATGCTGGTTGTCACCTATATCGCAATGACTATTGATCGGAGAATGTTTCTTACCCGATTCGTAAGAATTGTTTGTTTCTTTGGCATCATCAGTGTGCTATTTTGGGCGGCGTTTTGCATTAACCCTTCACTGGTGAATGCATGGCCTGCAACATCATTCTGGGCGCAGAACTTGGGGACGGGTCAATGGGCCACTGTGCTTCATGGAAAAGGACTCTGGCTTTACTCGTATCTTGAAATACACGCAACCCGTAATTGTGGTTTCTACACTGAACCTGGCGTGTATCAGATTGTACTCAATGCTGTTTTATTCGTCCTGTTATTTTGGAAAAAGAAATTATATTTTGATAACGAGAAGCAATATCGTACGGCGACCGTCATTGTCTTGCTCACACTGATTACTTGCCAGTCGACGACCGGTTATCTTTCTATGATGGTCATCTTGTTGTGCTTCTTCTTTATGCGTGGCAGAGAGCGAGGCATACGTACGCTGAAGCAAAAGCTTGCAGTGCTAGTGGTCGCCATTACGGCGGTGTTGATCACTGATTATTTGCTTCGCGGGGAAGAGAGTCTCCTTTATGTTCAAGTGCTGAACAAGTTATTTGGTGGCGACATTGGCAGTGGTGTTAATTTAGCGGATAGCACGGGACAATATCGTTTGATTACAGTGATGGCTAGTTTGAAGGCTCTTTCCATGGACCCGTTCGGTATCGGTTTTGACGCATTCTATGCGATACGAGACTCATTTGACCCAGCTGCAGTTGCCGCTAGCATTGCGACCTATGCCGCAGTGTATGGAGTGATTTTCTGGCTGGCGATGATGATTATGATTTTCTATCCAATGGTTCAACGGGAACCAAAGAAAATACTTATTGCCGTATTTGCTTTTATGTTTATCAATTCCACGGTTAGCGAGACGTATTTGTTCTATCCGGGTCTCATGATGTTCCCGATTTATCTCAGCTCCTATTTGACGTATAAGCGGTCCAGTGCCGCTGGATATGCAATTGCTAGACATAATTCTCGTGACATGCTGATGGCTTCCGGGCTGATGAATACTAAAGAGGTGATATAAATGGAACAGACTTTGATACTTGTTCCCAGCAACAGTTTCTATTATTTCAACAGTTTAAAACTGCCTAATGTGGTGGTTTCTCCTGTGTTTCGAGAAGTTCATGGCGCGTCCGAAATGGTTTGGAAAGCAATGAGGAAGCTGAGGCTTGCTGCCAGCTCGCTGTTCTATACTGATTGGTACAAGGATTTGCAGTCGTTTTCCAAGATCATTGTTTTTGATTTGACGGCATGGCTGGATCCGGCGTTATTGCGCAACATTAATCGACATAAAAATCCTGACGCGAAATGTTATCTATATTCCTGGAATATTGTTCGCGACAAGCAGGTTGTCCTTGGCCATCTTGCGGCGTGCAGGAAATATGGTTTCTCATATTATTCATATGACGAAAATGACTGCAAGCAATATGGATTCCGCTTCAACACCATCATGTATGACGAGAACTTGCGTCTCCCGGAACGTGCTTTGACGTCAGATATGCTGTTTCTTGGTTTTCTCAAGGATCGCAAGGCAAAAATGCTTGCTTTGCATCAAATTATCTCCGATGCTGGCATGAAACCGGAATTCGTAATTGTTGAAAACGGTAATCAGCATGAAGATCTGCCATTCACCATTCGTCACTCATATGTTAATTATGCGGATTATCTCGATATGGTTTCGCAAAGCAAGGCGATTTTGGATATCATGCAGCAAGGTCAGAACGGATTCTCTATGCGCGTGATGGAATCCATTTTCCTCAACAAGAAACTCGTTTCGACTAACATGGCTCTATTGTCAGCGAATTTTTATGATCCCAATAATATTCTGGTCATTGATTTGCAGAACCCTGATGAAGAAGCGCTTACCGTGTTCCTGCGTTCCGAGTTTCACCCATATTCTCAAGAGACAAGACACTACTATTCCGTCGGCTCATGGATCAATCGTTTTCAACAATGATGGTGCAGACGAATAATGGCAAAACACATTAAAAAACATTTTTGGAATAAGCGGTCATCCGAGGGTATGAAATCGGCGGTAGCATACACATTCGCATCGCTGTTTTCTAAAGGTTTGGCCTTTGTTACTGTGCCAATTTTTACCCGAATCATGTCAACTTCTGAGATGGGCACAGTCAATCTGTACAATTCTTGGCAGTCGATACTGACGGTCGTGGCGACGCTCTCGTTGACTTACGGCGGATATATGGTCGCGTTGAAGGAATATGAGCATGAGCGCGATAGGTACGAATCTTCAGTGCTGACGCTCACGACGTTCACATCAATCGTATTCTTTGCCGTATATTCCGTTGCTCCCAATTGTTGGAGTCGCATACTTGGCCTAGACAAATCGCTGTTGCTGCTGATGCTAGTTGGTTTCCTATTGCTGCCGGCTACGGAGTTCTGGCTGGCAAGACAGCGTTACGAGTATAAGTACAAGGCAGCAACACTGGTGACGATTGGCTCCGCCATTGTGGCATCAGCACTTTCCATTGTCGCTGTATTGTATATGCGAGGAAGCGGAAAAGCGGCCGAAGGACGATTGTTCGCGAATTATGCCGTGCTATATGCTGTTGCTCTTGTGCTATGGGTATACATCATGGTGCGAGGGCGCAAGTTCATTTCCATGCGGTATTGGAAATTCTCACTTGCTCTGAGTGTGCCTCTTATTGCGAATCAGTTCGCCACGCAGATTCTGAATAATTCCGGTCGCGTGATGATTGGTTGGTTTGTTGATAATTCCGCTGTGGGCATTTATGGCACACTTTCCTCGGTGAGTACCGTTTCTGCAATCGTATGGTCGGCAATTAATTCTTCGTTTATCCCATTTCTCTATCGGAATATTGATGATTCCGAAGGCAAGAAAAGAGTTCGGAGCCTCGCTTCGATTCTGCTACTCACCTATGCTGCGGTATGCGTATTGATGACTTTCCTAGCTCCTGAGGTGGTCAAGATAATCGCAACTGATGAATATATGGCAGCGATTTACATCATGCCGCCAATTTCTGCAGCCATTTTCCAGAACGCTATTTCCAATATGTATGCAAACGTGTTGTTGTATCACAAAAAAACTTCATACATAATGATTGCCTCTATTTGTGGCGCAGTACTGAATATTGTACTGAATGCAGTACTGATTCCTCTATTTGGATATCAGGCAGCGGCCTATTCGATGTTGATTGCATTCGTATTCTTGTCGTATGTGCAAATGCGTGTGTCCAAAAAACTGCACTTCACTATCACGGGAACCAAGGAAACCGTATATGATGACAAAGTCATTATCGGTATACAATGGCTGGTAATTGTGCTTTCCGCCATTGCGATTCCTCTGTATCACTTCACGATTATTCGTTATATAGCAGCATTTGTCCTGATGGTTGCCTCCTTGTTCCTCTACAAAAAGAGCAAAAGATCTGTCTGATATAGAAAGGAACCGCATTGTTTGAGAAATTAATGAATCATTTCCGTAATGCTGAGAAAAATGCTGCTCATTACCGAAAGCTGGGTTTAAAGCTGGGGAGGGGCTTCGAGATTCTCAATGGCTGGGATTTTGGAAGTGAACCGTGGTTGATTGAAATCGGCGATAATGTCAGGATTACATCTGGTGTTAGATTTGTGACTCATGACGGTGGCGTGTGGGTATTGCGTCATAAGTATCCTGAGCTATCCGATATCGATCTCTTTGGGAAAATTCGAATCGGCAATAACGTGCATATTGGTTTTAATGCCATTATTATGCCGGGGGTAACAATCGGAGATAATTGCATTATCGGATGCGGCACTATTGTTACGCATGATATTCCTGCAAATTCCATTGTAGTGGGTGTGCCGGGTAGGGTGATCGAGTCCGTTGGTGAATATGCGGCTAAACATGATGACGATTTTATGCATACTAAAAAGATGGCTACTGATGAGAAAAAAGCTTTCGTACTTGGCCATCTAAAATAATGGGAATATTTTTAATGAGATTGTTCTTGGAACTGGCCGAAGCAATATAGCATTATGCTTCGGCCAAGGTTCTAGATGCTTACTTTCGAATAAACATTCCTGAACGTTCCATCTCTGTAAGGGATTGTTCGTAACGACTGTTGTCGGTCTCTTGTCCCAGCACCCATTTGCAAAACTCGGTCAAACCTTCCTGCAAGGAAATCGACGGAGTGAAATCAAGCAGCTTTCGTGCCTTTTGGGTATCAGCGACATTATGTGCGATGTCTCCGATGCGGAAATCACCGGTAACGTTCAGATTGCTGGTACTGCCATAGATTCGTTTCAATGTCTCAGCTATTTCGATGACACTTGTTCCGATTCCGCTGCCTAGGTTGATGATTTCTCCGTTCGATGCGGCCGTATTGATAGATTTGATGACCGCGGAAGCAACATCCTTTACGTGGATAAAGTCGCGGCTTTCCTTGCCATCTTCAAAGATATTGATGTCTTTATTGTCCAAAAGCAATGAGGAGAAGATGGAAAGAATGCCAGTGTAAGGATTCTTCAATGATTGGCCTGCTCCGTACACATTTTGGAAACGGAAGATGGTGTAATCAATATCCATCGCAGGGCACATTGTCTGAATCATCATTTCTTGTGAAAGCTTGGTGAACGCATAAAGAGAATTTGGGGTGGTTTTGCTGTCTTCGGTGGTGGGCATTAAGGTCAAGGCGGTATTGCACTTGTCGCAATGCATAGTGAAATCGCCTTGCATCATATCTTTAGTTTTGCGTCCACGGGGGTAGACTACGCCACAGTTTGGGCATTGATACTCGCCTTCGCCATACACAGAACGCGATGACGACAGGATAACTTTGCGTATAGTGTTGCTTTTCCCCTTGAGCGATAGTGCTTGAAAAATATTTGACAAACCCATGACATTGACCTCGTTGTACTGGTTGATCATGTACATGGATTGCCCGGTACCGGTTTCTGCCGCAAGGTGCAAAACAACATCTACCCCTTCAAGGGCTTTCTGGACTGTTGTGAAATCACGCACGTCTCCACGGATGAAATCACAACAATCTTTTATGGATTGGAAAAGATATGACTTTTCAGGATTGTTGCCATGAATTTGTTTGGTCAATGCATCTAGAACGCGAATTTCGTATTCATCATGAGCGCTCAGTTGTTTTACGATTTCGCTACCAATAAAACCTGCGCCGCCTGTTACCAGAATCTTCGTTGTCATATGTCTTGAACCGTTCTTTTGTAGAAACTTGCCCTAGAAGGAGGGTATGCTTTCAGTATAGTTCGAACTATCTTATTTGGTATTTACCTTCATAGGCGATAATTAGGTCACACTAGACATCGACTATAAATCGAACCGCTACGTCTTCCTTTCTGATTACGCTGTTTTCATCAGTCGAGGGCGCTCATGAAGTTTGGATTACAAAGGAGCCATCATGTTTTTTGGACTAGGCCGCATTCGAGACAGATACTACAAATGGTGTGAATCCGTGAAGTTCCTTTCGCGGAACAAAGGGATGCGTGCCGGCAAAAACCTGGATCTGCGACTATCTCAGTATATTCACTGTGCTGGTTCCGTAGTCCTTGGTGATAATTGTCGTCTCTATTGCTGGGATGCTTCGCACGGTAAGCCCTTCGATCGTGAACCTGAAATTCGCATTGGAGAACGAGTACATGTGACTAGAAATCTCACTTTGCAATGTACCTCAGAAATCATCATTGAGGATGACTCACTGCTTGCTTCTGACATTGTCATGATTGATTACAACCACGGTATGTCTCCGCTGCCAGATTCCTATCTGGACAACGACCTTGAACTCACCTCGGGAATCCATATTGGCCGAGGTGCATGGATTGGGAACAACGTGATTATCTTAGGCGGCGTTGAAATCGGAGAAAAGTCAATCATCGGGGCGGGATCCGTCGTCACTAAATCTATTCCTCCATATTCAATTGCGGTAGGTAACCCTGCTCATGTTATTAAGCAATATAACCCCTCTACCAATCTTTGGGAATCCATCAGAACAAACAACGAGGTCGATAGAGCTGCTTCGAAAACGATGTGAATTCGATTGGTTTTGTCGTAAGCCTTTATGTCCATCAAGAGAATTCAACAGACTGTCCCCTTGCGGAAATATATGCTAGTTACTGGATAAAGGAGATAATGTGAGCAGCCGAAAAATGAAATGTCATGTTTGCTATGGCTCAGGAACATGCCCGGAATGCGGCGGAAGCGGTCATATACGCAATGCTAATCCGGCTCCTTGGGCAAAGAAGCAGAAGGGCGGTGAGACTACTTGCATCGTGTGCAATGGAACTGGCGAATGCATCCAATGCAATGGGACTGGCATGGTGGAAGAGTGAGAGTGTTATAACGGTCAGTGTGTCCCGCTGTCTATTTGAAAGTGCAACACCCTTTAGATTGAAGATTGTCCAGATAACCAGTGAAAGGTGCCGCACCTTGGGCCAAGTGTATTCGCACCTGTCGGAAGAGGAACGGCAGATCATCCAGATAGAGATCGGCAACGGGACGAGCATACGGCGGATCGCCAGCCTGATCGGCAGACACGCCTCTACGGTCAGCTACGAAATCAAACGCAACACATGGTTCCCGTCCAGCGAGAACGAATCCTACCGGCCGTACCGGCCGGAGCGTCTCAAGACGGGGCCGTGGACCGGCCGGTACTACATCGCCGGCCCCGCGCACCGGAAGGCCGGACGTCGCCGCATCAGGACCCGCAAGCCGTACCGGCTCGCCTCCGACCGCCTGTGGGCGTGGGTGGCCGAACGGCTACGTAGGGGTCTGGTCGCCGCTGCTGGTCAGCGGCTGGCTGAGGCTGGAGCATCCCGGCGACGAGTCGATGCGCTGCTGCCCGGAGACCCTGTGCCGGTGGGTCTACGCCGACGAGGCGAGACGGGACTGGATTGGCAACAGCGTGTTGGACAGTTTCTTAGAGGACGAGTCCTTGTTCGGTGAATTCCTTCGGGCTCCGGTATCCGAGGGTGGAGTGGAGCCGCTGGTCGTCGGACCACCACACGTAGTCGTTGAGGTCGCGCCTCGGCTGCTCGATCGTGACGTAGCGGTTCCGGTACACGAGCTCCTTCTTCAGCGGCCTGTTCGTCGACTCGACCACGGTGTTGTCGTAGGGGTTGCCCTTGCGCGGCAGCGATCTTTTGATGTCGAACACGTCGAGCAGCTCGTCAATCCTCGTGTCGTCGAACTCGCCGCCCCGGCCGGTGTGGAACATCTGGACGTCCGCCAGCGGGAAGTCGAGCGTGCAGAACGCACTCAGCACCAGGCCCGCGTTCCGGGCCCGCCCGACGGAATGGCTGGCGATGCCCCTGTTCGCCAGGCCGACCATCAGACATACATACGCCGGGCCGCCCGCCGGACGCGTGTGCGGGGCGTAGCCGTCGGATCCGCGGTCCGGCAAGGTTCGCGAGCCTGGCCTCGTCGGCCGCGTCCCGTGCGGTTTGAATCGTCTGCGCGTGTACGCGCCCGTCATGCCCTGTTCGCGCATGATGTTGCCGATGCGCCTCCCGGACGCGGTGACGCCCCTCCTTTCCAGGGCGGTCTTGATTGAATATCTGCTTGTTTTGAGGCCATCGTTATTGCGTATCAAGGCCATCGTGTGGCTGTCTCCAAGAAAACGTCCGTAGCCCTCTGTGTGATATTTCTAAGAAAACATCCAGTCCCATCTGGGAATACTCAAGGAGCCAAACGCTATCTCGTTTTTAACAGATCTGGGCTTGAACGCTGGACGAATCGGCCATCGGCGTGTGGGAATGATTGCAGATTTGTTTGTATACCATGTCCCATAGCAGTTCGAACCAGCGTCCGCGTTGACGGTCGATGGTGATAGTGAACAATACTTGTCGAACGAAGTCAAGTAGGGTACAGACCATATAGATCGCCAGCAAAATACCTAAGATTTGCAGAATTGCAAATGGTCGCTGGTATAGATTCTCAAGGTTGAATAGTCGCTTCCATAGTAGTGTTATAGAGGCATCGTAGACAGTAATCAGATATACTGCGAATGCGGATTGCGCAATGCGGTTGATGACTTGACTATGGAAAGTGCATTTATTAAACAGCAGAAAGATGCCGAATCCGATCATGACCATGGGAAGCTTCCAATCGCTGGTAATGACGAAGCTTGAAGCGAATCCAAAATGGTGCAAAACGATGGAAACAATTTCAAACAGTAGGGAGAGTCCGATTCCCGTGCCAAGCAGTACACCAATATTTTTGAGTGTAAACGGTTTCATATACCACTTGTAGGCGGAGATGATGATAAATAGGTAGATGAACCCAAAAACACCGGTGAGTGATGAATTGATGCTGGGGTATCCTCCTAGGGATCCTGGAATAAAGCTAGTTAATCCCCAAATTATTAGTACGGTTATGGCAAGTGCGAGATGGTACTTTCTACCGAGAGCTTTCAGTCCTTTGGATAGAAAGGGTAACAGTGCCAAGAAAATAGCATAGGCTGTAGCATACCACCATAAACTCATAGAGAGTGGTGCGATGCTCTTTATCATAAGCTTTGCGTCAATGCAGGCGCGGTCGAGCATGAGATAGAACGCCATGAGCGTAAGGCTCCAGAACAGGAGTTCGCGTTCCATGATCCACACGCGTTTCAGGTTGGATTTGATGGTCTGTTCCTTGTCGAGGAAGAACCAAGCAGAGATGGAAAAGAAGATGACGACGCCGACCTTGCCGCCACTAGCCATGAAGAATCGGGAAAAATTTCCATAGCCAGTGGGAGCTTGTTGATAGGAAAACCATTCTGGGTTATAAAATGGTACATAAGGATCATGAACATCGCGATGATGCGCAGCAGCTCGATGCTGGAATTCCTCTGCCCCCCACCATTTGCGATTCGGGAATGTGCCGGTGCGCCGTGTTTGGCGTTTATGCGGTTGTCGTTCTCCGCGTCCTGGTTCTTTTGTTCACAATTCTCCTCTAGTCTGTGGTCTCTCTTCCCTCCGAATCCTACACACCCAAACCGACTGGGATATTCTATTAAAAGATAAAATCGAACAAATGTTTGAGTGTGTGGTATACTGCCGTTGAAGATTAGATAGGTGTGAGTCGGAGAATGGGGATATTGCTTCAGCGGGGAAGGGATCAATGCATGAACTATATTCGGCAAAATGTTGGTGGAACGATTAAAGCCATTGGAATTTTTTTGAATACTGAACATCCGGGGCTTACCAATGTTTCAGACATATTCACGGTTGGTATTTCCGTGATTTCCATCGTTATTGCTTTTATGTCATATGACTATGTGAAGAATCATGACCAGCAGATTGCCAAATTTGAACAAGCGAATGAGATATCGTCTTGGGTGGTACATGATTCGAAAGGCGGCGTTCAGATGGTGGAGGATTCTCCATTAATGAAGGTTTCCGTCAATAATGGTTCGGATCAGCCGATCTATGATGTCGTTTTAACTTCTGGAACATATCAAGGGGCTGGTGCCGATTATTTGAGCGGGACAAATAATACTGTTTGTGTAGGTACCGTCCCTCCTGGGAGATTTACGGCTTATGTTCCTTATCCGGGCGAAGGAATGCATGTTCGTGTTGAATCGGTTATTGCCTTTCGAGACAATAAGGGTAACAACTGGATTCGCAACGCCAAAGGCGTTCTTTCTGAAATCAGAACGAATTCGTATGAATATCTCAAACTAGATCTTCCTCCAGATAATTGGCAATCCCTCGAGTCGGAATGACGAGACAAAATATTGTTGGTGTGCTGTTGGCGTCATCGACGGCGGGGATTGGCATCTGGGCGGAGATAAAATTGGATGACGGGGTACTTGGTGACGCTGTTTTCGGTGAGATGATAGAAAGCGTATATGGATAGTTCAACTGAACCGAAGCGGATCATGCGTTCTTCCCGTTGTCAATGTTCGTGGCTCGGCTGGTAACGGGGAATGACGCAGCCGTCTCAGTGGAACCATCGCAACTATCATTCTCGCCTGCATCGTACCCGGTTTGATATGGATGGCGTCGGCGGATAACAGGGTGCGGACGTTTTCTTGGAGACCGAACGAAAGGATTATTATATGTCCGGCCCCGAGGAACGACAGCGCGTGGTGGACCTGTACTCCACCACGCCGATGACCACGGCCTAGGTGGTCGAGCACCAGGGTTATCAGACCAGGCAATGCCTGGAACGCCGGCCGGCAAAGGATCCCGGGCATGCCGGCCATATGGCGAAACCCATCATCCCACTGGAGACGGGGACCAAGGCAATCGAACCGGTGTCGGACGGCATGCGCGGAAGCGGGCCGCCGAACGGCTCGGCGCGGTCCGCAACTGGGTCAAGGCGTATCGTGAGGGCGATATGGCCGCGTTGCGGCCCGGGAACAGGAACGCCGGCCAGGCCAGCAAGCCGGCGATACGACGGGATCGGGACGCCGGCGACGCCGAGGCCCTGCGCCGGCGGATCGAGGAGCCGGAACTGGGGAACGCGGTGATGCGGGAGGTGGTGGAGGCTCGCAGAAAAAGACCCGGGCGCCGACCTGCGGCGCCTGTCGAACAGGGAGAGGACGCTTCCGGTCGACCGTCTGCGCCCGACGTGTTCACTCAGCTCGATGACATGCTTGCCCGGCATCGCGCCAAGCAGCCGCCTACTGCCACCACGCCAGGCTCGGGGTTGACAGATACGCCGGGCCGTGTGTCCGGGTGGCCGGGGCGTTCGCCGTTTCCAGGGGCGGGTACGGGTACCGCAGGGTCAAGGCCATGCTCAGGACCGGTGTCTCGGAGAAGGTGATCCGCGGGATCATGGCCGAGTATGGTCTGACGGCGCATGTTCCCGAACGACGCGGGTACGGCTCATACGAGGGCGAGGCCCCTGGTGCATTCCGACCGCGGATGCCACTGCCGGTGGCCCGGATGGCTGGCGCTCATGGACCGCTACGGCCTGACACGGTCGACGGGCGCAAGGGCCGTTCCCCGGACAACGCCGCAGCGGAGGGGTTCTTCGGACGCATGAGGACGGAGTCCGTCCATCCCGGGCATTGGGAGGAGCATAGCCGCGACGAGGTGCTCGTCCCGGTCGACGACTGCATCCGCTGGTACGACCACGAGCGCATCAAACGGTCGCTCGGTTGGATGAGTCCGGTACAATACCGTCAGAGCCAGGGAATGGCTGCGTGATCATCTCCAAGAAAACGTCCGCAGTCCCCTATCGGTTAGCGAGGTCGCGCATAAGATGTAAATTGCGTTATTTTTATCTCAAGAGTGAAACTTAAGAGTACATAGAATCTCGGGGTTATCTAAACCGACTCGAACATTTGTCCTTTGTACTGTAAGATTCAGAGCAAAACGAGTGAAAAATACACAACGAAGTTACTTGTGAAAGATAGTGGTTATGTCTGGAACATTTGGGGTCAGAATCTCACCGGAAGCTCGAAGGGGAGAGGGTGGTGAAAACCAGGTAAAGGCTTTTTTCTCTGACACTTTCCAATGGTGCATAATGTCCAAGGACATTGATTTTGGCACTGATTTATGGGTGATGCCGGTGAGCGCTGAGGGAGTGCCTTCATTTGTGTTTCTTGGCGTGCAGGTAAAGAAAGGAGCGAGCTATTTTAGGTATCCCCAAAAAGATGAGCAAGGCAATTTGGTCGGTTGGTGGTTCAGATTGGACGCCAATCATGAAGCTTCATGGACTAATGGAAGAATTGCCCATATTGTTGTTTTGATTTCTGATGAAGGGACAATGTATTGGTCCAAGATTGAATCTTCGCAGATCGACCACTCTTGTCAGATGCCCAGAATTCTTGTACGTAAGGACCATGTGCTGAAAAAGACGGACGAGGAGGAGCTCTCCGAGTTCGCATGCAGCACGTATGAGAAGTCTGCATTCAACGGAGTTGTGTGGAATGGCCTGAAAAACATTAAAAATCAGGATCGCATTCGACTCGCAATGCTCGCTCCTCGTGTGATAGCCCCGCATGTGAATAAACATATAGATAACTTGAAAGGTCATGAGGCCTTGGCTTCCTTGCTATATGGGAATGAGTATGGATTGGAGTGGTACTGGAGAGCGGGAAGTGGCTCCATGGCTGACGTGGCCATGCAGAAAGGGAAAAGAAAGAATGAGGCATGGGCTTCATCTGACTGGTGCTGGAAGGCGGCCGCGGCTTTTTATGATTACCTTGATGGACAGGGTGGGCGCTTGGATGAGCTTTTTTCGGTTGCGAAATCTCCTGAAGAGCGAGCCGCATCGGCGGTAATGCAATTTGCCTTTGATATAGATAATAATGATTGGAGTGCCGCTCTTCAACATATTGAAGCTGTTATGACCTATGATCTTTGTCCTGTAGATAAAGCGTGGCTGTTGGTCCACGAATCATGGGCGATGTTTGAACTCGGTCGTAGGGATGAAGCTATTTCTGCCGGTTCGAATGCAGTGAGTCTTTGCTTGCAGAATCCAGATGATATTACCGCTAATGGAATCTGTGGCGCGGCAATGAGGTTGCTGTGGCAATACGATTGGATTTGGGGAAACGTTAAGTCATCTGGAAAGCAGGTTGATGTAGCTGCGGTGATTCAGTCATCCGACAATCCAATTTTCTGGTGGCTCGAATTGGGAGAGCGTAGCATTGCGGGTAACGCAGTGTCGAATCGGTGGCTTCATAGCATTGGAGAAGCAGAGAAAACCCATTCGCTAAGACGACGTTTTATCTCCCTTATTCTTCAGACGGCATTTCTCGGTGACAGAGATGCGTGGAAAAGATATTGCTGTTTGCAGGCAGAAAATGCGTATGCTCAGATTGAGGATGATAATGGGGAGAGAGCGAACATCGTCAATGTACTTGAAATGTTTCGGCGGTGTTCTTCCAAAGACGATTATCGGAAAGTACTTCGGTCCGCCATCCAGAGAGCTTCAGACTCCAGGATTGTTGAATATGCCGAAACTGTATCGTTGAATGAGTCCACGCATTCAACGGCACTGAATGATCTGACGTTGTTCCAGTGCATAGGTGATTATCTTTCTGCAGATAAGGCTGATGAAGTTTGCCGTTGGTGCTTGACGACGATGGCATCTAGGCAGGAATACTCTCAGAAGGTTTCTGCAACGTTCGATATTCCAAGTGAACTGTTCGAGACGCTTAAAGCTTGTTATAGGGCGGCAAATCGAGATGTACAGGAAAAGATTGAGCAATGGTTCTTGGAGTTGCCTTGCGTAGGGGAAAGCTCTGCCTCAGAAGCGCAGAATTTAACAATCTTATTTCCGGATTCTTTCTGGAGTGATGGCAATTTGACAACCTTGCTGCAACGAGGCGATGATGGGTCTTTACAGCAATGGTACGAATATAAGCAAAGCTCTCATGATGAGGAATCGGAAGCGCAATGGCACGTAAAGGTGAAGAGCGGTCAAGTTGATGTAATCAAGAGCATTGATGATGCGAAAAAACTTTCTGAGGATGAGATTCAAAAAGTCTCCGATTGTTTTTCTGCATATTGTGTTGAAACAATAGAAAGATATGAGCGGTGGGGAGTTGTTTTTTCTTCTGGCAGAGATGATACGCTTAGTGCGTTTCTTTTCTGTGGATACGTTCATCCGGAGTTAGTTGATTGGACTGCTTTCGTGAAGATTATGTTATCCAAAGCCGAAGCAATCCAAGAAAAAATATGGCCTTTGAAATTTCTTGCATGCTTCGGTAATGAATTGCCTGATGAAATTCAGCAGGAACTATTTGATATGCTGTCGCGTTTTGTCAAAAGCTCTGAGGATAAGGCCGATATTGTGTATTGGCTAGCGTATGAAGCGATGGCATCGCTATGTGAAGATGAACGTCAAAATATTATTGATTATCTGATATCGAATAAACGATACAATGCGGTCGCTCGCATAGTGCAACGGTTCCCCGCTGAGAGGTACGTACAGTTGATGGTCACCATGCTGAAAATAGGATTTGCTGGCACGTGCGATGCCGTAGCTGGTGCATTAGCCAAACTTGAGCTATGCAATCTTGGTGGTACGACTGTAGCCAAGATTGTTGATGACATAATGATTAACGGCACCCTTGCTCAGAAAGAATGGGTGACCGAGGTAGTGGTCGAATCCACTGAGAAAATTCCTGCCGGGATGAGAAAACAACTTATCGCTATGGAAGATTCAATAGGTGCATCTAAGAGAAAAGCATTGAAAGAAAGACTGGACGCTTAGTGGATAGAGGGCTGCAGACGTTTCTTTGGAGGTGGCTTCACTGTCATTTGCTGGTGGCGTTATCCCTATGTCGTGCCCGAGCAGCGACAATGTTATGGAGGCGCAGGTGTACAACAGGAAAAACGAGACCTGTGCCAATCATCAGCCAGACCTGTCTGGTGGTGAACGGTTCCATGTACCACTTGTAGGCGGAGATTAGGATGAATAGGTAGATGAACCCGAAGAAGCCGTCGTTGATTCCTATCATTCCGGGGATGAAGCTGGTCAATCCCCATATGACCAGCACGGTCGCGGCCAGCGCGAGGTGGTATTCGCGGCCGAGCGCTTTCAATCCCTTGGCCAGGAAGGGAAGCAGCGCTAGGAAGATGGCGTAGGCGGTGGCGTACCACCACACGCCCATGCTCAATGACATGACGCTTTTCACCATGAGTTTCATACTGAGGTCGGCTCGGTCGAACACGAGGTAGAACGTTACGAGGATAAGGCTCCAGAACAGGAGTTCGCGTTCCATGATCCACACGCGTTTCAGGTTGGATTTGATGGTCTGTTCCTTGTCGAGGAAGAACCATGCGGAGATGGAGAAGAAGATGACCACGCCGACCTTGCCGCCGCCGGCCATGACGAGCTGGAAGAAGATCCGCTCCGGTCCCAAGGGAGTTTCAGCACGTCATAGCCGTTAGGGACGATGAAGTGATGGGCGAGGATCATGAACATCGCGATGATGCGCAGCAGTTCGATGCTGGAACCCCCCCCATTTGAAATTCGGGAAGGTAACTGCATGCCGTGCTTGGCGCTCATGCCGATGTTGTTCTCCATGTCATGGTTCTTCTCGCTCACGGCTCTCCTCTGGTTTGAATTCTCTCCTCCAAAATCCTACGGTCTCAGACCGACTGAGGTATTCCCGTTGTTCTGGAATGCCATAGCGATTCTTGTCAAAACATCTCTGAATCCCAAATGCAAACGCAGTGCGGCGGATTATGAGTTGTGAGGCGATGGAGTCTGCGAAATGTTATGGCAAGAGCCCGTACGGCCAGCGCCTCAAGATCATCGCCGATGGCGAGATCATGCTGGTTCCCAACCAGAAGAACTGAGTTCTAGGGTGGATGGTGTTTAGGGGTGCTGCCTCAGTGGGCCGTGTCCCGGTGCGTGGCGCCCATTGGGGACGCTTTGATGGGGACATTCCAATGGTTGTCGCTTCAGAATATGGTGGAAGACCGCTTTCCTGGTATCCTTCCCGTTCTCATCTGCCTCACTGTGCTACGTAACAATCCCCGGTAATTCCAAAAAATCCGTGCGATCGCCAACCCCAAATCACACGGATTTTCCATATCAAATTGCTATTGTTTTCGCCATACGCTTGCCGTTCCGGAGTGGTAGCCAATGCAAACGGTATGAGCTGGGATCTGTGGCGTAATCGGTGGTGAGGCTAATGGTGTTACTAATCTGCCAGCAGTTTGGCTTGTTTATGGTCAAATAAACGTTACTAGCCTTGTCTACCCAACTTCTTTTGAACAGACTTTAGGTTGTATCTATTTCGAAAGGAGGCTCATATTGGTCTGTGCCATCTACCGGTAGCGGGGTACAGACGTTTGCTTGGAGATGGTTGCAGCTCCATTCATTAGTTTCGCGGTATCGCGTCGGGCTTATTCAACCGAGTGACTCTGTTGCCTCTGGCGTTCAAATTAACTGGTGACAATACGCTGTTTTTATTTGGCGATTAATCGCATGCGACTTGCAATTCTTCGATAGCCAGCCTGCCGGTATTCTGTAATTCGCGCATCAAGCCGCCGATTGGTTTGTGGCCTGTGTCGGAGCTGTATCTTTGCAGGAGCGAATTGATCGAATGGACAAGTTCGTCCCGGGCCTGGCCCTTCGTGTAATAGAATCCCAGGAATGAGTTCACTCCGGAGTCTGTGTCTGTGATGTGGGATTTATCGAAGAATTGCTTAAGGTAGGGGTAGTCGGCTTCGCCTAGGGACAGGCCGAAAAATTTGATGACTCGCAAATTCTCTTCGGGGGACTGAAGTGCTCTGAAGACCGAATCCAGATCCGTATTGGTGCCGGTGACGCCAAGAGATAGAGAGCGTTCCGCTTTTGTGAAGCGAACGGCATTAGGCAGATCGTCGTCTTCTGTATATTGGCTCGTGCCTCCAATGCCGAAGAAGGCGTTTTTGTCTTGCAATGAGCCGTGAATATTGGCGAAGGTTGGGCTGTTGGTCAAGGGGCGTGTGAAGTTGAAAGAAAGGACGTAGTGGTCATCTCTTCCGCTGGAGAAAGATGCATAATTTTCGACGGAACCTATTGCGAAGGATTCTTCTTGAATCGGGGTTTGTGCTTCGGTGATTTCCTTAAAAAGTTGGTCGGCTCGTTCCCTATAGGGGATGTTTTCGTTGACTGCGGTGGCCAGATATTCTTGGAAATCGGATTCGAAATTCTTGAGTTCTTTCAGGAAAAGCTTGTAGACGTCAACATCGGTGTTTTGGAATTGGTCGTTTGTACGTAAACGTTCATATAACCAAATTAAATGCGCTACATGTTCTTCTTGGCCTGTTGGGGTGCGGGGGTATGCGAACATGCCGGCGCACATGCCGATGCTCAGATTTATATAAGCATTCTCGTTTATTGTAAAAGTTTCTATAATAGATTCGACGTCTTTCCAAGTCGACGCGCATTTGCCGTTGTTCTGGTCATGGTAGTAGGCGAAAATGAAAAACCAGGCGCTTGGAATCTTGTGGCAGTCGTTGGTCTGAAGCTCTTCTTCTAGCACAGTCACTGCTGTCGGTTTGTCTTTTTCAAAGCCGGGAAATACAGAAAAACGATTATTGAAATAATCCGAATATCGTGACGGTAACCCGCAAGCCAGATCAAATCCATTGCCAAGAAGATACAGCGTCTTCATACTTTCCTCGATTCTATCTTTATATGTCTTTTTACCTGTGTTTCGCGACGTTTCCGGTGTCTGCTAATTGTGAAAGTGGTGTGTTGCATTGGACATAATCCGGAAGAATTACAAGACCGATTGCCATCGTTTACCACGTTCCCTCATGCCATGGTCGTACGTGATGTTCCGCATACTAGAAATTCGTGCGACCATTCATCTGATCGCACGAATTTCTTATATCTGAACCGTAATGTCAGTGCGGCTTCCGTATCTTATAAAGGCGCTGTCATGGGGATTCTACAGAGGGATAGGACCTTGGCGGTAATAATGTTTCGTTCTAGTATGTTCTAGTAAGTACTAGTTAAGGATCAATGTTGAAGGATGCATTGTTCTTTTGGTTTTGAAGCTGCATGAAATATTGTTTTCCAGTCACGGTCCCGTCCCGATAAGGGGCAGCGGATGTTATACGGCGCGAATGACAGGCGACAGCGTAAATGACGGCGTTGAAACATCATGATGTTCGGGTAGAGTTGGCGCAGAATAAGGTTGGCGCGGAGGAGGAAGCCACGTGAATCAACCATCCATGCCTGATCGTACCAACGGTACGAATGATTGCCGCAAGTCGCTGCAATACCGGCCGTTCCTGCAATTTCTGACAACGCAGGAACGCAACGTCATTTGGCTGTTGTTGGCCATAGCTTTTCTTCCGGCGGACGGCACCACGCTCGGCCTGTACGCGCCGTTCTGGTCGCCAATCAGTCCGGCGCTGTTCGCCGTGTACTGCCTATGCAATTGGCGGCAACTGCGCATCGCAGCCAACCGGTACCTGCCAATGTTCCTCCTACCGGTGGCCTGCATAATCCTGTCCATCCCGGGATGGCTGAAGTTCGGCATCCACCTCAACGCCGCGTTCATGAGCATCACCGGATTGCTGGGCGTGCTCGCCACTTTGGGTGCGATCGCCATTGCGTTCGGCATCAAACGCATTCCGTGGCGTACGCCATTGTGGATTCTCATCGCTTCCTACTGGTTTTCTTTTGGCGTGGGCGTGGTGCAATGGCTATCCATCCTTCTGCATGTCAAGCCGTTGATCGACTATTTCGCGCACCTCATGTACCGGCAGTACATCAGTGGAAGCTCGGTGTGGGGCGGTGGTCGCCCGCAGTTCCTGTTCGCGGAGCCCAGCTATATCGGCATGCATCTGTTCGGCGTATTGCTGCCGCTTATGTGGCTTATGCGTGGGCGCGACCGTATCTATGTCAAGCGGTTGCGCAACCTCATCGTTGTGTATGCGATTGGCTCTGTGCTGATGCAGGCCGGCACCCGGATCGTTCTTGATTCGGTGGTGGCGTTGCTGGTTGCCATTATTGTGCATAATTCGTGGTGCGACAAGAAACAGCGTGTGCGTGGTATTGCTCAGCTGCTGGGTGCGGTTATGCTTGGTCTGCTGGGCGTGCTTGCCGATTCCCGACTATCTTCGATTGCGGAAAACGGTGCCGAAGGAGACGGATCGTTCTTCGCGCGAATCTACCAGAGTCTTGACCCGATATGCGGGCTGCTCGCCCATCCGTGGACGGTGCTTACCGGATATGGCGCCGGCAACATCATCAACGCGGTATGGGCCGGCGCGCAGCACGCGGGACGATTGTTGAATGACCTGGGCATGAATGGAAGTGCTGCGGTGGGATTCGCGGTTGGCATCAGCAATCATTTGGGGAGGTAATGTTCGACTGTTCAGGTTTTTGAGCCTTGCCGCTCTGGAGCTGCCATATGCGAATGAAATATGTTTCGTTGCTTAGGACGCAGTGGTCGCGGCCTGTTCGGACCGCAGCTCCTCGATACTTATATGCAAGACGGCAGTCGATGGCCGTCTATGCTGGGTGAAGTGATCTGAAGTAATTTACAAGCTGCGAATTTGCGAACCGAACGGCCACAAGGCCAGCTTGGCCATCTTGAACGACTGGATACCGAACGGAATACCGATGATGGTGACGCAGTTCAGCAGGCCGGCAAGTATGTAGCCAATCGCCATCCACAAACCGGCCAGTACGAACCAGATGATGTTGATCAGCACGGATC
>OLSC01000289.1_pt1 | contig 64088 bp, 54 predicted proteins | sample 1672881 | NCBI WGS metagenome assembly OLSC01 (sample SAMEA3136733, study PRJEB25190) | human gut metagenome | biome: human gut; feature: human-associated habitat; material: faeces | place: Austria | collected 2013 | reverse complement strand
CAATTAATAGACTTATAAAAAAGGGCTATGCTGAAAGATCGAGAACGGAAGAAGATAGGAGAGTTGTGTTAGTAAGTCTAACTGAAAAGGGAAAGCATGCTTATAAAATACATGCAGATTTTCACAAAGAAATGGTACAAGCAACATTAAACTCTTATAACGATGAAGAACAAGAAGTTCTATGTGATGTAATAGAAAAAATAAATATATTTTTTGAGGATAAGTATGAAGGTCTCCAATAGGAGGCTTTTATTTTTTGAAATTAAGAAAAGTTAAGGAATTTAAAATGAAAAAAACATTTTTTCACGATATTATGTATATATGAGAAATAAAATGTAAATTGAGATACAATATAATATATGGGGGATTTTAGTATGAGCAAAAGACAATTAAAATCTATTGATATAGATTTTTTTAAGAAAAACAAGAATATAACTTTTTATCTTATAATGATAGTATTTTTAATTTGTCTATTAATAAGTAAATTAAATTTAAGTTATGGTTCTTCATCAAAATCATATGTAAGTGATAATGTACTTATAAATGGAACAAAAATAGGAAGAGCAGAAGTAATATCAGATAAATTGTTAGAAAAAGGATCTTGTATATCAGCACAGGTAATAAAACCTACAGATGTAGTAATACATCAAACTGCATGTATAGATGTTGATGCAGAACAGATGTATGAGTCATTAAAAAATGCAAATAGCGACCCATATGCGGGAACAAGTTATTCAAAATATAGAAAAGCATCGTGGACAATAACAGTAGGATACGATAAAATAATACAAAATGTTCCTTTAAATTGGCAGGCATATGCACAAGGAACAGAATACGGAAATTTAACTGGTATATCTATTGAAATCTGTATGTACAACAATATGTATAAACAGAGACAAGCTTATTTAAATGCTATAGAACTGTACAAGATTTTAAAAAATTATCAAGACGGATTAGGTTTAAAAAAGCATCAAGATTACAACGGCAAACAATGCCCAGAATGGTTACTTGAAGGACGATATGATATGACTTGGGATTGGTTTGAAGAAAAATGTAAGGAATAAACGTATAGTTTTATAATGCATTAGTTCTTATGAGAATGGAGGAATTTTTATGATTGATATAGTCAATTCATATGAGCAAAGAGCTAAGGAATTATACGAAAATTGTGATATATACTATAATAAAAATATATTTATAGCAAAGTCTAAATCTTTAGATGAATCTATAACAAAATCAAGAGTACATAGTCACAATGAATATGAATTTTTTATTCCAAATAGTCCAATACCTTTTTTAATAAATGAAGACAGTATATTTTTTGGAGAGATAGGATATATATATACAATCAAAAGTCAACAAAATCATGGAATAAAGTACGGACTTTCTAATGTAGAATATACAGATATTCTTGTAAAGAAAGATTATCTACAAAATATAATGGATGAATTAAATTGTGAGGATAATATATTTAGTCATCCTATATACTTATCGAGAGAATTAAAATTTTATTTGCATATATTTGCAGAAGAATTTAAAAAATATGATAAAAAAGATTCAACTAAACTAGATATGATAGCAAATCTTTTATGTAGAGAGATAATTACAGGAAAGACAAATAAAACAATAGATATTTTTAAGGAAAAGCAAAGCTACCAAAAAGGTATATATTTAGTTGCAGATTTTATAAATCATAATTATAATAAAGAAATAAAAATAGAAGAGATGGCACAGTTAGCAGGGTTATCTAAAAATTACTTTGGCTCTGCTTTTAAAAAGGCGCTCGGAGAAACGCCACATTCTTACTTAATAAAGATAAGAATATCAAAGGCCAAAGTACTACTAGAAACAACAGACTATTCTTTAAGAGATATAGCTAAAGAAATTGGATTTAAAAAAGCAAGCTCATTTACATCTCAATTTAAAGCATCAACAGGTATAATACCTTCTAAATATAGAGAAAAAAGCAAAAAACACTATTAAATTCTATTCACTTGACAGAAGTTTAAATAAGCAAAATTAGTTAGGGAGGTAAGTATGGCATATGGACAGAAATTATTTTTTAGATATGTACGGTTTGGATGCACAAGATTTAATAGATTTAAATATAAATTGGGTTGATTTATATAACATACTACAAGATTATAAAAAATCTATTGATATTTGTGATGCTAGATTAACTTATGTTGCAAATGTATTGAGGCAACATCCAAAGGTGCATTCTGTAAAAACGAGGGTTAAAGATCCAAAAAGGTTATTACAAAAATTAGTCAGAAAAACTCCTGACAGAAGAGAAAAATACGGTGATAATTTTAATTTTAGTATCCAAAACTATAAAGATGAAATTACCGATTTAATGGGAATACGTGTTATACATCTTTTTAAAGAAGACTGGGAAGAAATCCATAAATTTATAACAGAAAGATGGGAAGTAATAGAGATAGTAGCGAATATAAGAGAGGGTGACAATGTAGCCCCATTTGAAGAAAAATCTATTCCTGTAAGGTCTAGAATATCAGGATATAGGTCAGTTCACTATTTAATTAAATACGGTACAAAATACGATTCATCTATAATCGAAATACAAGTAAGAACTATTTTTGAAGAAGGATATGGAGAAATAGATCATCAACTCAGATATAGCCATGACTATGATATTCCCGACCTTTTAGCACAAAACTTAATGTTGCTCAACAGGATAGCCGGGAGTTCAGACGAGATGGCATCTCTTATAAATAAGTTGAATCAAAGTTTTAGTGAAATAGAAGCTAAATACAATAAAAAACTAAAGCATAAAAATGATATGCTCAGAGATTTGCGTAAAAAAATATATGAAAATGACTCTTTAAAACAAGAAGAAAGAGAAACAATAGTAAATGATATAGATAATGTAATTTTAGGGGACAGAGGAAAACACTTAAGGAGGAAATAAATGAGTAATAGAAAAATATTGTTCTTTGATATTGATGGAACATTAATTTCAGAGTCTAGTGGGGAGATACCAGAAAGTACAAAAACTGCTCTAAAGAGAGCTCAAGAAAATGGCCATATAACAATTATAAATACAGGGAGAACAAGAGCCTTAATTGAGCCAAGACTTCAAGATATGGGCTTTGATGGATATATTTGTGGATGTGGAACTTATATAGAAATCGGTGGAAAAGTTTTATATTATAAAACTATCGATAAAAATAAATACACTGATATTTTAAATATGTTAAAAGATAATGAAGCAGATGTCATTATTGAAGGAACAGAAAATATATATATGGATTTGGAAACAGAAAATCCAGAAAAACAAAATAAAATTAAATTATTTATGGATAGAGGATTTCCAATAAAATCTTTAAAAAGTGAAGATATGTCTTTTGATAAATTTTGCTTTACATTAGAAAATGAAGACAAGAGAGATAATATTGTAGAATACTTAGAAAATGAGGACTTCGACTATATAGATAGAGGAGCCAATTTCTTTGAAGTTGTTCCAAAAGGTCATTCAAAAGCAAGTGGAATGCAGTTTTTATTAGATTATTTTAATTTAGAAAAAGAAGATAGCTATGCTTTTGGAGATAGCTATAACGATACTGCTATGTTTGAATATTGTCCAAATGGAGTTTTGATGGCAAATGGAAAACAGGATTTATCAAAAATCGTGAGCTTTATAACAAAAGATGTAGATGAAGATGGAATAGAATATGCTCTACAACATTTTAATATAGTTTAGATAAATATACCGCAAATACAAGGTTTGGTTTTGCGGTATTTTTTAATTTAAATAAAAAATTAGATATAAAGGTTAGAAAATAAGATTAATATATAAATACTTATTTATATTAAGGATAAAAATATGTCATATGATACAATTTAAATTAAGAGGTTTTCTGCAAAGGAGGGGTTTTTGTGGATAATATTAGTACAGGGATAAAAGGTTTTGACGATATAATGGGAGGATTGTATCCTGGAGATAATGTTGTATGGCAAGTCGAGGATATAAATAACTATAAATATGTCGCAAATGCTTTTGCTAAAAAGGCAATAGATGATGGTAAAAAAGTAAACTATATAAAGTTTGGAAAGATGGAGCCGATAATAGACGATATAGAATCTATAAATTTATTTGAACTTGATTTAGATAAGGGGTTTGAAGAATTTACAATGTCGGTTAGAAATATAATAAAAACTCAAAGTGAAAATGCAGTATATGTATTTGACAGTCTTACATATATTCAAAGAGGATGGTATTCCGATTTGATGACAGTTAACTTTTTTAAAGTTACATGTCCATATTTATATAAAATAGGAGCAGTTGCATATTTTTCTATAAAAAGAAATTCATATACTTATGACACAATAGCTAAAATAAGAGAGACAGCACAAGTTTTAATGGATATATACAATGTAGAAGGAAATTTCTATATACATCCTTTAAAGGTAGAAGATAGATATACTCCAATTTTATTCTTTCCACATAAGGTGGAAGGAGACAAGGTTACAACAATAACATCAAGCGGTGAAGCATCAAAATTATTTTCTCATTTTGACTGGAGAAATAAAAGATTAGGTTATTGGAGAATAAACTTCAACAAAGCAAAAGCAGCTCTAACACAAGATAAATTAACTCAAGATAAAATGAAACAAAATTTAATAGATATATTAGTAGGAAAAGATGCAAAGATAAATAAAATGTGCAATCAATATTTTACTTTAGCCGATATGGTCCAAATTGCATCTAGAGAAATAGGTACGGGATTTATAGGTGGAAAGAGTATAGGGATGCTTATGGCAACTGCTATTATATCTAAATCAGAAGAAACAAAAGACGAATTTAAAGATATATTAGAGCCACATGATTCATTTTATATTGGAACAGATGTATTTTATTCTTATATAGTTGAAAATGGATTATGGGATTTGAGAATGAAACAAAAGACAGATGAAGGGTATTTTAAATACGCAAAAGAATTACAAGATGGAATGAAAAGTGGAAAGTTTTCAGAGATGATAAGAGAACAATTTATGCATTTATTAGAATATTACGGTCAATGTCCTATAATTGTAAGATCAAGTTCTCTATTAGAAGACAATTTTGGAAATGCATTTGCAGGAAAATACGATAGCGTATTTTGCATAAACCAAGGAAATCCAAGTGAGAGATTAAAAGCATTTGAAGATGCTATAAGAACTGTATATGCGAGCACTATGAATGATGATGCACTTAATTATAGAAAAAATCGAGGTTTAGATAAACGAGATGAACAGATGGCTATACTTGTTCAGAGGGTTTCTGGAGATTATTATGGAGAGTACTTCTTCCCTCATATAGCAGGTGTTGCAAATTCATCAAATTTATATGTTTGGAACAAGAAAATTGATATGGATGCAGGAATGCTAAGATTAGTATTCGGTCTTGGGACTAGAGCAGTAGATAGAGTAAACAACGACTATGTAAGAATAGTTGCTCTAGATGATCCTACAAGACTTCCTGCTATGACTATGAAAGACCCACGAAAATTTTCACAACATTATGTAGATGTCTTAAATTTAAATAAAAATAAATTAGAGACAATAAAGATAAATGATGCAGTAAAAAGCAATTTAAAAACACAAAGCAATTTATTTGGCTCAAAAGACAAAGAAACAGAAGAAAGACTTCAAAGAGTTGGCGTAGATACATCTAACATACCATTTATATTGAATTTTGAAAGATTATTGAGAAGTACAAAGTTTCCAGAAGCTATGAAAAAAATATTAAAAGTTGTATCTTCAAAATACAATTATCCAGTCGATATTGAATATACAGCCAACTTTGACAGACAAGGTAATTTTAAAATTAATATTGTTCAATGTAGACCGCTCCAAACAAGAGGACTTGGAAAGACTGTCGAATTGCCTAAATTAGAAGATAAAAATTCTTGTTTATTTTCATCAAAAGGAAACTTTATGGGTGGAAATGTGAGACTTGCAATAGATTATATAGTATTTATATCATCTGAAGAATATATAAAATTGCCAGAAGTAGAGAAATATAATATTGCTAGACAAGTCGGTATAATAAACAAAAAGCTAAAAGGAAAAAATGCAATGCTGATGGGCCCAGGTAGATGGGGAAGTAGTAATCCAGCACTTGGCGTTCCTGTTAAATTCACAGAATTATGTAATATGTCTGTTATGTGTGAAATAGCATACAGCAATAAAGATTTAATGCCAGAGTTGTCGTATGGAAGTCACTTTTTCCAAGACTTAGTTGAGACAGGTATATTTTATGTTGCGTTATTTGATAATAAGAGTGATGTAGTATTTAATGAAAGTAAACTTAAAAATAAAGAAAATATAGTAAAACAAATAGTACAAGATTCAAATATAAATCAAGATGTCATAAAAGTATATAACACGAAAGGTCTTCAAATCTATTCAGATATAAAAGAGCAAATCGTGACTTGTTCATAAATATTAAACACAAAGGACCCCCTAAGTTACACAAAACTTAGGGGGTGAAACTTTATTATAAGGATATGGTATTTTATTTAATACTAGTTTATGCACATAAACTAAATATAAGTTAAATTAATCAATAGTATGACTTATCTATAATTATATACTAATAAATAATATAAATATGTTGTTGTGCCAACGATGTATAAATTAAATATCAATATGGAGCAATTTATACTAATATTTATATATTCATAGAAAGTATTTCAAATTTATTTTTATTGTATTTTATAAGACCTTCTTTTTGCATATTGCTGAGTTCGTGAGAAAGAGCACTTCTATTTACACATAAAAATTTTGCAAGCTCTTCGCGATTATAAGGTATGGTAAATCTATCACTATTGTGTTTTTGCTTTTCTAATAATAAATATGCAATAATTTTTTGTCTTAGTTTATAATGAGATATTATCTTTATCTTATGATATTTTCTCATATTTTCATTAGCAATAAACTTAAGTACATCTTCTAATATTAAAAATCGATATTCCTCTGATATAAACCCCTTTTGAAAAATTACATCTTGATTAAATATAAATACTTCAGAATCAGTCAATGCATAGATTGAAAATGGGCTAATTTTTTCATATGTACAAGTAATTTCGAGTCCAAAAGAATAAGATGGTTCAAGTTTATTTACTAAACTTTCATCTCCAGTAGAGTAGAAATTAGATACTGCTAATTTTCCACTTAGAATTATCCCGATATAATCTATGTATTCGCCTTCATCTATCAGTAAAGCACCTTTCTCAAAAAACTTTACACTACCTCTTAGTAAAGGTATTATTTCTCTTAAAGTCTCTTCACTTAAATTGTGAAAAGGTCTTGACTGAGCTAAAGCCTTTAAAATCTTATCCATAAAAAATCCCCCCAAATTTAAATAGATATTTATATGTATTAAATAAATTATAATTTAAATACATATAGAAAATCAATTGAAGTAAATAACAATAATAAGTTTAATTAAGTAGTATTTTGATATAATATGTAGATGAAAAAGAATTAGTTTAAGGAGAATAAAATGAAAAAATTTGATGAATTTAATTTAGATAAGGAGATTTTAAAATCATTAAATATCTTAAATTACAATACACCTACAGAAGTGCAAGATAAAGTAATACCTAAATTAATAGATAAAAATAATATTTTAGTTAAATCTAAAACAGGAACAGGAAAGAGTGCATCATTTGCAATACCTATATGTAATCAAATAAAATCACTAGAAAAAGATTTAAAAGCATTAGTAATTGTACCTACTAGAGAATTAGCTCTACAAGTAAAAGAAGAAATTGAAAATATAGGACGAATAAAAAGAATAAAATGCAGTGCAATTTTAGGAAAAGACTCATTTAATAATCAAGTATTAGAATTAAAACAAGGTGTTAATGTTATAGTAGCGACACCCGGGAGAATGATAGATCATATAACAAAGGGCAGTGTAGACTTAAGTAAATTAGAGTATTTTGTTATAGATGAAGTAGATAAAATGTTTACAAAAGGATTCAAAACAGATATCGATACAATTATGAAAAATATAGACAAAAATGTATGTAAAGCATTTTTCTCAGCAACAGTAGAAGATGACTTAAAAAATATATGTGATGAATATATGAAAGAATATGATTATATCGAAATAAAAGAATCTATAAATAAACTACAAAATAAAATACTTCAACAATATATACAAGTTGATATAAAAAACAGCTCAAAATATAAATATTTAGAATCGTTATTATATAAATTTAAGCCAGATACTGCGATTATATTTACAAATACAAAAAAACAAGCCCAAAATCTATATGAAAAAATGAAAGAAAGTGGATTTTTAGTAGAACATATTAGTGGAGATATATCACAAGAGAGAAGATTTTACATAATAGATTCTTTCAAAAAACATGAATTTAATATATTAATAAGTAGTGATATTATATCTAGAGGTATTCATATAGATGATGTATCTTTAGTTGTAAATTACGATATTCCAGTAGATAAAGAAATTTATGTCCATAGAATTGGAAGAACAGGAAGGGCTGGAAAAGACGGAGTAGCAGTTAGTTTAGTATCAGAGCAAGATTATAAATACTTCGAAGAAATTAAAGATTATATAAAACAAGAAATTGACTTAATAGAAGTTGAGCATGATGAAAAAGATAAAGTAGATTATAAAATAAAAGTAAACGAATTAAAAGAAGGTAGTAGTTTAAGTACTAATTCTGATGAAGATAAGTTTGGTGGAGAAATTACAAAAATTCATATAAACATAGGAAAGAAGAAAAAAATAAGAATTGGCGATATAGTAGGAGCTTTAAACAATATAGAAAATATAGAAAATAGCGACTTAGGCGTTATAAAAATATATGATAATTACTCAACAGTAGATATATTAAATAAAAAAGGCAAAGATTTCTTAAATAACAATAGTGAAATAATAGTTAAAAATAAAAAAGCTAAAATAAGAGAAGAAAAATAATAAAAAGGTGTTTTAAATAACACCTTTTTATGCTAAAAGAGAACCTTTAATATAAGCATATTTTAATGTTTTTTGTTTTGGAGTATCATAAAGAGCCATAATTTTTACTTGGCTTTGAGGAAAATCATCTTCAAAAATTGTAAATAATGAATTTAAGTTATTATACATTTTATAGATATCATTTTTGTTTATTTTCATTTTTATAGATGAAATCATATCTTCGGTAGATATTTTAGTAGAGGACTCAAGTTTGCTTTTTATTTTATAAATTGAATCTTCGTATTCGATATAATAAGTATTATCTATAAATAAATATGGGAAAATAGATTTTTCAAATTCATCAAATTTATTTTCTTTTATATTTGTTATCTTATATAAGATAGTTAGTTTATTTGGATCTAAATTAAATTTTTTAGTCAATGAATTTATTAGTATAGGGTTTATTTCTTGAAAATTTATGTACATAAAAACCTCCAAAGTAATTAATATAGTGAAATATATTTATTATTTTTTACAAGTAGAGGTAAGTTATTCATAAATTTATTTAAATTAAAAAGAGCTGGTATGGTTTCTCATATCAGCTCTTATAATTTAGGTATTTAGTATTTATTATTAAATAATTATTTATTAGTATTAGAGCATTTTTCTTCCCAGAAAGTAGCACCTTTTATTCCTAAATTTATAGGATCAAATGTTATCTCTGTAGTTGGAATTCCTGCTTTAAGTTGTCGTTCATAATCTTTGAAGCATTTCATAACTGGGTTAGATAGTATTAATATAGCTATTATATTTAACCAAGCCATCATACCAACTCCAATATCACCCATTGTCCAAGCTAATTCGGCAGATTTAACAGCACCAAATGCTATCATACCTAAGAAAACAAAGACCAATAAATATTGAGCGATTTTAGAACTTTTACCGCCAGTAATCTTCTTAATTATATAAGTTAAATTAACTTCTGCAATATAATAATAAGCCATTAATGTAGTGAATACAAAGAAGAATAGGGCTATAGTTACAAATGCACCACCGAATCCAGGAATTAAAGTATTTATACCAGCGATAGTATATTGAGGTCCTATTTGCTCTGTTGTAAATGATTGACCTGCATTATATACAACTTGTTTTGTAGTTTCATTAAAAGTTGTATAACAGTTTGTCATAAGAATCATAAAGCCAGTTGCTGAGCAAACAAATAATGTATCTACATATACTGAAAATGCTTGTACAAATCCTTGGACTGCTGGATGGTTGACTTCAGCTGCGGAAGATGCTTGTGGACCAGTACCTTGACCAGCTTCATTTGAATAAACTCCACGTTTAACTCCCCAAGCTACAGTAGAACCTACTATAGCTCCAAAAGGCGCTTGTAAACCAAATGCCCCCTTAAATATTTGAGCTAAAACATGTGGTAGTTGATTGATATTAACTATTATAATTATCAATGCCATCAAAATATATAGACCTCCCATAAAAGGAACTATAAACTCAGCAGCAGAACCGATTCTTTTTATACCACCAAGGACAACTATTCCTGTTAAAACAACTAATATAATTGCAGTAACAGTTGTATTTATATTAAATGAGCTTTTGACTGCATCAGCTATAGAGTTTGATTGAACTCCTGGCAATAATACACCTATCGCTATTACTGTAACTATAGCAAATAATAGACCATATGCCTTTGCAAATGTTGTTTCACCAAAGCCTTTTTCTATGTAATATGCGGGACCTCCACGGTATTGCCCTTCGTGTTGTTCTTTATAAAGTTGTCCTAGTGTAGACTCTGCAAATGCTGAACCTGCACCTAAAAATGCAATTGCCCACATCCAAAATAGGGCACCGGGACCACCCCAAGCTATTGCAGTTGCAACACCGGCAATATTACCAGTACCTATACGACCTGCTAATGCAGTACAAAAACCTTGAAAAGAAGAAATCCCTTCATCAGATTTTTCTCCACTAAGAAGCAATTTTACCATAACCTTGATATTTCTAACCTGAGAGAATCTTGTTCTTAGAGAAAAATATATTCCTGATAGCAAACATAAATATACTAACCACTGACTCCAGACAACATTGTAAATAGATGTTACTAAGTCTTTCATAAAAATCCCTCCTAAATATAATTTTTGAAATTAGAAAAAAGAAAATAAGTAAACTTACCATTTAAAACTAAAAAATAAATACCTTCTAATATACCTAAATTTAAAAATATATAAGAAGAGAAAAAGAGATATACTATTTTAAATAAAATAGAAAACATGGTGTACAAACTTATATACTTTTGAAGAAAAATTCGTTTTGAAATGATAAATAAACTTGAAAAATAATATACCTATAAATAAATAGTAGCTAAAATTATATAATATGTCTAAATATAAAAGTTTTTTGATATAAAAAATAATTTATATTAAAGACGTAAAAAATAAATAATTTTTGTTAAACATATTAAGTGCGATTAGGAAAGAGCTATGTATATAATTTTGAATTACATTTAATTAAAAATTATAAATTGTATTATTTTAAGTAAATGATATAATAATAATCTAGTAACTTAATATGGAGAATTAAAAATAAATACATAAAATGAATGTAAAATAGGAGGAACAAATGGAAGATTTAATAAAATCTATAGATAAAATAGTAGAAGGACAAGTTTTTAAAATAGTTATAAGTAATAAGAAAAATAAGGAAGAAAAGTATAATAAAATAAATATAAATCTAAAAGAAAATAAAACGAAACAATATTATCAAGTTGAAAAATACACTGATAAACAGGTTTTTCATGAAAATATAGAAATCGAAGACTTAAACGACTATCTTTTAGATTATATGGAAAATAGCTACAAACAATTGACTGCTTGGAGTGAAAATAATACTTTTGATTTAAAGATATCTAAAAAGGGTAAAGTATTCTTAGGCAAGAAAAACGCCAACAATTCTAACTTAGTAAATAAAGATCACAACAAAAAGAAAAATTATATATTAGAAGAAGGTATGATAATAGAACCTTTAATAGATTTAGGTGTCTTTACAAAAGAAGGTAAAGTTGTTAAATCTAAATATGATAAATATAAACAAATAAATAGATTTGTAGAAATTATAGATGATGAAATAAAGAAAAACGACTATAAAGAACTTACTATATTAGATTTTGGCTGTGGTAAATCTTACTTAACATTTATACTTTACTATTATTTTGTTGAAATTAAAAAAATAAATGTTAAAATGATAGGTTTAGACTTAAAAGAAGATGTAATTAAAAAATGTAATGAAGTAGCTAAACGTTATAAATACGATAATTTACATTTTGAATTAGGCGATATAAACGGATACAAATATAACAATAAAGTGGACATGGTTATAACTTTACATGCATGTGATACAGCTACAGATTATGCACTTTACAATGCAATAAAATGGAATGCTAAAATGATATTCTCAGTACCATGTTGTCAACATGAATTAAATCATCAAATGAAACCAGAAAATTTAAATATACTTACTAGATATGGAATAGTTCAAGAAAGAGTAGCAGCATTAATGACAGATGCAGTTAGAGGAAATTTACTTGAGGCAGTAGGATATAAAACACAGCTTTTAGAGTTTATAGATATATCTCATTCGCCCAAAAATATCTTAATAAGAGCAAGTAAAGGAAATGTTTCAAAACAAAAAATAGAGAAATCTTTAGACGAAGTAAATAAATTGATGAATGAATTTAATTTTAATCCAACTTTATACAATTTATTAAAAAATGATGAACTTATATAGAACTGATAGTCAATTACTTAATATCTTATAAATTTGTAATAATTTAAGTGTTATAATAAATCAATATAGCGTAAAAACTAACTGAAATTAGATAAGTTTTAACGAAAAACTTATTGAAAGGGGGAACATAATGAAGTATTTAAAACTAATATTCAATAGAGTTTTTGTATTTGGTCTTATGATTTTAATACAGGTCGTATATATGTTGCTTATGTTAAATAAATTTAGCCACTATTCACAAGTGTGGAGCGTTATATGTATGATACTTAGTATATTAGTAGTTCTTTTTATAGTAAATAAAGAAGATAACCCAGCATACAAAATAGCATGGATTATTCCGATTTTATTGTTTCCTATCTTTGGAGGATTATTATATCTATTTTTAGGTAATAAAAAACCTACAAGAAAGATGAGAGGAAAATTAGAAAAAGAACACGATAGAAATCATTGTATAAGAGTTCAAGATAAAAAGGTAATAAAAGAAATTGAAGAACAAGATTTAAGAGTAGCTGGTCAAGTAAGGTATTTATCAAATCATATGGGATTTCCTATATATGAAAATACCAGTGCAGTTTACTATAAAAGTGGAGAAGAAAACTTTAAAGATATAGTAAAAGAATTAAAAGCTGCAAAACACTACATCTTCATGGAATACTTTATAATCGATGAAGGCGAAATGTGGAATACAATATTAGATATTTTAGAAGAAAAGGCAAAGGAAGGCTTAGATGTAAGATTAATTTACGATGATATGGGATGTGTATCTAACCTACCTTATAAATACGATAAAATACTAGAATCTAGAGGGATTAAATGTATGGCCTTTAATCCATTTATTCCGTTTATTTCTCTTGCTATGAATAACAGAGACCATAGAAAGATAATGGTTATCGATGGTCATACTGGATTTACAGGAGGAATAAATTTAGCAGATGAATATATAAACAAAAAAGAGAGATTTGGTTATTGGAAAGACACTGGAATAATGTTAAAAGGTGAAGGTGTTTGGAATTTAACTACAATGTTCTTATATATGTGGAATTCATTTAGACCTACTGATGACGATTATAATAAATTTAGACCACATGTTCATCTAAATCAATTAGTAAAACATGATGGATATATTCAGCCATATGGTGATTCACCATTAGATGAAGAAGTCGTAGGAGAAAATGTATATTTAAACCTTATAAATAATGCGAAAAAATACGTATATATATTTACTCCATACCTTATAATCGACAACGAGATGATGACGGCACTTTGCTTAGCATCTAAAAGAGGAATTGATGTTAAGATTGTGACACCTGGTATACCGGACAAAAAGACAGTATTTAAACTTACTAGATCTTATTATCATCAACTAATCGAAAATGGAGTAGAGATTTACGAATATACACCAGGATTTTTACATGCAAAAGTAGTAGTATCTGATGATGAAGTAGCGACTGTCGGTACTATAAACTTCGACTATAGAAGTTTATATCTTCATTTTGAATGTGGAGTATTTTTATATAAATCAAAATGTATTCAAGATATAAAAGAAGATGCATTAGAAACAATTGCAAAAAGTAGAAAAATAGAAAATACAAATGTATTTGCAAGTGGAAAAATAGATACTTTATTTAGAGCTGTTCTTAGAGTATTTGCACCATTATTATAAATATTATAAAAATTTTAATTACCATCACATTTATCTGTGGTGGTAATTTTTTTGTGATAATGCTATTATTTTCATATATCATAAATTTATTGTGGACAAATAGTAGGTGGATTTGTTGCATAAAAAACTCAAGGGGTGAAATATATGAATGAAAAATTAGTTCAAATATTAAAAGAAGCTAGACATGACCCAAAATTAAAGCAAAAATTAATTGATACTAAATCTGCTAAAGACCCAATGCAGGCATTTTGTGAAGTTGCGACAGAAGCTGGATATGAAATGACAGTTGGAGAGTTGTTTCAAATAGGAGAAGAGTATGCATCAAATTTATTAAAAAGTTGCAATGGGGGAGCTGTTTACCCAATTGACGATTGGGGAGATTGGTATGAAGATTTTTTTGCATCATTGAAATAAATTTAAGAATAAACCGCCTTGTTCAAGGTGGTTTATTTAGTTTATATATCTGATATAATAAATGTAAAATATAGGGGATGTAATTTAAAAATATTTAATATAAAGGGGTATATATTATGTATGGAAAAAATAAATACAGTATAGTACTAGCTAATCCAGCAAATAATATAACAGTTTTTGTCTTAGATAATATAAAGTCAAAAGACTATAAAAACGTTGCAAAAGATATATTGGAAAATACTGATTATAAAGCAGAACAAGTTGGATTTGTAAAACAACCTACAATAGGCGGAGATATAAAACTCGAGATGATGGGGGGAGAGTTTTGTGGAAATGCGTCTAGAAGTATAGGGATGATATTTGCAAGAAATAATAAAATAAAAAGGGGTAATGTTCTTGTTGAAATAAATAGCGACAAAATACTAAATGTATATGTTGATTTAGATAAAGAAACAGCAGAAATAGAGATGCCTATACCAAAGAATATAGAGAAAATATATGTAGACGAAATGGGCGAATTTCCTATAGTGATAATTGAAGGAATAAATCATATCATAGCAGAAAATATAGATGCGACAGAAGAAAATTTTTTAAAATTTAAAAATGCTGTCTATAATAATTATGATGTTGAGGCATTTGGGGTTATGTTTTTAGACAAATTAAAAAATTATATAACTCCAGTTGTATATGTAAAAGCTACAGAAACGACTTTTTTTGAAAGTAGTTGTGGAAGTGGGACATTGGCGACAGTAGCTTATTTAGAACAAAATTTACAAAATGGAAGTCGTAAATACAGTATAAATCAACCAGGTGGGATAATAGAATCTGAGATAAATAAAGAAAATGGAATTATAAAAAAGATAACAATAGGTGGAGTTGTAAAATTAAGTCAAGTAATAAATCTAGAACTATAGCCCAAATGACCATTAATGTATATAATAAAAATACTATGATATACTTAAAATAAATAGTAAATAAATTTAAGGAGGTTTACAATGGCTGGAATTTTAAATAGATTTAAAGATATAATGTCTTCAAATATTAATGCATTATTAGATAAGGTTGAAGACCCAAATAAAATGATAGATCAATACCTTAGAAATTTAGAAAGTGACTTAGGAAAAGTAAAAGCAGAAACAGCAGCAGTAATGGCTGAAGAAACTAGAGCAAAAAGAGAATTAAATGAATGTAATGAATCTATAGATAAAATGCAAAATTATGCACAAAAGGCTTTATTAGCAGGTAATGAAGCTGATGCAAGAACATTTTTAGAAAAGAAAGAAGAATTAAATACAAAATTGACTTCACTTCAACAAACTTATGATATAGCTAGAGAAAATGCGACAAAAATGAGAGAGATGCATGATAAACTAGTAAAAGATATAGCATCATTAAATGCAAAAAGAGATGAGTTAAAAGCCAAAATGGCAATAGCACAGACACAAGAAAAATTAAATAAATTGGGTTCAAGTGTAAATGGAGCTATGGGGAATATGTCTAAATTTGATGAGATGGAAGCTAAGATAAATAAAAAATTAGATACTGCAAATGCAATGGCAGAACTAAATTCATCTAAAAAAGAAGAAAATATAGACGATTTAATGGCTAAGTATGATGAGCCAACAAGTAGCTCAAATTCAGCAATAGATGACGAGCTTGCTAAATTAAAAACTAAATTAGGATTAGATAAATAATAAAAGTTAATTAACTATACTGGAAAGGGAATATGATGGATACTGCAAAAACATATTATTGCCAAAACTGTGGGGCAGTTATGGAATTTGATGCATCTTCGCAAAATTTGAAATGCCCAAGTTGTGGCAATGAAGTTAAAATAGAACATGATGACAGTAAAATTGTAGAGCATAAACTAACTCGACATGCGATGGATTCAATAAAAGCAGAGGAAAAACAATCTACTAGTATGCAGTGTGAAGGATGTGGAGCCCTTGTAGAAGTTGATGCAACAAGTACAGCGACGACATGTCCTTATTGCGGTGCTAATTATGTTTTGGCAAAAAAACAACTGGATGCACTAATTCCAGATGGAGTTGTACCGTTTAGAATCAATAAATTACAGACGGGAGAGATATACCACAAGTGGATAAAAAGTAGGTGGCTTGCTCCAAATACATTAAAAACTCTATATCAATCAGATAAAGTTCAAGGTATATATATACCATTTTGGACATTTGATGCAGATGTAAAAGCACATTATCACGCTATGGGTGGAAAAAACTATGAAGTTACATACAAAGACGATAATGGAGAAACACATACAGAAATTAGAACGAGATGGTATCCTACTTCGGGTTATGTGCATAATTTTTTTGATGATGTACTTGTAAAAGCATCAGATAAATTAAAACCGAGCTTAGTAAACTCACTTGTATATAACACTCAAAATATATCTTCATTTTCTCCAGATTATATGTCTGGATATTGTTCAGAAATATATACAATAGATTTAGAAGATGCACATATACAAGCAAAGAAAAAAATGCAAAATGAAATGCGACATTTGTGTGAGAGAGATGTACTTAGAAAATTTGATAGAGTAAGTAGTTTGAATATGAGTTCAAACTATGATAGAGAAACGTATAAACATATTTTAGTACCGATATATTCATCTGCATATTACTATAAAGGAAAAGAATATCATATTTTAATAAATGGTCAATCTGGGGTAATATCAGGGGAATATCCAAAGAGTGTATTTAAAATATCTGCAATAGTTGTAGTAATAATTATTATATTAATAATAGCTTTATATTATGTAAATTCATAAAAATAGGAGGAACGATATGGGTTTTTTCAGCAATCAACTGTCAAACGTAGTAGAGTGGGAACAGTTTAGAGATGATATGATTTTTTGGAAATGGGATAATAAAGAAATCAAAAAAGGAAGTAAATTAATTATTAGACCAGGCCAAGATGCAATATTTATGTTTAATGGGAAAATAGAAGGTATATTCAAAGACGAAGGAAGTTTTGATATTGAATCACAAATAGTACCTTTTTTATCTACATTAAAAGGATTTAAATTTGGATTTAATAGTGGGATGAGAGCAGAAGTATTATTTGTAAATACTAAAGAATTAACTGTTAAATGGGGAACAAAAAATGCAATAAATATACCAGCTCCAAATCTACCAGGTGGTATGCCTATTAAATCATTTGGTACGTTTTGCTGTAAAGTAGAAGATTATGGACTGCTTATAGATAAAATAGCAGGGATTAAAAAACAATTTACAATAGATGACGTAAAAGAGCGTATAATGTCTATGTTAGATCAAACTCTTATGAGATGGATAGTAAGAGAAGGAAAAGATATATTCAATCTTCAAGCTAATGCTTATGAAATATCAAAAGGAATACAAAGTGATTTAGATATGGAAATGCAAAAGATAGGAATTGGAATAACTAATTTTGCAATATCTAGCGTATCTTATCCAAAAGAAATACAAGAAATGGCTACAAAAGCAGCATCACAAAGTATGGTAAACGATATGGATAAATACACTAAGATTGCAATGGCAGATTCAATTGGTAAAAACTCAGGAGGGCATGGCTCAAATATAGCAGCAGATATGGCTGGTATGCAAGTTGGAATGATGATGGGACAACAAATGGCTAATCAAATGGCGCAAAATCAACAACAAAACAATCAACAATTATATAATCAGCCACAACAGCCATCTCAACCACAACAAAATGCAAATCCTCAAGGAGGCAATGTAGCTAAATTCTGTCCAAACTGTGGAACTCCAAATAGTGCTGGGTCTAATTTCTGTCCAAATTGTGGAACAAAGTTAATATTATAAATTATATAACTTTGGACCGTATAAATAAAATAAATTAAGGGGCTGTCGCACTTTTTCTTAATGTGACATCCCCTTCTTTATAATAAAAAATCATATTTATCTTTCAGTAACATTGATAGCGCCTATAGCAGCAGGCAAACCAAAGCCCATTGTTCCAAGCCCACCAGATGTTATTAATTGTTTATTTTTATTCATTTCTAAAAATTGTGTAGTCCACATTTGATGTTGACCAACATCTGTTACAAATATTCCATCAGTAAACACTTTGTTTAGATTTTCAAATATAGATTGAGGAGAGATAAATCCTTCTACAGAACTTGGAGCAGTTACTGGATGTTTTTTGTCCCAAGTTTTTATCTCATCAACCCATTGTTTTGTATTAAGCTATATGTATTATTTTTGCATTTGGCGCAAATTCGGAAATCTTTCCTGTAACTCTATCGTTAAATCTTGTACCAATTGAAAATAATACATCACATTCATTGACAGCTCTATTAGCGGCATAACTACCATGCATACCTACATTACCTATGAAAAGTGGGTGAGAAGTAGGTATTGCACCCTTACCCATTATAGTTGTGATAACTGGTACATTTGTTATATCCACAAGCTTTTCTAATTCTTCATTAGCACGAGATATATTTACACCACCGCCAATTAAAAATAAAGGTTTTTTAGCGCCTTTTAGCATTTCTAATGCTTTTTTAATTTGACCAATATGAACACCAGTGCTAGGTTTGTAGCCTCTTATATCTATTGATTTTGGATATTCAGAAGGACCAAATTCACTTACGATATTACTAGGTAAATCAACTACAACAGGACCTGGTTTTCCTGTTCTTGCTATATAAAATGCCTCTTTTATAACTCTACCCAAATCTTCTCTTTTTCTAATTGTTGTAGAGTATTTACATATAGTTCTTGTAATTCCTACTATGTCAACTTCTTGGAATGCATCATTTCCTATTACTGAAGTTGCAACTTGTCCTGTAAAACATACTAGAGGTATTCCGTCATAATTTGCATCAGCTATGCCTGTAACTAGATTAGTTGCCCCTGGTCCGCTTGTAACTAAGCAAACGCCTACTTTTCCAGTTGAACGTGCATATCCCTCTGCAGCATGTATAAGACCTTGTTCGTGTCTCGGTAATATTAGCTCTATATCTTTTTCATGATATAATGCGTCAAAAATATCTTTATCATATCCTCCTGGATAAGCAAATATTTTATCAACGCCTTCTTCGATTAAAGAATTAATTATTAATTGTGATCCTGTAATTTCCATATTGCCCCCCTATGATTTAAATGTATTAAAAAATTATATTTAAAAAGCCCCAAGCTAATAAATTAGCTTAGGGCGAATTAGTTAATCCGTGTTACCACCTAAATTCAAAGAAATTTCTTTGCACTTACTCGATACAAAATATATCGTTTCATTTTAACGGTTGAAAACCGGTGAAGCCTACTTAAAAAGTTGTTCAGTTCACAGCTCAAAGGCTACTTCAATTTTAGACGCATGAAAGTTTACACCAGCCACTTTCTCTCTGTGTTTTATCTAAAATCTACTACTCATTATCACAGCTTTTTATATTGTTTTATGTATGTTATATAATATAGTACAATTATTTTACTATTTATTTATATAAAATGTCAATTAAGCTCTTGCCAAAAATTACAAGCATTCAAAAAACACAGAAAAATAACGTTTCATACATAATATTTATCCACTAATTGTTAAAATTTCTAAATATTATATAAATATATATTAATAAAGATATAAACAAAATATAAATATGTATTATAATAGAGGTTGAAATTATTTTTTTAGGTTTAAAATTTTAACAGGAGGAAATAAATGGAAATAGTTGTAATAGGATGTGGTAAGGTTGGTAAAACTTTAGTCGAACATCTAGCTATGGAAGGTCATAACGTCGTCGTTATAGATACGAATCAAAAAAATGTTGAGGAAATAGTAAACAGTTATGACGTTATGGGAATATGCGGAAATGGGGCTATTCATGATATCCAAATGGAAGCTGGTGTAAATAAGGCAGATCTATTTATATCGGTTACATCATCTGATGAAGTTAACTTAATTTCATGTTTAATTGCAAGAAAAATAGGAGCGAAGAATCTAATTGCAAGGGTTAGAAATCCTGATTATGCTTCACAAATATCATTTATGAGAGATGGATTAGGAATTAGTTTAATGATTAATCCAGAAAAAGCAGCAGCAGATGAAATTGCTCGTATATTAAGATTCCCATCTGCACTTAAAGTTGATACTTTTGCGAAAGGTCTTGTCGATTTGGCAGAAATAAAAGTAAGACCAGGTAGTAAATTAGTAGGAGTATCTTTAAGTGATTTAAATAGAAAATTTAAGACAAGCGTCTTAGTTTGTGCGCTTCAAAGACAACAAAATGTCTATATACCAGATGGTAGATTTTCTTTAGAAGAAGGAGATAAGATACACATAACAGCATCTCATAAAGATTTAGAAAAATTTATGATTTCAGCTGGTATTTATGAAAGAAAAATTAAATCTGCAATGATAATCGGTGGTAGTAGAATAGCATTTTACCTTGCTAAACAATTAGCCGAGATAGGTATAAAAGTAAAAATCATAGATAATGATGAAAAAATCTGTGAAAAATTAAGTGCACTTTTACCGAAAGCAGAAGTTGTATATGCAGATGGTACAGACCAAGATATTTTATTAGAAGAAGGAATTCAACATATGGATGCATGTGTATCTATGACTGGTATAGATGAAGAGAATGTAATAATATCTCTATATGCATCAAAATGTAACGTGCCAAAAGTAATTACTAAGGTAAATAGATTATCTATAATAAATATGTTGGAATCAATCGGTATAGAAAGTGTTATTTCTCCAAAAGATATAACAGCCAATCAAATTGTTAGATATGTTAGAGCAAAGGCTAATAAAGGCGATTGTGGAATAGAGACACTTTACAAAATCGTAGACAAAAAGGTCGAAGCTATAGAATTTATAGCAAAAGAAGGAGTTAGTTTCTTAGGTGTACCGCTTAAAAACTTAAAAACAAAAGATAATCTACTTGTTGCAGGTATAATGAGAGGAAATAAACTTATTGTGCCAAGTGGTGATGATTTTATTCAAGCCGGAGATAGCGTAATAATAGTAACAACAAAATCTTTCTTAACTAGCCTTGAAGACATATTGGCATAGGAGGTTGTAGTTTATGAATAGAAAGATGATTTGTAGGATTTTAGGAAATATACTTATATTTGAAGCAATTATATTATTATTGCCTTTTTTAGTATCTATTATTTATAAAGAAAATGATACAGCAATTTATTTTGTTATAACTAGTATGATCTCATTAGCAATTGGATATATTTTAGCCAATTTAAAAACTGATAATAAACATATATATGCTAAAGAAGGATTTATAATAGTAGCACTTAGTTGGATTATTGTTTCATTAATAGGTGCATTACCTTTTTATATAAGTGGTGAAATACCAAATTATGTTGATGCATTTTTTGAAACTGTTTCAGGATTTACAACAACAGGTTCGAGTATACTAAATAATATTGAAGGATTATCAAAAGGTATGCTATTTTGGAGATGTTTCACACACTGGATAGGTGGAATGGGAGTACTTGTATTTGTATTAGCATTTTTACCAAAGTCAGAAGGACAAAATATGTTCCTTATGAAAGCTGAGGTACCAGGTCCAGTAGTAGGTAAATTAGTTTCTAAAGTACAGATGACAGCCAGAATACTATACGGTATATATGCATTTTTAACATTATTAGAAGTTATATTCTTATTATTAGGACATATGCCTTTATTTGATAGTATAGTTCATGCATTTTCGACAGCAGGTACAGGTGGATATGCTATAAAAAATACGAGTATAGCGTATTACAATAGTTATTATATCGATATGGTAATAACAGTATTTATGCTGTTATTTGGTATAAACTTTAACTTATATTATTTATTAATATTGAAAAATATAAAACAAGCATTTAAAAGTGAAGAACTTAGATGGTATATATTAATAATAGTAGTATTTACAGGAATAATTACAATCAATACATTAGGTGTGTATGGAAGTGTAGCTCAATCATTTAGATACTCAATATTCCAAGTTGCATCTATAATAACTACTACTGGTTTTGCAACTACTGATTTTGGAATGTGGCCTATGTTATCACAAATTTTAATATTACTTCTAATGGTAGTTGGAGCTTGTGCAGGTTCTACAGGTGGAGGTATGAAGATATCTCGTATTATGATACTTATAAAATCTGCGAAGTCGAGCGTTAAAAAGATGGTCAGCCTAAGAAGTGTAAGTACAATAAATGTTGAAGGAAAACCAGTAGATAAGCAAGTACTTGACTTTGCTTACTCATACTTTGTTGTATATGCATTGATATTCTTTGCATCAGTATTATTATTATCATTTGAAAACTTAGATATAGTTACGACACTTACTGCACCACTTACTTGTCTAGGTAATGTTGGACCAGGATTTGGTGATTTGATAGGGCCTGTTGGAAACTTTGCATTACTATCTAATTTTTCTAAGATAGTATTGAGCTTTGACATGTTAGCGGGACGTTTAGAATTATTCCCAATGATATTACTTTGCTATAGTATAAAAGATTTTATAAGCAACTCAATTAAAGAAACTGTAAAAAGATAATATAAATTTTAAAATGCTATTCTCTAAATTATAGATGATAAAACAGAGAATAGCATTTTTATTATAAAAAATAATGAAAAATTTCTTATAAAATGTGCAAAAAAGTAAGAATTAATACAAAGTTTTACATAAAATGAAAAAAAATAAAAAAATAATACAATAAATAAATGATATATATGACAAAAAATATTATAATTAAAGTAGTATAAACTTTATGAAACATAATTATTGTTTCGTGTTATCTATGAGGGGAGTAATTAGTATGAAAAATGAAAATAATGTTGAACTTGTTTCACCTATAGGGGAAACTTGTAAAAGGGTTGATTTAAGAAAGGCTATGGTGCCTATTTGTGATGAGAAATTATCACCATTTGCATCATATGTAGGGGATACACATAAATTAAATAAACCTAAAAAAAATACAACAAAGGTGGAGGCAGACTTTTTACTAGAGAAAGGACATATTGGGGAAATTGAAAAGGCAATTTTATTTACAATAAATCGTCTAGTATTTGCAACATCATTACAGATTACTTATTATCTGAAAAAAAGTGGTTATCAAATAGAGTCAAAAACAGTGGCTAGAAAGCTGACAAGGCTAAAAGAAAAGAGCTTTGTAAGACAGATAGAGTTTGTGTCTGAAAATAGTATTAGTTCGTATAAAGCGTATTATTTAGGATATCATGGGACTGGTCTATTAAGAGCGTTAGACGTAAAAACGTATTCTCAAGGATATGTAAGTGAAATAAAGACATTTAAAATTAAATCTATCTTGGCATCTAATCAATTATTGACTCAAGTTATGAATGATGATTTAGAGTTTGAAGTATCTAAGGTTATAGTAAATGATAATATTAGAGGATGCATAGTTAGACCTCAGTCAATTTTAAAATTTAAGGATCATACTTTTTTAGTTGAAGTAGTTAGAAAGACTCCAGATTGGAAGGAGAAACTAAATCAAAAACTATCGAGATATGATGTAGTCTTAGAAAACTACCAAAATCTAAATGTAGAATTTAAAACAAAACCAACACTTATAATACAAGGTGAGTCTTATGAGCATATGTTTGAAATAATGAAACTATATGAAGAAAATAATTATGAACATATAGATATAATATTTACTTTTGATAGAATATTATTATATCAATTGGAAAATGCATTCTTTGTTATAAGTAAAGACACACATAAAAAAGGTATTTTATCGTTTTTATTTAGAGGGAGAAAGAAGTAGAAAAAAGTAGAAATAGGTAGAAATAAGTAAAAAAATGAATTTTTTTATCTAAAAATCGGGGAAATTGTTATAAATACAAAAATTCAAATATAGTTCATGTAAAATTTACATTAAATTCATATTGGAACTGTATTATTTAAGTATAGAAAGACTAGCTTAATAATTTACTTAAATACCCAGATAATGATAGATTCCCTCACACTCTTTTATCTATCATTATCAATTTGAGCCCTGTACCCTCGTTAATCAGGGCTTTTTTTTTTACAGATTTTTAATTAAATAAATTTCTCATTTTTTTCAAATAACTTTAAAAAGGTAAAAAATTCTTATATAATATAAGTATTAATGAGAATTTTATATTTTTTTGTAGATTCATGTATATTTTTAGTATATATTAAAATAATTTGATTTGGAGAGGTGAGATTGTGGAAAGAACATTGATATGTGGAATTTTACTATTTGGAGTATTATTTTTATTAAATACAAAACTTGCTAAAATTTCAAGTAAAAAAATGCCTTTTAAGCTAGGTGTTTTCTTTTCTATTTTAACTCTGCTGTTCTTGGCAGTTGGAGGGATAAATGACCAATTTGGAACTATGTCATTTGTAACTTTTGTTCTTACAATAGGATGCTTTTTCTTAAGTTTTATTCAAGGTATGATAAAAATGTTTAATGGAAAAGGCGATGTAGTTTTAATGTTTTGTCTTTTAGTAATAATATTATGTGAATGCTATATTAAAGTGGATCCATATGGTTCCATTTTATATACAATATTTAAAAAGAACATAGATATACAACAGATAGAAATATACGCTATTATAGGATTTATAATATTTTTATCAACAAAAATATTCGCTGGTATTTTCTTTAAAAAGGACTTAGCTTTTTTAAATAAAAAGAAATTCCAAGTGAAAGATGGAAAAGGGAAATAACTTTATTAAAAGTTTTATACATAAACTAAAAAAGCACTAGTCTAAAAAAGACAGTGCTTTTTATATATTACAATATATTTTATTTAAGAGAAAATACAATAATTATACTTTTTACGTTAATTTAAGCGATATTAAGAATATCATACTTGAATATTATTGGTTTACAAGTATTATATATCTTGTTATTCCAGCCAAATTGAAGAAAAAAGTTAACTTCTAAATCCTTTTCTGTTTTTGATGAATCTATTGCAATTAATGCTTTTGTTATGGTTTTATTAGTATATCCTAGATTCTTTAATGCTTCTGTAATCTCGTTGTCCATATTTTGCATTATAGCCAAAGTATCATCATAATTCTCATCAAATAATGATTTTAAATTAGATATTAAGTGTATAGAACATTGGGTTTGTTCATATAAGAAGTTTATTGAATGAAGGTAGCCCTTATCTCTACTTATTATATAATACTCAATATTTTTTTTAGTATTAGATCCGATTAATAGTCCTAAACAACTTACCAATTGAAAATCAAGACAATTTTTGCCACCAGATTCTATATGTATATTTTTTATAGTGGCTTTTGTTTCTATAGTTTTTATTAAATTGTTATGAAAATTGTGGACAATAGTCTTATCTGTTGTAAAAAGTATTATTAAATCATTTTCATCTAAATAATTAGCTCCTTTTAGTGAACGTATATTTACGTTCTCTGTATCTACTAAAAAAATCTTTTGCATTTTTAATCTCCCTTATTAATTTTTAAAATAATGAGCTCATCTATTTAGAATTATTTACAAAAAAAATTTTTATATACCATATTTTAAAATCTATAGAAAAATTTATTTCTTAAATTTAGAATAATATTAAGAAATAATTTTTATTAAGATGAAGGGGGCAAAGGGTCAAAATTAAAAGTAATTTTGACTTTATAGAATTATGAATGAAAATAAAGATAAGGCGATAGATTTTGATAAAAAATTAAAAGAAAAATTAGGGAGAGACTTAAAACAAGAAATAGATAATGGTGAGTATGATAAACTAATAGACTATATTCTAAAGACTTATAATGAAGGGCTAAATGTGTTTTATGAGGAGGGTATTAAAGAATTTTTTGATAAATTTGCTAAAACAAATGATAAAAATTTAAGCTCTATAATAGGAATACTAGATTCACAAAGAGAAACAATAACAAATTTAAATAAAAAAATACAAAATCAAGAAAAGCGAATTGCTAAATTAGAAAAAGAAATAGAATTAATTAAAAAGAAATAAAATTAATTTTGAAAAAAATAGATAATAAATTGCAAATTATTTCAAAATGTGCTACATTACAGATATAAGTTAATAAAGATGAATTTAAAATATTCTTCAGGGCAGGGTGCAATTCCCGACCGGCGGTATAGCCCGCGAGCTACGATTGTAGTTGATTTGGTGAGATTCCAAAGCCGACAGTAAAGTCTGGATGAGAGAAGATAAAAAATGATAAAAACAAATTTAAGTTAGTTTTAGTATCATTTTAATTATTGAACGTATAGCCCTGATTATATCAGGGCTTTTTTGGTTGTAAAAAAATGGTTATAAAATATGCTGATGTAAATTCATTATAGAGAAAGAAGGAATTCTTATGAAATTTGACTCAAAATCTCAAGAAGATAATTACTATATGAAAAAGGCTTTAGAGCTTGCGAAATTGGGAATTGGTGCAGTAAATCCAAATCCATTAGTAGGATGCATTATAGTTAAAAATAATAAAATAATTGGACAAGGATATCATATGGAATATGGTCAAGCACATGCGGAAGTAAATGCAATAAATAGTGCTAAGGAAGATATAAAAGATTCTACAGTGTATGTTACATTAGAACCTTGTTCACATTTTGGCAAAACACCTCCATGTGCAGATAATTTAATAAGGCATAAGGTTAAAAGAGTTGTAATTTGTAATACAGATCCCAATCCACTAGTAGCAGGAGGCGGAATAAAAAAATTACGAGAATCTGGAATTGAAGTTACAACAGGGATTTTAAAAGAAGAAGGTCTAAAGTTAAATGAGGTATTTTTTCACTACATAAAAAACAATAAACCATTAGTTATTTCAAAAACTGCTGTTAGTATGGATGGAAAAATAGCGACTAAACATATGGAATCTAAGTGGATTTCAAACGAAAAATCTAGACAAATGACGCATGAATTTAGAAATAAATATATGGCTATTATGGTAGGTATAAATACAGTTTTAAAAGATAACCCGAGTTTGACAACTAGGATAGAAAATCAAAAAACTAGAAATCCGATAAGAATAGTAATCGATACTAATTTAAAAATTCCTATGGACTTAAACTTAGTAAAAGATAAAAAAGCAAAAACAATAATTTTTACATGCAAAAACGACTTAAGCAAGATAGACTTACTCAAAGAAAACAATGTAGATGTATATATTTCACCAAAAGATGAATCAGGAGTAGATTTAAATTTTGTAATAAAAAAATTGGGTGAATTAAAAATAGATTCAGTATTAGTCGAAGGTGGAGCGACTTTAAATGACAGTTTATTTAGAAAAAATTTAGTTGATAAAGTTAAAATATTTATGGCTCCGAAGATAATAGGAGGAAAGGATGCACCTAGTTTTGTATCTGGAATGGGAATTGAGAGTTTGAGTGATGCAACAAACTTACATATTACAAATACAACAATGATAGATAATGATATTTTGATAGAGGCAGATGTAATTAAATAAATTTGATTACAGAGAGGAGGTATTATGTTTACTGGAATTGTCGAAGAAGTCGGAATAGTTAAAAATATTACGGCGAGTGGTAAAAGTGGGAAGATAAGAATTTGTGCAAATAAAGTTTTAGAAGATGTAAATCTAGGTGATTCTATAGCGGTTAATGGAGTATGCTTAACAGTTTGTGAAGTATTTCAAAATGAATTTGTAGCAGATGTGATGATGGAAACTGTAAGAGCGACAAATTTAAGCAAATTAACAAGAAATTCAAAAGTAAATCTGGAAAGAGCTATGAGCTTATCATCGAGATTTGGAGGACATATAGTTACAGGTCACGTGGATACAACAGGAACAATAATAGATTTTAAAAAAGAAGAAAATGCAGTTTGGATTAGTATAAAATCTGATGAAAGCTTTTTAGATTATGTCGTTTATAAAGGCTCAATAACTATAGATGGCGTAAGTCTTACGGTAGCTTTTGTAGATAAAAAAATCCTAAAAGTATCAATAATACCTCACACAAAAGAAAGTACAACGCTTTTAGAAAAAAAGGTAGGAGACTTAGTAAATTTAGAAAGTGATATTATTGGTAAGTATGTAAAGAGATTTATGATAAATTTTAATGAAGGTGAAAAAGAAAAAAATAAAAGTAATATAGATTTAGATTTTCTAATGAAAAATGGATTTTAATAATATAGGGGTGATTTTATGAGAAGATTTAATACAGTATTAGAAGCGATAGAAGATTTAAAGCAAGGAAAAATGATAATTGTTGTAGATGATGAAGACAGAGAAAATGAAGGCGATTTACTTATGGCTGCTGATAAAGTTACACCAGAGGCGATAAACTTTATGACTAAATACGGTAGAGGGCTTATATGTATGCCTGCCTTAAAAGAAAAATTTGATCAAATAAATCTACCACTTATGGTCAGAAATAACACAGATTCTTTTAAAACAGCATTTACTATTTCTATAGATGGAACAAATACAACAACAGGAATCTCAGCATTTGATAGATGCGAGACAATAAGACAGTTTGTAAATAAAGATGCAAAAGAATCAGATTTTAATACACCTGGTCATATGTTTCCATTAGTAGCAAAAGACGGTGGTGTTCTTGTTAGAAATGGACATACAGAGGCTGCAGTAGACTTAGCAAAAATTGCAGGATTTTCACCAGTAGGCGTTATATGTGAAATTTTAAAAGAAGATGGAACAATGGCTAGAGTAGATGATTTAATGAAATTTAAAGACGAGCATGATTTAAAAATAATAACTATAGCTGATTTAATCAAATATAGAAAAATTACAGAGATAACAGCAGAGAGAGTTAGTAGCGCAAAATTACCGACAAGTTACGGAATATTTGAAATAATCGGATATAGAGATAAATACAACGGTGAAGAACATGTAGCCCTTAAATATGGAGATTTAGACAGTGAAGATGTATTAGTTAGAGTACATTCAGAGTGTTTAACTGGGGATGCTTTTCACTCAATAAAATGTGATTGTGGAAAACAACTAAACTCTGCTATGGAGGCAATTGCTAAAAATGGAAGCGGACTTGTAATCTACCTTAGACAAGAGGGACGAGGAATCGGTCTTATAAATAAAATTAGAGCTTATCATATGCAAGATAAGGGATACGATACAATAGAGGCAAATTTAGTTTTAGGATTTGAAAATGATTTGAGAGATTTTAATATGGCTGCTCAAATATTAAAAGATTTAGGAATACATAGTGTAAGACTTTTAAGTAATAACCCAGATAAACTAGGTCAACTAGAGGAATATGGAATAAAAATAAATGAAAGAGTCTCAACAGAAGAAGAAATAACAAAATACAATATAGATTATTTAAGAACAAAACGAGATAAAATGGGGCATATGCTAGATATAGGATAAGAATATATGCTTATTATTAATATAAATTCAATTTAAATATCTCAGAATATGAAATATAGATTTAGATTAAATAGAGTATGTAATTATAAAGTAAAAATAATTTTAAAATATATAAATCAGTAAAATTGGGAGGAAAATAATATGATATATGAAGGAAAATTAAATGGAAGTGGATTAAAAATAGGTATAGTAGCAGCTCGTTTCAATGAGTTTATAGTATCTAAATTAGTATCAGGAGCACAAGATTGCCTATATCGCCACAATGTAGCAAAAGAAGATATCGAATTAGCATGGGTTCCAGGTGCATTTGAAATACCACTTGTTGCACAAGCAATGGCGAGAACTAAAAAATACGATGCAGTCATATGCTTAGGTTGTGTTATAAGAGGGGCAACTTCTCACTATGATTATGTTTGTAATGAAGTATCAAAAGGAATAGCAAAGGTGTCTTTAGATGAAAATATGCCAGTAATGTTTGGTGTAGTTACAACAGAAAACATAGAACAAGCTATTGAAAGAGCAGGAACAAAAGCAGGAAACAAGGGATATGATTGTGCTATGGGAGCATTAGAAATGGTATCTCTCTTAAAAGGAATAAAATAAACAAATTTTTATAATATATTATAAAATTTATAAATTAAAACTAGCCTAATGAGATTAATAAAATTTCTCGTTAGGTTATTTTTTTAAAAATAAGAATATTGTTCTTTTTATATATTAGTATTAAAATATAATTATAAAATGGGGGAAAAACCTTAATATGAGAGGCGAATAATATATGGATTCAAAAAAAATAAATTGTTTAAAGGGTGATGATGAAATAGATAATATAGAATTTATTGTTGCTACAGATTTGCACTATATCTCTCCAAAGGCAGACCCTGAAGGAGAATTAATAGAAATCTGTAAAACAAAAGGCGATTTAAAGCAAATGAGATATGCCTCTGAAATAATAGATGTACTTATAGACGAAGTTATCAAGTATAAGCCAAACGGGGGGCTAATTATATGTGGAGATTTAACATATAATGGTGAAATGGTAAGTCATATCGATCTTATGAAAAAAATACAAAAAATAATAGATAATAAAATAAACATATATGTTATACCTGGTAATCACGACATAAAAAATTATAATGCATATAAATATAAAGCATCACAAAAAGTACCGATAAAATCTGTTTTTCCAGAAATGTTTAAACAAATATATTTTAACTGTGGTTATGAAAACGCAAAAGATTTAGATGAAAATTCTCTTAGTTATGTAACTGAAATATCAGAAGATTTATGGCTTGTAATGCTTGATACTAATTTCTATCAAAATAACAATTGGAAAAACCCAGTTGCGATAAAAGGTATATTGAGTGATAGTACATATGAGTGGCTAGAGAAAAATTTAAAAGAAGCTAAAGAAAAGAATAAAAAAGTAATAACAGTTACACATCACAGCTTAGTAGACCATAATGATTTAATGAATAAAGGATATACATTAGAAAATAATCAGAGGCTTATAGAATTATATGCTAAATATGATGTTATCTTAAATTTAAGTGGACATCTTCATATACAACATATAAAACCAGGTTATAGCAAAACTACTAAGAAGAGAAAAATATACGATGTAGCTACAAGTTCATTAGTTGTATGTAGAAATCAATATGCCACTTTAAAATACAAGCCCAAAAAAGAAATATATTATAAAACAAGAGTAGTTGATGTTTCTAGATGGGCATTTAAAAAAGGTATCTTAGATAATAATCTGCTTCATTTCAATTATTATTCCTATAATTACGCATATACTCAAACGTATAAAAAAATATATTTTGAATTATTGAGAAGAAATTTAAGTGAATATGAAGCTAAAATGATGTCTAGCACATTGTCAAAACTAAATCCAGCCTTTTTCAGCGGTACAGTAGTTGAAATTTATAGAATAATTGAAGTAAGCGATAATTATAAAATCTGGTCTTTAGTCAGTGATATTTTTTATCATAAATATATAGATAGTATTATGAAAGAGAAAAAATATGACCATAATACACTTAGGCTATCTCTTAGAGAAGATGATGGGTCTTTTGGAGAAGTTATTTGGAATAAAGATAAAGGATGAGGATATGGATAATAGCTTAATACTTACGATTATTGATTTAATAGGAAAAAGTAAAACAAATACATTAATAGAAAAGGGATTTTTGAATGAATCACTAAATTTATCACAAGAAGATATACAAAAATGTATATCTAAATATAAAGAAATAGATGAAAACTTTGAAGTACCTAGCTTAGACAAAATAAAAACAACAATCGAAAATTCTATAAATACTTTATCTGAATCGTATAAGCTTGGTATAAAGTCGACTAATATTTTTAATGATGATTTTCCAACCAAATTAAAAAATATAAAAGATAGATCACTATTGATTTTTTATAAAGGAAATTTAGAATGTCTTTATGAAAAAAACTCAATAGCCATAATAGGCACGAGAAATCCAACAGAACAGGGAAAACAAGTAGCAGAAGATTTAGCAAAGTCTTATGCTAAAGAAGGTTTTGTAATTGTATCTGGGCTTGCAAGTGGATGTGATACTTTTGCACATATAGGCTGCTTAAAGTCAAAAGGCAAGACTATTGCTACATTGCCATGTGGACTAGATAAATGCTATCCAAATGAAAATAAAGATTTAGCAGATGAAATAATAAAAACAGGTGGATGTTTAATTAGTGAATACAAGATAAACACAAATCCTTCAAAAAATAAATTTATACAGAGAGATAGGCTACAAGCTGCACTTAGTTTAGGGATTGTAGTTGTAGAGTGTGCTGTAGAATGTGGAACTATGCATACTGTCAATTTTGCTAAAAAATACAACAAACAAATTGCTGTTTCAACTCACAAAGAGATAAAAAACGATATCGAAACAGTTAAGGGAAACTTATATCTTCTAGAAAATAAAGATGTAATTGACCTTAAAAATAAAAAAGACTATAAAAAATATAAAGATATATTATTAAAATAAAAGATAGATATAAAGAGAGACAGAAAAGTTTTCTAAATGCTTTTCTGTCTCTTTTAATAAGTAAGTTTAATAATATATCTAGTTATATTAATGTATTTTACTGCGCTAAAATTGATTTTATAAAGTTGCCTATATATATTCCTGGAAGGCTTAAAAAGAACCAAGTAATAGATGCTTTTAAGCAAATTTGTCCTAAAAAATTAAATTTCTCTAATGAATAGTCCCAAACATTTAAATGAAGAAAAATATTTACTATTATTCCAGTGATTAATTCAATTCCGGTAATTAATAAACAAGATATGATCATTTGTAATACTAAAGATATTTTAAATGGAAATTCATTTAGAGAAGATATTAAAACAAAGCAAAGTCCACCAACTAAAAACATTGATATATGAGAATAACCTCTATATGATATTTCAATCAAGACATATACAATTCCACCGATTAAAAATAAAACTAGATATTCACGCCAGATATTTAAATTTAACAAGTTTTCCACCACCTAATTCAAATTACTAAAAATACTTAAACTTATAGATATTAACAGTGTATATTTTTCGCATAAAGGTAAGTTTATATTCTTAGAAAAAATTTCAAAAGTAATAATTGGTATAAAGTTTTATATCAATTGAAAAATGGAAAACGATATCGAATATTCATAAGTTACATTAAAGATTGTTAAAATGATGACTATGGATAACGTCGATAAATATAATTAAAAATAAAGTTACTGTATAAAATCAAATCAAAATTAGAAAATATATAAGAAAAATTACAATAAGCATATATTTAAAGTAAAAAATAGATTTAAATTAATTAGAAAATAAAATACCAATATACAATATATGGTAATAAATGGCTTGACATCTAATAATCCAAGATAATATAATTAACCTAATGAACTAATATATGGAAAAATGTTAAAAAAATATCATTATAAATATATTTTTAATAAAATTGGGGTATATTTTAAAAATATATTTTACAAATCAATAATAAGCTTTATGAAAATGTTTTTATGGGTGAAATGTATACAACATACATCAAAAATTTAATAAGAAATGGAGTGAAACGAAATGTCGACTTGTAAATGCAAGAATAATCAAACTGATGATCTAAAAGAGTTAAATAAAATCTTAGAGGCATATGGTAAAAAAGAGGGGTATTTAATAACAATTTTACAAAAGGCTCAAGATGCATATGGTTACATATCAATAGATGTGATGAATAGAATCTCAGAATTTACAGGAATTAAGGTGGCTAAGATATATGGAGTTGCAACATTTTATGCTCAATTTAGATTACAACCTATAGGAAAATATTTAATTATGCTTTGTCAAGGAACTGCATGTCATGTAAATGGTTCTGAAATGATATCTCAAGTAATAAGCGAACAATTAAATATAAAAGATGGAGAAACAACAGAAGATGGTTTATTTACTTTAAATCAAGTTTCATGTTTAGGATGTTGTTCACTTGCTCCTGTTATGATGATTAAAACTGAAGATAATGATGAAACATATGGAAATTTAACAAAAGATTCAGTTATAGAAATATTAAATCAAATCAAAGAAAAAGAAGAAAAATCTGAAGGGGAAATAATAGCTTAATAATCAAAAGGAGAAGTATCGATGAGGATAGTAGTAGGTCAAGGGAGCTGCGGGATAGCAACAGGTGCAAAAAAAGTAGCTAACAGGTTTGAAGAAATATTAGGGGAAAAGAATATAGATATAAATGTAGATATTACAGGATGTATAGGGACATGCTTTTTAGAGCCGATAGTAGATATTTATGAAGATGCAAAAGATGAACCAACAAGATATGTAAAAGTTAAGCCAGAAGATGTAGTTGAAATTATTGAAAGTCATATTGAAGGTGGAAAAGCTGTAGAGTCTAAGGAGATTTCTGAGGAAAATAAAAAGCTAATGGAAAAACAAAAGAGAATAGTACTTAGAAATTGTGGATGTATAAATCCTGAAGAAATCGATGAATACATAGCAAGAGATGGATATAAAGCGACTAAAAAAGTTTTGACTAGTATGACAGATGAAGAAGTTATAGATGTGATTAAGATATCTGGGCTTCGTGGACGTGGAGGGGCAGGTTTCCCAACATGGTTTAAGTGGAATGCAGCAAGACAAAACAAAGCAGAACAAAAATACATTGTATGTAATGCTGATGAGGGAGACCCAGGAGCATTCATGGATAGGGCAGTTCTTGAGGGAGACCCACATTCACTTCTTGAAGGGATGACAATCGGTGGATATGCAATGGGTGCAAATGAAGGTGTAATTTATGTTCGTGCTGAATATCCTCTAGCAATAAAGAGATTAAAAATAGCCATAGCACAAGCAAAAGAAAGAGGGTATTTAGGAAAAAATATATTTGGAAGTGGATTTGACTTTGATATTAGAATTAAAGAAGGTGCAGGAGCATTTGTATGTGGTGAAGAAACTGCACTTATAGCATCATTAGAAGGCGAAAGAGGAATGCCAAGACTTAAACCGCCATTTCCAGCACAAAAAGGGTATTGGCAAAAACCTACTAATATAAATAATGTTGAAACTTATGCTAATGTGGCATGGATAATACTAAATGGAGGGGAAACTTTTGGCTCACTGGGAACAAAAACGAGCAACGGGACAAAAGTATTTGCACTAGCAGGTAAAATCAAAAAAGGCGGTCTTATTGAAGTACCAATGGGATTATCATTAAGAGAAGTAATATATGATATCGGTGGTGGTATCAAAGAAGACAAAGAATTTAAAGCTGTTCAAATGGGTGGACCATCAGGAGGATGTATTCCAGCTAGCTTAATAGATACGCCGGTAGATTATGAAAATATAAATAAAACAGGAGCTATAGTAGGTTCTGGTGGAATGATAGTTATGGATGAAACGACTTGCATGGTCGATATGGCTAGATATTTCTTAGATTTCACAAGAAAAGAATCTTGTGGTAAATGTAACTATTGCAGAATAGGCACAAAGAGAATGCTTGAAATATTAGAAAGAATAACAAATGGTCAAGGCAAAGATGGGGATATAGAATTATTAGAAGAATTAGCATATAAGGTTAAAGATGGTGCTATGTGTGGTTTAGGACAGACAGCTCCAAATCCAGTTATAACAACATTAAAATACTTCAGACATGAATATGAAGATCATATATACAACAAGAGATGTACTGCTAAAGCATGTAAATCATTAATAAGCTATGACATAGTTGAAGATAGTTGTAGAGGATGTGGGGCATGTAAGAGAAAATGTCCAGTATCAGCTATTAGCGGGAACAAAAAAGAAGCTCATATAATAGATAAAAATATCTGTATTAAATGTGGTAAATGTATGGAAACATGTAAATTTGATGCAATTGAAATAAATTAGAAAGGTTAGAAAGATGAATAAAATAAGATTAAATATAGATGACAGAGAAGTTTTAGGTCTTCCAGGACAGACTATTTTGGAAGTTGCAAAAGAAAATAACATATTTATTCCTACACTTTGTTATGATGAGAGAGCTGAGATATATGGTTCATGTGGAATTTGTGTAGTTGAAGTAGAAGGTAGCCCAAAATTATTTAAAGCATGTGCAACTGAAATAGCACAAAATATGATAATAAAAACTGATACAGAGAGAGTCAGAGAATCTAGAAAAACAAATTTAGAATTATTACTATCAAATCACAATGGAGATTGTAAGGCTCCTTGTTCTCTAGGATGTCCAGCAAATACTGATTGCCAAGGATATGTAGGGCTAATTGCTAATGGACTTCACAAGGCAGCTTTAAAATTAGTAAAAGATAAGATACCTCTACCAGCATCAATAGGAAGAGTCTGTCCACACCCTTGTGAATCAGACTGTAGAAGGGGATTAGTTGAAGAATCAATATCAATAAAAGAATTAAAGAGATTTGTTGGAGATAGAGATTTAAACTCAGATGATCCATATATACCAGAAATATCAAAACCAACAGGTAAGAGCGTTGCAATAATAGGTGGCGGACCTGCAGGTTTATCAGCGAGTTATTTCCTTGCACAAAAAGGGCATGATGTTACTATAATAGATGCAATGCCTAAATTAGGGGGGATGCTTCGTTATGGAATACCTGAATACAGATTGCCAAAAGAAATACTACAAAAGGAAATAGATTTAATAGCTAAAATGGGTGTTAAGATGCAAACTAACACAAAAGTTGGTGTAGATTTATCATTTGAAGCTATAAAAAATAAATATGATGCAGTACTTATGACAATTGGTGCATGGTCATCAATAGGACTAAACTGCAAAGGTTCTGACATACCTGGTGTTATGGGTGGTATAGACTTCCTTGAAAAAATCGCGAAAAGCAAAACTATAAATTTAGGTGAAAGTGTTGCTGTAGTCGGAGGTGGTAATGTTGCAATGGATGCATGCAGAACTGCTGTCAGAATGGGTGCAAAAAAAGTCTACAACATATATAGAAGAACAATAAAAGAAATGCCAGCAGATGAGATGGAAATAAGAGAAGCACAAGAAGAAGGGGTTAGATTTGAAAATTTAACTAATCCAATCGGCATAATTCCTGGTGAAGATGGCAGAGTAAGTAAAATAGAACTTCAAGTTATGAAACTTGGCGAACCTGACGAGAGAGGCAGAAGAAGACCAGTTCCTGTTGAAGGTCAAACAAAAGTTTTAGATGTAGATACAGTTATAATAGCAATAGGTCAACAAGTAGATTCTAAGTTATTTGATGGAATTGAGAAAACAAGAAAAAATTCATTAGTATATGACCCATCTACTTATATGACTGCAACTAAAGGTGTATTTGCATGTGGGGATTGTGGTAATGATAAAGTTTCTATAGCAGTAGAATCAATAGCAGATGCAAAAAAAGCGGCAGAGTCTATAGATGCATATTTATATGGTAAAGAATTAAAATATAAAAAGCCTTATGTCCATGAAAGACATGATTTAACAGAATTATCTTTTGAAGATAGAGAAAGAAAATATAGACCTAAAATTAAAGAATATGGTCCAAAAGAAAGAAAAGAGCACTTCCTTGAGATAACTGAGGGTCTTACAGAAGAACAAGCTAAAGATGAAGCTAGAAGATGTTTAGAATGTGGATGTCAAAAATTCCATGAATGTAAATTAATAGATTACGCTAATATTTACAAAGTTGAGCCAGAAAGATTTGAAGGTGAAAAAGTAATTTTACCAATAGAAGACAGCCATCCATACATATTAAGAGATATGAATAAATGTATCTTATGTGGATTATGTGTAAGAACTTGTGATGAAGTTATGGGTGTTGGTGCATTAGGTCTTGTTTCAAGAGGTTTTGATACAGAGGTTAAGCCAGCTTTAGAACAAGGTCTAGAAGAAACATCTTGTATATCTTGTGGTCAATGTGTGTCAGTTTGTCCAACAGGTGCACTACAAGAAAAAACTAACTTAAAGAAAAATGTACCTCTTCAAAAAGAAACTACTGTCACTACATGTTCATATTGCTCAGTTGGATGCAAAATAGAATTAAAGACATATGGAAATCTTCTTATAAAATCAGAACCAAATAAAGAAGGTCATGTAAATGAAGGATTGATATGCGGTAGAGGGAAGTGGGCATTTGACAGTGCAATAGATGACGACAGACTTAAAAAACCATATATTAAAATAAACGGAAAATTAGAAGAATGTAAATATAGAGATGCACTTACTATAATAGCTAAAAAAGTAGAAGTTATAAGAAGTAAATTTGGCAAAGATGCAGTAGCTATATCTATATCTGATAGATATACCAATGAAGAAGCTTATGCGATTAAAAAATTAGCAGATCAATTAAATGTAAAAACACTGTGCTTTAATCATAGAAAAAGCGGACTTGAAAAAGTATTGGGAGTTAATGCATCTCCAAACAGCATGGATGAATTATTGGCAACAGATGTTATATTAGCTATAGGATTTAAACCAGAAAACAATCCTATACTTGGTATAAAATTAAAGAAAGCTGCTAAAAATGGAGCAAAATTACTATTTATAAATCCAAGTGAATATAAAATATCAAACTATGGATTTGATGCAAAAACTGTATATACAAGTAACGAAATATCAAAAATAAAAGAAATAGCAAAAGCTTTAATAGATATGGGTAAAACTTCTGATATAGAAGGCTTTGATGCATTTAAATCATCACTTGAAAATATAGAAGTATCGGATGAAATAAGAGAAATTGCACAGATATATGCAGATGCCAAAAAAGCTATGATAGTATTCCAACAAAATATGGTTAGTACAGATATAGCTAGTTTAATAGGGGAAATAGCTATTCTTTCAGGTCATATAGGCTCTCCAAGAGATGGTATATTACAAGTTAAACCTAAGTGTAACTCTCAAGGATTAATAGATCTTGGAGTAACAGATGGCAGAGAAGCATTAAATGGTGTAAAAGGTCTATTATGTTTTGGAGAAGACCCAGATGTCGATTTATCATCACTAGAATTCTTGATGGTATCTGATACTCATATGACAAAAACTGCATTAAGTGCAGATGTTGTCCTTCCTGCGACAAGTTTTGCTAGTACATTTGGTACATTTACTAATACAGAAAGAAGACTACAGAGAGTAAGCCCAGCTATGAGAGAAAATGTAGAAGTTCCTAACTGGAAGATACCAACAATACTTTCAAAAATATATGAAAAAGATTTTGGATTTAAATGTATAGATGATATAAGATTAGAATTAAATGATGTCAATGAATTGTATAGAGAGGGAAATGTCGGACAATTACTAGGTGGTATATTAAAACCAAATAAACCAAAATTTGTATACATACCAGATGGATTGATGGTAACACCTTTAAAATCAACAGATAATTTAATGAATAAAATCAATGAAGAAATATTTAAAGGCTTGATATAGCAAACAAATATTGACTTTATGGAAATTATGTACAATAATAAATATGTGAGTTGATTTTTTAGGAGAATTTGAAAGCCTAGGAAAATCTTCCTTGAAACATATCAAATTTATTATTAGTTTGATGTGGTGTAAAAAAGCCCTAAAATGCAATATCTTTATATAAAATAACATTACTTAGATTTTTTATCTAAGTAATGTTATTTTTTTTCAGAAAAATACTTGACCTTGACGTTACGTAAATTTATATAATCTAACTATAATCAATAAATCAAAATTTTAAGGAGGAAAATATATGGAGTATTCTATAAAGGATTTAAGTGAAATAGCAGGTATAACTACTAGAACTTTGAGATACTATGATGAAATAGATATTTTAAAACCAGCGAAAATATCAGATTCAGGATATAGAATTTATAGTGATAATGAAGTTGATTTACTTCAACAAATACTTTTTTATAAAGAATTGGGATTAGACCTAAAAACTATAAAAGATATTTTATCATCACCATCATTTGATATATTAGAAGCCTTATATAATCATAAAGAAAATCTGCTTAAAAAAAGACAGATGATCGATTTATTGATAAATAATGTAGAAAAGACAATTAAAAGTAAAGAGAGGGGTTATAAAATGGAAAATAAAGATAAGTTTGAAGGATTTAAAAAAGAATTAATTGATAAAAATGAAGAAATATACGGAAGTGAAATAAGAAAAAAATATGGAGAAAATACAATAGATAAATCTAATGCAAAAATAATGGGTATGACTCAAGAAGACTATAATAACTTTAAACAACTAGAAAAAGAAATAATAGATACATTGAATTTAGCTATGGATGAAGGAGATTCTAAAGGAAAATTGGCTATGAAGGCATGTGAACTTCACAAAAAATGGCTTAGTTATACATGGAACTTTTACTCTAAAGAAGCACATAGAAATTTAGGTGAAATGTATACTCAAGATGAAAGATTTAAAAAGTATTATGACGATAATAGAAAAGGAATGGCAGAGTTTTTAAGAGATGCCTTAATTGAATTTACAAATAAATAAACTTTACAAATAAATATTACTAATCAAAAAATAGCACCATACAATTTAGGGTGTTTTTTTAATTCTAAGGAAATTATACATTATTGGATTTGTAGATAATGTATAATTTCCAACCTATTAACTAAAGCAACGGACGAAGTCGTTGGCGCCATGAATATAGTGGATTTTTACATTTTTTACAATTTATGGTCTAATGTATACAATGTATATGTTATAATATAAACTAGATTAAGTTTCAGCATTGTGTAAGGGGGCACATAATTTAATATGGAGATATCAGTATTATTAATTTCAATTTTAGTTTTAACAATTATAAATATATTTTTTGTACAGTGTAGATATTCTCTATCTAAAATAAATAATAATGATCTACAAGAAATTGAGAGTAAAAGTAATTTAGCATTAAACAGATGTAAAAAAATTAAAGCAAAAGAAAAAGAATTTTTATCAGTATGCCAATTTTCAATAATAGTTTGTATTATGAGCATAGGATTAATTCTATATAAAATATGTCAATTTATACTTATAGAATACAAAATTACAAATTATACTTTAGAAGACATTGTATTTATATTAATTTTATTAGGAGCAAGTGTGTTAGAAGCTATAATAGGCTTTTATATTCCAAGAGGGTTATCAATAAAAAATCCTAAAAAGATACTTCTTAGAAATTCGATATTTTTAACAATTATTTATGCATTTATAAGACCATTTTCAGTAATTATAGATTTTATATCATACAAAATATGCAGAATTTTTAAGGGAGACGATTTTGATATTTTACAAGAAAATTCATCTAAGCAAGATAGTTTTTCAGTAATTACAAAAGATAACGAAAATTATAAATATGGTATATATAAAAAAGGATTTGTGGATAATATATTTAGTTTTGAGGAAAAACAAATAAGAGAAGTTTTAGTTCCGAGAACAGATATGATATGCATAAATTTAGATGATGATGAGGACTATATATTTAATTTAATAAGAGAAGAAGGATACACTAGATATCCTGTTTGTGGAAAAGATAAAGATGATTTATTAGGTTTTATACATATTAGAGATTTGTATAATCAAAAATTAATTGAAAATAAAATTGATTTAACTAAAATATTGAGAAAAATAACTTATGTATCTGAAAGTGAGCTGACAAGTAGAGTACTAGAAAAGCTTAGAAAAGATAGAGTTCAAATGGCTGTTGTAGTAGATGAATATGGTGGAACATCTGGCATTATAACGGTAGAAGATATACTAGAAGAAATTGTCGGTGAAATACAAGATGAATTTGATGAAAATGAAGAACTAGATATTGATAAATTAGATGATGGATCTTATATTGTACAGGGAACAGCTACTATTACTGAGATTAATAAAGAATTAGGAATAGAAATCGAAAAAAATGGATTTGACAGTATTGGCGGTTGGATGTTTTTTATGCTAGGAATGGATATCAAAGTCGACCAAAGTGTAAATTTTTCGGGATATAAATTTAAAGTATTAGAGTTAGATAAATTTAGAGTTGTTAGTGTAAAAATAGATAAAATTGATAAAACTAATAAAAATGATACAGAAAATAGTGAACGAAATTAAAATAAAATAAAATTTTTAATAAAATTATAAAAAACTATAATTAAATTATTCAGGGGTATCGTTTTCTTGAGGGTGTATAAAATAAAATAACCCTATATAAAATATAAGATAGGATATGTACAATAAAAAAATTAAAAGAATAGACTGAAAATACTCAATATTACAAAATTAAAAAATGCCATTGCACAAAAAATAAAATATTATATAATGATATTGAAAATGTTTTCTGAACAGGAAAACCTTTATATAAAAAATATTTTATATGGAAACTTAAAATAAAAATTAATTTAAGAGGGTATTATTTGAGAATTATATAAGAATGATTTATAAGGGCTTATATAATAAATATTTAAAGATAACAGTAAGTGGGGAAAAGCTTATTATGTTATTATAGTCAAATATTTTAGAGAAAGACGGTGCAAGAAATGTTAAAAGTAAATCTTGAAGATGTAAAAAAAGCAGAAAAAGTATTAGAATCTATAGTTAAGGAAACACCATTACAAGAAAGCAAAGAACTTAGTGCTAAGCTTAATGCAAACGTTTATTATAAATGTGAAAATCTACAAAAAACAGGTTCATTCAAAATAAGAGGGGCTTGCAATAAAATAGCAAATTTAACAGATGAAGAAAAAGCTAAAGGAGTAATAGCTTCTAGTGCAGGAAATCACGCTCAAGGTGTTGCATTAGGTGCAAAAATGACTGGAATAAAATCTACTATAGTTATGCCAGAAACAGCTCCACTTGCAAAAGTAACAGCAACTAAATCATATGGTGCAGAAGTTGTATTAAATGGATTAGTTTATGATGATGCATATGCAAAAGCTGTTGAAATACAAAAAGAAACAGGAGCTACTTTCCTTCATCCATTCGATGATGAATATGTAATAGCAGGACAAGGAACAATAGGTCTTGAAATATTTAAACAATTAGATGGAAATGTTGATACAATATTATGTCCAATTGGTGGAGGTGGAATAATATCTGGTGTAGCTGTAGCTGCAAAAGGATTAAACCCAAATGTAAAAATAATAGGTGTTCAAACAGATAATATACCATCAATGAAAGTATCAAAAGAAAATGGAAAAGTAACTACTGCATTTAATGGAGCTACTATAGCTGATGGTATAGCAGTAAAAACTCCAGGAAGTTTAACTTTCGATATAATAAATGAACTAGTAGATGAAATAATAACAGTATCAGAAGAAGAAATAGCACAAGGAATATTATTCTTAATGGAACATCAAAAAGTTGTTGCAGAAGGAGCAGGAGCAGTAACTACAGCAGCTTTATTATCAGGAAAATATCAACCAAAACAAGATGAAAACGTAGTATGCGTAATATCTGGGGGAAATGTAGACGTAAATACTTTATATAGAGTAATAGGAGTAGGACTTGCATCACAAGGTAGACGTTATTCATTTAGCGCTACTATGACTGATAAACCAGGAGGATTCTTAGAATTAATAAGTATAATAAGCAAATCTAATGCTAATATACTTAGTGCTAACCAAACAAGATTATCTTCAGGTGGAGTAATCGGTAAGCAAGTTGCAGAATTTATACTTGAAACATTTGACCATGAACATATAGCAAAATTAAAAGCTGATATGAATGCAGCTGGATTTGAAATACAAGATTTATAAAAAGCATTAACTATAAATAAAAAGCAGTCATAAAATATTTTATGACTGCTTTTTATTGTGAAAAAATCATTTTTGTAAGTAGAAAAAAATATATATATTTAAGAACATTTAAAATAAAGATTTGTTTATTTATTAAGATTTATTTATTCATAAAAAATACATTTTAATTAGACAATAATTCTATATATTTCATATAGTAATATATCTTTAAAAAAGGAGGCTATATTATGTGTGGTATTGTAGGATGGTCTAACCTCAAAAATAATATAAGAGATTACTCCGATATAATGGATGAAATGATTGATACACTAAAGTTAAGAGGTCCAGATTCGGCTGGATTAAAGACTTATAACCATGCACTTATGGGTCATAGAAGACTTATAATAGTAGACCCAACAGGTGGGATGCAACCAATGACAAAAATAATTAATAATAAAGAATATACTATTTGTTATAATGGAGAACTTTATAATACAGAAGAAGTTAGAGCGGATTTAATTTCTAAAGGATACAAATTTGAGTCATATAGTGATACGGAAGTTTTATTGACATCTTATATAGAATATGGGCAAAAATGTGCAGATTATCTTAATGGAATTTTTGCATTTGGAATATGGGATGAATACAATCAAGAATTATTTTTATGTAGAGATCAATTAGGAATAAAGCCACTTTTTTATTCCTATATAGATGGAAATTTGATATTTGCTTCAGAAATAAAGGCGTTATTAAAACACCCATATATTGATTCTATAGTAGATAGGGATGGACTGATTGAGCTTATATCTTTGGGACCGGCGCGTACATTAAATGGAGCAATATTTAAAGATATAAAAGAAATTCCACCAGCACATTATTTACTATTTAATAAAAGAGGTATTAACTTAAATGAATATTGGAAATTAGAGACTATGGAGCATGAAGATGATATAGATACAACCAAGAAAAAAGTAAGAGAGATGCTAGTTGAAATCATTGAAAATCAATTAGTAAGCGATGTTCCTGTCTGCACTTTTTTATCAGGTGGACTTGACTCAAGCGTGATTTCATCAGTTGCCTTTGATAAATTTAAAAAAGATGGATTAGGGGTATTAAACACATTTTCTATTGATTATAAAGATAATGAAAAATATTTCAAAAAGAATTTATATGAGCCAAATTCTGACCCTGAATATGTAAAAAGAATGGTAGAATTTTTGGGTAGTAATCATCACAATATAGTATTAAATAATATCTACTTAGCACATGCTTTAGATGATGCAACTAAAGCAGCTGATTTGCCAGGAATGGCTGATGTAGATTCATCACTGTATTTATTTTCAAAAGAAGTAAGAAAATATGCGACTGTAGCTTTATCAGGAGAATGTGCAGATGAAGTTTTTGGAGGGTATCCTTGGTTTACAAGAGAATACGACTCTATAGAGATATTTCCTTGGGCAAATTCAATAGAATATAGAAAAAACATTTTAAAACCAAGTCTAAAAGACCTACCTATTGAAGAATATGTAAAACAAACTTGTAGAGACAGCATAAATAAAATAGATAAATTACCAAAGGAAAGTCATGATGATAGAATTATTAGAGAACTTACTTATCTCAATATAAAATATCAAATGTTAACTTTAATAAATAGAAAAGACAGAATGACAATGTCTAATTCATTAGAAGGAAGAGTACCATATGCAGATAAAAGATTAGTACAATATGCTTTTAATTTTCCAAAAGATATAAAATTACTACATGGAAGAGAAAAGGGATTGCTTCGTGAAGCTGTACGAGGTATAGTTCCAGATGAGATTATAGATAGAAAGAAAAGTCCATATCCAAAGACACATAATCCAGAATATACAAGAGAAGTAAGTAATATGCTTAAAAAAATATTAGAAGATAAATCATCTCCAATACATCAAATTATTGATTATGATTTTGTATCAAATATAGTTGATACTGGGGGCGAATCTTTCAAAGAACCTTGGTACGGTCAATTAATGACAGGTCCTCAAGTTATAGCATATTTAATCCAATTAAATAACTGGATGAAGTTTTATAATGTAAAATTAGATATATAAAATACAAAATGAAGTAGGATATATTAAAAATATTTTTATATATCCTACTTTTATAATTTCTAACTTATTATTTAAAGCAACGGCAGAAGTCGACTGCTCATGAACGCAGTAAATTTTATATATTAAATTAATTATAATTCATAGAGCTCATAAAATGGTCTAATTTGAATTTTGGATATATTGGTTTAGCTTTTAATACTTTGCTTTCAACTTTGAAATATTCATATTGTTCAGAGCCTTCCACACAGTATTTATTTATTGATAAATCAAACATATCTTCTTTAGTTCCAAAATTCATGTAATCTAAATATTTTTCTTTTATATCAGGATTTTTAACAACTAAATCTCTAAATTTTCTTTCTACTATTTGTAACTCGCTTATCAAGTCTTTAGTTTGTTCTTCTATTGAAGTATTAATATAATCAGTATCTCTAGAGCTGTTAGTTAAATCACTCATAATTTTATATTGAATAGTTTTTATTTTTCTATTTAATACTCTAGATAAAAAGAATAAAGCCCCTAATTCTTTTTCAATTTCATGTTCCCCATTCATTAAAAGTCTTACTGATTTTAAATCTTCTTTATTGAATATTGTTAATTGAGTACCTTTGTCAAAAACGAGTTTTAATGGAAATTTTAAATCATCTTTTGTTATTTCGCCTTTTAAGCTTCCATCTTCAACTACCATTATTCTAGAACCTTGGTAAATAGCAAAATTTTGTCCATAATTATAATATAAAGTTTTTGTAGGAACTTTTTCTCCAAATTCAAATGATCTAACATTTCGAGTCGTTCTTACAACATCTCCATGTTCAATAATAGGATAATAAAAACATTCAAATTTAAATTTATCCATAGTTATCCCCCCTGTAAAATAAAAATAATTAAATATGTACATAATTAATTATAGCTATAAAAATAGAATTTTGCATAAAAATTTAGAATTAAAAATAAAAAACAAAAAAATACAAAACCTTTTAAAAGCATTTAAAATATAGAAAAAATAATGGTTTAAAAATAATAATCTTTTATAAAGTAAGTATAATAATATTGACAAAATAAAAAAGGTTGATATAATAAATAGTTGAACAAGGAAACTATTTATAAAAGAAAATATTGAAAGAGTAAATTTAAGTTAAGGGAGATGAAAAAATTGTGTGATAATATAGAAATAAATAAAGAGCTTTTCGATGTTATAATGCGATTAAAAAGACAATCACATGGAAATATTAAATTAAAAGATTTATATGCAGGTGAGTTTATGGCATTAAGAATTATCTACAAATTAAAAATGGATGAAGATAAAGATTCCCTAGGAGTTAAAACATCTGATATAAGTAATTGCATGTTTATGAAAAAACCTGCAACTTCAAAAATGCTAAATAACTTAGAAGATAAAGGATACATAATTAGACTATCTGATAAAAAAGATAGAAGAATTACTTATATTGATTTAACACAAAAAGGTATTGATTTACTTGAAAAACACCATAAAGAAATGGTTGATTACACAAATTTAGTAATAAGTAAATTAGGTAAAGAAGATACAGAAACACTTGTAGACTTACTTAATAAATTAAGCGACATAATGGAAGATCTAAATAAAAATTAATATTATTAAATAAAATTCTAAAGGCATAGAATTGAAATTTTATTGGTATATATTAAACTAAATTATAATTTTTAATAAATTATAAAATTAAAATCATTTTAAGAAAGGATTGGCTATGACAAAATTATTTAAGTATTTGAAACAGTCTTGGGTAGCTATTTTAACAATATTAATATTATTAGCATTACAGGCTACTACAGAATTATCATTACCAACATATACTTCAAATATAGTAAACGTTGGTATACAACAATCAGGTATAGAAAATGCCACTATAAAAGCTATCAGAGAAAGTGAGATGGATAAGTTAACAACTTTCATGAGTGATAGCGATAAAAACAAAGTCCTAGATAACTACAAATTAATTAATAAGGACAATTTAAGTGAAGATGAATTTAACAAATATAAAGATGATTATCCAGCTATAAAAGATGAATCTTTATATATATTAAATACAAAAGATAAAGAAACTATTGAAAAACTTAGTGACATATTAGCAAAACCAATGTTACTAGTTTACAATATAGAAAACAGCTCAGAAGGAAATAAACTTTCAGCCTCTATGACGTCTAAGTTAGCTCCAAGTGCTAACCAAACAAACATGGATCCAAGCCAAATGGCTAAGTTTATGGATAAGGATGGGAAATTTGATATATTTGCATATATAAATGCAATGCCTAACGATGCAAAAGAAGATATATTATCTCAAATAGATAAACAATTTGTTAATCTACCAGAGACAATGTTAGACCAAGGAGCAATAACATTTGTTAAAGCTGAATATAAAGCAATGGGTGTTGATTTAGACAGTCTTCAAATGAATTATATATTTATGACTGGTCTAAAAATGATAGGTTTAACAGTAATAAGTGTAATATGCTCTGTAACAGTTGGATTTATGGCGGCTAGAGTAGCAGCCACATTAGGTAAAAACTTACGTGCTATGACATTCAAAAAAGTTATGAATTTCTCTAAAAAAGAAATTAGTGAGTTTTCAACTGCATCACTTATAACTCGTAGTACAAATGATATACAACAAATACAACAGATGATGGTTATGATGCTTAGAATGGTATTCTTCGCACCATTTATGGCTATCGGAGGGATTATAAAAGCACTAAGTACAAATCTTTCAATGAGTTGGATTATAGCTCTTGGAGTAGTATGTGTATTTGGTATAGTTTTAGTAATGTTTACTGTTGTAATGCCTAGATTCAAAAAACTACAAAATCTTGTAGATAGATTAAACTTAGTAACAAGAGAAATACTTACAGGACTTGGAGTTATTCGTGCATTCAGCAACGAAAAATTTGAAGAAGATAGATTTGACGTAGCAAACCAAGATTTAACAAAAGTAAATATGTTTGTAAATAGAATGATGTCATGTATGATGCCAGCTATGATGCTTATAATGAACTTAATTTCTATATTAATAGTTTGGGTTGGTGCCAAAAATATAGATTTGGGAAATATGCAAGTTGGGGATATGATGGCGTTTATCCAATATACTATGCAAATAGTAATGTCATTCTTAATGATATCAATGATATCAGTTATGATGCCTAGAGCAGCAGTATCTGCAAATCGTATAGATGAGGTATTAACAACTGATATATCAATAAAAGAAGTTGAAAATGTTGAAAAATTTGATGATGATAAAAAAGGTTTAGTAGAGTTCAAAAATGTATCATTTAAATACCCTGATGCTGATGAAAAAATACTTCACGATATTTCATTTACAGCAAAACCAGGCCAAACAACAGCCTTTATAGGAAGTACAGGTAGTGGTAAATCAACTCTAATAAACTTAATACCTAGATTCTACGATGTAACTGAAGGTGAAATAAAAGTAGATGGAATAAACATAAAAAATGCTTCAATACACGATTTAAGAGAAAAAATAGGTTATGTACCTCAAAAAGGTGTATTATTCAGTGGAACAATAGAATCTAACATAAAATACGGAAATAAAAATGCAGGTGAAGATTTAGTAGAAACTGCATCAAGAGTAGCTCAAGCTACAGAATTTATAGACTCTAAACCAGATAGATATGAAACTCCAATATCACAAGGTGGTTCAAATGTATCAGGTGGTCAAAAACAAAGATTATCTATTGCAAGAGCAATTGCTAAAGAACCAGAAATATATATATTTGACGATAGTTTCTCTGCACTTGACTTCAAGACTGATGCAAAACTACGTAAAGCATTAAAAGAAGAAACAGGAGATGCGACTGTTTTAATAGTAGCTCAAAGAATAAGTACTATACTTCATGCTGAGCAAATAGTAGTTCTAGATGAAGGTAAAGTTGTTGGAATAGGAAATCATAAACAACTTCTAAAGAATTGTGAAGTATATAAAGAAATTGCTTTATCACAACTTTCAAAGGAGGAGCTAGAAAATGAGTAATGATAATAGAAGAGGACCTGGACGTGGACCTATGGGACATGGCCGTGGAATGATGCCTGGCGAAAAAGCAAAAGACTTTAAAGGTACTATGAAAAAATTAATGGCTTATCTAGGTAAATATACTTATGCTATAATTGCAGTTTTTATATTCGCTATAGGTAGTGTTGCATTCTCAGTAATAGGGCCTAAAGTTTTGGGAAAAGCGACAACAGAGATATTTAATGGATTAATAGGAAAAATCTCTGGTGGAGATGGAATAAACTTTGACAGAATAAAAATAATCTTATTAACTTTAGTAGGTTTATATTTAGTAAGTGCGATACTTTCTTTTATACAAGGCTTTATAATGAGTGGTATATCTCAAAAATTAGCGTATAACTTGAGAGATGAGCTTTCTAAAAAAATAAATAGATTGCCAATGAGTTATTTTGATAAAACTACAAATGGTGAAGTATTATCTAGATTTACAAATGATATAGACACTTTAGCACAAAGTTTAAATCAAAGTTTAACTCAAATAATAACAGCAGTAACTACTTTAGTTGGTGTATTTATAATGATGCTTACAATAAGTGGTGTTATGACGGTTGCAGCACTTGTAATAATACCAATTGGGATGTTTGTAATATCAATGATAATAAAAAGATCTCAAAAATTCTTCGCACAACAACAAGCATTTTTAGGAAATGTAAATGGTCAAGTTGAAGAATTATACGGTGGACACTTAGTTGTTCAAGCTTTCAATGGTCAAGGTGATGCTATTGAAAAGTTTGATAAAACTAATGAAAAATTATATCAATCAGCTTGGAAATCACAATTCTTATCAGGTTTAATGCAACCTTTAATGAGTTTTGTTGGTAACTTAGGATATGTATTAATATCAATATTAGGAGGATTTTTAGTAATTAAAAATTATATCGAAGTTGGGGATATACAATCATTTATCCAATATGTAAGACAGTTTAATCAACCATTAAATCAAATTGCACAAATATCAAATCAATTACAAGCGACTGCTGCATCAGCTGAGAGAATATTTGCATTCTTAGCTGAAGAGGAAGAACCAGTAACAGAAAACGACTCAGTTAAAGTTACTAGACATGATGGAGAAGTTATATTTGACCATGTTAGATTTGGATATGATGAAAATAAAGTAATAATAAAAGACTTTAATGCTAAGGTTAAACCAGGTCAAAAAATAGCTATAGTAGGTCCAACAGGAGCTGGTAAGACTACTATAATTAAATTACTTATGAGGTTCTATGATGTGAATAGTGGTGCAATATACGTAGATGGTAAAAATATAAAAGATTACAATAGACAAGAGCTTAGAAGCCATTTTGGTATGGTTTTACAAGATACATGGCTATTTAGTGGTTCTATAAAAGACAATATAAAATACGGAAAACTAGATGCTACAGATGAGCAAGTAAAACAAGCAGCTAAAGCAGCACATGTAGACCATTTTATAAAAACTTTACCATCTGGATATGATATGGTATTAAACGAAGAGGCAAGCAACGTTTCACAAGGTCAGAAACAATTACTTACAATAGCTCGTGCAATACTTGCAGACCCAGAAATACTAATATTAGACGAAGCTACAAGTTCAGTTGATACAAGAACAGAAGTATTAATTCAAAAAGCGATGGATAATCTAATGGAAAACAGAACAAGTTTCATAATAGCACATAGATTATCTACAATAAGAAATGCAGACTTAATATTAGTTATGAAAGATGGAGATATAATAGAACAAGGAACACATGAAGAGTTATTAGCTCAAGATGGATTCTATACTAACTTATATAACTCTCAATTTGAAAATGACGAGGACCAAGAACAAGCTGTATAATATTAAAAAGGGGATATCGCCTAATAGGTGAATATCCTCTTTTTTAATTCTAAGGGAATTATATTTATGATATTAAGGAGAGAAAATGAGAATATTGATAGATGGAGATGGATGTCCAGTAATAGATGAATGTATAAAAATATCAAATAAATTTAAAATAGAATCTATAATATTTTGCGATACATCGCATTATTTCGATAATAAAAACGTAAAGGTAGTTGTGATATCAAAAGGTGTTGATGCTGTTGATTTTGCTATTTTGAAAAACTTACAAAATGGAGATATAGTAATCACACAAGATTATGGTCTTGCATCATTAGTACTAAGCAGAAATTCATATGCAATAAACCAAAATGGCATGGTTTATACAGACGAAAATATAGAAGAACTATTATTTTCAAGATATATATCTAAAAAAATGAGAAATAGTGGAGCTAGATTAAAAGGACCTAAAAAAAGAGATAAATCTCAAAATACAGTTTTTGAGCAAAATCTTGAAAAATTAATTTTAGAAAAGATAACAAAAGAAAAACTTTAAATTATATTTATTAATCAAATATGCTTGTAAAAATAATACACTTACTGCTATCATTAAGGTATTGTTAATTGTTGTTAAATTATAATATTAAATGGGAGAAATTTGTATGACGAAAAATTTTAAAGATATCGATAGTATAATATTTGACTTAGACGGAACACTATGGGATTCAAGAAAAGAAGTTGCAGATTCTTGGAGTGAAATAATAAAACAATATGATTATAAAAGGCAAGATGTAAGTTTTCAAGAAATAAATGATTTAATGGGAAAAACTATAGATGAAATAGAAGATATATTATTCCCAGATATACCTAAAGAAAAAAGAACAGAAATACTAGCTGAAGCTTGTAAACATGAAAATGAATATCTAGCTAAATACGGAGCAAGATTATTTGATAATTTAGAAGATACTCTTGAAAATCTTTCTAAAAAATATAGATTATTTATAGTAAGTAACTGTCAAACAGGTTATATTGAGGCATTTTTAAATTATTATAATTTAGATAAGTACTTTGAAGATTATGAACATCCTAAAAAGCCTGAAACTGTAAAATCTGACAATATCAAATTAATAGCAAAAAGAAATAACTTAAAAAATCCAGTTTATGTAGGCGATACTCAAGGAGATGCAAATGCAACAAAAGAAGCTGGACTAGAATTTATATATGCTAGTTATGGTTTTGGAAATGTAGAAGAATATAAATACAAAATCGAAAAAATAGAAGATTTACTTGATTTAGTATAAACATAAATTTAAAATAAAAACTCCTATTAATAAATTTTTATTGATAGGAGTTTTACTTATATAAGATATTATTTATCTAATTCAACTAATCTTCTTGGTATTTGATATTTTATATCGCTTTCAATTTTTTCAAGTGTTTTAGAGTTTTTTGGATCGACAAACATACATGTATATCCATCATTACCTATTCTACCAGTTCTACCGATTCTGTGGATATAATCTTCACTAGTCTCTGGAATATCATAGTTGTATATATGTGTAATTCCTGTTATATCTAGACCTCTAGAAGCAACATCTGTAGCTATTAGATATTGTAAGTCAGCTTTTCTAAATGATTTTATAATTCTCTCACGTTTTGCTTGTGGGATATCACTATGTAGTTTTTCACAATTATATCCTTTTACTGCAAGAGCCTCATCTAGTGCATCAACTCTTCTTTTTGTTCTACAGAATATTATAGCCATAAATGGATTATCTTCATCTAAAACTTTACATAAGGCTTCTTGTTTATGTCTATCTGTAGTTTCAACAACTTCTTGTTTTATAGTATCTAAAGTTATTTCTTTAGATTTGATAGTTACCTCAACTGGGTCTTTCATATATCTATAAGCTAGTTTCTTAACTTGTGAATCAAGTGTTGCAGAGAAACAAAGTGTTTGACGTTTTTTATTAGTTTCTTTTATGATTGCCTCGATTTCGTTTTTGAACCCCATAAGTATCATTTGGTCAGCTTCATCAAGCACAAGAGTATTTAATTTGCTTAAATCGATTGATTTTCTGTCTAAATGGTCTAAAAGACGTCCAGGAGTAGCTATAACTAATTGTATATTTCTTTTTAGCTTGTTAAGTTGTGATTTTATATCTTTACCACCATAAGCAGCTAATATATTTATATTTTTATCTTTATTTAATTTTTCTGCTTCATTATATATTTGTATAGCAAGCTCTCTAGTAGGGGCTAAGATAAGTGCTTGTATATTTTCATTTTTAGCAGATATAGAATCAAAAACAGGTATTAAGAAAGCAAGAGTTTTTCCTGTACCAGTTTGAGATTGAGCAAGTATATCTTTATTATTTTTTATAAGAAGTATACTTTCTTCTTGGATAGGTGTTGGTGTCTTTATCCCATTTTTCTTAAGTGTATCTATTAATTCATCGCTTATTTTTAAATCTTTAAAATTCATAATCATACCTCTTTCAAATAAATCTACCTTAACAATATAACATAATAACTTATTAAATTATATATATTATAACCATATAACGCTAAAAATTAGGATAGTATTTCTAAACTAATAAAAAATTAATATAAACACAAATTTATAAATACTAAATTTGAAAAGTAGCTAATCTAAACTTTTTGATTAGAGGATGTGCTTCAATACATTGAAAATACTAGGTTTTATTTTAATGCATAAATAAACATAATAAAAAACAAAAAAATCATTGAAAAAAATTAAAAAAAATTGTATAATTTTAAGTTTGCAAAAGTGAGGTATACATATCGGATTTTATTATATATAATATAAATATAGATAATTAGAAAAACGAAATATATAGTTAAAATCATACTAGACTACAAAGTGATATTTAATAAAATTGATAATTTTTCTAATTAAAACTATTACAATAAATAATAATAAATTTCCTCGTTGGAAGGAGAAAGGTGGTAACAAAATGAGTAGTCGGCAGATTATAGAAAAGATAGGATTTATATTGTTTGGGACAATAATACTATCTTTTGGATTTTACAATTTTTATTTTTTAAATCATATTACAGAAGGTGGAGCATTAGGATTTTTATTACTTCTAAAAAATCTATTTGGAATACATCCATCAATGGCGAGTATAATAATTGATTTTAGTTTATTATTAATTGGATATAAGATTTTTGGAAAAGAATTTTTCTTATATTCATTATTCGCATCTTTTGCATTTTCAGTAACATATGGAATATTTGAAAATATAGGCCCAATATTACCTTCAATAAACAACAGCTTAATTAATGCAATATTAGGTGGTATATTTGTGGGAGTTGGATGCGGAATAATAGTCAATACAGGGTGTTCATCAGGAGGAGATGATGCATTAGCATTAGTAATCGCAAAGACAACATCTTTAAGTGTGACTAAAGTTTATATTTTAATGGATGGAGTAATACTTTTATTATCTCTAAGTTATCTATCAGCAGACGCTATTTTCTATTCAATGATTGCATCTACTCTTAGTGGAAAGATAATCGATCTATTTTTGGCACATACAAAAGGCTCATTACGACTTATTACAGCATAGTTCGTCTTAAAAATTTAATATAAAAATAAAACACCTATGCTATTAGTTATAGGTGTTTTTGTGTTTGTTTATGATTTTATATTTAAATAACATAGATTAAATTAGGTTTAGGGTTTTAAATGCTTTATATAATCCATCTTTTTCAACATCATCTGTAACTATATCGGCCATCTCTTTTATTTTTTGACCGCCACTGCCCATAGCAACACCTATATTACAATGTTCTAACATAGGTATGTCCACATTAGCATCTCCAAATGCTATAGTATCTTTTATATCAGCACCAAGGTAGTCAAGTAGACTTGATATGGCACTAGCTTTATTAATATTTTTTACACCTAAATCTCCAAAAAGTGCAATTTCACCTTTTCCACCCCAAGTACCAGGATTTAAATCTGGAAATTCATCTATAGAATCTAAATGATCTTGGTAGCTATTAAGTATAAAACTAACTTTATTTACATCATCTCTATACAATTCACCGTCAAATAGCATATCTGGAAATGCCTCTCTAACAGTAAGTGAATTAGAAAGATTGCCTTTTCTATTGCTATATTCCTGAATTACTGGTTGGCCTACAGTTTCAAAGTTTTCACTAGCATAAAGACCGCTATTACTTTCTAAGTAGAACTCTAATTTTTTATTATGTAGCCAATCTACTATATGTTTACATTGTTCATATGTTATTGTATTATGCATAACTACATTATTCTTGTCTTCTACATAACTTCCATTGCCGCCAATCATACCATCAAGACCTATATCCCATAATTCTTGATATACTTCAGATTTACTACGACCAGTACATATATATACTTTATGCCCATTATTTCTCGCTATTTTAATAGCCTTAACTGCTGATTGTGGAATATTATTGTCATAATCGACTAAAGTACCATCAACATCTATAAACAAAATTTTACTCATTTTAACTTGATTCCTTTCATCTTAATATTAAATTCAACATTAGCAAAATATTGAATATTAAATTCTATCTTCATGAGATTACTCTTATTTAAATATATATTATCTTTTAGATAGATTCAGTCGATATATGTTATAATTATATAACAATATTCCAAAATTAGGGAAAAGAGGTGGATTACGTGTCAATTCAAATTCCTATAAATAGTGATTTATCAGAAAATGTAGAGTATAACAATCCTAATTTTCCTGCATATATAAAGCCAGGTATACTGTCATTATATATGGACTATAAAGCTGTTAGCCATTGGCATGATGATTTAGAGTTTATTGTTATACTTGAAGGGAAAATGTCATATGAGATAAATGGAGAGAGAATTGAAATATCACAGGGAGAAGGACTTTTTATAAACAGTAGACAACTTCATAATGGTTTTTCAGATGAAAAACAAGAATGTAAGTTTATCTGTATAGTATTGCATCCGAGTATCTTATGTGCAAATGAATGGTTTGAAAATAAATATATAAAATCACTTTTATATAAGAATGAACTAGAATATATCATATTAAAAGAAGAAGTAAGTTGGCAAAAAAGAATATTAGATCTACTAATAGATATGTATCAATCTGTAGATGATGAATTGATTTACTTTAAAGTCCAACAATCATTTTTTGAAATATGTGAAATAATATTTAGAAATAAAGATATATGTGTAAATAGTCATAATTTCAATTCATTAAAACTAAATACATTAAAAGATATGATAGGGTTTATCCAGAAAAACTATAATAAAAAAATTACATTAATTGATATAGCTAGTTCGGGAAATTGTTGTAAAAGTAAATGTTCAGCAATTTTTAAAGAGCTTTTAAAACAATCTCCAAATCAATATTTAATAGACTATAGACTTGATAGAAGTAGAAATCTATTATTAAGTACCGACAAAACGATTTTAGAAATAGCTATAGAAGTTGGATTTAATAGTTCGAGTTATTACTGTGAGGCATTTAGGAAAAAATACAGTACAAGTCCAACTCAATACAGGAAGAAACTAATTGAAACACAAAATATTAATTTACAATAAATATTTAAGTCCCATAAAAAAACAAAATGACTACAAAGTAGACATAAAACACAAATAATATAAGAAAATGCTTGAAATTTCAATGAAAATAACGAATAAATTTACCCCTAAACAACAAGGATTTTTTGATGATTTAAAGAAATTATAGTTTAGAAACTAATGAAAAGGGGATGTTATTTATGGGTTTATTTAAAACAAAATCAGATGAAAATTGGAAAATAAATTATATTAAAGAATTTAATGAGATGAGAGCAGAATATGAAAAGAAAATATTAGCTAAGCAAAATGAAATAGACGAATTAAAAAAACAAATAGATGAATTAAAATCTGTTAAAAGTAATTTAAAACCTAAAGAAAAACAAATAAGAGATAGCGATATAGCATCTATAAAAGAGCTTAGAACAGAAGGTCTTAGCTATAGAGAGATTTCACAAAAAACATGTTGGAGCAAAGCTACAGTTTGTAGAGTATTAAATGGTTTTTACGATTAGATTTTCTTGTATACTCACGATTATAATATGCTATAATTAATAGATAGTATTATGAAGCGTGGGTGATAAAATTTGGATAAAAAAAGTATTAGTATAAGGGAAAGAGAATATATATTAGATTGTTTTTTAATATTAATTGTTTTACAAATTGCTAGAATAATTATAAAAAACGTATTATTGAGTGTACTTAGTTTTACAGCTATAAATTTAAATATAGCAAATATAATATCGATTATGATAGTGGGCATAAGTGTTTTTCTCTTTTTAAGAGGAAGTAGTTTATTTAATCCAGCGGGATATAGATTGACACAAATGGCCAATAAATATGAAAATAAAAAGATAAGAATAATATTATTTAGTATTATGTTAGTAGGTTTGGCTTTGACAATTTTACTAAAAACAGATTATGTATTTACTGAAATACTTATGATGTGTTTGGCAACAATAGCTATACCAGTATATGAAGAATTATTATTTAGACAGTATTTATGGAATTACGTAAATGGATTTGTAGAAAATCAAAAGACAACATGGATCGTTATATCAATAATATCTGTGTTATTTATATTAGGATATTGGGATATCATAAGTCAAAATCTACAAGTTATAAGTAGTGATAAATTTGCAATAGACGTAGTAACATCTAAAATGGGGTTAGGTATATTAATCGCAGCGGCAACAGGTTTTATGAAATATAAATATAAAGATATATACTTATGTATATTTGTACATATTATAATAAGTTGTATTTTTCTTTAAAAATATATAATTTATGTAAGGCTCTTAGAATAATCTCTAAGAGTCTTTTAATATAAAAAATATTAAAAAAATTAGTGTTTTTAATAACTTAAAAAATTTATATAAATTATAATTTTTTTAAAAATAGAAAGCTGTTTTAGGGAAATAATATAAAATAACAAATAAATAAAAAGTTTAAATAAAAATAAATTGATTTTAAGTTATATAAAATATGTATTTTATATATATAAAATTAATTTTTAAGTTGACAACTTTTTTTAATATAATAAAATTAAGGTATAAGCTAATAATAAAAAGTATTTAGCTTATAAATATAAATTTTTGAAACTATATATTTAATCAAATAACAATAAATAGATAGTTTCATTTATAAAAATACTTTAAATGGAGGAAAAAATGATGAAAGTAATTAGAAAAGACTTTGCAAAATTATATAACTTTTTTTACTTTATGTTCTGGGGCTTTTATTTTAGCGCTGGATACTTTTACTGCAAAAATATAAAAAATAAATCTTTTCTAATGAGTTCATATTAATCTTAATTTAAAGGTTAAATCTTAAAATATGGAATTGGTAAATAATACTTATTTTATAAAAGAGGACTCTTAGGAGTTCTCTTTTTTTAATAACACATAGTAAATGATGCATTTAGATATAGGAAGGGTGATAGGATGGAGTTACTAGAAGACTATAGAGTAGAGATCGATAAAATAGATAGAGAAATAACACAATTATTAGAAAAGAGAATGAACGTTGCAAAAGCTATTTCTAAATATAAAATAGAAAATAACATGCAAATTTTTCATCCGGATAGAGAGAAAATGGTTATAGAAAAAAACAAGGGATATTTAGAAAATAAGGAGTATGAAGAATTAGTAGAAAGTTTTTATGATAACCTGATGTATTTGAGTAGATTAGTACAACAAAAAGAAATATATCCAGAAAATAAAATATATACTAAACCTTATAAAAATGATAGGGAAAACTTAGTAGTAGGATATCAAGGTGTAGCAGGCTCATTTGGAAATGAAGCTATGCTAAAATATTTTAAAAATATAAAAGAAGCTAAATCATATGAAAAATTTGAAGAAGTGTTTAAAGCCGTTGAAAGTGGGGAAATAGAATATGGAATACTGCCAGTAGAAAATTCATCAACTGGTGGAATTGGAACTGTAGAAGATCTATTAAAGGAATATAATTTATATATTGTTGGAGAAGAATGTATAAAAATAAGTCAAAATCTAGTTGGAATAAAAGGTGCTACAGTGGATGATATAAAAGAAGTTTACTCTCATCCACAAGGATTTGAACAAAGTACAAAATTTTTCGATAAGCATAAAAATTATAATTTAATTCCTTATTCTAATACAGCAATATCAGCAAAATTAGTATCTGATTTAAAAGATAAGAGTAAGGCAGCGATAGCATCTGAAAGAGCTGCAAAATTATATGATTTAAAAATAATTAAAAAAGATGTAAATGATTTAAAAAACAATTATACAAGATTCATTGTTATAGGTAGAGATTTAGAGTGTGATGAAACCTGTGATAAAGTAAGTATATTATTCTCAGTTGAAGATACTAGTGGAGGATTATATAATTTAATAAGAGATATTAAAGAATTTGGTTTAAATATGTCAAAAATTGAATCTAGGCCAAATAGAAATAACCCTTGGAACTATATATTCTTTGTAGATTTTGATGGAAATCTATTTGATGAAAATATAAAACAAGCGGTAAATGTAATTGCGAGAAACTCTAAATATTTTAAACTTTTAGGTTGTTATAGAGATATTAAGTGTAAATAAATTTTAAATTAATACACATATATATATAAATAATCATTTAAAATAAAGAGATAAATATGCCATTAAAAATATAAAATTTATTGTGGAGGATAAAGTTATGATAGTTGTATTAAAAATAGGATATACACAAGACCAATTAAATGAGATATTAAACTTCTTAAAAGTAAGAGGATTAAGAGTATCTATATCTCATGGGAAACAAATGTGTGTTATAGGAGTTATAGGCGATACTACATTAGTAGATCCAGATGAAATATTAGCTTTCTCATATATAGAAAAAGTTATGAATGTAAGCGAACCATACAAAAAAGCTAATAGATTATTCCACCCAGCAGACACTATTGTCGATGTAAATGGAAGTAAAGTCGGTGGAAATTTTGTAGGAATAATGGCAGGTCCTTGCTCAGTAGAAAGTGAAGAGCAAATAATAGAAGTAGCAAAAGCAGTAAAAAAATCAGGGGCAAACTTCTTAAGAGGAGGAGCTTTTAAACCGAGAACATCACCATATAGTTTCCAAGGTTTAGAACTAGAAGGATTAGAATTATTAAAAATAGCAAAACAAGAGACAGGCCTTCCAATCGTTACAGAATTGATGTCAGTTGACTATTTAGATAGATTTGTAGAAGATGTAGATATAATACAAATCGGTGCGAGAAATATGCAAAACTTCAATTTATTAAAAGAAGTAGGAAAAACTAAAACACCCGTATTATTAAAAAGAGGAATGAGCTCTACAATAGAAGAATGGCTGATGAGTGCAGAGTATATAATGGCTGGAGGAAATGAAAATGTAATTCTTTGTGAAAGAGGAATAAGAACATTTGAAACAGCGACAAGAAATACATTAGACCTAAGCGCAGTACCAGTTATAAAACAAAAATCACATCTGCCAATAATAATAGACCCATCTCATGCAACTGGGAAACGTGACTTAGTAGAACCACTTGCAAAAGCTGCTATGGCAGTTGGTGCAGATGGGCTTATGATAGAAGTACACAACAATCCAGAAAAAGCATTATGTGATGGAAAACAATCAATAAAACCAGACGCATTTGATAAAATAATGCAAACTGTAAAAAAATATGCAGAAGTAGAAGGTAAAGAGATAGTATTAGGAGATACAATAATACTATAAAAATAATAGAAGTTTTAAGGGGTAAATAATTAAATGTTTAAAATAATATAAAGCATTCAAAGTGGATGTGGGAGGAGAATAGATATGATAATAGTAATGAAACCAGGATTCACACAAGAAGAATTAAATGAAGTTGTTGAAGCAGTAGAAAGCAGAGGAGCAGCAGTCGATAAAATAGAAGGTATTGCAACATCTGTATTGGGCTTAGTGGGGGATACATCATATATAGATCCAGATGAATTATTGACATTTAAATGTGTAGAAAAAATATTAAAAGTACAAGAACCATATAAAAAAGCTAATAAATTATTCCATCCAGAACCTACAATAGTAGATGTGAACGGAACAAAAGTAGGTGGAGGACATCTTGGAATAATGGCTGGACCTTGTTCTGTAGAAAGTGAAGAACAAGTCGTAGAAATAGCAAAAGCAGTAAAAAAATCAGGGGCAAACTTCTTAAGAGGAGGAGCTTTTAAACCGAGAACATCACCATATAGTTTCCAAGGTTTAGAACTAGAAGGATTAGAATTATTAAAAATAGCAAAACAAGAGACAGGCCTTCCAATCGTTACAGAATTGATGTCAGTTGACTATTTAGATAGATTTGTAGAAGATGTAGATATAATACAAATCGGTGCGAGAAATATGCAAAACTTCAATTTATTAAAAGAAGTAGGAAAAACTAAAACACCCGTATTATTAAAAAGAGGAATGAGCTCTACAATAGAAGAATGGCTGATGAGTGCAGAGTATATAATGGCTGGAGGAAATGAAAATGTAATTCTTTGTGAAAGAGGAATAAGAACATTTGAAACAGCGACAAGAAATACATTAGACCTAAGCGCAGTACCAGTTATAAAACAAAAATCACATCTGCCAATAATAATAGATCCATCTCATGCAACTGGTAAACGTGACTTAGTTGAGCCACTTGCAAAAGCGGCTATAGCAGTTGGTGCAGATGGACTTATGATAGAAGTACATAACAATCCAGCAAAAGCACTATGTGATGGAAAACAATCAATAAAACCAGATACATTTGATAAAATAATGAAGCAATTGCAAGTATACACTGAATTAGAAGGTGTAACAATATAGTATGAAAATCACAATTGTCGGTTTAGGAGTTATTGGTGGCTCCTTTGCCATGGCATTTAAAGAAGCTGGTTTTGACGATGTATATGCTATAGATTTAAATAAAGAATCAATAGAAAAAGCAAAAGATATGGGAATTATAAAAGATGGTTCAGATAATGCAAGAGAGTTTCTAAAAATATCTGACTTAGTGATTATATGCATTTATCCTAAAATAATAAAAAATTTTATCCTAGAGAATAAAAACAATTTTAAAGATGGCGCTATAGTTACAGATGTTGCAGGGATTAAAGGAACCTTAATTAAAGAATTAGATGATATTATACCAGATAATATAGATTTTATTTTTGGTCATCCTATGGCAGGGCGTGAAAATAAGGGAATTGACCATGCAAGCGCCCAATGTTATAAAGGTGCCAATTATCTATTAGTAGATACAGAAAGAAATGATGATGACAATGTCCTCTTTTTACAATCTATAATATATAAGCTTGGTTTTAAAAGAATTATAAGAATTAGCTCAGATTTTCACGATCAGATTATCGCATTTACTTCACATCTGCCGCATGTTATGGCAGTATCATTGATAAATAGTGATGTGGAAGCTAGAAATACAGAAATCTATATGGGAGGAAGCTATAGAGATGCGACAAGAGTTGCAGACATAAATGAAGATTTATGGACTGAGTTATTTTTAGGAAACAAAGAAAATTTACTAGAAGTAATTGATGACTTTATGGCAGAAATGTCTAGATTTAGAAGTGATTTGGTAAAGGGCGACAAAATAGCGCTAAATAAACGATTAAAAAGAGCTACAAAAAGAAGAAGACGTTTAAATAAATAGAAAAAGCCCAGAGATATTTAAATTTATCCTGGGCTTTTTTAATTCTAAGGAAATTATATATTATCTGGTTTGTGGATAATGTATAA
>OLSC01000288.1_pt1 | contig 64291 bp, 42 predicted proteins | sample 1672881 | NCBI WGS metagenome assembly OLSC01 (sample SAMEA3136733, study PRJEB25190) | human gut metagenome | biome: human gut; feature: human-associated habitat; material: faeces | place: Austria | collected 2013 | reverse complement strand
CGCTGTTCGGAAGAGGTCGATGGGTCAACTCGCTAGGTAAAAAGATGGTTCGCGGTGGTATTGTTGCTGTGGGTTTAATTCGATATGAAAGGGTGACTTTGGTGTCCAAGATGGATTCTACGCTCTCCTATATTACTGACCAGTTGAAGGCGCTTACCTCGATTGCTTCGCCTACCGGCTATACCCGTGCGGCGACTGATTACCTGATGGAAACGTTGCTCGATATGGGCTTTGGCCCCGAGCGTTCCAATAAGGGCAACGTGCTGGTCGAGCTTGGCGGCGAGGGCGAGCCGCTCGTGTTGGCGAGCCATGTCGATACCCTGGGCGCCATGGTGCGCTCCATTAAGGACAATGGCCGCCTGCGTCCCACGACCCTCGGTGGGCACCAGTGGTCTACGGCCGATGGCGAGAACTGCACCGTCTATACGCGTGACGGCAATGTGTACACGGGTGTGGTTCTCAACACCGAGCCTTCGGCGCACGTGGCCGACGAGCCGGTCAAGACCATCGAGAAGAACATGGAAATCCTGCTCGATGAGAATGTCGACAGCAAGGACGATGTGCTCGAGCTGGGCATTCAGACCGGCGACATCATCGCTATGGATCCGCGTACCACGGTGACGGAGAGCGGCTACATCAAGAGCCGCTTCCTGGATGACAAGCTGTCGGCGTCGATTCTGCTGGGTCTGGCCCGTGCCGTTGCTGACGGCGAGGTGACGCTTTCGCGCAAGGTGTCGCTGCTCTTTACCGTGTACGAGGAGGTCGGCCACGGCGGCGCCTTCGTGCCGGCCGACACGCGCGAGATGATCAGCGTTGACATGGGTTGCGTGGGCGACGACTTGGGCTGCACCGAGCGCATGGTGTCGATCTGCGCCAAGGATTCGGGTGGCCCCTACAACTACGATCTGGTGACCACGCTGTCCAACATCGCGCGCGAGCTGGAGCTCGATTACGCCATCGATGTGTACCCGCACTACGGTTCGGACGTCGAGGCCACGCTCTCGGCCGGCTACGACATTCGCCATGGTCTGATCGGCCCCGGCGTGTACGCGAGCCACAACTACGAGCGCAGCCACATGGACGGCGTGCGCAACACCTACGAGCTCGTCCGCGCCTACGTACAGCGCTAGGGGAGCAGCTTGCGACTCGGCTGACCAATTGCTCTAAGGCCCGATTGCTCGGGCCTTTTTTCGCGTCAGTCTGTTTAGTATTATGCTGTATATAACTAATTAACTTTACGTTTGGAATACTTAACGAGGTGATGCGGCGTATGGATACATCTGAGTACTTGTCTATGGGTGATGCTGCCCACCTGTTGGGCGTTACGAAAGCCCGCATATCTCAACTTGCCGCATCGGGAACGCTCGCGTGCGATATTGTGGGCGGACGGAAGATGGTTGAGTATGATTCTGCGGTTGCTTATCAAAAGGTCCGCAAACGAGGGCGCCGTCCTGCAGCCGATGTGGGACGCAAGTTTACGCTGATGTCGGCCGACCATGAGGTCGCGCATGTCTCATTTGATCCGACGCGCGAGTTTCCCTTCGAAATCGCCGAGGTCCTCGATGCGCAACGAATGCCGTTAGGCACGTGCTCGAGCTCTTCTCCTACAGTGAATAAACGGGAGCTCAACGTGTGGTGGAGCCATCGGTCGGTGCCTGACGTCCGCCCCGGACTCGTCTCGCGCTATCGTGAACTGGGAATTGCCAGTGGTATCGAGGTTCCGGTTCGGTGCCTGGGCCTATCACTTTCGGATTGTTATTGGCTGCGGCCGGCAGAATGCGATGAGCTCGAATGGCAAAACATCAATTACTTTGAGAACGAATTTGAGCGATCGGCGCCCGAAGAGCGTTCGGGTTGGCTGGAAGGCATCGGTCTTAAAAATCCGGACAACACGTCCGAGGGCGAGCTCCCTAAATCGTGGATGATCCGAAACGGCATTCGCGTTTTGGCTAAAGGTTGCGGGATGGACGATCAGCGTCCCTTTAACGAGGCGGTTGCAACGGCTCTACATCGTCGCTTGCTGTCGGAGGGCGAGTTTGTTCCCTATACGGTTGAGCGGATGTTCAATGGCCCCGTGTGCCTGTGTGAGGATTTTCTTGACGGCCGCGAGGAATACGTTCCGGCTGTTTACGTTAAGAACGCCCTTGGCGGCCAGCGAGGAGGCTCGACGTACGACCGATACTGCCGCTTTCTTGGTAAGCATGGTGTCGATGAGGTCGCCGTGAGAAGGTCTATGTCGCAGATGATCGTTTGCGATGCTCTTTTGGCCAACAGCGACCGCCATTGGCGAAACTTTGGCATCATCCGCAATGTCGACACCCTGGAGATAAGGCCTGCTCCGCTGTTCGATAGCGGCAACTGCCTGTGGTACAACGTACCAACTGCCGTGCTCGCAGCTGGGGAGTTTGGGTTTTCCGCTAAGCCGTTTGGGCCCGACCCTTCCGTCCAGCTGGCGCTTGCGGACTCACTCGATTGGTTCGATTCATCACGACTCAACGGATTTGTTGATGAGGCGATCGAGATTCTTTCGCAGAGCGAATGGGCGACGGCGGAGGGTCGACTCGAGGCCATTCGTCGCGGCCTCGAGCGTCGCGTAATCGAGGTTGGTGCCGCTGTTGAGGTACTTCGACACGTGCAGCGATAAACCCGCGGCTACTTAAGTGCGCCGGTCACCGTACCGCCGCCCAGGACGATGTCGCCGCGATAGACTACAACGGCCTGGCCGGGGGCGATGGCTCGTTGCGGCTCGTCAAAAGTTAGCAGCATTTGCCCGTCTTCGTCACGCGTAAGGGTCGCTGCCTGGTCTTTCTGACGGTAACGGTACTTGGCGCCCACGCGAATGCCGCCCGCATTGAGCTCGGCCTCCATGCGCTCTGCTGGCGCGCTCCAGATCCAGTCGTTGGCCGTGAGCGCTGTTGCCGTCAGATCTTCGGCCTCGCCCAGATGCACAATGTTGTTGGCGGCATCGACGTCCGTTACGTACACGGGATGCGCCATCGCGACGCCCAAGCCCTTGCGCTGGCCGATGGTATAGCGCAACGCGCCGTTATGGCGTCCGACCACGTTGCCGTCGCGCCACACAATGTCGCCCGGTGCAGCGGCACGTCCGCAGCGGCGCTCGATATAGCCCGCGTAGTCGCCGTCCGCGATAAAGCAGATATCCTCGCTCTCGGCCTTCTTGGCGTTGATGAAGCCCTGCTCGGCGGCAATGCGGCGCACGTCGCGCTCTTTGTCCAAGCCTGCCAGCGGAAAGATTGTGTGCGCCAGGCGTTCCTGCGTAAGCGAATACAAAAAGTAGCTTTGGTCCTTTTTGGGATCTTCGCCGCGGTGCAGCTGCCAGGTTCCGTCGGACGCCTGGCTCGTTTTGGCGTAATGACCCGTGGCGATGTAGTCGCAGCCCATATCGAGTGCCGCATCGAGCAGCGCGCCAAACTTAATATGGCGGTTGCAGATGATGCACGGGTTGGGCGTCAGTCCCTCTTGATAGGCAGTCACGAAGCGCTCGATAACGTTGCGGTCGAAGGTTTGCTGCAGGTCGAGCACACGGTGGGGTATCCCCAGGCGCTCGGCGACGGCCTTTGCATCGGCGATGTCGCGGTCGACTTTGCTCATGCCCGTGACGGGATCGGGCGCGGGACAGGTGAGGCGCATGGTGGCACCGACGCATTCGTAGCCCTGGCTTTTGAGCAGGTAGGCAGTCACGCTGGAATCGACGCCGCCGCTCATGGCGACGAGCACGCGCTTGTTGTGCATGGGGAGGTTCTCCTTGGTGGCATGTGGCCAAAAAAGAAAAGCGGCGCGGGAGGCTGGTTCCGCGCCGCAGACATTGTAGCAAGTTCGGACGACTCGTGGGGCGTCCCGATGGGATGGGCTTAGACTGCCGGGAGAGAGGAGACCGATTCGTCCTGGGCTCAACCTATGGGCGAGGCCCTAGTCCTGGAAGAGTGCCGTGGACAGGTAGCGCTCACCGGTATCGGCGAGCAGGGCCACGATGGTCTTGCCCTCGTTCTCGGGGCGCTTGGCCAGCTGCAGTGCGGCCCACACGGCGGCGCCGGACGAAATGCCCACGAGCACGCCCTCCTTGTGGCCCACGGCGCGGCCGGTCGCAAAGGCGTCGTCGTTCTCGACGGGGATGATTTCGTCATAGATCTGGGTGTCGAGGACGTCGGGCACAAAGCCGGCGCCGATGCCCTGGATCTTGTGCGGGCCGGCCTGGCCCTTAGAGAGCACCGGGGAGGTGGCGGGCTCAACGGCGACGACCTTAATCTCGGGGTTCTGCTCCTTGAGGAACTCGCCCACGCCGGTCACGGTGCCGCCGGTGCCAACGCCGGCGACGAAGATGTCGACCTTGCCGTCGGTGTCATCCCAGATCTCGGGGCCGGTCGTGGCCTTGTGGATGGCGGGGTTGGCGGGGTTTACAAACTGGCCGGCGATAATGCTGTTGGGTGTCTCCTTCTGCAGTTCCTCGGCCTTGGCGATGGCGCCCTTCATGCCCTTGGAGCCGTCGGTGAGCACGAGCTGTGCGCCGTATGCCTGCATAAGTTTGCGGCGCTCGACGGACATGGTCTCGGGCATGGTGATGATCACCTTGTAGCCGCGAGCCGCCGCCACCGAGGCGATGCCGACGCCGGTGTTGCCACTCGTGGGCTCGATGATGGTGTAGTCGCCGCCGCGCACGAGCTTGCCGGCCTTCTCGGCCTCGTCGATCATGTTCTTGGCGACGCGGTCTTTGACGGACCCGGCGGGGTTGAAGTATTCCAGCTTGACGAGCACGCGGGCCTTGAGGTCTTCATCGGCCTCAAAGTGAGTGAGCTCCAGAAGCGGAGTGTGGCCGATAAGCTGATCGATGGACGTGTAAACATTGCTCATGGTGAACCTCCAAAGTGTTCAAATGACTGGATACCGTGTGGTTTTACGGTGTGTGTAACAGCGAAACCCACAAACCTTATAGGTTGTTCGTTTGCTGTTGGCAAGCATAGTAGGCACTAAAGCCTAGTAATGCAATAGGAAATAGAAGATTATTACGAGTCGATTAACCAGCTTGACGGGAATAGGTATTTTCAAAACCAATTTTTCGGCTAGAATTTCTACGAATTAAAAGACCGAAAGGCAGCAATATATATGTTGGTTTCCACAAAGGGCAGATATGCCCTGCGCGTTATGGTTGACCTGGCCGAGCACCAGGCGGCAGGCCGCATTCCCCTCAAAGAGATCGCGGCGCGTCAGGGGATTTCTGAGAAATATCTGGAGAACATTTTGGCTACGCTCGTCCGCGCCAATATGCTCTCGGGCATGCGCGGCAAGGGCGGCGGCTACGTGCTCACGCGTCCGCCCGAGCAGTACACGGTGGGCGAGATCTTGCGCCTGACCGAAGGCAGCCTGGCACCGGTCGCATGCCTGGACGGCGACTGCAAGGGCTGCTCGCGTTCGGACGAGTGTCCTACACTTGGCGTGTGGAAGAACCTGGACAAGCTCATCAACGACTACCTCGATGGCGTGACGCTCGATGCGCTCGTCGCCCCCAACGAGGGCTACGACTACGTCATCTAGCCCCACCTGCCATTTGGGGACGGGGCAGAAATGGTAGATTTTCTTGTCTTCTGAGGCTTGACAAATGACAAGGCCGCCCATCGTTGCGATGGACGGCCTTCGTTTTGGCGTGTTGTGGCGATCCGTATCCGGTCGCTTTAGTTCCTGGCGATGCTGTCGAGAATGCTGCGCATGATGGATACCAGGATACTGCCCATAAAGGCCGATCCAAAGCCGGCAATGGAGATACCCGCTCCCAGCAGATTGACCGACAGGTAGCTGGCCAGCTCGAGCATAAAACTGTTGACTACGAGCTGGAAAATACCAAGCGTGATAATAGTGAGCGGCAGCGAGATGACCGTCAGGAACGGCTTGACGAGCGAGTCGACGATGTTGAGGAACAGTCCCACGAAGGCAAAGCAGACCCAAGCGTCGGCCATGCCGAAGGGCTGAATGCCGGGGACGAGAAACGTTGCGATCGCGATGGCGATTGAGGTCAAAAGCCAGTTGAGCAAAAAGCGCATGGTGGGAATCCTTTCTTGCGCATGGCGTGGGGAGGGGGCGTGAGGGGCGCACATCCTTGCAACTCGGGTAGATGCGCGGGCACGGCCCTGTTTGGGCACCCATTGTTCCAGATATTCGTGGAGCTTGCGTGCGCATTCGGTTTCAAAACGGCGTTCGTCCTAAAAAACGTGCCGCTGGCAGAGAGTCTTGTCGCTTTAGTTTGGTGGTGTGCTAAACTGCTACGGGCAAAAGCCACAGGCGTTGCCCTATTGCATATTACGGGTGAACGATGCCCGATGTCAGTATCAACTTCGATGCCTTTTGGCGGGTTTGGCGGTGATCGATGAATATCGAGAACATGTTTGACAAGCCTGATGTCAAGCAGCTGGTCCACGCATTTAGCCTTTTGGACGACGAGAAAGATATCCAAGCGTTTTTGACCGATATCTGCACGCCGCGTGAGATTTGCGATCTATCGCAGCGTCTGCAAGTCGCGCGTTACCTGGACGAGGGCGAGCCCTATGTCGAGGTTCAGGCGCGTACCGGCGCTTCGTCCACCACGGTGAGCCGTGTATCCAAGGCGCTCAACGGCGAGTACGGTGGCTACCGCAAGATCCTCATTAAACTGGAGGATGGCGAGTAGGCCACGCAAAAAACGAATTTTACAAAACCGCTCTTCCGGGGGCGGTTTTTTAATCCCCTGGGGACGGAAGAAAACGGATCGCCGGGTTAGACTGACCCCCTCGATGATCCGTTTTCCTCCGTCCCCAAGGGATCAAATCTGTTGGCGTGGGGCAAATCTGTCCGCGTGGGCGGGTAGGATGGATGCATTGATTATTGCGAACGGTTTGAGTGGAGGACCATGCCTGTTCGAATCTATACCACCAATACCGGTACGGACTTGAGCGATGCCGAGGCGGCGTTGCTCGCCGACCTGGTTGCCCGCCACGGGCGTGCCGTTTTGCTGGCGCCCTCGTTTGCCGAGCTCGACCTGTGCCGTCACGATGCTGCGGTTGCTGGCGCCTCGCTGGGCGTTGACTACAAAACCCCTGCGTCGTGGCTCCGTTCGCTGTGGGAGTTTATGGGCGATGGCCGCAGCTTCGTCGACAACATGCAGCGCCAGATGCTGTTCTCGGACATGATCGCCCGTCGCGACGATGCCGACCTGCAGCCGCTTTTGCGCAGTCAGGGCACGGTGCGCATGCTCGCGCGCATGGCCCGCGATGTACTGCCGGGTGTGGCGGGGACGGGTGCCGAGCGCTGCTGCGGCGACAACTGCCAGCCGGAGCCAAAAAGCGATGCCGAGGCTCGTGTGTTCGAGCTTTTGCGCGCCTACGCGGACGGTTTGGACCGTCGAGATATGGTCGAGCCCTGCGAGGCGGCTGACATTATGGCCGGTGCCCTGGCCGATAACCTGCCGGCGTGCGCCCGCGCCGTATGCGTGCGCGGCATCACGTCGTTTACGCACGGTCTGCTCGAGCTGCTGTCTGCCGTGGCGAACAATGGGGGAGAGGTCGTCGTGCTGCTTGCCCGCGAGCAGGCGGCGATGCGCGAGGAGCTTGCCGCGGCATTTGATGCCCGCGGTTTGCTGTTTGAGGCCGCGCCGCTGGAGGAGGACGCCGTCGCGTCTGATGCCGCTTGCAGGACCGCCGCTCTGCCTGCCTTTATTGAGGTCGCTGGTCCCCATGCCCGTGCTCATGTCTATGCGGACGCCATCGATAAGTTGGTGAAGGCGCACAAGGAGTCCAAGGCCGATAAAACTACTGCAACGCCCGCCGACCCCGCGCGCGTGCTCGTTGTTTCTGCTCGGGCACCCCAGCTGTTCGGTGAGCTCGCCTCTCGTCTGGCGGCTCGTCATATTGCTGCCGAGACAGTTGAGTTTACGGCGTTTTCCCAATCCATTGCGGGCAGGCAGTTTGCGGCGCTCGCCGGCCTGATCGAACGTATGAAGGCCGCCGATGAGGGCATGGCGTCAAAGACCGAGTGGTGGCCCGCGCCGGAGCTTACCGACTGGATCTACAGTCCGCTTTCGGGCGCTGATGCCGTCAATGCCCGTACCTTCGATAAGAATATGCGTCTTTCGCGCAGCAAGACTACCGCGGGCGTTAAGAGCCTGCTGCAGAGCGTTCAGGGCCAGGTGAGGGGCGCGCGCAAGGCGGCGAGCGACGAAAACTGGTTTAAGAACGTACCGTGTGTGGTCTCGGACGTGTTCCAGGCGCTGTGGCGTGACAAGCCCGTGACGGCGCTCAAGGCCATGCTTGCCGTTGCCGAGGCGTTGCCCGATCGCTTGCTGGGCAGCTTGGATGGCCAAGCCCGTCGCCAGGCGGAGGTGGCCCTGCTGCGCCATGTCATCGACATCCTTATGAATGGCGCCCGCGCGCTCGACGTGTCGCAGGCCGCGACCGTGCCCGTGCTCGATGGCATTCGCACCAAGGTGGACAAGCGTAGCACCGCCTACGATTACGAGACCCACGAGGTTGACCGTGCGCCACGTGCCCAGGCTCGCTTTGCTTCGCTTGCCGATGCGGCGGCTCTGCGCCCCGGCAGCTACGATGCCGTGCTGTTTGCCGATGTCGATCTGGACAGCTATCCGCTCTCACACGAGGAGGGGCCGCTGGCCACGCTGGCGGCGAGCCTTGGTCGCGAGGGCGTGACGCTTGAGCCCGCGGCCTTGCTGCGCGTGCGCTTTGGCCACGCGATGCAGGCGTCACGCGGCCCGGTTGCGCTTGCCCGCGTGACGCACGATCGCCAAGCGCGCGAGTGCTACCCGGCTGCCGTGTGGACCGAGTTGCGGGCGCATGCCGAGGCCGCTGAAGCTGCTAGGGAAGCTGACGCCGACAAGGCCGCTGACGACGCTAAGACCACTGGTGACGCTAAGGCCGCTGACGCCGACAAGGCGAAGTGCGTGGGTGAGGGCGATATCGTAAGGAACTTCGATCCCGCGGCAGGCGAAGGTCTCAAGCGCGAGCGCGTGACCTGTGAAGCCCCTCAGCATTTGAGTGCCGAGGCCGTGCCGTATTTGGTCCTGCGCCGTCGTGACGGCGAGGGCGAGGACGCGCCGCTTGTGCCGCGCCTGACGTCCGCCTCGCAGATCGAGGCCTATTCCACCTGCCCGCTGTGCTGGTTTGTCTCGTATCGCGTCAAGCCCCAGTCTATCGACGCGGATTTTGGCAACATGGAAAAGGGCAACTTCGTCCACGACGTGCTGGAACACCTGCATGCCCGTCTGCCCCAAGAGGGCATGGAGCGCGTGACGCCCATGAATCTGTCGCGCGCACAGGAGCTGCTGCGCGAGGTCTTTGCCGAGACCTTGGCCGAGCATGCGGGCAAGCGCGGTACCGAGGGCCCGCTGGTGCCGCTCTCCCCGGTGGAGGAGCGTCAGGTGGCCGAGATCTTGCCGCAGCTGGAAGGCGTGCTCGCCTACGAGTCCGAGGCGCTTGCCCCCTTTGCTCCGCGCTACCTTGAATTCGCCTTTAATGAGCTTAAGGTCGAGTATGCCGGTTGGCCGCTCGGCGGGCGTATCGACCGCGTTGACGTGGATGCCGAGAATCGCGCCGTGGTGATTGACTACAAGCATCGTTCGGGTGTCGAGGAGTTTAAACTCGCCGACCCTACGGTGCGCGACGAAGAGTCGGGCGAGGCCCCCATCGACGACCCGCGTTGGCTGCCGCCCCATACCCAGACACTCATCTACGCGCAGGCCATGCGTCGGGCGCTGGGCCTAGATACCCGTGCTGCGCTCTATTTTTCGACCAAGGGCGGCAAGCCCGCGCTGCGCGGTGCCGCGAGCGCCGAGCTGTTGGAGCAGGAGCGCGGCGACGGTCGCATTCCGGGTCTTAAGAAGGGCTTTCCCGGCGAGGGCGGCAACATGGACTTCGATGCGCTGCTCGACCGCGTGGAGGCCGGCATCGCCGAGCGCTTGCACGAACTCGAGGCGGGCGACGTCGCCGCTGTCGACCCGACGTCGGCGCAGGCCGCGCATGCGCGCTGCTCGTATAACCACGAAGGAACGTTTGTAAGGAGGGACGTGTAGACCATGGATTTTTCGACTTTGATGCCGCAACAGCTGCAAGTCGTCAAAACGCTCGACCGCCCGCTGTTTGTCTCGGCGGGTGCCGGCTCGGGCAAGACCTTTACCCTCACGCGCCGCATCGTCTACGCGCTCTCGCCCGAATCCGGTCCGTTTGTCGAGCATCTGGACCAGGTGCTCGCCATTACCTTTACCAAAGACGCCGCGGCCGAGATTCGCGACCGTGTGCGCCGTGCGCTTATCGAAGAGGGCATGGACGAGGAAGCACTGACCGTCGACGACGCGTGGATCTCGACCATTCACGGCATGTGCTCGCGTATCCTGCGCGCGCACGCGCTGGAGCTGGGCATCGATCCCGAGTTCACGGTGCTCACCGATACCGACGAGCTTATGGATCAGGCTGTTGAGCATGTGCTGGGGCGCGCGACGGCGCCCGATGCCGCGCCCGAGCTCACCGCTTCGCTTAAGGCCCTCTACGCTTGGTATCCCATGGCGGGCGAGGGCGGGCCGTTTGGCGCCGGTACCACCATCAAAGGCCTGGTGCGCGACCTGCTGGAGCTATCGAGCCAGCTGCCGGGCGGTATGGACGATGTGTGCGTGGCGCGCGGCCAGGCCGACACCTCGGCGCTTGCCGATGCTTATCGTGCGGCGCTGGGCACAAGCAAGGCCACGACCGAGAAAGCGCAGGTAGCACTCGACGCCATCGACGCGTTTGAGGCGAGCGGCAAAACCATGGAGGATGCGGCGCGACTCATGATGTCGTGCGGCATGCCGCGCGCGAGCAAGGCGTTTCCTAAGGAGCAGGTGGAGCTACTCAAGGCCGAGGCAGCCGATGCGTTTATCAATATCGTGCTTGCCTGCGGCGGCCCGGCGCTCGATGCACTGGTGGGGCTTGCCCGTGCCGTAGAGGCGGAGTACCGTGCGCTCAAGGCCGACCAGTCCGCGCTCGACAATAACGATCTGTTGCGCATGGCGTACGAGGCGCTGCGCGATTATCCCGCCATCCGAGCCGCCTACGAGGGCCGCTTTAAGATGGTCATGATCGATGAGTTCCAGGATACCGACCAGATGCAGGTCGATTTGATCCGTTACCTGACGGGCGCGGGGGAGCGTGCGCTGTGCACCGTGGGCGATGCGCAGCAGTCGATCTACCGCTTCCGTGGCGCCGAGGTTGAGGTGTTTCGTCGCCAGGAGCGCAAGGTGGGTTCGACGACGGCGTCCGAGACGGTTGCCACGTCCGATGCCCCCGCCGGCGAGCTCGTCAAACTCGTGCGCAACTTCCGCAGCCACGACGAGGTGCTGCGCTATGTGGCGCGCGTCTTTGACGGCGACACCGGTGGTTTGATGCAGGGGTTCTTGGATCTTGAACCGAGCGACAAACGCAAGGACAAGCTCAAGGCAAAGGCTTCGCGCCGCCAGGCGATCTTCGTTGCCGGTGGCAGCACGCAGGAGCGAACGCAGGCGAAAGCTCGTGCGATTGCAGAGCGGTTCCAAGCGCTCGTCAAAGCGGGGCAGCCCCAGGGCGATATGGTGTTGCTGCTGGGTCGCATGACCAATGCCGACGTCTACGCACAGGCCTTCCGTGACCAGGGGCTCGACTGCGTCATCGCGGGCGGCTCAGTCTTTGCCCAAGCTGCCGAGGTGCAGACGGTGCGCGCCCTGGTGTGCGCACTTGCCAATCCGGCCGATACGGCGCAGGGTCTTATGCCGCTGCTGGCCTCGCCGATGTTTGCACTCGGCGCCCAGGAGTTCCTGGCGCTGGCGACCAAACTCGATAGCGAGACGGGCGAGACGTCGCGTCGCAACATCGATGCGGGCATCATGAGCGATTCCGATGTGCCGGGCTTGCAGGGCTTGCCGCTCGTAACGCGCGCCCGCGAGGTGCTGCGCTATGCACTACGTCGCGTGGGGCGTGATTCGTTCGCCGCCATCGCGCGCGACGTGGTCAATGCCTCCGGCTGGTTCGTGCGTCTGGCGCAGCGCGGCCCCGAGGGCAAGGCCATTGCCGCCAACGTGCTCAAGGCGCTCGACGCCGTGGCCGAGGCAGAGACCGAGCTCGGCAATTCTCCGCGCTCCATTGCGCTCGCCTTCGACCGCTTCTTGGCGGGCAAGGAGGCCCCGGGCGCCCTCAACGAGGAGGGTGACGGTGCGGTGCGCATCATGACGGTGCACGCCTCCAAAGGTCTGGAATATCCGGTCGTGGCGGTCGCGGAGTGCTTTGGCGTGCGTAAGTCCTCGGGTGCGGCGCAGATGGGTCGCGTCGAGGGTGGAGCGCAGGTCGTGGCACTGCCGGCACGCTTCGACGGCGTTAAGCTCGCCGACGGAACCTTTGTGAAGGGCGACGACGTTAAAAAGCAGTTTGAGCATGCGTTTAAGGGCAAGGGCACGTCGCTGTGGCTGACGCCGGAGCTCATGGAGGATGTCTGTGCGACGGGTTCTCCCGCCGAGGCATTTGCCCGCCTGCGCAACGATGACCTGCGGCTTTCGCTCGAGGAACGGGCCCGTTTGCTCTACGTTGCCATGACGCGTGCGGGCGAGCTGGTGATCTTGGCAATGGATGCCGGTGTGAGCCGCGGCAAGGTGACGGCGCCGACCTTCGACGTCGAGACCGATCTGACCTACGACGTGCTGCGCCGCATCCTGCCGACCGACAGTCTGGACATACCGCAGCTCGATAGCGACCGTTTGGTGTTCGACAACTCCAAGCCGGGCGATTACGAGCTCATCTCGCTGGCGGACTTTACGTTTGACGAGCAGGCGTTTGAGGCTAACGCTTCGCTGGATGCCGAGGGCAGGCTTGTTCGCGGCGATGTCGATACAGATGCTACCGACGATTCGGCCAGTACAATCGTCCCCGGTCCTGCCGACCCCAAGCCCGATTCGTTTGAGCTTGTGTATCCCCAGGCAGTGGGCGTGCGCATGGGCATCTGTCCGTTTCCGGTGCGTGACTCGTATAGCTACTCATCAATCGCCGCGGCACTCCATGCCGAGACGGAAGATCGTGCCGCCGAGGCACATGTGCCCATGGACGAGGCTGGCGATGATGCGGAGTCGGATGGCTCGGAGATGGTCGATGCAGACGTTGCTGCTGTTGAGCCCGCCGGCAACCCCATGGCGTTGGGCTCGGCGTTTCATGCCGCCTGCCAGTGGCTCATCGAGATGGGTGCCGATGCGCTGCCCGCTGAGCGTGCCGATGCGCTGGCGCGCCTGTGGTGCCTGACGCCGGAGCAGCGCGAACGCTTCGACGTTGCCCTGGACCGCTGGCTCAAGTCGGCTGTTCGTGCCGACCTGCTCGCGTGGCCGTGCGTTCGCGCCGAGGTGCCATTCTTTTCACTGGGCTGCGAGGACAAGGACATTGCTCGCTACGGCGCTTATGCCGAGGGCGCCATCGATGCCTTGGCAACCGACCCGGCCGATCCGTCGCGCGCACTGGTCATCGACTACAAGACGGGCGGCACGCCGGACGAGACGCCGGAACAGCTGCTCGAGAAACACGCCCTGCAGGCGCGCGTCTACGCTGATGTTCTGCGCAAGGCGGGCTTTGAGGCTGTGACCGTCAAGTTCGTCCGCGTGGAGCAGCCGGATCCAACCATCTTCGTCGAACCCGCCGAACCTCAGGTGGTCACCTACAACTTCTAGTCCTCAGATAACTTGCGGTGGAATAGTTCCTGTATTGCGACCCAGGTGGCCCAAGCGGGAACTATTTCACCGCAACTGCAAGAGGAGCCGTGTGGGTTTGGGCTAGGTTCGGGTGTCGTCCGCGCCGTGCGGTAGAATCGTAACCCTAAGATCACGAACCCGCATCGGAGCTCATTACATGGCATTTGTCCATCTGCACAATCACACTGTTTTCTCCATGCTCGACGGCGCAACCCGTATCCAGGATATGGTCAACCGCGCCGTAGAGCTGGGCATGCCCGCCGTGGCCATTACCGACCACGGCTACATGTACGGCGTGCCCGACCTGGCGCTGGCCTGCGACGCCGTCAACCACAATACGCCCGAGTACAAGACGTGGAGCCACGACAAGGCCTTCTTGGAAAAGGACCGCCGCGACGAGCTGGTGGAGCCCGATCCCGAGTCCAGCCCGCGCGAGCATGCCCAGTATGTGAAGGACATGGCCATGTGGGACGAGAAGGGCAACATCGACGAGCTCAAGCCGCCGCTAGTCATCAAACCCATCTTTGGCTGCGAGGTCTACTTTACGCCGGACGAGACGCTCGCCCGCGACCATAAGCCCGAGCTCTATCACATGATCCTTCTGGCTAAGGATCAGGAGGGCTACGTCAACCTGATGCAGACGGTCTCCGAGGCCGCCGTGCAGGGCTTTTACTACAAGCCGCGCGTGACGCTCGACAACCTGCGCCGCCACGCCAAGGGCATGATCTGCACGAGCGCCTGCATCGCGGGCATCATCCCCAAATACATCGACCGCGGCGACATGGAAGGCGCCATCAAGTGGGCCGAGACCTTCCGTGACACCTTCGAGCCCGGCGACTTCTACATCGAGATCCAGGAACACGGCATCACCACCGACAACGGCCTGACCGACGAGCAGATGGACCGCACGCTCATCGACATCGCCAAGCAGGTGGGCGTCAAGGTCATCGCCACCAACGACTTCCACTACCTGCGCCGCGAGGACGCGCCCGTGCAGGACGTCATCATGTGCATCGGCATGAACGCCAAGGTCGACGACCCCAACCGCATGCGCATGACCGGCTCGGAGTTTTACATGAAGACCGAGGAGGAGATGCGGGCGATGTTCCCGTATTGCCCCGAGGCCTGCGACAACACGCTCGAGATCGCCGACAAGTGCTACGTTGAGCTGGACTGGGACTCCATCATCCTGCCGCGCTTCCCGTTGCTCGATCCCGGCGAGACGCATGAGAGCCAGTTCCGCCGCGAGTGCGAGAAAGGTCTGCGCCAGCACTATGGTGACGACTGGGCCACACGCGAGATCGGTGGCGTCAACATCAAAGAACGCTTTGAGTACGAATACAAGGTCATCTGCGACAAGGGCTTTGCCGCCTACTTTTTGATCGTTGCCGAGTACGTGCAATGGGCCAAGGACAACGGCATCGGCGTCGGCCCCGGCCGTGGCTCGGCCGCCGGCGCTATCGTCGCCTACGCCATGAACATCACCGCGTTCGACCCGCTCGAGAACGGCCTGATGTTCGAGAGGTTCCTGTCCCCGCAGCGTACCGAGATGCCCGATATCGATATGGACTTCGACGATGAGCGTCGCCTCGAGGTTGTGGAGCACGTTCGGCAGCTCTACGGCCCCGAGAAGGTCACCCACGTTATCACCTACTCGACCATCAAGGCCAAGCAGGCCATCAACGATGCCGCGCGCGTTCTGGACTACCCGGTCTACATGGGCCAGCGCCTGTCCAAGATGGTCTCGAGCGACCCCAAGGTCAAGCTCAAGCAGGTACTCGAAAAACAACCCGGCAAAGAGGATCTGTTTAACCCCGACTTTGCCGAGGCTTATAAAAAGGACGACGACGCCCGCCGCATCATCGACACGGCGCTCTCGATTGAGGGCCTCACCCGTGGCGAGGGCGTGCACGCGTGCGCCGTTCTGATTTGCCGCGACCCCGTCAACGAGCACGTGCCCACCAAGCTCGACACCAAGGGCGGCGTCGAGATTACCCAGTACGAGGGCCATACCGTTGCCGACATGGGCTTGCTCAAGATGGACTTCTTGGGCCTGCGTACGCTGACGGTTATCTCCAAGGCCAAGGCAAACATCAAGAAGAACTTCGGTATCGACATCAAAGAGGAAGAGATTCCCTTTGACGATCCCGAGATCTTTAAGCTCATGGGTTCCGGCCACACCGCCGGCGTCTTCCAGGTCGAGTCCGCCGGCATGACGGCCACGATCAAGAACATGAAGCCCACCGAGTACAAGCACGTCGTGGCATTGATCGCCCTGTACCGCCCGGGCCCGCTGGGCGCCGGCATGGTCTCGTCCTACATCAACCGTATGAACGGTAAGGAGCCGGCCGTCTCCTACGACGACCGTCTGGACGACATCCTGGGCGAAACCTACGGCACCATGGTCTACCAGGAGCAGGTTATGCTCATCTCCGTCGAGATGTGCGGCTTCTCCAAGGGCGAATCGGACTCGCGTATCCGTAAGCCCGTGGCTAAGAAAAAGATCAAGCTGCTCACGTCGACGGTGCTCCACTGGGAGGATGGCTCGGACGAGACCACCTACGACCACTGGATGAACGGCGCTATCAAGAACAACTACACGCGCGAGGTCGCCCAGAAGATTTGGGACGATGTTCTTGAGTTCGCGTCCTACGCCTTTAACAAGTCGCACTCCGCTGGCTACGCCATCCTGGTTATGCAGACGGCGTGGCTCAAGGCGCATTATCCGCACGAGTACATGGCGGCCGTTCTGACGTCCTATACGGGCAAGACCGACAAGATCGTTCACTACGTCTCGGCGTGCCGTCACGACGGCATCCCCGTGCTGTCGCCAGATGTCAACGAGTCCGGTACCGAGTTCACGGCTACCAAGGAAGGCGTGCGCTTTGGTTTGGCTGGCATCCGCGGCGTGGGCACCGGCGTGGCGCAGGCGATTATCGCCGAGCGCGAGGCGGGTGGTCCGTTTAAGACGCTGCACGACTTTGTCGAGCGCGTGGACTCGAGCCAGGCCAACCGTCGCGTGATCGAATCGCTCATCAAGGCAGGCGCCTTTGACTCCACGGGGTATCCGCGCCGCCAGATGATGCACTTTGTGGATAAGAACAACCCCGAGAACATCATCGATGCCGCGGTGAAGCGCCAGAAAGATCGCGCGAGCGGCCAGACGTCGTTCTTCGATATGTTTGGCGACGTTGAGGGCTCGGGCTTTGAGGTTAGCGTGCCCGATCCGGATGGCCAGGAGTGGGACCGCCACCTTAAGTTGAGCCAGGAGAAGGAGGTTCTGGGCATCTATGTCTCGGACCACCCGCTGCGCCCGTTTGAGTATGCACTAGCCAAGGCACGCGACTTCTCGTTCTCGCAGATCGACACTGGCTACGAAGTTCAGAATCCTACGGGCGGTACCATCAACCAGGAGATTCCCGAGGGCAAGGCGCTGTGGTGGGCCGGCATGGTCTCGAGCGTGTCCAAGCGCGTGACCAAAAACGGCGACCCCATGGGCATCGTGCAGCTCGAGGACATGGAAGGCGAGGCCACGGTCGTGGTGTTCCCCAAGACCTACAAGGAGGCCGAGGGGTACCTGTACGGCGAGGTCGATCCCGAGACCGGCGCGCAGCTGTCCGATGCGTTTGTGCGCATTAAGGGCAAACTCGAGCGCTCGGACCGCGGCGACCAGATCATCGCGCAGGAGATCGTGCCGCTGGAGCTCAACGAGGAGAACAACAAGCCCAAGGTGTTTGAGGTCATGGTGCCCAACAGCCGCTTTAGCCAGGGCAATATGGCGCGTCTTGCCACGGTGCTTACCGCCAACCCGGGCGGCGACCGCGTGGAGATCTTTATCGAGCAGGTGGACGGGCGTGTGCTGCGTGCCGAGGTGCCGGCCAAGGTCAACGCACGCTCGATTCCGCTGTTGGCAGAGGCAAAGGCCATCGTCGGCAACCAAGGCCGCGTGACGGTGATCTAGGGACGGCGTTGCTGGTCCGCGCGAGATTGGAGGAAGTGATGGCGCAGGGGACGTTTGCGCAGGCGCTTCGTAAGGAGGCGGCGCTCAGCAGTACCTTTATGAAGGGGCGCTCGCTCATGCTCAACGGCGCCGTGCTGTCGTTTGAGGACTCCGGCTCGCGCTTCTCCAAAAATGTGACTATTGAGGGCACGGTGCGCGGCTCGCGCGGCGACCTGTACAAGACGCACGTGGCGCTCGACATGGACGAGCACGAGGTTGTCGACTACGACTGCGATTGCCCCGCCGCCTTCCGCTATTCCGGCATGTGCAAGCACGCTATCGCCACGGCGCTGGCGTATCTGGATGCCAGTGGCGCCGAGCCCGTCGAGGGCTTGCGCACGCCGGTCCGCACGTTTACGGCACCGCCCGCACAGTCAAAGCAGCCCACACACCCCGCGCCCACCGCATCTGCGGTCAACCCCAATTTTCCCTTCCCGGCACCCGTCCCCACGAGCCCGAGCCTTGTGGCGGCGCTTTCCGATCTTTCGGACGCGCGCATGGACGAGCTCGTGGCTATGCGTCGCAAGCTCGCCGGCACCATTGACCCCGATGCGCCCAAGGCAGTGCTGGAGCCCTCGCTGGTGCCGTACTACAATCCGCTGTTTGCCGATCGTTTTAACTGGGCGCTCGAGTTTCGCATTCGCTGCGGTTCGGTGTCCTACGTGGTTAAGGATATCGACGGCATGGCCGATGCCTATGTGCGCGGCGGTACGTTTTCCTATGGCAAGAAGCTTACGTTTGTCCATGTGCCCGAGGCATTCGACGACGTATCGACGAAGCTGCTCGACTTTGTCGCAATGACGGTCGCCTACCTGAGCGATATTACGAGTTCGCGCTCGGCATCGTACGACTTTGCCCGCAGCGGTTTTGTCGCCGAGCGTCAGTTGCCGGTATCCGAGTATTCCGTCGTGTCCGTGCTGGACCTGCTGCGTGGCAGGACCCTGTCCTTTGAGCCTGCTTGGTCGCGGGGGACGACGACGCATCGCGCCTACGAGGTGGCGGTCGAGCCGTCGCCGCAGGGGGAGGGCGAAGTCCCGGCCAAGCGCCCGCCGCTCCTTGCCGCCAAGATTGCACCGGCGGCGGGAGGCAGCTACGACTTGCGCCTGCCGGCCGATACGTATTGCTTTGTCGCTGGTGACGCAGCCTATCTGGTCGATATGCGCCGCGCACGCCGTACCGACACAGCGTTTGCCCAGCATGCGGCACCGTTCCTATCGCACTTGTTGCCCTGCCGCACGCCGGTCCATATCGCCGCCGACCAGGTGGGCGAGTTCTGCCGCATGGCGCTGCCTATCTTGCGCGACTACACCGACCTGACCGCTCCCGCCGCGCTCGACGCCGTGGCGCCCGAGCCGAGCTTTGCCATGGCGATCGGCGTCGACGATGGTCTTGTGACCTGCAAGATTACGGTGACCTACGGCGATTGGTCGGCAGATCTCTTTAGTCTTGGTGCTCCGGGCAGTCCCTTCGAAGAACAACGCCCCGGCGTTCCGCCCCGCGATACGGTGGCGGAGTTTCGCGTTATGGACACGGCTGCCCTGTACTTCGATTTCTACGAGGGCGGCCTGGCGTTTGAGGAGCGCGATGACGAGAGCCTGTTCCACTTGCTGACCGAGGGCCTGTCTGCCCTGTCCGAGTTGGGCGAGGTCATGCTCAGCGACCGCCTGCGCCAGATCTCGGTACGCCCTGCGCCTAAGCTCTCGGTGCGCGCCACCGTCAAGAGCAACTTGCTCGACGTCGAGCTGGGTGCGAGCGGGCTTTCGGCGGCTGACCTTGCTGTCTATCTCGATTCGTATAAGCGTCACCAGACGTTTGCGCGTCTCACGTCGGGTGACATCGTGCGCCTGGACGAGGGCGCTCGTGCCGCGTTTGGCCTTGCCGAGGACCTGGGCGTCGATGCCGTCGACCTGCTCGACGGCGTGTCGCTTCCCGCGTCGAGCACCCTTTTTGTCGACAGCATGCTCGCGCGCACGCCAGCGCTTGAGGCCGATCGCGACGCTGCGTTCCTCCGTACCGTCGAGCGCCTGGACACGCTCGGCAAGATGGACTTTACGGTGCCCGCCTCGCTCAAGGCCACACTGCGTGGCTACCAGGTCGACGGCTATCAGTGGCTCGGCTCGCTTGAGCACTTGGGCCTTGGCGGCATCTTGGCCGACGATATGGGCCTGGGCAAAACGCTGCAGATGATCGCGCACATTCTGGCGCGCGTGGAGGCGGGGGATACCAAGCCCACGCTCGTGGTATGTCCCGCGTCGCTCGTGTACAACTGGGCTGCCGAGTTGGAGCGCTTTGCCCCCTCGATTGATGTGTGCGCCATCGTGGGCGCCAAGGCCCAGCGTCGCGTTCAAATTGCCGGCGTGGCCGAGCATAACGTGGTGGTAACGTCGTATGATCTCATGCGCCGCGATATCGACGAGTATGCCGAGCAGGACTTTGCCCGTGTGGTGCTCGATGAGGCCCAGTACATTAAAAACCCGCTCACGCAGGTAGCGCGTGCCGCCAAGCGCCTGCCGGCCGGTGTGCGCTTTGCCCTGACGGGCACGCCCATCGAAAACCGCCTGTCCGAGCTCTGGAGCATCTTCGACTTTCTTATGCCGGGCCTGCTTGGCACGCGCGAGTCGTTTGCAAAGCGCTTCGAAAGCCCGGTCGAGCACGCCGAGGGTGACAGCGCCGCTCGCCTGCAGGCGCTCGTGTCGCCGTTTGTGCTGCGCCGCGTCAAGGAAGACGTGGTTGCCGACCTGCCCGAAAAGATCGAGGACACCGTCATGGCGCAGCTCACCGGCGAGCAGCGCAAGCTCTACCTGGCCAACCAAGACCGCATCGCCCAGCAGGTGCAGCACCGCGAGGCATCCGAGTTTAAGAAAGACAAGCTCAAGGTGCTCGCCGAGCTCACCAAGCTGCGCCAGATCTGCTGCGACCCGCATCTACACTACGAGGACTACAAGGCGGGGAGCGCCAAGCTCGACGCTTGCATGGAGCTCGTGCACGGTGCGCTCGACGGCGGGCACCACATTCTGCTGTTCAGCCAGTTCACCGGCATGCTCGATATCATCGGCAAGCGCCTGGCCAAGGAGGACATCGGCTTTCTTAAACTCACGGGCGCTTCGTCTAAGGAGAGCCGCGCCAAGATGGTCGCGCAGTTCCAGGCGGGCGAGGTGCCGGTGTTCTTAATTTCGCTCAAGGCGGGCGGCGTGGGCCTCAACCTGACGGCGGCCGACGTGGTCATTCACTACGACCCGTGGTGGAACGTGGCCGCGCAGGACCAGGCGACTGACCGCGCGCACCGTATTGGCCAGCAACATACCGTGACCGTGTACAAGCTCATCGCCAAGGACACGATCGAGGAACGCATTATGCAGATGCAGGAGTCCAAGCGCGACCTGGTCAACAGCGTGCTCGGCGGCGACGGCATCTCGTCGGCACTGTTTACCCGCGAAGATGTTCTGGCGCTGCTGGGCGGCGACGGACACTAGCCCGCTCGGGTGGGGCCGCTAGGGCGGATAGCACACGCTGCCCCATCGTCCCCGCTCGTTATGTGTTCATTTGCCATGCCGTGGATGGTTCGCCTGCCTTTGGGCATAAGAACCTCAAGAACATCGGCACATCAGCAAAGGAGAACATCATGGCGAAATTCTTTAAGGACCCCGATGGCAAGCTCATTGCCGCCCTTGGCAACGACGTTGCAACCCCTGCCGGCTGCACGGAGCTGACCGCGAACACCGAGGACGCGGCGCACGAGAAGCACGTGCCCGTCGTCGAGAGCGAGCGCGACGGTCACGTGATCCGTGCGCGCGTGGGCTCGGTCGAGCATCCTATGGTGCCCGAGCACTACATCGAGTGGATCGCCCTTGAGGCCGAGGGCCGTCTGGAGGTCCATTACCTCCAGCCCAGCATGAAGCCCGCGACGTTTTTTGCCGGCGGTTCCAAGACCGGTACCGTCTATGCCTATTGCAACCTGCACGGGCTGTGGTCCGCGACGTTCTAGGAGCGCGCCCCCGCTCGGGGTATCATAGCTAGCATATGCACATGCGAGCGCCGACTGCATCATGCGGCCGGCGCTTTTACTACGACAACGATGGTTTACGACGGAAAGGGCTGAGCCATGAAGCTCGCACTTGCACAGATCGATATGCGCCTGGGTGATATTGAGGGTATCTGCGGTCGCATCGAGGACCAGGCGCGCCTGGCCCATGAGCGCGGTGCGCGCGTGTTGTGCGTGCCGGCTCCGCTCTTTATGGGAGCCCTGCCCGGCGGCCTGGTGGGCGCTGCCGACTTTGAGCACGACATACTTGCCGGCTTGACCGGCGTCGCCGAGCGTATCCAAGAGCTCGATATGATCTGCATCGTGCCCGCGGCGGTTTCGTTTGAGGGCCAGCCCCTGCTCGACTACATGATGCTCAAGGACGGCCATGTGGTGCCGGCCCGTTCGAGCATTGCCCTGCAGCGCGGTGGGAACAGCGACGCCCGTTGGGCACCGCCAGTGTTTGACGTGGACGGCGTGCGTATCGCCGTGATCTTCGACTTGGACCGCGAGCTCGAGATGCTGCCGACCGGCGTCGACCTCATCGCCTATTTTCAGTTCAACGCGTTTGATATGACCGACCGCGAGACCGCTGCGATCGCCGCCGTGCGCAGCGGAGCCTACCGCAAGATCGCATCTAAGCGCAGCGTGTGGTTTGCCTGCATGGCGCCGGTCGGTGCCTATGACGAGTCGGTGTATACCGGCGGCTCGTTTGTGCTCGACGACTGCGGCCGCGTGGTGGCCCAAGCGCCGTGTTTTGAGGAGAGCCTGCTGGTTCAGGAGATCCAGCGCGGTGTGATGCTCGATGCCTTGGAGGACCACGAGCTGCCCGAGTTTCGCTCCGAGGAATGGCTGTGGCAGGCACTGGTGCTCGCCGTTCGCGATAACGCCCGCGCCCGCGGTACGTCGCGCGCCGTGGTGGCGCTCGAGGGCGACTTGCCGTCATCCCTGCTGGCGGCGTTGGCTGTCGATGCATTGGGCTCGCGCAATGTGGTCGGCCTGGTGTTGGACCGCAACCGTATCTTTACGCCGGCGCAGGAGGAGGCCGAGGCTGCTCGCTGTGCCGCCGTTCGCGCCATTGCCGAGCGCCTGCATATTCGCACGGTTGAGCGCGATGCGCCGGATGCCGCGCGTGTGCTCGACCGCGATGTGTCGGCGGGCGACGCCGAGCGCCTGCGCTCTCGCACGCTGGGCCTTATGCTGGAGGATACGGCGCTCGAGCTGGGCGCGATGGCTCTGAGTCCGCTTTCCAAGACCGAGTACGCGTTGGCGGCACCGGCACTTTGCGGTGGCTACCAGGGCGATTACGCGCCCTTTGGCGACGTATACCTGTCGACGCTCGAGTTTGTGGCGCGTGTGCGCAACCGCACGTCTGCCGTGGTGCCCCAAGAGCTCGTGACGCTCAACGCGGTGGAGGATTGCATGGAGCGCGTGCTGGCGCAAGCGCTCTCGACGCTTGACGGTCCGGTCGACATGCTCGACCGCGCGGCGCAGCTGCTCGGTGGGCTCGAACCGGGTGAGGTCGATGGCGCGCTCGAGGCGCACGTGGACCGCAACCGACCCTTCGACGACATTCCGATGGCCACCGGCAAGCCCGAGGCCTGCTCGCTGCTGCTGATGCTCGTGCGCCAGGGAGAGGCGGCTCGCCGCCAGCTGCCGACGGCGCCGATCGTCTCGGCCCGGTCGTTTGCCGAGCGTGCCTGGCCGTATATGCTCGCGTGGTCCGATCTCGGCCTGAGCGGTAAAGAGCGCATGACGGTCGATGCGCTGGCGCGCGCCGAGGTGAACCGTTTTGCCGACGAGGACACAAGCGAGCGCATGCGTGGCGAGATGATGGGCATATTGGGTGACCTGTTGGGTATTTCGCCCGAGCAGATGGAGGAGCTGCGCTCCGAGGATGGCCAGCGTCGCCTGCATGAGGGTATGAAGAAGTTTGAGGGCGAGGTCCAGGACGCCATCGATAAGATGATGGGCGGTCAGGGCGGACCGCAGGGTGGGCCCCAGGGCACGCCGATGCCGCAACCGCCGGTTGATCCCCGACAGTTCCCATTCTTCAGCCAAAACTAACTATGGGATGGGATTCGCTCCCAACCCCGTTACTTCAACTAAGCATCTTGGCCCCGTTGTGTTATTCTAGAACAGACGTTCGTGAATAGTGCGCGGGGCTTTGTCTTGCGCTGTGCTTGTGGCGAGGGGAGGTTGGCTTGGTCATTTTGGGTATCGACCCCGGTTTGGCCCATACGGGTTGGGGGATTATCGAGGAGCGGCGCGGCGAGGTTCGCTGTCGTGCCTACGGTTGTATCGAGACCAGCGCGGGCAGTCCGCTCGCGGTGCGCCTGTCGCATATCGCCCGCGACCTCAAGGGTGTCGTGGAGCGTTATCGACCTGATACCGCTGCTATCGAGAGCATTTACTTTGGTGCCAACGTTCGCTCGGCCATCCCTACGGCGCATGCCCGCGGTGCTGCGCTCGTGGCGCTTTCGGAGTGCGCGCTCGAGATTGGCGAATACACGCCTATGCAGATCAAGCAGGCTGTGGTAGGCACCGGTGCCGCAGATAAGCGGCAGGTCGCCTACATGGTGCGCACGCTCACACAGCTCGACCACGACCCGCATCCCGACCATGCCGCCGATGCCCTGGCCTGCGCCATCTGCCACGTTAACCTCAGCCGCACCCGGGCGCTTACCGGCGGCGAGTTCTATCAACAGAGAGGAACCGGATACTGATGATTTCCCAGCTCCATGGAACGCTTGTCGAGGCCACGATGAGCTCGGCCGTCGTCGATGTGTCGGGCGTGGGTTTTGAGCTCGGTATTTCGGGCAGCACTGCCGCCACGTTGCCGACGCCTGGCGGCGAGGTCCGCCTCTATACCCGTATGCAGGTGCGCGAGGACGCCATGACGCTCTTTGGTTTTGCCTCCAAAGACGAGCGCACGATGTTTGACCGGCTCGTGTCCGTGTCGGGTGTTGGCCCGCGCCTGGCGCTTGCCGTGCTCTCCACCTATACCGTGGGACAGCTGTATTCCCTGGTGATGGCCGAGGACGACAAGGGTATGGCCAAGGTTCCCGGTGTGGGCAAAAAGACTGCGCAGCGTCTGATCCTGGAGCTCAAGAGCACCTTTGCCAAGGACAAGGGCTTTGTGCCGGTCGATGTGATTCCCGGCCAGGTTGAGATGCCTGTTCCTGCCGCCGCGCCTTCGGCGATCGATGACGCCCGTGCGGCGCTCCTTTCCATGGGCTTTAGCCCGCAGGAGACCGATGTTGCCCTGAGCGGGTATGATGGGCAGAATATGCGTGTCGAGGATCTGCTCGGCGCGGCGCTTAAGCGACTTGGAATGGATGCGTGATGTGGGAAGCCGATGACTCTCAGGACCTGTGGGCGACGCCCGGCAACTCGCCGGCGGCATCCATGGCGCATGGCGAGCGTATGGTGGGTTCGGAGCTGACGCCCGAGGACCTCGATGTCGACCGCACTTTGCGCCCCCAGCGCCTGGACGACTACTGTGGCCAGGAGCACATCAAGCAGAGCCTGCGCGTGTTGATCGAAGCGGCGCAGAGCCGCGGCGAGACGCTCGACCACGTGATTTTTTCGGGTCCTCCGGGCCTGGGCAAGACCACGCTGGCCACCGTTATCGCCAACGAGCTGGGCGCTCAGATCAAGACCACGAGTGGTCCCGCCATCGCGCGCACCGGCGACCTGGCTGCCATCCTTACCAACCTGCAACCGGGCGACGTGCTGTTTATCGACGAGATCCACCGCCTCAACCGCTCGGTCGAGGAAGTTCTGTACCCTGCGATGGAGGACTTTGCCCTCGACATCGTGATCGGCAAGGGTCCGGCGGCGCGCTCGATTCGCCTGGATATCCCCAAGTTCACGCTGGTGGCGGCAACGACTCGCTCGGGTATGTTGACCGGCCCGCTACGCGACCGTTTCGGTATTTCGTATCGCCTGGATTACTACACCGTCGAGGAACTCGCCCAGATTGTGACACGCTCGGCGACCATTCTGGGTGTGACGATCGATCATCCCAGCGCGCTCGAGATCGGCTCGCGCTCGCGCGGTACGCCGCGTCTTGCCAACCGTCTGCTCAAACGTGTGCGCGACTATGCGCAGGTGCGCGGCAACGGTCCTATTGAGCTTGATATTTGCCGTCAGGCGCTCGAGTTCTTCGAGATCGACGAGCTCGGCCTGGACTGGATGGATATTCGCATCTTGGAGACGCTTGCCAAGACGTTCTCCGGACGTGCCGTGGGCCTGACCACGCTTGCCAGTGCGGTGGGCGAGGACCCGGGAACGCTCGAGGATGTCTACGAGCCCTATCTGCTGCAGTGCGGATTGATGATTCGCACACCGCAGGGCCGCCAGGCAACGCTTCGCACATTCGAGCATTTGGGTATTGAACCGACCGTTTAGGATGGGTTTGTAGGCTATCGCTGGGCATCGGGTAAACATATCGCCGTTCATCGGTTATGGGCGTTTTACTATTGCGCGCCCGTGCTATGCTGAATTGGTCTTTTTCTCATTCGGTAACGAAAGGACCGCCCATGCCTACTGACATCGAAATCGCACGTTCTGTCACGCCACTGCCTATTACCGAGGTGGCCAAGAACGCCGGCGTCGACGTTAAGCATCTGATTCCGTACGGCTTCGACAAGGCAAAGGTCGACTATTCCCTGCTCAACGAGCCAACTGATCACCAGGCCAAGCTTGTCCTCGTGACCGCTATCAATCCCACGCCCGCAGGCGAGGGCAAGACCACCACGACCATCGGCCTGGCCGACGGTCTGCGCCGTCGCGGCGTCAAGAGCGCCGTGGCCCTGCGCGAGCCTTCGCTCGGCCCCGTGTTTGGCGTGAAGGGCGGTGCCGCCGGTGGCGGTTGGGCCCAGGTCATCCCCATGGAGGATATCAACCTGCACTTTACCGGTGACTTCCATGCCATCGGTGCCGCTAACAACCTGCTGGCAGCCATGCTCGACAACCATATTCAGCAGGGCAACCAGCTCGGCATCGACGTTAAGCGCATCACCTGGAAGCGCGTTGTCGACATGAACGACCGTCAGCTGCGCCATGTTATCGACGGCATTGGCGGCAAGGCCCAGGGAGTGCCGCGCGAGGATGGCTTCGACATCACTGTTGCCTCCGAGGTCATGGCAATCTTGTGCCTGTCCACGAGCATCAACGATCTTAAGGAGCGCCTGGGCGAGATTGTTGTCGGCTACAGCTTTGCCGGCGAGCCCGTCCGCGCCCGTGACCTTAAGGCCCAGGGTGCCATGGCCGCGTTGCTTAAGGACGCGCTCAAGCCCAACCTGGTGCAAACGCTCGAGGGCACGCCCGCGTTTGTCCACGGCGGTCCCTTCGCCAACATTGCCCACGGCTGCAACTCTATAATGGCCACGCGTATGGCGATGCGCTTTGGCGATGTTGCCATTACCGAGGCCGGTTTCGGCGCCGACCTGGGTGCCGAGAAATTCCTGGATATCAAGTGCCGCATGACGGGCGTTCGCCCCAGCGCTGTCGTGATCGTCGCCACTGCCCGCGCGCTTAAGTACAACGGCGGTGTTGCCAAGGCCGACCTCAACGAGGAGAACCTCGAGGCCCTCAAGGCCGGTATGCCCAACCTGCTGCGCCACGTCGACAACATTCAGAATGTCTACGGTCTGCCCTGCGTAGTTGCCATTAACCGCTTCCCGACGGACACTGAGGCCGAACTCGAGCTCATCGAGTCCGAGTGCCAGAAGCTCGGTGTCAACGTTAAGCTGTCCGAGGTTTGGGCCAAGGGCGGCGAGGGCGCGCTCGACCTGGCCGATGAGGTCATGCGCCTGATCGAGCAGCCGAGCGAGCTCAAGTTTGCCTACGAGGACGGTGCCGATGTGGCCGACGCCCTCGAGGCCGTTGCCACCAAGGTCTACCGCGCCGACGGCGTCGACTTTACGCCGGCTGCCAAACGCCAGCTCGCCGAGCTGCGCGAGAACGGCTTTGGCAACCTGCCGGTGTGCGTGGCCAAGACGCAGTACAGCTTTAGCGACAACGCCAAGGCGCTGGGCGCTCCCGAGGGCTTCCGCATCACCGTGCGCGAGCTTAAGGTTTCCGCCGGTGCCCACTTTGTGGTCGCGCTGACCGGCAACGTTCTGACCATGCCGGGCCTGCCCAAGGTTCCCGCGGCCGAGAACATCGACGTCGACAACGACGGCAACATCACTGGTCTGTTCTAAGCCTGCTGCTCATAGCCGCTTGCCCGCCTCGCCGCGCCTACCAAGGCCCGGCGGGGCTTTTTGATCCCAAGGGGACGGAGGAAAACGGATTACTCAGGGGGTTGGTCCTGTGGAGTGATCCGTTTTCCTCCATCCCCAAGGGATCTTTTTTTGCGGCGGTAATGTTGCGCAACAAGAATGGGGATTTCTCCCGTACGGTGTAGTTGGAAGAATTGCGCGGGCGCATTGCGGCTGCGATGAGAGACGGGAGATGCGATGTATTGCACCAAGTGTGGAGCTCAAATACCCGATGGCTCCACGTTTTGCACGAGCTGCGGCGCTCGCGTGGGTGGCGCCGAGGATCAAGCGGAGCCTGTGGCGTTTCCGGTGGAGGACGCGCCGGCGTCCGCTCCTGCGGGGCAGCACGCTCCTCAGGGTGCCCCGGTTCATATGGCGGCGCAGCCTCGTTATGAGGAGCCTATGACCGAGCCTGCCGAGGCCTCGCAGCCGTTTGTTCCGACGCCGCAGCCAAAGAAACCCAAGCACAAGGGCCGTATCGTCGCGGCCGTTATCGGCGGCGTGGCCGTTGTCGCCATTGTCGCCGCTATCGTGATCGTGCCGCGTATTGGCGCGTCTTCCGAGGTAACCTCGGGTGGCAAGGGCTACGTTGTCTGCGCGTGCGAGACTAAAGTGCTGCCCAAGAACAGCAAAGGAAAAAAGCTCAAGAGCTATACCGTCGAGCTGGCGCCGGTGTCCGGCAAGGGCAAGAGCTACACCATCAAGGTCGATGGCGAGGACGGCTTTGCCATGGAGGACTTTGGCGAGCTGCCCGATCAGAAGTACCAGATGACCATCACCTCGGGCAAGGGCAAAAAGAAGAGCACGACCACCATGAAGGTGGACTATGCCAAGGAAGGCTCGGACGCCCCTAAGAACGTTGAGCTCACGCAGTCCAAGAAGGAGGCCAAGGCTTCTGCCAAGGCAGCAGTCAAGACGGCAAATGAACTGTTCACCGACAAAATCCTCGAGTATCAGAAGAAGTACGGCGAGGGTGAGGCTGTCGGGTTCGATGAATATGCGTATGGAGCCCAGGGCGTTGCTTACGCCAAGCTCATTGACTTTGATGGCGATGGTCAAGATGAGCTGCTGATTGAGTATTCCGATGAACCGGTGGACCGTGGGGATAACGCAGCCGCTGCGCATCTTGAGGTCTGGGCGTATAAGAATGGCGAGATTGAGAAGGTCTACACGCCAGAGGTAAACGTATCTCATCAGGAGGCGTGTGTGTCTGTCTGGCTTGATGAATACGAGGGCAAGATTGGTTTTTCGCAGTGGTATGACCATGGGACAGCAATTAAGCAAAGCGATCTCTCTGGCGAAAGTGGTCCTTCTGCTCACGAATACCAAGTTAAATTCATTGGCTACGACGGCAAGTCATTCAAAGCCATGACCGACCTTGTTGCCCCGAATGAAGTCGGTTCTGCCTCTTTGGGCGGTTTTGGTTTCTTGTATGCCGACGAGAGCTCGGTTAACAGCACCATTGGCACGGTGGCCACGACGCTGGAGCAGCTGAAGTCGAAGGACTCTGACGATGCGCAGGCGAGCTACGAGGCCATCTCTGCCACGCAGGATGTCAGCTTTACGGCGCCGGTGGGCGAGGGTGCGCCTGATCCCGACGTTACGTGCCAGATTTCGGCTACGTGGACCTATCCTCAGGTAAAAGGCCAGGGTGTAGGTGTCGCCAAGTTCAACAAAGATATGATTCAGCTCGTCGCTGATGCGCTTGACGCGAGCAAGCAGGCGATGCCATATGATGAGAACCATCGTGTGACCACGGTGTATTACGCTGAGATTGTCTCGATTGACGGGGATATCGCCTGTGTGCGTACCTACACCGATAGCTATCAGCCTCCGTATCGCTCGGAGCAGGTGACAAGGTCGGCATGCTATAACCTCAAGACAGGCGAGCAGGTTTCGCTCGAGGACTCGCTCGCACAGCACGGGCTCTCGTTTGACACCCTCAAGAGTGAGGCTAAACAGGCGATTAAGGCTGCGAAAACTAATATGTATTCTTCATACGCTAATAGCTACGAAGATGATGACAACTTTACCGAGGACCATTTCTACTACGACGGCAAAGGCTATGTTGTGGTGCTCGATACCGGTGTATTTGACTGCGACGCATGGGGTACACACGATCTGGTGGCACATGCTTTTGACTCGAGCTATTCCGGCGGCCAGGACGTGACCCCCGAGTATCCTCGCTATACGTACACTCTTAACGAGTAAGGCGAGGCTGCAGAAAGTGAACTGAACAGTCCCCGGCAACGCCAATGTAGCGCCACCGGGGACTTTTTGATGCAAATTGGCTCCGAAACGAGCTATCTGGGCCAGCCGCGCCACGAAAAGCGCCCATCTACTACGTTTGCCAGGGTTGGACCGACCATGGAGCGTTTTTTAACAATGAAGCAAGACGTTTACCTGCGGTTTTGTTAACACAAATATGGCTATGGTTGGCACCCTTGGGTTAAACGTAGTAGATGGGCGCATTTTATGGTTCACAGCCCAAGAAGGGATCGTTAGCCGCGCTGGAGGCCGAAGAGTTTGGCGTTGCGCTCGGCGACCATCATGTTGATGTCGGCGATTTCCATCTCGCCGTCAATGTAGGGCTGGTAGGTGCCATATGGATCGCCGGCTCCCAAGCTGCAGCTTCCGCAGTTGTCACAGCTGCCGTTACCGCAGCCCGCGAGCGCCAGCTTAATGATCTCCTCGCGCTCGGCGCGCGTTGTGTCTTTGATGAGCTTGCTTTTTGCCATGGCATATCCTCGATTCGCTTGTGACCGTCGGCCGCGCATGTCTTGTAGATACCGGCGGGCTTTGCCCATCATAGGCTTTTGCGCGGGTAGAATGCATGGATAACTTGATGCTTACGGGCGACGGAAAGGAATCGTTGCATGGACCAGGACAAGACGACCGTAATGGGTGGCTACGGCTCCCCGCGGACGGGCAATGGCGCCGATGAGACCCGCGTCGTGCCGAATCCCGGCTACGCTGCCCCCGATACGACGCAGGTGTCGGCCGATCCCACGCGCGTTGTGAATTACGGAAACGCAGCGCAGGACCCGCATGGCGCCTCGTCGCAGAACCCCTACGGCAACGCGGCGGCAGACCCTTATGATGACCTGCTGCAAAATCCCATTCCGCAACCTCAGCAGACGACATATATGCCGCGCACGGCACAACCGCGCTACGAGTCGCGCGACCGATATGCGCGCGAGCCGTATCGTGAGTATCCCAAGTCCATCCCCCAGTATGGCGAGGACGAGGAGAAGAAGCCTTCGCGTTCGTCGGGCGTAATCAAGAAGATCCTCATCGTGCTGGCGGTCTTCTTTGCCCTGTCGGTTGTGTTCGCCATCGTGTCTGGCATGCTCAACAAGCGGGGCGCCACGACTGATACTACGGCCGAGCAGACCGAGACTTCCCAGTCCGGCACCGTCGACCTGAGCGATATCCCGGGACAGTACTGGTCCAACGCCAAGAAGCTCCTCAAGTCGCGCGGAGCCGACCTTTCGAACGCCGTGATTCTGACCGACGATGGCTCAACGCCCGTCATCGATTCCAACTGGGTTGTTACGAATGCCTACTATAACGACAACGGCAACCTGGAGATTCAGCTCACGCACAAGAACAGCTATGGCAACTCGTCCGGCGGCCAAAGCGGTACCGACAGCTCGAGCTCCAATACGCTGGAGGACTTGAGCAACAAGGCGCAGGAGTTGGGAGATAAGGCGCAAGAGCTGGGCGATACGGCGCAAAACCTGGGTGATACCGCGCAGAACCTGGGCGACATGGCGACGAACGCCTGCGATGCCCTGCAAAGCGGCATTTCGGGCGCGCAGGGAAACTAGCGGTCGAGCGGCTAGAGCCTTAGCGGTACAAACAAAAACGGGACGCAGGATCGCGTGACCGGGCGCATAGGCGCGTTGGTCGGCGGTCCTGCGTCCCGTTTTGCTGTCGATTACAGCTGCTCTGCCGGACGCTCGGGCGAGCTAAAGCCCGAATCGAACGTGACGACGCATGACGCATCGGGCCTGCGCTCGTGCACGATGCGCGTGACGAGCTCCAGCAGCTCCTCGTCGGATATGTCAAAGCCGTCGGGACGCACCAGGTCAAACGAAACAAAGTCGTCGTGCTCATGCAAGTCGTGGATGGAGAGCGTGGGGTCGATCTGCGCTACGCCACGCTTGACCCAGCCACGTAGATCGTCACCGGTTGTTGCAATGGGGTCGCAGTGCAGTGTGATGGCGATGCCCATTTGGCGTTTGATGTCGTGTTCGATGGTGTCCAGAATCTCGTGGTGCTCAAAGGCATCGCCCTCGCCGGGCATTTCGACGTGTGCGCTGGCAAACTGACGGCCGGGGCCGTAGTCGTGCACCATGAGGTCGTGCGTGCCCAGGACCTGGGGGTACGACATGATCCTGTCGCGGATTTCCTGGACGAGCTTGGGGTCGGGCGCTTGTCCCAGCAGTGGGCTGATGGCGTCGCGCACCAGGCCCAGGCCGCTGATGCAGATGAAGATGCCCACACCCAGGCCTGCCCAGCCATCGAGGTCAAAGCCGGTCGCCTGCGAAATAAGCGCCGCCACCAAGACCGAGCCTGAGGTGATGACGTCGTTTTTGGAGTCCTGCGCCGTGGCGATGAGCGTCTCGGAGTCGATGCGATTCCCCAGCGTGCGGTTGAATGCAGCCATCCAGAGCTTAACGAGCATGGATGTAGCCAGTGCCGCAAGGGAAACGAGCGTGTAAGCGGTGGGGGAGGGCTTGATGATCTTGGTAACGGACTCGAGCACCAGGTTGATGCCGACGGCACAAACGAGGACGGCGACAAACAGGCCGGCGAGGTATTCGTAGCGGCCGTGACCATAGGGGTGACCTTCGTCAGCCGGGCGACTGGCAAGGCGGAATCCGAGCAGGCTCACAATGTTGCTCGACGCATCGGAGAGGTTGTTGAAGGCGTCGGCGATAAGCGAGACGGAGCCCGCGAGCAGGCCCGCGATGCCCTTGGCCAGGCACAGCGTGATGTTGAGGCCGATGCAGATGAGGCTTGCGGCAAAGCCCGCGTTGGTGCGGCAGGAGGTATCGACCGGCTCGCTTTCGCTGCCGGGAACAAGCGTATGTACCAGCCGATTTACAAATAGCATAACGATCGTCCTCACAATCATGTTTAAGGGGATAGTGTAGCTCGCATGGGCGCACCGTGCGCCGGTGCTCAGAAAATGCAGCAATGGTCTGTCCGCGCTAACGGGCGCGAGGCAGAGGGGGACGACTGCCCGCGCGCCTTCGAGTTCACTGCGCCTTCCCGTCCGACCGGGTGCTCCATTTTGGGCCACATGGGTATGGGCATGTGCCTGCCTGCCCGACATACTTAATGTCGACAGCCCCTGCGTAAAGGAGGACGTTTCCATGGACGAGATGTTTGCCATTAAATGCCAAAACTGCGGCGGCCCTATGTACTCGCACCAGGCTAAGCGCAGCTTTGAGTGCGCCTATTGCGGCACGGTCGTTCCGTGGCAGGCCGATGCGGGGGAGCCCAAGAGCGCCCTGGGCATTCGCCATACGCCGCTGACGGTGGTGGATGGGCTACTTAAGCTCACCCATGTGTCGCAGCTCGAGCGCCCGGAGGACCCCGACTGGTATTTCTTCAATGCGTACTGGCGCAATCAGTCGGTTCTGGAGCATCTGCTGTGGGAGGACCGTGGCACGGCGCAGGAGTTCCAAGAGGCTACGCACGTGAGCATCCCGTGCCCCTTCTGCGGTGCATCCTTTGAAGGCGAGTCCACTCAGCGCGTGTTTGAGTGTCCGTCCTGCGGCAATAAGATCGGCGTCGCCGACCTGCTCAAGCCTGGTACCTTTAGCAAACGCCTGACCATGGGCGTGGGTGCGGAGTATGCACCCGAGCAGGGTATTCCTTGCGAAATCTCACCGCAGCAGGCACGTGCCAACGCGCTGCAGCTGGTGCGCCAGTACCCCGATGCCTTTGCCGGGCATGACGTGGAAGACGCGATTCAAAATGACATGATGCTCTTCTATTTCCCCATGACGCTCGCGGATTTGCGCATGATGGCGTCCTTCCCGGGCAAGGGACTGAGCAAGGAGACCCTGGTGTACTACGAGGTGCTCGACTGGGCGTATCCGCGGGCAAACTACCTGGACGTTCGTCTTATGGGCATTTTGGAGCCGTGGGACTTTGGCAAGGTGGGCCCGTTCGATCCTGCCATGCAGGAGGGCGACTTCCGCGTTGTCTCCGTCGATGCGTCTACCAAGGACCAGGTGGTCATTGATAAGCTGGCGCTCGACGTTGCGGGCAACGATGCCGAGGCCATGCTGGGGCTCAATAAAAAGAGCATCCGCACGTGGGCGCGCAAGGCCCGCAGGCATAAAGACGGTCTGGTGATGGTGCCGGTCTACTTTGTCGACCGACCCGCGTCGGATAGCCGCGACGGCGAGCAGGTGCGCATTGCCGTAAACGGCCAGACGGGTCGCGCGGCCGCGGTGGTGTTTAGCGACAAGCGCGAGACGCATGTGGTGGCACCGCTCAATCCGAGTGTGGTGCTGTCGAGCGAAAGCACCGTGCACGCCACGCCCATCGAGGTCAAATACGTTAAATCGCCGTTCCTATACCAGATCGTACGCCGTGGAGGCGGCGAACAGCCGCGGCAGGTTGCAGCCGCAGCCGAGGGTTCCTACCGAGAGGAAAAGCCCAAACGCAAGGGTTTGTTTGGCGCGATATTTGGTAAGTAGGGGAGCAGTGCCGGTTGGCGCTGTAGCGTGATGGCCAGAGGTATGGGGCAGCTCACAGGAGCGCGGGCTGCCCTGTTTTTATGCGGTGAGACATGGCATCCAAGCTGCCGTAGAGACTTAGCTAAATGGCTATTTAGAAGAACAGTGCGAAGCGGTTGCCAATCACGAAAAAGGCCTCGCTGTCGAGCTTTCCTCGCTATGCGATTTAGTGAAAGAAAAAGCCGATTACAATGAGGCTGACTTTGATACCTACGTTTCAACAGAGTCTCTGCTCCCTGGCAAGAAGGGTAGACAGGCACCGTCGTCCCTGCCCCAAACCGGAAAAGTTACGGTCTACAAGGCCGGGGACATTCTGGTTTCGAACATTCGCCCATACTTTAAAAAAATTTGGTATGCAGACCGAACTGGAACCTGCTCGGGTGATGTCCTAGTGTTTAGAGCCAAGCAGCCGGAGCAGTCCGGTTACCTCTATTCATGCATGCGCAGCGATGCTTTCTTCGATTACGTCATGAAGGGCGCAAAGGGCACAAAGATGCCAAGAGGGGACAAAAAGCAGATGCTCACTTATAAAGTTGCGAGTAATCCAAGTGGAGCAACCGTTGATTTTATTGAATCAGCGCTTAGCCAAGCATCAAGCTCAAGTAAAGAGAACCATCGTCTTGCCGCTCTTCGTGACAATCTCCTCCCTAAATTAATGTCAGGAGAAATCGACGTCTCGAAGGTCGATCTCAAGCAGCTAAATAGCCATTTAGCTGCGTGTTGAGTTCGATTTTTGAATCAATCAGGCTAAGTGTTTGGCCAATTTGTTTCCTAGTAATTTCATCGGGCCATGGAATGCAGATTCTTGAAAACTGGCTTTTGTTCAAAATGGAAAGGGTAGTTGACTGGCCTTCTAATTTCTTAAAAAATTGCCAGAGGTTTTTCATTGCGTAGTAGAGATACTCGGCGTCCTTCTCATTGTTTGGTATAAGCGAGTTTATTTGCTGATTTGAGAGAGAGCGCTTGGTTGTCATTCCGACATATCCGAGATTTCCAATACAGGATACGCAAATTGTCCGAGCTGGGAGCAGCTGTTTTGCCATTTTGACGCAGGCAGTATCGCTAACGGTTCTGCCCGTGTTAATGATGTTCTTTAGGAACTGAAGATCTCCGGGGGTAACAAAGGGGGTGTCTCCATTCCAGAGAAGGGACTCTTTTGTGGAGGGCGTTTTCCCGGTAACAATACGAGCGACCTCTGATATCGCTATCATCTTAGTAGATTGACTCATTCTGCAGTCTCCTCGTATTCGATAATGAAATAAGGGCTCATGCTGTGTCGTGAAGCTAGGGAAAGAGGCCTCCCCGATGACTTGACCACACAGCGAGACATGATGTCGGATGTGGCTCTTTCAAATCGAAGGACTTTAAGCCATGAGTCGAAATCCTCCTTTTTGTCTCTGTAGTAAGATGGGATTGCATCTTCATCAATTTGCTCACGCCTGATATCGCTGATGTGCGCCCAGAATCGATCCGAGGCTCCACTGTGAATTAAGAGGACTTTCGGATCCGAGTTAGCGAGTATTCGACTTGCCACCGCATTAGATATGGCGTTTCCTAATTTGCCATACCACACGTATCCTTTTTCGACGATTACCTCTTCATGCGCAGCGATTGTTCCGCAGGCGGGTGCAAAATTCTCTGCAAAACGCAACGCAATTGTGTCCATAATCATTACTCCCTAGAGTTCGAATCCGATTGCTTCCAGATTCTTCTTAATCTGCTCCTGCAAGCGGTTGGACTCTTCAAAGCACTTTGCAATCTCGCTAGTCAGGCGTGCCATCTTCTCTTCAAATGGTTCGCCGTCGTCTTCGGTCTCGGCAATGCCTACGTAGCGACCGGGCGTCAGGATGAAATCTTGCTTGGCGATTTCATCCAAATCCGCTATGGCACTGAACCCTTTCACGGGCTCGAACTCGCCCTTGCGGAAGGAGTCGAATGCGGATGCAACTTTGTTGATGTCCTCTTCGGTAAACTCGCGTAGTTTGCGAGAGACCATGGTGCCCATTTCGCGGGCATCGATGAATAGCGTCTTGCCGGACTGAGCCTTCTTCTTGTTCAGGATCCACAGACACACGGGAATTTGGGTGCTGTAGAACAGCTGCCCCGGCATGGCTACAATGCCCTCGACCAAATCGTCCTCTACGATAGCGCGTCGAATATCGCCCTCGCCGCTCGTCTGGCTCGAGAGCGACCCGTTTGCCAATACGAGGCCAATCTTGCCCGTGCCGTTAAGATGCCAAATCATATGCTGCATCCAAGCGAAGTTAGCGTTGCCCGTGGGCGGCACGCCATACTTCCAACGTACGTCTTCCTGCAGCGCTTCGCCGCCCCAGTTCTTGAGGTTGAAGGGTGGGTTTGCCAACACATAGTCAAACTTTTCATTCTTGTGCTGGTCGGCACTGAAGGTGTCGGCGTAGTTGCCCAAGTCAGCCTCGATGCCGCGAATACCGAGGTTCATCTTTGCGAGCTTCCACGTGGTAGGGTTGCTCTCCTGGCCAAAGATGGTGATGTCCTGTACCACGTTGCCGCCATGGTGCTCGACGAAGGCGGCGGACTGCACGAACATGCCTCCGCTGCCGCAGCAGGGGTCGTACACACGACCGTGGAAAGGCTGGAGGATTTCAACCAGCGTGCGCACGATGCACGACGGCGTATAGAACTCACCGGCGTTTTTGCCCTCCATTGATGCGAATTTCTGCAGGCAATATTCGTATGCGCGCCCTAACAGGTCTTTCTCGCTCTCGTTATCGGTCATTTGTACGTTTGTGAATAAGTCAACGACGTCGCCTAAGCGCCGCTTATCTAGTTCGGGACGAGCGAAGTTTTTGGGTAGCACGTCTTTGAGCTTATCGTTCTCGCGCTCGATGGCGCGCATGGCATTGTCAATGATCTGGCCAATTTCGGGCGTATGCGCCGCCTGCGAGATATTCACCCAACGTGCTTCTTCGGGAACGAAGAAGACATTCTGCTCCATGTAGCAGTCGCGATCCTCCTCGTCGCCGTAACCCTCTGCGACGAGCTCTAGGTAGCGTTCGTCGAAACGGTCCGAGAGGTACTTCAGGAAAATAAGGCCTAACACGACGTTTTTGTACTCGGCAGCGTCCAAGTTGCCACGCAGCACATCTGCAGCGTTCCACAGTTGATTCTCAAAGCCAACATCGGCCGTGTTCTTCTTGGTGTCCTTAGCCTTGCTTTTAGCCATGCTGTTTTAACTCCCTATGCTGCATTGTCGGCCCAGAGTTCGCACTGATCCATCACGGTGGCCAGTGCCGACTCCATGCCCTCTGGCGGATACTTATGATGTTTGAGCAGGCGCTTGATTGCAACACGCATAGCAGCACGAGCACTTTGCTTTTTCTGCCAATCGACCGTGCGCATTTCGCGCATCTTCGCAGCGAGCTCTTGCGTAATGGCGACCAGCTCGTCATTTCTTTCGCGATAGTAGTCGGCGACTGCCTGCGGTTGTGTTAGCGCCTCGTAAAACGCAAACTCCTCTTCGCTAAGCCCAAGCGCCTTTGCCTTTTGGTTTTCGGAAAGCATCTCTTTCGCCATCTTGAGCATTTCTTCGAATACCTCAGCGTTTGTGAGCTGCCCGTTGAGATAGCTATTTACCATGCCTTGCATGAGTTCTGAGTACTTCTTTGCCTGCGTCACGCTCTTCTTGCGGTAGCCCTTGATCTGGTCGTCGATGAGTTTTTTCAATAACTCGTAAGCCAAGTTCCTCTCTTTCATACGCGAGAGGCTCGACAGAAACTTGGGATCAAAAATCGAAACCGTTTCGTCTTCCACCTTAAACAGGTCTATTACGCCGTCGGTATGGACGATGTTCTGTTCGAGTAGTGCATTGATGCGGTCATTTACCTGCTTAAGGGTAAGTTTGCCTCCTTTTTTGCTGTGGGTGCCGCCCTGCTCGGTGAGCTGAAGGATGAGCTCTCGAACAACCTGGAAATAGCCAGCCTCGATGCGCTGCATGTCTGTTGCGCGACTTTTGGCGAGTCCATAGGCTTTGAGCATGACTCCTGCCTGCTCAACAAAGTTGCGGGTGATATCTTCGTCGCCGGGTGCAAGGATATGATTTACTCCACCCGTTATGAGTTCGCTTCGACGTGCGGCGGACTCGGTGCTCATGAATTCCGAATAATCGTAGCCAAACATTTTGTCGCGACAGACCGCCAGTTTTCCAAGAACTTAGGATAGGCGGTTTTCCCGATATCCATGTCGCCGTATTTCTTTTGGTCGCGCTTGGTGTAGTCCTTCATGGCGCGTTTAAGGGCGTTAGCTATGCCTACGTAGTCAACAACCAGTCCGCCAACCTTGTCTTTATATACTCGGTTTACGCGTGCGATTGCCTGCATCAGGTTATATCCGCGCATGGGTTTATACACATACATAGTGGCAAGGCTCGGCACGTCAAAACCGGTGAGCCACATGTCTACGACGATTACGATTTTAAGCGGGTCGGCGTCATCCTTAAACCGCTTTGCCATCTCCTTAACATGGGCCTTATTGCCTACGACGTCGAACCACCACTCGGGGTCTTGATTGCCCATGGTCATGACAACGCCGAGCTTGCCCTCGTCCTTCCAAGAGGGTCGCAGCTCGCATATACGTTGATATATGGCCATGGCAGCGGGGCGCGAATACGCAACAATCATTGCCTTGCCGGTGAGTTCGTGCGCACGGTTGGTTTCATAGTGCTCTACGATGTCCTGACACAAGGCATCGATGACTTCGGGTGCACCTAGAACGGCGTCCAGATTTGCAAAGTTACGCTTGCTTGCGTCAATGGTTTCGGCGTTAGCCTGCTCGGTTAGCTTTTCGTACTCATCGTCAACTTTTGCAAGGATGCTCTGATCCAGTTTGAGTGCGACGACGCGGCTCTCGTAGAACACGGGTCGGGTTGCGTCGTCCTCTACTGCCTGAGTCATGTCGTAGATGTCAATATAATCGCCGAAAACCTCGCGAGTCGATCGATCTTCGGCAGAAATAGGGGTACCGGTAAAGCCGATGAAAGTCGCATTCGGAAGGGCACGGCGAATGAGCAACGCGGTGCCCGTGTGCTTCTTGCCGTCACGGTCGTATTTCTCCTCGAACCCGTACTGCCCGCGGTGCGCTTCATCCACCATCACGACGACGTTCTTGCGCTTGGAGAGGGCGATGGCCTCCTCCTCGAACTTCTGCATGGTGGTGAAAATGATGCCGTTGGCGCGGCGGCTCGAGATCTGCTGCGCAAGATCGGCGCGGCTCTGCGCTTGAACAGGCGTCTGGCGCAGGAAGTCAGAGCATTTGGAGAACTGCGCGAACAGTTGCGAGTCGAGGTCGTTGCGGTCGGTAATCACCACGATGGTCGGGCTGTCGAGTTTCTCTTCGAGCAGATGGGCAAGGAAAACCATCGAAAGTGACTTGCCCGAGCCCTGCGTGTGCCAGAAGACGCCGCCCTTGCCGTCGCCGCCGATGGCCTCGTGCACGCTCTCGAGCGCTTTGTTCACCGCGAAGTACTGATGGTATCCTGCGAGGATTTTCGCGTCCTCGGAGAACAGAATGAAGTTCTTCAGGATGTCGATGAGCCGCTCCTTGGGGAACATGCCGTCTAGAGGCGTCTTCCAATCGGCGTACTGGGTGGCCTCGTAGCTCCCATCGACGCTCTTCCACTCAACGAAGCGTGACTCGTTGGCGGTGATCGTGCCAACCTTGGTGTGAAGCATGTCACTGGTGACGCAGAAAGCGTTGTACACGAAAAGCGATGGAATCTGTCGTTTGTAGTTTTGAATCTGTTGGTAGGCGTCTTCGCTGTCAGCGTCGGCACGAGCGGGTGACTTCAATTCAAAGAGAACGAGCGGAAGCCCGTTGACGAATACGATGACATCTGGACGTTTGTTGGTGCCGCGCTCGATGTAGGTCCACTGGTTAACAACGTGGAAGCTGTTCTTTTCGGGATTGCCGTAATCGACCAAGTGCACGATGTCTGCATGCTCTTCTTTGCCGTCAAACCAGCTTGTCTCCACACCGTTCTGGAGCATGTCCATAAAGATGCTGTTCTTGGCGATGAGGTCGCTGCCCTCGATTTCCTTTAGTCTAGTTATTGAGGCATCAATCGCTCGCCGATTGAGCGTGGGGTTAATGCTCTCAAGAGCGGGCCCAATGACGTCAGGTAGGAAGGCGTCGTCAAACGCGTCGGAGGAACGAGCGACATCAGGTCCATAGAGGTGCTCGTACCCCAGACTCGTTTGCAAGTGGTCAATGATGCCTCGTTCGAAAGCATCCTCATTAAATGACGTTGAGGAGCTGTAATCGACAGCAATCATGCGCACTCCTTACCTTATGCTTTCACGATGTTGGTGAGCCTGTCCACCATTGCATTCTAGCAGTTAATCTTGCGTATATTGGTATATCTGACACCCGTTAGTTGCCATTTGGCCTATTGGCTGATCGTGCCCGAATGACAATTGGTGGCAAGGTTCTCTTACTTATTAAACTGGCTCCTATTTACAGGCGCTCGTGTTGTGACAGCTGCCCAAGCGCTTGCTTGAAGCTGTTGTTGATGATCTTGAGATCGTTTCCCGCTTGCATTTTAATGAGTGTCGGGCCGGAGGCGATGGCGGATGTGGTGCGATGGTGCCAAGAAAAGCGCCTAGACCTGGGTGAAGAACCGAGGCCGCGGGCGCTTTTCTATTTCTTTGGTTGCATGGATTGTCTGTTCTGTTGGCCGCGCCGGCGTTGTTTCTTTGCTCTCGTTCGCGCGGCATCCGCTTGTAGCGGTGGATGTAAATAAAAGGTGGAGCGACTGCAAAAGAGCCGCTTCACTGGGTAAAATCAGGATGTGCCGCGGAACCCGCTCCTCAGTCGGTCAACTTTGGAAGCGCGGGCAACGCAGGTGCTATCGTCTTAAAGGGTCGGCTGCAACCGACCCTTTTCTATGACTCCCTTCGCTATCCGTTACTGCTTATATTCCCGCCAGATCGAGTAGAGGTTCCGGGCAATGCCGGTCACATACATCGAGAGGCGCAGGATTTCAAGAAACAAGTTCATAGGCTTCACCCCAATCGGAGATCGGAGCGTTGCCCGCAGGCGGATTCCGCGGCGGCCAGGATTTTACCTCACAGGCCGCGGTGGGAGACATCCTACCCATCCCCTGGTTTGGAACAGTGCCGATCTAACGGGCAATCAAACCTCTAGCACTCTTTGAATTGAGCAAGCATCTGCCCGAAGAAGCTTAGTTCGGATGGATCATAAATGAGCGAACCGCCGTCCGCGGTCCTGTAGACCCCGCAGGGGAGGTAACGCCCGTCGGGGAGGACATAGAGGTTGGCTTCTTCCTTTAGTCCTGCTGGAAATAGCGGAATCCCGTTTTCGTCCACTTGGAACTCGTCTATATTTGCGATCTTCCTCTCCATGATGCCTCCTGGCTTGTTTCTGTTGCCGCCGCGATCTAAAACAAGCAGCTCTCAATCAGCTCCTTGCCGCGTAGGGTGTCTATCCACTCCCGTGGAATTGCATCGATACCGTATGCCGTGCCGGCGAGGGCGCCTGCGACGGCTGCGGTGGTGTCAGTGTCGTCGCCCAGGTTGACGGCGGCAAGCACACAATCTTCGTAGCTGCTGGTGTTGACGAAACACCAGGTGGCTGCCTTAAGCGTGTCACGCACGAAGCCACCTGATCTGATTTCCTGCTCTGGCACGCCTTTCAAATGAAGCGCCCACGAGGGGAGCGCGTCGTTCAGCACGTCTCTCATCAGCTCGACAAATATGACGCATGCGTCGGTCGACGTTCTGTGGGCGTGCGTAATCGCGGAGACCTCGCAGATCTCGTCGTCCGTTGCATCGGTGAACGCCAGGGGCGCGATGCGCATGAGCGAGCCGTTGCCGTTGTCGCGCTCGCCGGAGTCTCCTTTGCCGGTGTGCAGGGCGCGGGCGGTCGTGCCGCCGTAATCGAAAACGCCGTCAATCGTATACTCGCCACGGGCAATCCAGCCTACGAACTTGTCGCGCATGTCCGCGGTGTCGATATGCCCGAGTTCCCTAATCGAGTCACAGGTAGCAAGCGTCATAGATGTGTCGTCGCTCCAGGTGCCGGCGGGCTGCCCGTGCGTGCCGTAGCCGATCATGTCCGTGCATTCGAACGTTCCGCGGGGCCTGAACTCGTAAGGAACACCCAACGCGTCGCCGACGGCAAGTCCGTAAATGCAGTCGCGTAGCGTTGTTTTCGGTCTGTCTGTCATGGAATGCTCCTCTTATGCCAGGGGAAGTGGAACGTCGTCGGGGGTGTCGGTCGCAACGTGCTGCTACCCTTGCGCTTCGCCATTAGTCGTTTCGTTGATGGCGCGGTACTCGACACTCAGCTCGCGCGCCAGCTCTTCCTTACTTGGAAGATACGGCAGGTATTTGGCGGCAAACACTTGGTCGTTGTCTTCGGGCAGCGTGTACTCGACGATCGAATCGCTTTTGTCCGCGCAGAGCACGATGCCTATGGGCGGATTGTCGCCTTCGTTCATGAGCTCGCGCGTGTAGTAGTTCACATACATTTGCATTTGGCCCAGGTCCTGATGCGTAAGGTCATCGGTCTTAAGGTCGATGAGCACGAAGCAGCGCATCAGATAGTTGTAAAACACAAGGTCAATATAGAAATGGCGCCCATCAAAGGTGATGCGCTTTTGGCGTGCCTCGAAAGCGAAGCCACGGCCAAGCTCCAGCAGGAACTTCTGAAGATGCGTGATGAGCGCCTGCTCTAGATCGCTCTCGCGAAACGTAGCATCGTCCGAAAAACCTAAAAACTCCAGCACATATGGGTCGCGGATGATATCCTCGGGGCGACGAGCCGGGGCGCTCTTTTGGATTTCCTGGGTGACGGCCTCCTTGTCCTTGCTGGCAAGCAGGCGCTCGCGGAACATGGTGTTGATCTGGCGCTCGAGCTGACGCGTGCTCCAACGAGAATCGGCGCATTCGTTCATATACCAGGCGCGAGCATCAGGGTCGGGAATGCGCATCAACCTGCGGTAATGAGTCCAGCTCAATTCGGGACGCAGTGAGTCCCGAATTGGAAATGCAAGATAGAACTGACGCATTTTGCGCAGCTCCCTTGCTTCAAAACCCTTACCAAAATCCTTGGTAAGTCTGATTGCGAGGGCCTTGAGCAGGGCCTCTCCATACTTGGCACGATCCTCTCCGCCCTGCTCATCAACAATGCTCTTGCCGATCTCCCAATACGCCCCAACCATCGCAAAGTTAACGGCGGTATAGGCCTTGTCGCGAGCGGCGTTGAGAATCGAGGAGACCTGCTTGTAAAAACCTTCGGGCACGATTGCCGATTCTCCACGGTTTACCAGTTCGCCCATCACTGTCGCCCCACTTTCCTCTTGTGGAATGCATCTTTATCGCATTTAGTTTAAAGCCTCGCGCGGACACAAATTGCCGTGCTGTCTGGCACCTTCGTATGTCTACCTTAAGGACATCACGGGAGTCAACAGGATCAAGGGCCGTGACGTTTTTCTGCGCAACAGACTGTTGACTGCCTGCACCTTCAGCCTCAGCAGCCGTGCGAAGGCGCAGGAATTCGTCAACGTGCTCAATATAGTGATGTGACCGGGCGCTTTCGCGAACACAAAAAACCGGGATGCAAGGAGTCGCACCTTGCATCCCGGCTGAGCTAAAACGGCGCTGCTGCATGCCGTTGGAGCTTTAGCGCTTAATCTCGATATCGTCGAGCTTAACGTCCATGGCCTCGGTCTTGGCCTTGGCGATGTCGTCGGCAAATTCCAGAGACTCCATCATGGTCTCGACGGCGTCCTTGTGTTCCTCGACGTTGTCGATGCGCACGTACACGCTGCCGCCGTCAACGTCGGTGAAGTACTCGGTCGTCACGCCGCCCGAGTGCGTAAAGTAGGCGCTGCGCCAGGTCTTGCCGTTGTACTTAACGGGGTCGCTCTCGGTCCATCCGGAGTTGGCCTTCCACTTTGCCTCGTAGTCGAACAGCTCATCGGCGTTCTTGTCAGGATCGAAGACGGGGATGAAGCGGTCGCTGGCATGCTCGCTCTCGGTGAACTTAAACTGGGCCCTGTCGGCGGTATCGCCTGCGACGTCCGTGATTTCGACGCCCTCGGGGACTTCGACCTTAAACCAAATGAAGTCGGTCCTCATATCCACGGCTGGTTTTTCTGCTCCGCCGCCACCGCCACTTCCGGTAGCGCCGCCGCTGCCACCGCAGCCCACCAGGGCAACTGCGGCAAAGAGACTGATGCAGAGGGTGAGAATCGCAAAGGCCTTCTTTTTCATGGTTGTGTCCTCCTCGATCTGTAACCGCCCATGGATTACCTGCCTTTACTGTACGCGCGGGCGGCTCGTAAGGGTGGGCCATGTGTCCCATTCTGGGGGCCGGATTTGCGCCGACAAGTGGCAATATGCCCGGGCGTAAAAGAGGGGAGGGCCGGCCGATCCGATCCTCCCCTGGCTGGGCGTCCGATCATTTAATGACTGCGCATGCGATGCTGCGTGCGATCCCCTAATGCTTGATCTCGATGCTCGAAATCTCGACTTCGCGTGCCTCGGCAACTGCCTTCGCCATGTCATCGGGAAACTCGATGGAGTTGAGGAGCGCCTCGGCTTCTTTCTTATGCAGATCGAAGTTCGAGATGAGAACGTAGACGCTTCCCGGCTCAACGTCGGTAAAGAGGAGGGTTGAGACGCCGCTGTTGTCCTCGTACGTTCCGACGAGCCACGTCCTGCCGTTATACTCGACGGACCCGCCATCCTTCCACTGGAACGTATCACCTTTCTTTTCTGCCTGGTCGGCGTGGGATTCCTCTACCGTCAGCGCTTTTTTCCAAACGGGGATAAAGCGATCGGCCGAACCGTTCTCGTCTTCGGGGAAGGTGAGCTGGACCCTGTCGGCATTCTTGCCAGCGGAGTCGCTTACGCCAACGCTCTCGGGCATCTCGACCTTAAACCAGATAAAGTCGGTCTTCTTGGCGACGGGAGCTTTTTCCTTGCCCTCGCTCTTGGATGCGCTGCTGCCCCCGCCCGATGCGTTCCCGCCGCAGCCGACAAGGGCAAACGCGGCAAAGAGGGCGATGCAAAGGGAAAGGATCGATAGGGTCTTTTTCTTCATGGTGGCGTCCTCCTTGTCTGTCGGTGACATCACGGCGCCGCATGCTGTTGGGGTATTGATTGCGCTGGCGGCGGATGTCTCTGTGTACTGTGCGGCTCATGCCTCCGTTCATCGCTTGTGGCCGTTGCGCGGCCGTTCCCCAACGGGTTCCTTACTTATAGATATGCCCCAGCTTGTGCTGCCCGGGAGTCTCGAAAGGTGGGCCATGTGTCCCATGTTTGCGTGTGCGGGCTTGCCGCAAGGTGGGCCTGGCGCTGGGCAAGCGTGCGGCTTGGTTGATGCTTCCAATGTTGCGCAACAGCGCCCTGGGTGGGGGCGTATAGACTTGGCTGTGACAAAAGCTAAACCACGAAAGGTCGAACGATGTTCTGTCAAAAATGCGGACAGCAAGTTCCCGATGGATCGACGTTTTGCACGCATTGCGGGGCGTCGCTTGCGGGTGGCTCCGCGCCGACGCCTACGGGCGCTGGTCCTTCCTCTGCCCCGGGCCTGACCCAGTCGATGCCGCCGGTCGCGCCCGCGCCTCAAAAGCCTAAGAGCAAGGCGCCGGTCATTATCGCGGTGGCGTGTGCCGCCGTGGTACTCCTCGGGGGCGGCACGGTGTTTGCGCTCACGACGCTTAACGGGTCCAAGAGCTCTGACACGCAGATTTCGGTGATCGATACCGGTTCTTCTGACGAGAAAGATTCTTCTGCCAAGAAGAAGGATGACAAGTCCAAGACCAAGGGGCCTTCGTCGTCGGATGACGAGGCCGTTCCCGAGGACGAATCGGCATACTACGGCTCGGGCGATTCGGACGATTACCTGACCGACGTGCATACGTACACGAACGACCTTCACCCTTATAGCATGTCGATTCCCAATCGCTTTGAGATGGAAGATACTCCCAGCGGCAGTGGTGCCAGGTATGAGGATCCGGAGACGGGCTTTGTAATCAACCTGTTTGGCTACGTCAACATTAACGACGAAACTGCACACGAGATGTTCGTCGACGTGGACACCTCGGGCAAGGCCGACCTCTATACCGCAGAGGGCGACAACTGGTACGTGGTCTCGTGGTGTGAGGACGATACGATCATTTACGAAAAGACGATCGTCACGGATTCGACGATTGCCACGGCGCATTTGGAGTACTCGACTGCAAACCGCGACATGGGGTCGAAGATTATCGACACGCTGCTGCCGACGTTTCAGGTGGACTAGGCGCCCGTGCCTATAGCCGGCAATCGGAAACGCCGATAGCCAGAGCTCCTGACAGCCTTTGTCTTATGGGCTAGACTGACTTGGACAAGATCGATGAATGGGACAACCGCTTCCTGGCGTCGTTGTCCCATTTTTTATTATGCGTGCGGCCCGTGGTGTCCGGCGCGGTGGGCAGAGGTGTTTCGATGAGCCAAGAGATGATGGATAAGACCTGTCGCGGTTTTGCCGAGGCGCTTGCCGCGCGCGAGCCGGTTCCCGGCGGCGGAAGCGCGAGCGCGTTTGTGGGAGCACTGGGTGCCTCGCTGTGCGGGATGGTTGCTCGCTATGGCGCGACGAACCCCGCGCTTGCCGATCACGCAGGCGACCTGACACACGCGTTTGCCCAGGCGGATGAGTTGGCTCAGGAGCTTGTGGGTCTGGTCGCCGAGGACGTTCGTGCGTACGGCCAGGTGTCCGCTGCGTATGGTATTCCGCGCGATGATCCGGCTCGACCGGCTGCGATTCAGGATGCACTGCACGTGGCAGCCATGCCGCCGTACCGCATTATGGATGCGTGCGGTCGTGCGCTGGCGCTGCTCGAGGACATGGCCGATAAGGGCTCGCGCCAGCTGCTGTCCGACGTGGCGTGCGGCGCCGTATTCTGCCGCGCCGCCATGCAGGGTGCGAGCCTGACGCTCTTTGCCAACACCACATCTATGAAAGACCGGGCGCGCGCCGAGGAGCTCGAGGCGGCGTGCGACGAGCTGCTGGATACGTGGCTACCGCGCGCCGATGCACTGGCGCGCCGCGCCGCCGACGCCGCCAGGAAGAGGGGATAGCCATGACCGAGCTGCTCAAAGGGGCCCCTGTTGCCCGCGCTTTGACCGAGGAACTCGCCGCTCGCTGCGCCGCCCTGCGCGAACAGGGCATCGTGCCGACGCTGGCCATCGTGCGTGTGGGCGAGCGCGAGGACGACCTGTCCTACGAGCGCGGTGCCCTCAAGCGCTGCGAGAAGGTTGGCATCGAGGCTCGTCGCGTTTTGCTTCCTGCCGATGTTTCGCAGGATGAGCTGCTGGCGGCTATCGAGGGCATCAATGCTGACCCTGCTGTTCATGGCTGCCTGCTGTTTCGTCCGTTGCCTGCCGGCCTTGACGAGGATGCAGTTGCCGCGGCGCTCGATCCCGCCAAGGATGTTGACTCCATGACGCCGGCCTCGCTGCTTACCACGCTTTCGGGACGAGGCGGGGGCTTTGCTCCCTGCACGGCCGAGGCCGTGTTGGCGTTGCTGGACCATTACGGCGTTGAGCTGGATGGTGCCAAGGTCGCGGTCGTCGGCCGGTCGCTGGTGATTGGCCGTCCCGTTGCCGCCATGCTTACGGCTCGCAATGCCACGGTGACGACATGCCATACACATACGCGCGACTTGGCTGCCGAGTGCCGTTCTGCCGACATTGTTGTTGCCGCGGTTGGACGCGCGCGCACGATTGGCGCGGATGCGGTTCGCGAGGGCCAGACGATCATCGATGTTGGCATTAATTGGGACGAGGCCGCTTGCAAGCTGGTCGGCGACGTCGATTTTGATGCTGCGGAGCCGGTCGTTAACGCCATCACACCCGTGCCGGGCGGCGTGGGGGCTGTGACCACTGCGATTCTCGCCAAGCACGTGATCGAGGCGGCGGAGCGTGCATCGAAATAGGCGTTTTGGGCTGTTTGAGGGGTTAGCCATATACCACGTGGTCAAAAAACGCCAAATATGAGTACTGTTGCCAAGATAGTCACATATGTTTTATGAGATTTGGGCTCCCTAGCGATATTCATTATCGCTAGGGAGCCCATTTTATTGAACCTATGGGGAATAACGTTGTCTTGCTTTTGGACAAATGGGGATTTCTGGCACTCGTTACAAGGAAATTTGCTACTACTAAATTGGTGGCAGTACTCATATTTGGCATTTTTTGACCACAGGGGTTCCGAGGGGGTCCCGAGGTGCCGTGGCTTCGCCCTTTTTGCGCCGAAGCGATACACTGTTGCCATTTAATTTCTTCGCTCAAGGAGGATGCGCATGCCGTGCACAACGATTTTGGTTGGTAAGAACGCGAGCTACGACGGATCGACGCTGGTCGCCCGCAACGAGGACTCGTCCAACGGGGTGTTTGAGCCCAAGCGCATGCGCGTGGTGCACCCCGGCGAGCAGCCGCGTGTCTACACGAGCGTCCTGAGCCACCTGACCGTTGAGCTGCCCGACAACCCCATGCGTTACACGAGCGTCCCCGACGTTGTCCCGGGTCACGGCATTTGGGCCGAGGCCGGCTTCAACGAGCTTAATGTTGGCATGTCCGCAACCGAGACGCTCACCACCAACGAGCGCGTCCGCGGCGCCGATCCGCTCGTGGACTATGTGCCCGCCAAGGGCAACGAGGGCGAGGACGGCTATGTTCCGGCGCAGCCCGGCGGTCTGGGCGAGGAGGATATGGTGACCCTGGTCCTGCCGTACGCCAAGTCTGCCCGTGATGGCGTGCGCATTCTGGGCGACCTGCTCGAGCGTTACGGCACCTACGAGAACAACGGCATTGCCCTGAGTGACGTTGACGAGATTTGGTGGCTCGAGACCATCGGCGGCCACCACTGGATCGCCAAGCGCGTGCCCGATGACGCCTATGTGACCATGCCCAACCAGCTGGGTATCGACAGCTTTGACCTGGACGACGCCGAGGGCGCCCAAGTCGACCACATGTGCTCGGCCGACCTGCGCTCCTGGATGGCCGAGTGGCATCTGGACCTGACGCTGGGCGTCGAGGGCGACGGTCCCGCCGCGGTCTTCAACCCGCGCGAGGCCTTTGGCTCGCACAGTGACAGCGACCACGTCTACAACACGCCGCGCGCCTGGTACATGCAGCGCTGCCTCAACCCCAGCGATGTGTGGGACGGCCCCGACGCCGACTTCACGCCCGAGAGCGACGACATCCCCTGGAGCCGCGTGCCCGAGCGCAAGGTGACCATCGAGGACATCAAGTACGTGCTTTCGAGCCACTACCAGGGCACGGAGTACGACTGCTACGGCAGCAAGGGTACGCCCGCCACGCGCGGCGCCTACCGTCCCATCGGCATCAACCGCAACAGCCAGCTTGCCGTGCTGCAGCTGCGCCCCTATGCTCAGCCGGCATATCGCGCCGTACAGTGGATGGCGTTTGGCTCCAACTCGTTTAACGCGCTCGTGCCGCTGTACGCCAATGTCGAGACCATGCCCGAGTACTATGCCGACACGCAGGCTCGCGTGACGTCTGAGAATTTCTATTGGGCAAATCGTTTGATCGGTGCCTTGGCCGATGTCCGCTTCCATGAGTGCGGTCGCGCGGTCGAGGATTATCAGGAGAAGATCGGCGGCATGGGCCATAAGCAGATTCACGACGTTGACGCCGTCGTAGCCGCGCTGCCCGAGGCCGAGGTGCCTTCCGAGCTCGCCCGCGCCAACGAGGCCTTTGCCGAGCTCGTGCGCGTGGAGACCGATGCCCTGTTGGGCAAGGTGCTCTACACCACGAGCTGTGCCATGAAGAACTCCTTCGCGATGAATGACAACGTAAGGTAAAGACAGCCTTGCGGCGAACGAGCGGGGCAAACGCCGTCAAAGGCTTTGCCCCGCTCGATTCCTACCTTGGCGGTAAAACGATTTTGTGTCGTTCACCCAATCTTGGGTACAAGAAGGCCAATGCAGTTGTTCACGATTGGAGCCAACCATGGTTATGAAATTCGATCAACTTGTTAACGGTGCCATCAACGTGGGCTTCGGCGCCGCTGCCGTTGCCGTCGAGGGCGGCAAGAAGGTCCTCGACGACCTCAATACCAAAGGCGAGCAGGTCCGCAAGGACGCCGGCACCCCCGATATCGCCCGCAGCGTGTCCGACATGTTCGAGCAGGCCGGCGGCACCATCTCCGACCTCACCGAGCGCCTGGGCATGCAGGGCGAGACTGCGGCACAGCGCGTGCTCGACGAGCTCATCCTGGCCCGCGTCCGCGTTATGACCGCCCCCCAGCGCACGGCCTTTTTGGCCCATGTGCGCGATATCGTCGATTCGGTCGAGGATAACGTGACCTCGGTGCCCGTCGAGTCTGTTGAGCCCGACGATGCAGAGGACACCGAAGAGGCCGAGTAACAGCGCAGATGGCAGACTCCACTACCGATTACAACAATCTAGATCCCTTGGGTGACGAGACGGCGGTTGTCGATGAGGTCGAGGCCGCTGTCTCGGGCGCTCGCAAGAAGCCGCGCGCTGTCGATATGGTCCCCGAGGAGCCCGACGCGATGGCGCCGGACGAGGAGTATCAGCTCACACCGGCGGGCCGCCGCGAGCGCATTGGACAGATCGTTCGCCTGATCAAAAAGTACCGCGTATGGGACAACCTCACGCCGGTGCGCCTGCGCCGCCTGCTCGAAGAGCTCGGTCCCATGTTCGTCAAGATGGGGCAGATTCTGGCCAACCGCTCCGAGATCTTGCCGCAGCGGTTTTGCGACGAGCTGCGCCGCCTGCGCTCCGACGTAGAGCCGGTGCCGTATGAGGTGGTGCTCCGCTGTTTGGAAGAGGAATACGGCCAGCGCCTGGGGCGGATGTTCGACGCGATCGACCCCAACCCACTCGGAAGCGCGTCGCTCGCGCAGGTACATCGTGCCCGCCTGGTGACCGGCGAGGACGTGGCCGTTAAAGTGCAGCGTCCCGGCGCGCAGCAGGTGATGGCTCAGGACATCGACATCATTCGCTCGGTGGTGCGCATCGTTTCCAAGTTCGTCAACACCGACCAGTTTGTGGACCTGCATGGCGTGGTCGAAGAGCTATGGACCTCGTTTCGCGAGGAGACCAACTTTTTGGCCGAGGCCAAAAACCTCAACGATTTCTATGACTTTCACAAAAGCGTGCATGGCGTGTCGTGTCCCAAATCCTATTTGGAACTTTGCACCGAACACGTCGTGGTTATGGACTACATCGACGGCATCTCCATCGCCGATCCCGAGCGCCTGGTGGCCGAGGGCTATGACCTGGAAAAGATCGGCTCGGCGATCGTCGAGGACTACTCGACGCAGGTACTCGACGATGGCTTTTTCCATGCCGACCCGCATGCGGGAAACATCATCCTCAAAGACGGCATCGTCTACTTTATCGACCTGGGCATGGTCGGGCGCATGTCGAGTCACGACCGCGGTATCGTCAAGGACATGATTTTTGCCGTGGCCGAGGGCGACGTGCCCAAGCTCAAGGACTCGCTCATGCGCTTTGCCGTGACGCGCGGCGATTCGGCCGAGCTCGACCATTCGGCCTTTTTGTCCGACTTGGACTTTATCGTCGCCGACTTTGCGGGGCTCGATCTTAAGGACCTGGATATCGGCGAGTTTTTGACCTCGCTGCTCAATCTGGCGCGCAAAAACGATGTTGAGCTGCCGAGCGTGGTGACGATGTTCGCGCGCGGCATGGTGACGCTCGAGGGCCTGCTGACCGAGTACATGCCCAACGTCAATATGATCCAGATCATCCAGGCGCACATCAAAAACGAGAAGAGTACCTATGCGCGCGTCCGCGAAATGGGGCGTGATCTTGCCGCGAGCAGCTATCGCGCGGCAAAAGGCTCGCTCGAGGCGGCCGAGTATCTGGGCTTGGCGTCGCGCATGCTCACGCGCGGCCAGCTTAAGGTGAACACGCAGATCATGAGCAGCGATAAGGCACTGCGGCAGCTGGGTGGAATTATCGACCGCATGTCGATGGCAATTGTGATTGCCGGCCTGTTTATCGGCTCGTCGGTGGTGTACTACGCACGCATCGAGCCGGTTGTGTTCGGTATCCCGGTCATTGGCTTTATGGGCTACGTGAGCGCGCTGGTGCTGGCGCTGATGCTGGGCCGCGAGATCTGGCGCAACAGCCACGGCGGCAAGCGTTAACGATTTCCCGGGGTCGGGGAAACGGGTGATTTTGCCTCGCGTCGCGCCGGCGTGGGCTGGTCCGAACAAAACTATGCCGGTTTACGGGGCTGGAGTGCCGAACCTCGACCATGCCGGAATCCGTGCTTATAAAACCGCAGGTAGACGAGTCGTCGGTTTTTAAAAATGACAGGTATGGTTGCGAAGTGCTGAATCAGCCCCGTAATCCGGCATAGTTTTGAAACGGGCTGTTCTTGCAAGGTCCGACGACAGTCCTCCCTATCGCAAACCATAGCTTTTACCTTGGGCTTCGCCTGTGTGCGGGGCCCTTTTGCGTGCTACCATATCGACAGTAATAATCGATGGCCTAGATGGTGGTGCGGAGACGCACGAATGCGCGGTTTTCCTGCGTGTTTGGGAGAATCGGGGTGCAAGTCCCCGGCTGTACCAGTAACCGTAATTCCTCTTGGCCCGGGATGGTCACGTCGCAGATCGGACGGCGTGCCCGGGTCGGTAAGGTTAAGTCGGATCGCCTCCCATCTTGTACGTGGCCGTGGCGAAAGCCGCCGGTATGCGTTGGGCTCTGGAGGGAAGGGGGACCCCGATGGGGGTACTCGGGCGCAATATGCGCGATGACGTGGGGCAGCCGCTGGGCAATGCTCCAAGTGCAGACAGTAGGAGACAAATGGATATGTTTGAGGACGAGTGCCAGCGCGCCTCGTGGCGTCGTCATAGAGCGATTGCCCGTGGCGTAGCCAAGCGCGGTCTGGTGGCGTTCCTGGCTTTTGCCATGGCTTTTGGCACCACGCCGGCACAGCTGTGGGCCGAAGGCGCCGAGGGCATTGCCCAGGCCGTTACTTCGCGTGATGCGGAGCTGACGGGGGAGGATAGTTCAACGGCGACCGGTGCTGACCGGGCAGCGACCGAGGATGAGAAGCCTGCAAAGGGCGCGGATACGAGTGATTCTGCCGCTTCTGCTGGCGCGCAGGAGAGCGGGTCGCAGGATGTTTCGCAGCCCGCTGCAAAAGTGGAGGCTGCCGCCGAGGCAAGTGCCAAAGCCGAGTCCGCTGTGTCGAGTGATGATGACGAGTCGGATATCGCTACCGCAGCATACGTGACGGTCGACTCCGTCAGTCTGTTGAACGCCAAGGGCCAAGATATCGTTTCAGGCTCTGCGTCCAATACTGCTCTCAAGGTTGGCGATACGATTAAAGTCGGCGCCTACTACGAGGACGACTGGGGCGACGACGAGGAGATCCTCGATTCCGAGTATGCTCAGCTCAAGTATCAGTGGTACGTGGGCGAGAAGCAGAGCTCGGCTCCTACCGCCTCGGGCTACACGCCTATCGACGGCGCAACGTCGCGCGAGTTCAAGCTCACGGCCGCTCAGGCGGGCAAGTTTGTTGCCTGCAAGGTGATCTATGGCTCGGGCAAATGGGACTATAAGTTCACCGCAAGCACGAAGCTGGCTATTGCTGAGGGTGAGGATTCCACCACGCCTGCGACCCCTGATGCAAAGACGCTCGCCGCTGCCAAGCAGAAGCTCTCCACTTGGAAGCCGAGCCCGGTCTATGGCACCGACACCAATATCGTCGACATGCTCTCGGCCAAGCTCAAGGCGCTCGGCTACGCGAACGTGAAGCCGGCTCTCAAGTCTGTGACCTTCGGTGCGACCGACCCGGCTCAGCAGGGTGGCATCACTCCGGACGGAACCATCACGTACTTCTTCCTGTCCAATGCGGAGAAGACCGCATCCGCGGATTGGTCGGTGCTGCGCCAGTTCAAACCTACCTATACGCTGGCGCTCGGCAGCGAAACCGTCGAATTTACTCCCGAGTTCAATTCGACGCTCGCATGGGATCAAGCCAGGGTCGAGACGTACCTGAACGATCAGCTCAACGCCGCGACTCTTACCGCCTCGCTCAAGGCGGGCGTTGCGCCTTCGACCGCTAAGAATGAGGAGCTTCCCAGCACGCTCTACGTGGGAGGCAAGAAGGTAGCCGACCTCACCTGGACGTCGAGTGATTCGTCTGCGGCCAAGCTGACTTCGAGCTACGATTCCAATTACAACACGGTCTACAAGGTCGCCTACACTCATGGCAATGGCGACAAAAACGTGACGTTTACCGTGCAGGCAACACTATTTGCCTCTGGTTACGGTAACTCTCCCTCGACTGCAATTAGGCGCGACTACGCGGTTAAGGTAGCCTCCAAGTCTGCCGAGGACATCGCTGCCGAGAAGACCGAGCTCGAAGCCGCGCTCGCCAAGATCGACGACAAGATCGTGGACTACGCGGACAAGACCAAGCCTGTCGATCTTTCGGCCGTCGAAGGCGACTTTAACCTGCCTCGTGCGAGTAAGATCGGTGCCGGCTCGGCGAAGCTTTCCTATGCGTCCAACGATGAGTCCGTAGCAAAGATAAACGGTTACCGCGTTATCGTAACTCGCGACATTGCTGGCAGCTCCAACACTGCCACCATTACGGCAACGCTCACGCGCGACGGCATCACTGCCACGCGCGACATCACCGTGACGGTCAAGCCCATCGACGAATCCGAGATCGACGCTGCCGTGGCGCAGATGCTGGCTGTCAAAAATGCTTACGCCACCTCGATTCTGGGCACCAACACTTCCGTTGACGCGGTGAGCACGAATCTCAGCCCCTGGAGCTCTGCCACGGTTGCCGAGGACGGTACCATTTCGTATTCCAAGAAGTACGAGACGGGCCAGATTCATGCGGACGATCTGCCCGGCTACGATTCCATGGCCGGCACCAACTGGCGCACCTACCGCTCGAGCGACACCTCCGTCATCGCGGACGAGACGCTGCGCGTAACCCAGCCGGAGGCCGACACGCTCGTTACCGTGGAGAGTTCGCTCACCTACGAGAAGTACGCGGCGCTCGCCCAGGCCCATCCGGATAACGCCAAGCTTCAGAGTCTGGTCAATCAGCCAGTTAAAGCGACGTATCGTGTGGTGGGTACGACCGACCACTCCGATCCTCAGATTTCGGTCAACTTCAGGCTCGTGGGTGTTAGCGCCGACGGCATCGATGAGGTTTGGTTCGACGGCGCGCAGAGTGTTGGCTACGGCTCAACTGCCGATGCCCTGATTGAGCAGATCTTGGATGCCCAGGGTCTCGCTCACACCTCCAGTACCACGGAATATGGTTACTATCTCTCCGATATCACCTCAAGCGATGGCCGTACGCTTGGCTATGATGCCGCCACGGATAAGTACTGGCAGCTTTTCGTAAACGGTAAAGCATCCGAGGTTGGCGCCAGCAGTGTGACGCTTGGCGCGGGCGACTCTATCGCTTTGTACTACTCCGCCTTTGGTGCAAGCCTCGACGATGCGAATAAGGCCACCGTTAAGGCTTCGGTGAGCTTTATCGGACCGGATGAGAACGGTACCAACACCGTGTGGGCATCCGCCACCGACGTCAAGATGTCTGACGGTTCCACCGCAGCCGATCTTACCGAGCAGGAGCTCAAGGCCGCAGGTCTCACCTATGACAGCAAGGGTACGTCCGGTGCATCGTTCTACCTTGCCAGCATTACGCGCGCAGGTAAGACGTATGGATGGGACCGGTCGACCGGCAGGTACTGGCAGCTGTATATCAACGGCCAGTATTCTCAGAAGATGGCGGGCCAGGTGACCCTCAAGCCGGGAGACAAGGTTCAGTGGGTTTACGCTGCAGATAAAGAGAAGCCCCTGGAGGGCTTCATCGTCAATCCCTTCGCTTCGCGTCCAGATTGGACCGCAAGCTGGAACGGCTTTGGCAATGCGGGCGGCACGACGCTCGTGAACACGCCGACGCCCACCGAGTCTGCCGCGGAGCTGTGGAAGGTCAATCTGGCCACGGCTGCCGATAAGTGGGTTTCGCTGGGCGACCCCATCATTGCGGGCGGCTACGTTTTTGTTACCACGAACTCCGAGCTCGTCAAGATTGACAACACGGGCAAGGTTGTCGCGCGCGTTTCAAAGGGCGGTACCACTTCGTATTTTTCGCGTCCCGTGTACGCGGATGGTCTGATTATCTCGGCGAACGACGACGGCTCTGTGTACGCCTTTTCTGCCGAAACGCTTGAGTGCGTGTGGAAGACCTCTGCACTCGAGGCTCCTGCCGCGGGCGGGCGCTATCAGGCGAATTCGACGATGACGGTGGTAAACGGCTGCGTCTATGCTGAGTTCGAGGCGGGCGCCGGGGCTACGGGCACCGCAAGCGCGGGCGCCATGGTTTGCGTTGATATTGCGACGGGTCAGGTTAAGTGGACCAAGTTGACCGTCAAGAGCGATGACTCTACGGGTGAAGGATATTACTGGGCAGGCGCTGCCGCGTCCGGTTCCGACCTTGTTATTGGCGACGAGAGCGGCTACGTGAAGCTCATTGACGGCAAATCCGGCAAGGTCAAATCTTCTGTGAGCCTGTCTGGAAATCCCGTTCGTGCAACGATCGTCTCTGCTGGCACCGAGGACGGAAATCCGGCCTTTTTGGCTGTTGGACGTCAACCGGCAACGCTCTATAAGATTGTTTGTGAGGGCGACATGCTTCGTATTGTCGGCTCTTGCGCATTTGCGAACACCTCGACTTCGACGCCGGCCGTGGCAAACGGCAAGGCCTATATCGGCGGAAGCGACGCTTCGAACAATGGCCAGTTCACGGTTGTCGACCTTGCGTCCATGAAGGTCGAAAAGTCGCTTGACATGGGAAAATATGCTGAGGTCAAGGCTTCGCCGATTGCATCTGTGCAGGGCAGCGATGTCTACGTGTACTTTACCTGCAACAAGACTCCGGGCGCTGTCTACTGCTTTAACCAGTCAACTGGCGAGGCTGTGGAGATCTATACGCCGTCTGGCTCCAATGCGAACTATTGCACCGCAAGCGTGATAGCCGATGTCCAGGGCAACCTTTACTACACCAACGATTCCGGTACGCTATTTGCTCTCAAGGCTGCTCCGGGTTATACGGTGGCCTTCGATACGCGCGGTGGCAGCACGGTTCCCAGCGCTATGACCGCACAAAACAAGACCATGGTTGCCCCTGCGAACCCCGAGCGCTCCGGTTATACCTTTGCAGGCTGGTATAAGGATGTCGATTGTACTCAGGCTTGGGTCTTCTCCAAAGACGTCGTGACGGGCGATATGACGCTCTACGCCAAGTGGACCAAGAATGCCGTTAACCCTGGCGGCAACGGTGGCTCTGGCTCCAATGGCGGCAATGGCGGTTCCAATGGCAATGGCGGTAACTCCGGTAACGGCACAAACGGCCAGCAGACTGGCGGCGCTGTTGCTCCGGGCCAAAAGCCGGTGTCCACCACGACCAAGACCGAGACCAAGGACGGCAAGGATTCCAAGAAGGGTTCCGACAAGTCCGACAAGAAGGACGGCAAGAAGGACAAGAAGTCCGGTAAGTCCAGCTCCAAGTCCGATACGGGCTCGGCTGCCGCGACTACCGCTAAGAAGTCCGCTGAGGCTCCTGTGCAGCAGTCTGGCTTCAATCCGCTTGCCATCGTTGGTGTTGCGGCCGGCGTGATCGGGCTTGCGGTCATCGGCGTGTTCGTGTTTACCAAGCGTCGGTAGGTGAGGGCTGTGTCCAATAAACCCCAGGACGCCGACTCCAAGCAGCCCGACTCGTCGTTCATTCAGCTCGACGATGCAAAGCAAAAGGGCGCCGCTTCGGCGGCGTCCGCCCCTCGGCGCAAGGCGCTTGTTGGCGTCCTGACAACTGCCTGTATTGCACTCATTGTCGTCTCGTTGGGTTTTGTCCACCCCTCTACCAGCGGTGCATGGTCCATCGACTGGATTGCGCGGGTTGTGACAGGGGAGAGCGTCGTTGCCAAGGATGCGTCGGTTTCCGGCTCGACTACCGCTTCGGGCAAGGTTGCGTCCAATGACTCCAAATCTTCGGATAATGCGAAGAACGGGTCGAAGGACTCAAAAAAGGATTCGAAGGAGAAGAAGTCCGAAGACAAGGGCGGCAAGAAGTCCAACAACACGTCTGCCGGACAGGGCTCCGAATCCGCTGGTGGATCGAGTTCTTCTGACGGCTCTTCTTCGGGCGGTGGCTCGGCGACCGGCGGTGGGTCTGTATCCAACAGTGGCGGCGCCTCTGCGGGCAATCAGGACGGCTCGCAGCAGTCTGGCTACGTCACGGTGACGGTTTCGGTCACATCGAGCGCCGTAGGCAATCCTGTGTCTTCTGGCGGTACCTTCACCTTCAACGAGGGCGCCACGGTCTACGATGCCCTGTGCGCCCTGGGCCTTTCCGTGAATGCGCACGGCTCGTCGTATGGCACGTATGTCGCCGCTATTGGCGGTTTGGCCGAGAAGGAGCACGGCGGCACGAGTGGCTGGATGTACTCCGTCAACGGCACAACGCCCATGACGGCCTGCAGCAACTACGTTCTCAAAAACGGCGACAACGTAGTCTGGTATTACGTTGCAGGCTAAATGCCTCGACATAACACGCCAAGCGGGCGGTTCGGACAAACATCCGAGCCGCCCGTCTTTATGCGAATGGGACGCCGTTTCCCAATCGAGACTCAACCGGAAATCGCATCCCACTCTGAAGGTGAATTCTGGGACACAGTTTCCGCATCAGCATCCATTGGGAAAGCGCATCCCATTCTAGACATCGATAGCGGGATGCATTTTCCGTTTCGGCGTCCGCGGGAAACTGCGTCCCGGAATCACCGCTCAGACTGGGATACAGTTTCCCGACGGGGCGGGTTTCGGAAAGCGTGTCCCGCTTTGAGGGCTCGTTCCGGGATGGACTTTCCGCATGGGGGCTCATCTGGAAACTGCGTCCCGTTCTGAGGCTGCAATCTGGGATGTAGTTTCCGGAACGGCGCCCCTGGGGAAACTGCGTCCCATTCCGACACTGTAGCCCCCCTCGTACGCCTTCTTCGTCAGGTTCTGCAAACAAAAAACCGGTTGGAACGAGAATTCCAACCGGTTATACCTTCAAGCAAATGTCGAACAAACTACGACTGCGCGCCCTCGAGGAAAAGGCGGCGGCTAAAGTAGTTGTACCAGGTGACCAGGAACGTGGCGATGGCCTTCATGGCCTGGTAGCCGATGCTCAAAAACGTGACGCCCACAAACATGTACAGGTCGTTGAGGCCCAAACCAATCACCGACAGGATGGTGAAGATCGTGAACTCGCGCTTGCGGCTCATGCCCTCGCGATGGTCGAACACGTACTTCATGCTGAGCCAGTAGTTAACCACGACGGATGTGATAAACGAGATCGTGGTGCTCACCAAAAAGTCAAGGTGGAATTGCTCGACGAGCGCAATGAGCATGCCCCAGTCGATGCCAAAGGAGATAAGGCCCACGACAGCGAACTTGAGAAACTGCTTGGTATGAGGTTGTGCCAGTGCCTTGCGCACGTAATCACATCCAATGCGTTGATGAATCGAGCAACGAGTTACTTTAGAGCTTTTGCACGGGAAACGTAAGGTCTTTGGCAAGAACTATATGAACTCGCCAAATATTCAAGAGGTAATCCGCAAACGTTGCAGATCTTCCCGTAAACAAGCAAGGCCCACGAACAACGCAGCGCTCGACGCACGTCATCCGCAGGTCCCCGTAGTGCAACGAGGAGGCCGGGCTACTTGGTCTGCTCGCCCTCCAAGAAAATCTTGCGCGTTACAAAGTTGTAGACCATGACCAGTGCGGTAGCGCAAATCTTGGCGATATTGGCTTCGTGGCCCAAGCCGGCGTTGAGGGCCAGCACGATGCCGTCGTTGAGTGCCAGGCCAATAACGGACAACACGACAAAGATGATGAACTCGCGGCGGCGACTCATGCCCTCCTTGTGCGCAAACACGTACTTCATGCTCGCGACGTAGTTAAAGATGAGCGAGATGACAAAGCCGCTGGTGTTGGCGATCAGGATATTGAGGCCCAGACCGTAGTGGAGCAGATTCATGATGCCAAAGTCGATGACGGTGGCAATGACGCCGACGACGCCAAACTTCATGATCTGCGCAAGGAGCTTTTGCATGGTACCTGCCTTAGGGTAGCGCCGGGGCGCCATGGGGATGACAAACGCAGCAAGTTTAGCCAATCCCCGCAGGCGGGGCTAGGCACGCTCCTCGATAGCACCGTTTCTATATGCATCGAGCAGTTGGCGTAGGTCCTGGATTTGGCTGCGGATCTTGGCGCCGGTATCGGTATCGCTGACCATACGGCGGCGGTCGGCCTCATCAAAGCGGTTGGTCTCGCTCTCGATGTCGACATTGCGGGTAAGCGCCTCGGCAACCGTGGTAAAGGCTCGGTGCGACTTAAGGCGACATCCTCGCGAGCTGGAGATAAGCGTGTATCCGGCAATGCCCGTCTTGGGGTGGTAGGCACGGCAGAAGCCGCCATCGATGACCAGCAGCTTGCCCTCGGCTCGGATAGGCTGCTCGCCCTTGGTGGTCTTGACGGGCGTATGGCCGTTGATGATGTGCCCCGTCGGCGAGCATGCCATGGGGGTGACGCCAAACTCGCGCATGATGTCGTCGCAGACCGAGGGCGACTTGGTAAGCGTAAAGTACGGGTCCATCGGCTCGGCCCAGGTGCTCTTATCGGCGATGTAGGCGCGTTCGAACGTGCGAACCTCGCGTCCGCTTGCCGGCGACTTCATACCGATCCAGAGATACCACATCCAGTCGAGGGCATCGCGGTCGCCGTTGCGCCAGGCGCGGCGGGCGATATGGTCACAAAAATCGAGGTAGTCGTGACCGGCTTGCCACGTACCTAGGCAGTTCATGCTGCTAAAGGTGCCGTCTTCGTTGAGCGGCACGCAGCCGTGGAAGAGCAGGTTGCCGTTGGCGACCTTATACATGGAGCCGTGGGTATAGAGGAAATCGATGTGGCGATGTAGGTGATCGGCGGTGACAAACTCGGACACGAGCTTGTCTATGATGTGTTGCTCCTCGGGTGTGAGCGTGTAGGGGTCCGCTGGATCGACGGTGGGGAAGTCGTTGGTCGTGAGTGGCCACACGCTGCCGTCGGCAAGCGTGACCGTGCCGGCGTCGCGATCGACCTTGTCGAGCAACAGGCGGTCTGCCATATCGAACTCGGGGTGGCGCTGGATAATCTGACCCTCGAGCTTAAAGAGCAGGACGTTGATGGCTTTGATCAGCGGGCTGATGGACTCGCCGGCGGTATAGGTGGCGTCGGCGAAGGCGACAAGCTCGCGCAGCGAGATGCCGTAGTCGTTCTCGAGGATTTCATAGTTGTCATAGCGCAGGTTGTTGCGCAGCACCGTGGCGATGCAGGCGGGCTCTCCTGCCGCAGCGCCCATCCACAGCAGGTCGTGGTTGCCCCACTGGATGTCGAGTGAATGGTAGGTAAGCAGACGGTCCATAATCTTTGCCGCGCCGCCACCGCGGTCGAAGATATCGCCCACCAGGTGCAGGTGGTCGACAGCCAGACGCTTGATGAGCGAGGCGAGCGACTCGATAAAGTCGTCGGCGCTGGCGGTCTCCAAGATGGACTCAACGATGCGCTCGTGATAGCGCACGCGGTAGTTGTTCTCATCTGGATGCGTATGCAGGAGCTCGTCGATGATGTAGGCGTAATCGCGTGGGATGGCCTTACGCACCTTGGAGCGCGTGTAGCGACTCGAAAGCGAACGCGCCACCATGATGAGTTGGTCGAGCGTGGTTTTGTACCAGGTGGGCGAGTCCTCGTGCTGGCTGCGTGCGAGCTCGATCTTTTCGCGCGGATAGTAGATGAGCGTGCACAGATCGCCCTTCTCGTCGAAGGAGAGCGTGTCGCCAAAGATTTCGTCTACATGCTCGCGCACGACGCCCGAGCAGTTGTTAAGGATGTGCATGAAGGCTTCGTACTCGCCATGCACGTCGCTCATAAAATGCTCGGTGCCCTTGGGTAGGTTGAGGATGGCCGAGAGGTTGATAATTTCGGTAAACGCGGATTGTTCGGTGGGGAACTGTCTCGACAGCAGGCGCAGATACTTGAAGTCTTGCGGGTTGCGATCGAATGCGACCATGAAACACCTTCCGATGGGGCTGGTAAAACTGATAAACAGCGTCAAACGTTTATCAGTATGCGCCGCTTTTGTTTCGATTTTGCGCCAGCGGCTGAATTGCCGGCTGAATGGTTTGGTAAATCGATTTAGTGAAGGTAGATGTGTTGGTCGGGTGGAGACGACAGAGGGTGTTTTCTCAGATATTTATGCGTGGGTCCGGTGGAGACGATGGTGGTAAAGATGTTCACTATTTTTGGTTCGATTTGGTAAATAGTGGACATATGTACTGCATGTAGGCTCACTGTGCGATAATTTGCGCAGCAATGAGTAAGGAGCCTCATATGAGTGATTTTGTCCTGACCTGTGAATCCGCCGCCGACCGAACCCGTGAGTTCTTTGCGTCGCGCAATATCCCTGTCGTGTGTTTTCATTACGAGATCGACGATGTTGTCTATACGGACGATCTGTATCAGTCGATTACGCCGGACAAGTTTTTTGCCCAGATTGCCGCGGGCGCCATGCCCAAGACGTCTCAGGTGAGCGTGGGTGAGTACGAGGAGTTTTGGGAGCCGTTTGTTGCCGAGGGTAAAGACGTGCTGCACCTGACGTTGTCGTCGGGTATTTCGGGCACGTATGGATCGGCCTGCGTCGCGGCGCAGATGCTTGCGGATCGCTATCCCGAGGGCGGCAAGGTGCGCGTCATCGATTCGCTGGCGGCGTCTTCGGGCTTTGGCCTGTTGTTGGAATATGCCGCCGATGTGCGCGATAGCGGGGCTTCACTCGACGAGACGGCTGCCTGGATCGAGGAGCACAAGCTCAACCTGCACCACTGGTTCTTCTCGACCGATCTGTCGAGCTACCTGCGCGGCGGTCGCATTTCGGCCGCGAGCGCGATCATCGGCACGGCGCTTAAGATTTGCCCGCTTATGACGGTCGATTGCGAAGGTAAGCTGTCGCCACGTGAGAAGATTCGCACTAAGAAGCGCGCGATTTCCGAGATGGCTAAGACCATGATGGCACACGTACAGGACGGTGCGGATTATTCGGGTAAGTGCATCATGTCGCAGTCGGCGTGCCGCGAGGATGCCGAGGCGGTCGCGGCGCTGATTGAGGAACAGGTTCCGCAGCTTAAAGGCAAGATTGAGATCAATGACATCGGTACTCTGATTGGCTCGCATACCGGACCTGGTACGGTGGCGCTCTTCTTTATGGGCGACAAGCGCGTGGATTAATTTGCCCCATCACGTCGCTGCATGATTGCTCAAACGAAAACGGCCCGCCTCACGTTTGTGTGAACTGCGCCCCAAATCTTGGACGCCCTAAATAGCGACTAGGCCGCAAGGGCCT
>OLSC01000283.1_pt1 | contig 65040 bp, 66 predicted proteins | sample 1672881 | NCBI WGS metagenome assembly OLSC01 (sample SAMEA3136733, study PRJEB25190) | human gut metagenome | biome: human gut; feature: human-associated habitat; material: faeces | place: Austria | collected 2013 | reverse complement strand
AGCATAAATTCTGTGCATCGCGAAGCGTGTTACTGAGAACGGAGTGAACAGTAACTCTTTTATTTTACAGGTACAATTTCAATCCGGTATCCGTCAGGATCTGTGATAAAATACAAACTGCAGAGCAGTTATTCAGTTACGGAAAAATATCGATGAGAATTGCAGATGTCCGTTTGGTTTACATAATTATTTTATGACAAACTATAATTCTCTGATTTCCTCAATCACAGGTTTTCGCACTTTCTTTCTGGTAAGTTCCAGGATGTGCAGTGGAGTGATGTCCACTGCTTTTGCCTTTACCGGATCTTTGCGCAGATATTTCTGCAGGACATGGAACAGTTCATCCTGATGATCCTGATTTTCCATATTAATAAAATCAATCAGAATAATTCCGGACAGGTTTCTGAGACGCAACTGTCTGGCAATTTCCTTTGCTGCCTCCAAATTGATTTTTCGGTAAGTTTCCTGCATTTTCTTTTTGCCTGTAAACTTTCCGCTGTTTACATCAATGGATACGAAGGCTTCTGTCTGCTGGATTACCAGAAATCCACCACTGTTCAGCCAGACTTTCTCATGCTGGATTTCTTCTAAGACAGTTTCCAGGCGATAAAGTTTGTAAAGAGGGAGAAGTTTATCATCATAAAGCCGCAGCTTCTCTTTTTCCTCCGGGCTGTTACTGTTAAGATAGTCAGAAATCTGTCGGGATATCTCAGGGATATCTGTTATGATCTCTTCCAGGTTCCGGCTGTTGGCGTCGCGGACTGCAGAGATATAAAAAGGCTCTGTTCTATATACGCAGCTGAAACAGGTACGGGATCTTCCGTCTACAGCAGCCTTATGATACATGCCCTTCAGGTATTCCAGTTCTTTCAGTATTTCTTCTTTTGATGCATCTGCTGCATTTGTACGAACGATGATACCAAACTCTTTATCCGGACGGTTAACTTCTGCTTCCATCCACTTACTGATACGGCTTCTGTCATCATTGGAAAGTTTGGAAGACAGACCAAATTTCTTATCGCCGGTTGTAAGAACCAGATATTTGCCTGTAAAATTCAGATTCGTGGTTACAGCCGGTAGTTTTCCCTTCATTGCTTCCCGGCTGATCTGCACAAGGATTTCATCTCCTGCCTTTAATGGGCGGTCACCTTTTTTTACAGAAGCATAAATCGCATTTGGAGCATCGGAAAGCTGCAGGTAGCATTTTTCCCCGGCAGAAATCTGTACGAATGCAGCACCGATATTGGCAGCTATATTCTCTATCTGTCCAACATAAATATTTCCAAGAGAAGATTTCTCCCCAACAGGTTCGAAGCGCAGTTCCATTACTTTACCGTCTTCTTCATACGCACATACATAGCATGAAATCTGCCGGATATTCATTTGGGTAATAATCAGTTTACTCAACTTCTTCACCCAGTGCTTCCAGAGTTACAAATTTATGTTCTTCCTCTGTTCCTTTATCTGCGTATACTTCCAGACGTTTGATGGAATAAGCAAATTCCGGAAGTTCTATGCCAAGCCATGAGAAGAATGTATCTGTTACCAGTTCCGGTTTTGTGTAATTGGCACTTGCGGAAGCAAGCATCATAAAGATCTTGTCTCCCTGAAGTTCCATCTTATAGATAAACGGGCGAATATCAATTTCCTTTTCGCTTCGTTTGGTCTTTTTCATTACTGTGATCTCCGGCTGCGCCAGGAAATCACTGATTTTATCTTTCCAGGAAATTTCAGGCTCTTTTCCCGGACGAAATTCTACATAATAATCGGCTGCTGCCACCAGTGACATTGCCTTACCCGCCTTTCCGTCCTCAACCTGACGGGTACTGAGTACATGTACCCCTTCTACCATCACTGCATCCAGACGTCTTGTGATCTCTGAAGTAGGAACTGTCTCTGCCAGCTCCAGATCGAAGTACTCTCCCAGACTTTCCGTACCAACTCCTAATGGTGCGGCAAAAGACATGATCATATGTGGACTGTATCCACCGGAAAAAGCAACCGGAAGATTGGCTCTGCGGATAGCCTTCTGGAAATAACGCATGGTATCCAGATGTCCCACAAATTTCACAGGACCCTCTTTGCTGAATTTAATTCTTACCTTCATAACATACACCTCCGCCATAACGCATAGCACCACAGCCGGAACATTTCTGACGGCAGTTTGGTGTTACGGTTTCTTTCTTTGCCTGTTCCCATTCGTGGATCAGAAACTTCTTGGTCACTCCTGCATCAATGAAATCCCATGGAAGGATCTCATCTGTGGAACGTTCTCTGAGAGTATAGAAATCAATATCTGTGTTGGTTTCCGCAAAAGATTCTTTCCATATATTATAGTCAAAACTCTCTGACCATGCATCGTAGATCGCACCTTTTTCATATGCTCTAAGGATAACTTTTGAACAACGGCGGTCACCTCTTGCAAGGAAACCTTCAAGAATCGTTACATCCGGCTCATGCCAGCTGTAGCGGATACTTCTCTGGTTTAACTGTGCGCGGATCTCGCTTTTTACGACCTTTGCTTTCTCCACGAAATCTTCCTCTCTGTACATACCTGCCCACTGGAATGGGGTAAATGGTTTCGGTACAAAGAAAGAGGTACTTACATTGACCTGAACCTTGCCATTACGTTTTTCTTTCGGCACTTCTTCATAATAAGTTTCTGCAATTTTCTGAGCAAGATGAGCAATACCTTTCATATCATCTTCTGTTTCAGTTGGAAGTCCGAGCATGAAGTAAAGCTTTACCTGATTCCATCCACCTTTAAATGCTTCACCTGCACCATGAAGAATATTCTCTTCTGTCAGACCTTTGTTGATCACATTACGCAGACGCTGGGAGCCTGCTTCCGGTGCGAAAGTAAGGCTGCTCTTCTTTACATCCTGTACCTTGCTCATAACATCCAGGGCAAAAGCATCGATACGCAGGGATGGCAGAGAGATATTGACAGCATTGCCATGAAATTCTTCGATCAGGAAGTTTACCAGTTCCTTCAGCTCAGAATAATCACTGGAGCTTAGAGAACTTAAGGAAATCTCCTCATGTCCTGTATTCTGAAGCATTTCTCTGGCACTTGCCTTTAAATCCTCCACATTGCGCTCTCTGGTAGGACGGTAGATCATACCTGCCTGACAGAAACGGCATCCGCGGATACAGCCACGCTGGATCTCCAGGGTAACACGATCCTGAGTAGCTTTAATAAATGGAACTACAGGAGCTTTGATCGCGCGGTAGTCTTTAGTGACATCGGTAATCAGCTGTTTACAGACTTTCTCAGGTACGCCCTCTTTTGCAGGTGTAAAGGAAGCAATGGTGCCGTCTTCTTTGTAGGTTACATTGTATAAAGAGGGAACATAAATTCCGGGAATCTGGGAAGCTGCAAACAGGAAGTCTGCTCTGGAGCCGCCTGCTGCCTTGTTTGCCTTATATGCATCAAACAAAGCATCATAGACAGTCTCACCCTCGCCAATATAAAACATATCAAAAAATTCTGCGATCGGTTCCGGATTATATGCACATGCACCGCCACCGATGACGATAGGGTCATCTTCCTTACGATCCTTTTCCAGAAGTGAAACATGGCTCAGGTCAAGTACCTGAAGCACATTGGTATAGCACATCTCATATCCAAGGGTAATACCAAGGAAATCAAACTCCTTTACAGACTCCTGGGATTCCAGGGCAAAGAGAGGAATATGTTCCTCACGCATAATTTTATCCAGATCCATCCACGGAGAAAAGACACGCTCACACCAGACATCCTCACGTTCATTGAACATGTTGTAGAGGATCATCATGCCCAGATTGGACATACCGATTTCATAAACATCCGGGAAGCACATGGCAAAGCGGATATCTACGTCATTCTTATCTTTCATTACAGAGTTGACTTCACCACCGATGTAACGGGCAGCCTTGTCAACTTTCATTAAAATTTCATCGCTTAAAGCTAGAGTTCTCATAGTATTCCTTTCAGAGGTTATTGTATCAACATTGTGTTAAGCAGGGAAAATCCCCCACAATATTCCTATTATATACGGAATGGTGGGGGATTTCAAGGGAGAGTCGGATAGTTTGCAGTTTTTATCTGACAGTATCAGGCTGTAAAAGCGTGAGTAATGTTTCGTATACATATGTATTTTCTCTGACAATTATAGAAAGTTCCTCTTTGGCCTGATTCAGCTGGTGAAATAAATTACGGACATCAGACCTGCCTTCTTTGAAATGTTTTGAACGCAGATATCTGTTCTGATCATAGTAATATCGTTCGTCCACTATGATAACAAGACGTTTTATGTCTCTCACGGCAGTAATCTCATATTCATAACCCTGATGTATATAATCTTCCAGTAAGGCAGCAGTCTCCTCTTCATTATTTGCATATACAACAGAAACATGCGGATAGGGTTTGGAGGTTTTTCTGTCTGTAAGGTGTAGCATATTCTGGATAAATGAGGAAAGTTCCGCATTGGTACGGATGCGGTTGGTTAAGTGAAACATCTGGATTTCCGGCAGGTTTTCTATAAGTTTTAATGTATTTACCCCTAACTCTTCAGGACATATGGCATCTTCGGAATCACTGGAAAATATTACGGGAAACTCCCCCTCCGATTGCGTTAACAGAATCTGCAGTTTTTCTGAAGAAAGTAAATGTGCTTCGTCTACCAGAACTGCACTGTAATGTTTCAGCTCTGTATTTTCGGTCAGCTGATTGTCCGAAAGAAAAGCAATACGCTGTAAACGTTTATGCAGTATTTTCCATTCTTTTCCGGCATTACCGCAGTGAATCATGCATATCTGCTGACGCCTGGACAGTTTCATGGCGATATCATAGAGAAGCAATGTTTTTCCTGTTCCTGGAAGTCCGGTAAAACAGAAATATCCGAACCGGCTGATACGGAGTTTCTTTAAAATCTGGCGCTGGATATCCCGCTGCTGGGAAGTCAGAAAGTATTCTTTTTTCAGGAAACGAGCCGGTTCTGTGATTGGGGAAATCAGATATAATTCGGCCTGAAACAAATCGTCAATATTCCCCTGATAATCACTGCTCTCCTTTTGCAGTGATCTGCACAGCTCTGTCCAGTCGGCTTCTGCAATATGATCATGGTTGGTAAGCCTGACAAGGCGATTCTGACTGCTGATATACGTATAAGACTGTATGGAGCGTCCGAGAACGGAAAGGTAATAACGGTTCTGCATAAGCTGTTTACGAATTGCCTCCTCAGATACAGCCCCGCTTTTCAGTTCAATATTTATAATCTGGTCATCTTTGATCTGGAGAAGATCAAATTCTTTCCCGAGTTTTGGAATCTGGTAGGAATAGAAAAAGCGCAGGGAACAGACTTTAGTCATATGCGATTCCAACTGGCGTACCAGTGCTTTCATACTCTGAAGTTCCCATTCCCGTATTTTGAGGAAGTATTCCCGGCCGGATAACTGACGTTCCAGTTTTGACAGAGAATCTTTATTCTGATTTCTCGTAAGTGCATATATGGATATTGATCTCATAACTTTTACCTTTCATTTTGCCGGAATTCTTTTATACTATTATAGCAAATATCAGCAATTGCAGATAGCCTGAAAACAAAAAACAGCCAGGTAGATTTTTCCTTGGCTGTTTTCCCCATCTGAATCAGATTCAGAAATTGTTTTGAAATATCTATTATATTGTGGTTTGGCTGAATTACTCAGCTACAGCGATAGCTTCCACTTCGCAGAGTACGTTCTTCGGAAGCTGTTTTACAGCAACACAGGAGCGGGCTGGTTTGCTTGTGAAGTATTTCTCGTATACAGCGTTGAATGCGGCGAAATCTGCCATATCAGCAAGGAAGCATGTAGTCTTGATAACATTGTCAAATGTAAGTCCGGCTTCTTCAAGAATTGCTCCTACGTTCTTGCAGGACTGCTCTGCCTGTGTTTCGATTTTATCGCCTGCAACTTCACCTGTAGCCGGGTCTACCGGAATCTGACCGGATGCAAATAAGAAGTTTCCTGTCATTTTTGCCTGAGAATATGGTCCGATTGCTGCTGGTGCTTTTTTTGTTTCAAGTGTTTTCATGAGTGAATTCCTCCCGTACGATTTAGTGTAATTGATTGTCTGCAGCTGTTTAACCAATCTTTACATTGCAAGATTCCAAACAGCTACCCTTGTTCAATAACCTGTATCCATATCTTACCATCAAAAAAATATTTAGTCAACGGCAAAAAAATTGTTATAAAGAAATTTCGTCTTTTATTACTGGAAGAAAAGATGAAAAATACTGACAATAATCTGATCAGTGGAAGCTCTTGAGCCAGTTTACCAGAGAATCATGCCAGATATTATCATATACTGTTTTCTTCATCTGGTCTGTGACAGGACCATTGCCTGCCATTTTGGCAAGGATTGCCTGCTGTAATTCATCTACAGTCATGTCTTCCGGAGATTTATTCAGATCTACAATTACTGTCTTTTCCTTTTCAACAGCGGCTTCCGTATTTTCCGGAAAACTGTTTTCTGCTGATGTAGCTGAAGTATCGGCAGTTTTTTGAGGCTGAATATCTTCTGCTTTTGCTGCTGCGGTTATTGTTTTCTGTGCAGGAGACTCAGTCTGAGTGGAAGTTGTTTCTTCTGTTTCTTCCTGTACTTTTTTGATATCTGCAGTTTCTATTTTTACTGATATATATTCTGGCATTTCACCCGCCGGAACCCAGATTTCACCGCTGTTTGCGGCTACTGTTACATTGATACGTCCATCCTGAACAGGTACTTTACGGCCCGTGAGGGTTCCGATATATTCTGCGCAATTTCCTGCCGGAAGGCTCATATCTGCTGCATTATCATCGTTATTTACGGTAACGATCACACGTATTCCGTCAAGGTCACGGGCAAATGCAAACTGGCGGTTGGTAAGCTGAAGTTCAGCGTAGCTTCCGTAGCTTAATGCAGGTGTATGCTGTCGTATCTTTCCAAGAGCTGCGATCAGGGCTGTACATGGATTCTTCTGTACTGCATCTGCATAGTCTTTAATATCCAGAGCCGGTCTGAGGCTGTCATCGGAGAATTTCTCTTTCTTTCCTTCAATACCGAACTCAGAACCGTAATAGATACTTGGTACACCCGGAAGTGTATAGAGTAAGACATGAACAGGTGCAAAATGTGCTTTATTTGAAAGCTTGGTATAAATACGTTCTACATCATGGTTGTCCACAAAGTTGTAGAGATCAAGATTTCCCATATTCTGGAGATATTTTACAGTATGTGCGATTTCGAAATAGTTGTGATCGTTATGTCCGCTGTAGAGTGCTTTATGCAGGGCATAGTTTGTTACACTGTGGAGCGTTTCTCCATTTACCCATCTGCTGTAATCGCCATGGATCACTTCGCCCATAAGCCAGAAATCTTCCTTTACTTCTGCTGCTGTACGGCGCAGGGCACGCATGAAATCAAAATCAAGGACATCTGCCGCATCCAGACGGATTCCATCTACATCAAATTCTGATACCCAGAAACGGATCACATCACAGATGTAATTCTGTACTTCCGGGTTTCTTTGGTTTAATTTTACCAGAAGGTTGTATCCACCCCAGTTTTCGTAGGAGAAGCCGTCATTGTATTCCGTATTCCCTCCGAAGTTCACATTGCAGTACCAGTTGAGATATCTGGAATGTTCGCGGTTTTGCTGAATATCTTTAAATGCAAAGAAATCACGGCCTGTGTGATTGAATACACCATCGAAAATAACTTTGATCTCTTTTTCATGACAGGCTGCCACGAAGTTTTTAAGGTCTTCGTTGGTTCCGAGACGGGAATCTAGCTTTTTGTAATCTGTGGTTTCATAGCCATGTCCTACACTCTCGAATAAAGGTCCGATGTATAATGCTGTACATCCGATTTCTCTGATGTGGTCGATCCATGGAAGTAATGTGTTCAGACGGGAAACAGGAGCACTGTAGTCATTGTGCTTCGGCGCACCGGTTAAACCCAGTGGATAGATGTGATAGAAAATTGCCTCATTATACCAACTCATAAATGACACCTCTGTTTTTAAATTTATAATTTCAATTTTATGGGGATTTTTTTACCCTGATATCATACAGGAAAGAAAATAATTAGATAAACTGTATTATAGTTGAAATTATATTCATACGATTCTTATAATAACAGATTTTTCAGACAGAATCCAGTTTTTTTTCAATTTTGGCTTGTATATCTCAGGATTTTGGCATATTCATGCCAAAACACCTCGCAGGATAGTGATGTATGAACAGTAACTTAAAATTTACTCTACAAAAAAATCTACTTAAGGTATATAATATTGCTGTAAATAATCTGGATATGCATAGAAATAAAAAAAAAACAAACATAGATAAGCAAGGAGAATATAAACTATGAGACATATAGATGAAATTCAGATTGCCGGAACTGCAATCCTGCTTTGTGGCGCGATGTTTGCGGTTTCTGCTGTGGCACCTACCGGTAATACAGTGTCAAAAGCTGTTACAAACTTTACGGAAGCTCCGGAAACTGCTGCTGAGGCTCAGGCACAGGCAGAAGCTCAGGCTGAGGAGGATGGATTTACCATTTACACTCAGGAAAGTAACTATGATGATTCTGATTATGACAACAGTTATAATGATACTTCTTACGATGACTCTTCTTACAATACTGATACGACGCAGGACGGTTCTCTGGATGATACAGGGCAGGAGAATGATAATACAGATACAGGAGATGGATCTTCTGATGATGGAAGCAGTGATCAGACATCGTCTGACGATACAGGGGATGATTCTTCCGATCAGATTGATTATCCCAGCGATGACGGCTCTGGTGACAGCACAGATGGTTCTCTGGATAACTCTGACACATGGGAAGACAATGGAGAGGAATTTCAGCAGATAGAGTATTAACCAATATCGAAGAATAAAATATAAGGACAGTATCGTACTCAACTGTCCTTATATTTACTTTACATTGTTTTGAAGGCACAGTATATTATTTCACCAAATCAGTGATTCCGTATAGATAATTTTATCCACCTGATTTTCGGGTGATTCAGGCTATGTTTTCCAGTAGCTTTTCAAAAGCGTTCTGACTCATTGGCTTGTAATAATAATAGCCCTGCAGTTCATCACACCCCTCTTCTACGAGGAAGTCTACCATTTCTTTTGTTTCCACACCTTCACACACGATAGATTTGTTTGTACGTTTCAACAGATGAAAAATCTCCTGGAGGACAATCTTTCCATTTTCGGAGAGATCATCGGAAAGGAAACGTTTATCTATTTTAACTTCATCAAACAGAATATCTTTTAATGCATTCAGAGAAGAATAACCGGAACCAAAATCGTCCATGGAAATCCGTATATTCTGTTCGTGGAAGAAACAGATCATTTCATTTACCGCTTTTATATTATGGATAAAAGTAGTTTCTGTAATCTCAAATATTACATGGTATGGATTAATTTCATATTGTTTGACCAGTGCCATTACTTTTTCTGCAAAACTGTGAATGTTTCCAAAATGAACAGGTGATACATTTAAAGAAACAGGAATGACCCTCTTTCCCTCTTTCTGACGCTGGTTCATCCATGCAAAGGTTTCTTCATATACATAATAGTCCAATGCCCGGATTTCGCCTGTCTCTTCCAGAATCGAGAGAAACATATCAGGATACCACATGGTATCATTTCCTCTTTGCCATCTTACCAATGCTTCTGCACTTGCGATTGTCTGGTCTTTGCCGCATATTTTCGGCTGGAAATAAATCTTAAATTCTTTCTGTTTTAATGCACTTTTAAATGAGTGAATGGTATCCGCACAGTGCTGTTCATTTAATGCAATATCGTTGTTATATTCACATACACCGGATAATTCTGTTTTAGCTTTTTCACGAACAATGTTTGTATGTGATATGATCTGCTCTGCAGGAATACTGGTATCTTTGAGATAATAAATTCCTGTATTCAGATGGAAATAATTAATTTGAAATGTTTTGAGGATTTCCTGTATGATCTGGCAATTATACTCTTCAATCTGCTTTTTTACATCAGATGATTTACGCCCTGTTATGTCAAGCACTGCCACAAAAACATCGGAATGATATCTGTTTACAAACAGAGGAGCCGAAAAAAGTTCCATTCTTCTGAGTACAAAATTCAGGATTTTTGTTCCTGTTTCATATCCCCAGTAATCATTGATCAGATGAAATTTGCTAATGTCTGTCATGATAAATGCATATTCTTTTTCACCGTTAGCATTTGTGAGTATGGTAAATATTTTTTCTTTCAGAGAATCTGAAGAAATACTCTGTGCCAGACCACTCCTAGTCAGATATTGCTCTTTCTGAGCAAGCTGCTGTTTTTTGTATTTTTTGTCCTGATACATCTTTTCATCTGCAATCTTAAGAAGATCCATGATCAGATAATAATGATTCTTACAGCTGATATCATATCCTACTGCGTAACTTAACGGATGATCTGCTGTCTGATTATGCTCATCAATCAGTGTCTGGAGCTGGATATTCATCTGCTCTAACTGCGACCATGTAGTATTTCTCTGAATAATCAGAAATTCATCTCCGCCGAATCGCGCAAGGTAACTGTTTTCTGTAAGTATCCGGGTGAGAAAAGATGCAAATGTCTGGATAAATACATCTCCCTCTTCATGTCCATAGGTATCATTAATTATTTTCAGATTGTTTAAATCGAACATCATAATTCCGGTGTCCAGAGTATCGTCTTCGTCCTGAATCTGCTGTAGTTGTTTTTCTAATGCTTTTTTATTATGAACCCCTGCAACATCAAAAGCAGAACTCTGGATCATACTCTTGAGATAGTCTTTGAGTGCAAGGGAAACTCCGCATCCGGCCAGTGCGGCAATAATCATAAGCGCAAAAAAAGATTTTTCAAATCCGTATCTGAAGTGGAAAATCATGGTTACAAGGATTCCGGCAAATATTATAAGCTCTATATAACAAAGACGTATTGTAATCTTGTTCTTTTCCATATTTTGATTAATAACCTGCTTTCATTTTCATTCATTATCATAAGTTTAAGCTGCATATAAGATGATTCTTTTTGCCATACTCTTTTCAATTCCAATTTTGCTTCCTTTTACCATGACAATATAATAGCCATGGATTTCTGACAGAAGTTCTATTTCACTGCCGGCAATGAATCCAAGGGATTCCAGATAATGCCGCTGTTTTTCCTGACCGCAGACTTTACTGATCTTGTATTTGATGTTAAATTGAGCTAAGTTTAATGGCATAATACATCCTTCCATTCTTTAAGGACTGCTGAAAACGCTGCTGACAGTTACCTCTTTATTTCTGTCGTTAGTTTCGACTAACACAGTATAACATGAATTCTTCCAAAAAGAAGTCGTTTTTTTACTTTTGAGAAATTTTATCTTATGATTTGTGTTGACACTATAGCAGTCCTCGTAAATAATCAATAAACCCAAAACACCTCTGGCAAAATAAATTATGTTTTTGTTTCTCAATAAATGGTATAATCAAACTGTTATTAACATTCAGGAGGCTTTTTATGAAGAAACAAAACAGGTTACTATCACTAATTCTATCTCTGTTCCTTCTGCTGTTTACCTTAGTTCCGCAATCAGCACTGACGGTAAAAGCTGAAGGCAACAGTGAGATGGCAGTTCATTTTATTGACGTTGGACAGGGAAATGCCATCTTAGTACAGTCCGGAGGACAAAATCTTTTGTACGATGGCGGGGATCAGAGCCATGCTGATCTGATCATCTCCTACTTACAGGAACAGAATGTGGAAAACATTGACTATATGATCGCTTCTCACTATGATGAAGATCATATCGGCGGTCTTGTTCCATGTATAGACAATTTCTCTGTAAGTAATATATTCGGACCAGACTATGTACATACTTCAAATTTATTCAATAATTTTATGAATACTGCCACTGCAAATGCAATTATCGTACAGTATCCTTCTGTAGGTGAAACATTTGATTTTGGCACCGGAAGTTTCACTGTTCTTGCACCGAATGGTATCAGCCAGAACAGTAATGATAACTCTCTTGTAATCAAACTTGAAAATGGTTCAAATAGCTTTATTTTTACCGGAGATGCAGAGGAAACCAGTGAACAGGATATGATCAGTACTGGTATGAACCTTGACTGCGATGTTCTTTCTGTTGGTCATCATGGGTCTGCAAGTTCAACTACCTGGGATTTCCTTGAGGCAACTTCTCCATCTTACGCAGTCATAAGCTGCGGAATCAATAATCAGTATAATCATCCGTCAGCAGATACAATGGGACGTTTATCAGATATGGGAATCCCTGTATTCCGAACAGATAAACAGGGTACGATCATTGCAGTCTCCGATGGAACAAATATTTCCTGGTCACAGGAGCCATGCAATGATTATTCTTCCGGAGACTCCTCTGTAAATGCTTCTGCAGGTGGCGCTGGTGGAAACTCCTGGCAGGAAGAAACTACCACTTCTGATCCGGTACCTGAACAGGAAGAATCCAACAATGCAGATGTAGGAACAATGGTATGGATCCCTGCAACCGGCGAAAAATATCACAGCATTCCCAACTGTGGAAGAATGAACCCGGATACAGCCAGACAGGTATCCAGATCAGAAGCCGAGGCTATGGGATACGGACCTTGCAGTAAATGTTACTGATAAACAAAAACAGCCGCATTTGCGGCTGTTTTGTTAAAATCCTTCCTGTCTGCGTACTTTCCAGAGTTTTGCACGTTTCTGTGCAGCTTCATTCTCTATCTGCTGAGTAACTCCCTCAATGATAAGTCCCGGTACTTCCACAGGATGCTGATGTTCATCTGTTCCAACCATAATAAAATATGCGCGGTTGATCATGGTTCTGGTTCCATCAAGGGCTTCACAGTAAGTATCAATACGGACTTCCATGGAAGAACGTCCCACATGCGTAAGCCGTCCGATGAGAACGATGGTATCATTCACTCTGGCTCCGGCTTTGAAATACATATTGTCTACTGCAACAGTTACCACATTCATTTCCGCATGACGCTTGGCAACAATACCTGCTGTTTCATCAATCCATGCAAGCAGCTGTCCGCCAAACAGATAACCTGCGGCATTCAGACACTTTGGCATTAATAAATGAGACTGCTCTGTTAAGGAGTCCTCAACTCGTTTCATTTTTCTTTCTGACATTTCTTTTCTCACTTCCCCTTTATCATGCTTTCTGTTGGCTATTATAGCACGTTCCATGATTTTGTGTTATATTTTTCATAATTTTCCTTCTGTATAATTTTAAAGCGTTATCACTTTAATATGAATGTATGAAAAAAAATACAATCTTTGTCTTGCCTTTCCCATCACTTTACTGTACAATGTTTAAATAGGTACAAATACAAATGTTCGCCATAGTAAAACACTGATCGCAAGGATGCATCTGCAATTCACTGTATCAGTGTTTTTTAATAAAATTCACTATAATATGCATTATTTACGAGTATTGCTATAAGTGAATTTGCGAATATTGCTGTAGATAAATAACGGGGAAATGAGGAATGATATTATGGAAAAACATGAAATGATGAGTCTGGAAGATTCCGGACAGCTTCGTGACAAAATAAGATTCTTTGAACAGGAACTGCTCAAGAATCATCATATCGATCCAAATCTGTATGTAGAATATAATGTAAAAAGAGGTCTTCGTGACTCCGCAGGTAAAGGTGTCCTGACAGGTCTTACAGAGATTTCTGATGTTAATGGTTATAATCTGATCAACGGCAGACAGATTCCGGCTGATGGACGTTTATACTATCAGGGAATCAATGTACAGGATATCATCAGTGGTCTGAACGGAAGACGTTTTGGATTTGAAGAAACAATTTATCTTCTGATCTTCGGTAAGCTCCCTGATAAGGAAGAACTTTCCAGATTTCTGGATATGATGTCTGATATGGAGGAGCTTGGCGGTCGTTTTGTCCGCGATGTTGTTATGAAGGGAACCAATGCCAATATTATGAATGCCATGCAGCGTTGTGTTCTGGCTCTCTATACATATGATGACAATCCGGAAGATATTTCTCCTGAAAATGTACTTCGTCAGTCTCTGGAACTGATTGCAAAGCTTCCTGAAATTGCCGTATATTCTTACCATGCATATCGCCATTTCAGAAAGGATGATACCTTATTTATCCGTAATCCGCAGAAGGGGCTTTCTCTTGCCGAGAACATTCTTCTTATGCTTCGCCCGGATGGAAAATACACAGAACTGGAAGCAAAAGTTCTGGATATTGCACTGATCCTGCATGCTGAGCATGGTGGCGGTAATAACTCCACTTTCACCACTCATGTGGTAACTTCTTCAGGGACAGATACCTACTCTTCTACTGCTGCATCCATCGGATCTCTGAAGGGACCTCGTCATGGTGGAGCAAACCTGAAAGTTCAGAATATGTTTGCTGATCTGAAGTCTCATGTAGATCAAGATCACTGGGATAACGAAGATGAAATCATAACTTACCTCAAGAAGGTTCTGAATAAAGAAGCATTTGACCATGCAGGGCTGATCTATGGTATGGGGCATGCAGTCTATACACTTTCCGATCCTCGAGAAGTGATCCTGAAACGCTTTGCCCAGGCACTTGCTGAGGAAAAGGGAATGACAGAGGAATTCGAGCTTTATAACAGAGTAGAAAATATTGCCGGCAAACTGATTATGGAACATAGAAAACTGTTTAAGAATGTCTGCGCAAATGTGGACTTCTACAGTGGATTTGTATACAGCATGCTTGGTATTCCGGAAGAGTTATTTACTCCGATCTTTGCTATTGCACGTATGCCGGGCTGGAGTGCTCACCGTCTGGAAGAACTGATTAATGCAAATAAGATCATTCGTCCTGCTTACAAATATGTAGGACATCATACAGATTTTGTTGCTTTTGACGAAAGGTAAACAGATGAAACTTATTACTGGCTGCGGTTCATTCCGCAGCCGTTTTATTATGTCACTAAAGTGAGCTTCCCGCAGAAAGAGAATCCTGCGCTACTGTCCACTGGTAATATCGTTACTGTTCACTCCGTTCACAGTAACGTAGCCAAAATTCATTCCAGATTGCCTGCGGCAATGGAATTTTGGCTTGTATGTCTCGGGATTTTGGCATATTCATGCCAAAACACCTCGCGGGATAGTGGTGTGTGAACAGTAACGTAATATCCTTTCTCGTAAAAATATAATTTGCATTTGTTGTATGAGGTCTGTATAATCAAAATAAATCCGAAAAAGGAGGTATTCTCTATGGCAAAAGAACAGATTGCGGTTGCAGAACTGGTTTTAAATATGATCCTTGGAAAGACAGGCGGTACACGGGTAGATTATTTCCCACAGAAACCGGATTTTCCGTTTGATGCAGTTTATGAGCAGGCATTTGTACATGCCACACCGGAGAGTCAAGGAATCTCCTCTGATCTGTTTGCTGCCCTTCTTCGGGAACTAGATGCTTCCAAAGATACGGAAATGCATCATTTTATGGCACTGCGTCATGGCAAGGTAATCTGTGAATGTAATTTTGCACCATACCCTAAAGGAATGTGGCATATTACACATTCCATGTGCAAGAGCATCACAGGTATGGCAATCGGCATGTTGATCGAAGAGGAAAAATTAAAACTCGATGAAAATATTTATGACATTTTTCCGGATCATATAAATGCCTTTTCAAAGATTTTCCGCCCTGTGATCACAGTAGAGAATCTGCTGACCATGACAAGCGGCGTAACTTTTAATGAATCAGGTATCGTGTCCGGAAATGACTGGCTTGGAAGTTTTCTGAATGCATCTGTCAATGGAAAACCCGGAACAGAGTTTCAATATAACAGTCTGAATACTTATGTTCTTTCTGCAATCGTGACGAAACGTACAGGAGAAACCCTGACCGAATATCTGACTCCGAGACTGTTTGGTCCTCTTGGTATCACGAAATATTACTGGGAAACCTGTCCGAAAGGAATCACAAAAGGCGGCTGGGGACTGTTTCTCTGTGCAGAAGACATGGCAAAACTTGGCCAGCTGTATCTTCAGAGGGGAAAATGGAATGGTCAGCAGCTGGTGTCTGAATATTGGATAGAAATATCTACGGCACGACATCTGAAAACTCAGAATGACACCTATGGATATGGATATCAGCTATGGATGGAACAGCGCCCGGGAAGCTTTGAATATAACGGAATGTTGGGACAGAATGTTATTATTTATCCGGATATGGATATGGTTCTTGTCACAAATGCTGGAAATAAAGAAATGTTTCAGGACTGTATCATGCTGAATATCATTCGGAAATATTTCCCTGTTAATTATCATCCCGCCGATGTTCTACCTGAGAATCCGCTCTCCTATAGTCTTCTGAAACGGTTGTGCGGAGAACTGGAAAATGGAGAAAATAATAACAGAAGTACTTCTCTGCGCGGGGGATGGAAAAGAAATGTAGTTTCCAGAAGGAAGCATTCAGATAAAAAATACAGCTACCGTATTTCAGCAGCCGTTGATCGCCCATCTGATCATCACAGTTTTATGCGGGCTGTAAGCGGCAGAACTTATGTTATGGAACAGCAGAATATTGGAATTGCGCCGTTGTTTGTGCAGGTATTCCACAATAATATGACAGATGGTATTTCTGAAATTTCTTTTACTTATGATGCGGGAAACTTTTGCGTTTTTTTTACCGAAGGTGAGGTGATCCATAAACTTCCTGTTGGATTTGGAAAGGCTGCGGATGGATGTGTTGATCTTCATGGAGAACATTACCTTGTAGCTACACTGGGAGAATTTGCAAGAGATGAAAACGATATCCCTGTGTTAAAACTGGAGGTTACTTTTATCGAAGAATGTGTGAAACGAAAGGCGCACATTTTCTTTCATGAAGATAATGGAATTGAAATCAGATGGAACGAAACACCCGGCAAAAAAATGATTCTGGCAGGACTGAGTTCTATTACTGAAGAACTGTCAGGAAACTTCCTGTATAATTCGCTTCTGGGAGATCATAATATTACGACAGAACTGCTGCACCGGCTTATGGAACAAACGATTGAGCCTGCTGTAAGGGGATATCTGAAGAGACCGGAAGAAACAGGCAGTATTGATACGGATGAGTGAATATAATAAAGTCTCATATACAAAAATGCATTTCTCACTAAACGATTCAGATGAGAAATGCATTTTGCATTTTACAGGTTTATTTTATTTATGGTATGTATTATTTACGCGGATTGCCATAGTTCTGTTTAGTCCTGTTTCACATTGAAAGCTTTCATTCCCGGATATACTGCGCTTGCGCCGAGTTCTTCTTCGATACGGAGAAGCTGGTTGTATTTTGCAACACGTTCGGATCTGCTTGGAGCTCCGGTCTTAATCTGGCAGGTGTTCAGTGCTACTGCAAGGTCTGCGATTGTTGTATCTGCTGTCTCGCCGGAACGATGAGAAGAAATTGCGGTGTAGCCTGCTTTGTGAGCCATTTTAATTGCTTCCAGTGTTTCAGATACGGAACCGATCTGGTTTAATTTGATCAGGATTGCATTACCTGCGCCAAGGCTGATACCTTTTGCAAGTCTCTCTGTATTTGTAACAAACAGGTCATCACCGACAAGCTGTACTTTGTCGCCAAGTCTTGCTGTAAGTTTCTGCCATCCTTCCCAGTCTTCTTCATCCAGACCGTCTTCGATGGAGATGATCGGATATTTCTCGCACAATTTAGCCCAGTGCTCAATGAGCTCTTCGGATGTATACTCTGTTCCTGCTTTTGGAAGTTTGTAGTATCCTTTGCCTTTTTCGCTCTTCCATTCAGAGGAAGCTGCGTCCATAGCGATCTTGAAGTCTTTACCTGGTTCATATCCGGCTTTCTTAACTGCTTCAAGAATTGTTTCGATTGCTTCTTCATCAGATTTCAGTGCAGGTGCGAAACCACCTTCATCACCTACTGATGTTGCAAGTCCGCGTTCTTTCAGGATAGAAGCAAGTGCGTGGAAGACTTCTGCACACCATCTTAAGCATTCTTTGAAGGAAGGTGCTCCAACTGGCATGATCATGAATTCCTGTACATCCAGACCGGATGATAATGCGTGGCATCCACCGTTTACAATGTTCATCATTGGAACTGGAAGACGGTTTCCGGATACTCCGCCAAGGAAACGATACAGCGGAATCTCAAGAGAAGTTGCTGCTGCTCTGCAGCATGCGATAGATACTGCAAGGATTGCATTTGCTCCAAGTTTGGATTTATCTTTTGTTCCGTCTGCTGCGATCATTGCTGCATCTACTGCATAAATGTCACTTGCATCGAGACCTTCGATTGCTTCGTTGATTGTTGTATTGATGTTTTCTACTGCTTTCTGTACGCCTTTTCCAAGGTAACGAGCTTTATCTCCATCTCTTAATTCCAGAGCTTCGAATTCACCTGTAGATGCACCGCTTGGAGCTGTTCCTCTTGCTACAGTGCCATCCATCAGATATACTTCTGCTTCTACTGTCGGATTTCCTCTGGAATCCAGAATTTCTCTTCCAATTACTTTCTCAATTTCTAAGTACATGATAAATCCCCTTTCTGGTTTTGCATTTGGACTCCTGGTACACCGTAGCTTTGATGTACCAAGTGGATCATATCTGAGGTACGGTTTTTCAGCAGAACCGCGATTTCAGCAAGTACAGATCTGATCCAGTGTTCCGAAGAATTCAGCAGGTCTTCGGATGGAGTTCAAATGATTTCATTCACGCGAGAGTTTGTTATACCTAACTCTATTGGTTAGTATATTCTAACTTTTATAAAAATGCAAGAGGGAAATTGGAAGGATATTGAGAAAGTATTTCAAGTAAAGCTTATTTTTAAGAGATATTTTTAGTACATAAATTTATTTTTAACATAAAAATGATTTTAATTATCTCGTTTACACTAAATAATTAAAATCATTTTAAGTATTATTTATGTGGGCATTTTACGTAAGTATTAGTTGAATAAAGTGTTGCATTAGCCAAATAACCACATTTTTCACATCTTTGGCATTTATATACATATACGGTACATCCACCTGATCCATTGCTACTGTGATTATTTAAATAACCATTTATCATACTATGTGTGCATATTGCTCTGGGGGCAGATAAATCTTTTATAGGTATCTGAGTACCATCTTCAGATATAAATACATCGTTAGTTTCTGAAAAATCTATAATAGATGTATCAATATTATCTACAATATTATTATCTGCTTCGAATCCAAAATCTGTAAAATCTAAATCGTAATCGCTGATACTATCACTAACACTCACGTCAGACGATTGTATCGGTTCATACGCCATTACCGTCCCAACACTCGCCATAACTGTCAACGCCGACACTGCCACCATAATTCCTCTCTGTAACATCCCTTTTCTCTTTTCCTTCATCATGTAGTTGATCCTCCTTTTTAATGTTTTAAAATCCTTTCCTTCTTTATTGTTTTTATGTCCGGAAAGGTTATTTTTCCACACGGCTGGGCGAATATCAGAAGTTGCGGCTTCTAATACCAGCAAACTTGCATAGTCTTGACGTTTTTCTTTTGTACAGCCATCGACGGCTACACTGTCACTGACTATTTCTGCTGTATCTATGTAAAGGAAAAGTAAAAGATATGCCACGGGATTCATCCAGTGCAGACACAGAACGAAAAGGCATAAAAGTTTTACTAAATTGTCATGATTCTTCAAATGCGTATGTTCATGTTTGTATACCATAATAAAATCAGGATGCAGAGGAAAGCTCTCTGGAAACACGATTTTCTGACGGAAAAATCCGATGGTACATGGACCACAAATCTCATCCGGAATCAGGTAATAAGTAAGATTATCTTCAGGATCTTCAATCTTTTCAAAGATATAGTTCCGGATAGAATGTGCTCCTCTCCAGTATTTAATAATCTCATAGATTGCGAAGATAATAATTCCTGCTAGCCAGATCCTGGCAAATATATTAAACCATTGAGGTATCCATATGTAATCACCCTGCTTTTCACTCCAGAAAGACAAGGTGCCTGATAAATAAGAATCAGCTTTTCTGCCAATTAACATTGTTTCCGGAAGTGCATCTTTTGGAAGTAAATACTTCACCAACTGCACAGGCACCAGATAAAAGAAAACACCTGTCAGCAGTAATCTTCTTCCGAGAATGTAGTTATAATTTCCACGTTGAATTAGGTATAAAAATAAACAGATCATTACAGGAATGCTTCCTGCAATGGACATACAGACTAACAGTTCCATTTAAACATCACATCATTTCTTCTTAATGTATTCTAATAAATATTCTTTCTCTTCCTCTGTAAGTTTCTGATCAGAGGTCAGAGCACTGACAAGGATGTCCATATCAGGAACTGTATATCCTGATGCGGATGACCTGAAAGTGTGTGCAGATTTGGCAACTTCAGTTTCACCCTTTTCTTCAGCAAGTTCATTTAACTTATCATACAGGTAGCGGTTTCTCAATCCAAGAACAAACATAGATGCCGGGTATAGTAAGGATACCACAGCAGCACCAATCATGTATAAAGTAAATGTATGTGTATCGTTTACCGGAGGTTTGCTCATAAAGTTAATAAAGAAACCAATACCAGAAAAAACGGTAAATAAAATCCAACAGACAAGTTCTATTTTCTTTTTCATTCTTTCGTCTCCAGATCATTAATAATTGTAAATTTCTGTCATTTCTTAACTACAGTTAGTCTACCATATTTTGCACAAATTAAGCAACTGATTTTTATGAATTTATCGGACTTCTTACCGTCATTATTCGAGATTTATCGAGAAATTGCACAATATATTATGGACTTGTGTTACATTTTTTGAACACTTCTTCCATAGCGCGTCATCCGAGGACTGCAAGCTCCTTCTGATAAACTGCGGAGTAGTTATTTGGTATAGAGCCACGTAGCGAAGCGGTAGATTTTATCCGCTTGACAAATACATTTATCAGATATATTTCTGAAATGCTCTCAATATGCAAAAAAGATTCCATTTTTCTATAAATCATTCAAATCCATGACTATTGATTTCATCTACCAGAGACACATCTCTGGATGCAACAAGGTGTCTGATAAAGTAAAAAGCCAGGAAAGAACTGTTCAATCACTGAACAATTCCTGCCTGGTTTCTCATGGAAAATTAAAACGTATTTTTATTTATGAAGAAAAGAAAACAGTCCTTTTTTCTTTTCATATGGCTCTGATGTAATGCCTTTTACTTCATATCCTGTAGCACTGATCGCTGTTTTTAATTTTGCTTCGTCTACCGGTCCGTCTGAGATGATCACGGTTTCTCCTTTGCTGTGGGAAGATGTAACTTTATCTACCTGGAAAGCTTTTCTCACTGCATCATTTACGTGAGATTCACACATACCGCACATCATGCCGTCTACTTTTACAGTTGTTTTGATCATGTTGTTACCCTCCATTTCTGTTATTACAATGCTGTTAAAAGCATGATCTGTCATTATAAGTTAGAACTCACTAACAGAAATTATAGCATATGTTTTTTTCTTTTACAATAAGTGTAAGTTTTAATTGTAATTAAAATTTTATGCTACTTTTTTGCTTTAATTTCAGTAATTTTATGCCAATGCCTGGGCAAGAGCTTTCTGAATTGCTCCAAGGATTCCCTCTGAGGAATAAGTGGCACCGCTTGCAGCATCAATTCCGTCTGCTGACTGATTTCCCATAATCTGAGGATAAATAGTTTCCCATGCATAATCAAAGTACTCAGGTGAATCACTGTTACTCTGTTCAATAGATGCAATCTGACCGCCCTGAATCGTTACGGTTACATTTACTCTTCCACTGTATCCGTAGCTTGAGCCTGTATAAGTTCCGTCAATATATGGTCCTGTAGGTTCCGGCGTAGGCTCCGGAGTCTCTTCCGGTGTTGGTGTGGGAGCTGGTGTTTCCTCTGGTGTTGGAGTGACTTCTGGAGTCGGAGTTTCTTCCGGTGTCGGGATTGGGGTTGCCTCAGGAATTGGCGTAACTGTTACTTCTGGTGTTGGAGTTGGTGTCACTTTTGTGGTGCCTTTTTCTGCCTGCTTCTGAATATCTTTCATTGCGTTTATGATACCCTTTGAAGAGTAGGTTGCACCACTGACAGTATCAATGCCATCGACAGACTGATTCTGAATGATCTCATTTTCCAGGATGTCCCATGCTTTCTTAAAGAACATAGGCGTATCTGTATGCTCTGCTTCCAGAGACTTGATCACACCTTTTTTAATCTTAGCTGTCAACGTAATTGTCCCACTGTATCCTTTACCGGTTCCTGTATAGGTTCCGTCTTTGTAAATCTGTTCGTCTCCCGGCTTCGGTATTGGAGAAGGTTTCTTTGTCGGTTTCGGTGATGGAGTGGGAGTTGGCGTAACAACTGCCTGGTTTCCTGACGGAATTGCCTGTGACAATGCATTCTGAACCGCAGTAATAATTCCGTTGGAAGAATAAGTGGCACCACTGACTGCATCTACGTTCGGAGACTGGCTTGCAAGAATTTTGCTGATCACACCCTGTGCATTTGCAAAATAGGAGGCTGTTTCATTTGATGCATCTACAATATTGATAGCTGCAATTTTATGGTCAGTGACAGTTACCTGAACAGTGATCGTTCCTCCGAAACCGGTTCCGGAGCCTGTATAGGTACCATCTGCATATCCACCGGCAGGAACTTCTGTAGTTGGTGTGACTGTGCTTCCTGCACCACCCCCTGCTGTACCTCCATTTGCAGAGGAACCTGTAGATGAATTTTTCTTTGTTCCTGTGTTAATCTTACTTGTTTTTTTTGTCTTTTTTGATGTTTTTGAAATTGAGGTTCCATTGGTTTCAGAAGAGTCTTCTGAATCAAAATCCTTATCTGCAGTTCCTTGTGAAATCAGTTCTTTAATCTCATCAGTAGACATAACATTATTATCGGAAACCGATGTAGTCTCCACAGGACTTTTATCTGCCTGATAACAGGTTACACAGACTGCTGCAAAAACTGCTGCCGCAGGAATAAGCTTTAACCATGGACGGAAACTGTCCTGTTTGGGTTTCATTTCCGGAGTCTTATTATTTTTCTGCTCATTATTTTTGTCCATAAATTTCTCCTTCTTCAATAGTTCCAGAAAATCATATTCAAATGATTTCTTTTCAACTGTATAAAGTTTTACAGTTGAAAAGAAATCCTGCCCTTTCTGGTGGGATACAGGATTTCTTTCCTCTTGTCTGCGAATCCGATTGCAAATATCCGCCTGACTTCAGTCAGGTCAGATTATTTTACAGTTACTTTAACTGTTTTGGTTACACCATTGCATGTTACTGTGATTTTGGCAGTACCCTTTTTAATACCCTTAATTGTACCATTGGATGATACTGTAGCAATTTTCTTGTTGCCGGATTTATATGTAACTTTTCCTGACGGAGCTGCTTTTGCTGTGATTTTAGTTGTTTTGCCGACTTTTACAGATGCAGATGTTTTGTTCAGTGTAAGAGTTGGATTTTTAACTGTTACTTTGCAGGTTACCTTTACATCTCCGCATTTAGCTGTGATGACTGCACTACCTTTTGCTTTTGCAGTAACTTTACCAGTTGTTTTGTTTACAGCTGCAACTTTTGGGTTATTGGAAGTAAATGTAACTTTTGGTGCATCTGCTCCTGTTACAGTTGCCTTCAGTGTAGTTGTTTTTCCTTTGTAAACAGTGGCTGTTTTCTTGTTGAGAGTTACTGTTACCTTCGTATCTGCTTTAACAAGAGCCTCTACTGCTGCGTTCAGATGAGTTGTAGCTTCATCAACCTCTGCCTGAGTTGGCTTTTCTTTTGCAAGAAGATCCTTTGCTTCCTGAAGCTCTAACTGCATTGCCTTCCAGGAATCTGCTGTGTAATCTGCTTCTTTTAAGGCTTCTGCTTTTTCTACTGCTGCTTTTAAGGCTGTTGTATCTGCTTCTCCTGCTTCCGGTTTTACGATGTTTGCATCTGTTGCATTAACTTCAAATACAGTATCTGCATATCCCATTGCATATACGGTGATTTTCCATTTGCCGGTTCCATCTGTTCCTTTTGGAAGCTGGCAGCGGTAGGAATCTGTCAGACCAAGCTGGATTCCCATTGCCTTGTGCATCCAGTTATCTGCTGCAAATTTTGTTCCATAAGATGCCAGAACTTTATCACCATTTCCGTAGTAATCCCATTTTACAGCATACATTTTAGCACCAAGAGCACCATATCCGTCACCTGTAATATCTACTCTTAAGAATTCGCCGTAACTTCCACTTGCTTCTTTTACTGTTGCGGTAACATTGGATGCTGTCTGGAGTGCCTGATCTTTAAGTCCGGAACCTGTACCGTTTGTTCTGGCCTTGAATGTGAATGTTCCATCAGAACCTTTTACAGCTTCTTTTAAGCCGTTTGTTTCAGCGGTAACATCCGCAACTGCACTATAGGACTGCAAATTGTTTTCTCCAAATCCTCCGGCAACTGTGCTTCCGTCTTCCACAACCTTGAACTGGGATTTGAAGGCTTCATAATCTTCTGCCTTTACTGCGACAGGCACATATTTCAGACCTACAACGCTGTAATGGTCGAATTCTGCAACGCTTCCGTCAGCTTTTGTGATCTGTCCTCGCTCAGGCTGATTCAGCTTTACAGTTGTTCCGTCCGTAAGAACTGCATCATTAGCTGAGGTCCAGTAGGAAATCTCATAAGAACCGCCGTTTTTGTCATACATGATTGCTTCACACTGGTAGCTTCCTCTGTGCAGGCCATGGTTTACAGTAGCTCTGGTTACTGTGTCGAAACCGCCTTTGTCAAGTTCATCATGGCTGTCTTTTGTTCCATTGGAAGCTGTGTTTGCAGCATTATAAACTCCCTCAGATGCCCAGTACTGTGCCCATGTCAGACCTGCATAGACATATTTGTAGCCTGTTTCTGCTGTTGCTGCGAATTCATCTTCTGCTGCTGCCTGATCGTCAACAAAAGGTGTTTCCTCATCGCCTGCAAAAGCATCAGCGGTGTCATCTGCTGCATCAAACTCATCTGTCTGTGCCTCAGTCTCCACAGCAGTATCAGATGTAAAATCCGCAGCCATAACCGGTAATCCTGAAACCATCATTGCTGCACTTAAAATTGCAGGAGCTGCCATTTTGATTAAATTTCCCTTGCGCATACCTTTAAATCCTCCTGAATATGAGTTAATAAATATATTTCCAAACTGTCCGGAAAACTGAAATTTTTGACAGTTCAGAAATCTTTATATAAGATAAACCTATTCACCGATGGAATAAGTATCTTTCAGTAATTGAAATCTTTCTTTCATGCCTTCCGTCATCCAGACATGATCAGAATCATCTACGAACAGTCCGTCTGCATTGTATTTCTTCAAAAGTTCTTCTGCCTTTTCTTTTCCCAGTACAAAGCATGCGGTGGAAAGCCCATCTGCATCCAGACCGTCATCACACACAACTGTCACAGATGTGAGACCACTTCTTGCAGGATATCCAGTGGAAGGATCCAGTATATGATGATATCGAACACCATCTTCTATAAAGTATTTTTCGTAATCTCCGGAAGTAGATAAAAATTCAGTACCATTCAGAGTAACTACTCCCAGGTAATCACCTTCTGTATCCCGCGGATCAGTGACAGCTACCTGCCAGGCAGAGCCGTCGGGTTTGCTTCCATAGCTCATAACACTGCTGCCGCCCAGATTCAGGATCATGCCTGATACATTTTTATCTGCATCAAGAATCTTCTGTGCTGCATCGCAGCCGATTCCCTTACCTGCAGCCCCCAGATCAAGAGTTACTCCCTCCGGCATGGTAACTTTATTTCCATCCAGAGTCACCTTGTCATATCCTACATTTTCAAGCAGGGAATTTAATTCATCATCTGAAAGAATGTGCGGATTTTCTCCGTCAATGTCCCACAGGCGGATCACTCTTCCCATAGTAGGATCCATGGCTCCGCCAGAAGCTTTCGACAAATCCAGTACCTGTTTTAAACAGGTGGCAGTTTCATCAGATACCGTTGTTGTATTCCCGGCATTTTGATTGATCTGATATATCTGAGAACTTTCTTTTGTCCAGGAGATCCAGTTTTCTTCCACATCTTTTAATGCAGAGATTATGTCTGCTGTGATATCCTCACCTGTTGTGTAAAGAGTCTCTGATACTACGGTGTCCATAGCAAAGTCTGTTTTGGTGTATGTGTTTATTTCAGAGTTTCCCCATGCAGTCCGGGATGTGCATAAAAGAGAGGCTGTAATAAAAAGTCCCAGTACAAAAGAGCGTCTGTTTGTCATATATTTTCTGATTCCTTATCCTCTTATTGTTGTTTCCAACTAACTCTATAGACTATATCACTGTATGGATAGTATGTCTACCAATATAGTTAGTTCTTACTAATTAAATTTTCTCAATAAGTTAGCAGTTGCTATTTTTTATCAATAACAGTGCCTGTATGAATATTTTTCCTTGGGCAGACTGCAGTGCAGGCGTGACAGCAGATGCATTCCCCTGAATGTGCAGTATCACCGTCAATATCCAGGTGTGCCGGGCATCTCTTCTTACAGAGAGTGCACTTTGGCGCACAGTTTTGACGATTTCGTTTGAAAAGTGCTCCCGGTATAACCGGCATAATTGCAAATACTGCTCCCATAGGACAGAGAAACTGGCAGAAGAAACGCTCCTGTGTACACATTCCGACCATAATCAGGATCAGCAGAACTGTTCCCACAATGTAGGTAGATTTCGGCAGTCTGCCTGTTGTAAGCATGGAGAATACATCCCATGGACTCATTCCCTGTAATTTGGAATAGAATCCTGTTATGCAGGAAAGAAGCAGAAATGCAAGAATCACATATTTTACTTTCTGTAATCTGTGCACCCATTCTTCAGGATATCCATGTTTTTTCTTTTTTCCAAAGCATTTCGCGCGGATAAACGCGGTAAGCTCATACAGAGCATCTCCCAACGAGCCAAACGCACAGGCATAACCGCAGAAATGGCGTCCGAACAGAATGGTAATGATCAACAGTAATGCCGTGATATCCAGAAAAGAGTTCCAAGTTACACTCTGCTGTCCTCCGATTGCAAGAAAGATGGATTTGATTCCTGCAAATGCCGTAGAAAAAAGGGAGGGTGCTGCTATAAAAAATATAAGCTGTATGGCGGTACGGATCAGCCGTACCTTTCGTTGTTTCTTTTTCATGCGTTTTCCGCCTTTGATAATGCATCATTTACTGCTTCTAAGATACCCGTAGAACTGAAAGTTGCTCCGGAAATGGTGTCAACATCTGTGCTCTGCTCGCTGATGATGCTGTTTATGACATTCTCGCCCTGTGACAGATAAGCACTGTCCTCACCCGGTGCACTGACTACACTGACTGCTGTAATGGTATCATCTTCCAGAGTCACCTGAACAGTGATCGTTCCACCGTATCCGGTTCCTGAACCTTCGAAGGTGCCATTTTTATATACATTGTCAGAATCATCGGTTTCTTCAGAATCTGCCTGATCTGCATTTTCTTTATCCTCTGCAGAATCCTTTTCAGATTTATTATCAGCTTCTGAAGATACATCAGAAGAAGCATTACTTTCTGCTGCTGTTTTCTGTTCCTCATAAGTTTCCTTTAATGCTGTAAGTATCTGGTCCTGCTGTTTCTCCAGGCTCTCTGTTTTTGCAGTCAGGTCTGCAATATCCTGAGCCTGTTCTTTATCTTTTACTGTTCCGTTATAGAAAAATACCGCCATGATGATCAGCAAAAGTGCGATCAGACGCAAATAAAAGTTTTGATTATTCACGTTGTCTCCTCCTTTATTTTTTTATTTTGCCGGATATGATATCTGTTTTTGGATGAAGCAAAACTTAATCATAACTAACTTTAAAAGTGTATCATTTTAGTATATAAAAATCTATATATAACAGATTCTGCTAATGTTATTTTTTTCTCATTAAGATGACCCCGGAGCAAAATCCGAGGTCATTTATTGTGTGAATTATTTACCTGTTATCGTTTATTTTACTTTTACTGTAAATACTTTCTTAACACCATTGCAGGTTACTGTGATTTTGGCAGTACCTTTTTTCTTTCCTTTTACAACGCCTTTGGAGCTTACTGTTGCAATCTTGCTGTTGCTTGACTTGTAAGTAACCTTTCCTGATGGAGTTGCCTTTGCAGAAATTTTTGTTGTTTTTCCAACTTTTACAGTTGCTGAAGATTTGCTAAGTTTCAGGGATGGATTTTTAACTGTTATCTTGCAGGTTACTTGGTATTCTCCGCAGGATGCTGTGATCACTGCTGTTCCTTTTGCCTTAGCAGTTACAACACCTTTGCTGTTTACAGAAGCCACTTTTGTATTGCTGGATTTCCATGTGATTTTATCTGTAAGGTTTGTTGTAACTTTGAGAGTGGTTTTTGTGCTGCCTTTTGTATAAAGAGTCTTGGAAGAAGTATTTAATTCAAATGTATTTTCTGCTTCTTTGTAAGTAAAAGTAAGATTATTCTTATATCCTACAGCAGTTATTTCAAATACAGTTGCATCTGTTACCTGAATATCTGTGAGATCAAGAGTTCCATCTTCTTTTACAATGACCTTGCTTCCTCTTCCGGTTGCGGCATATTCTGTATCATCAACTTTTACTTTGCTGATGCTCTTAATGTATGCAGAGAACTCTTCTGCTGTAATGCCTTTTGCTGCAACCAGTTTTGTCTCGTTACTGTCATAAGAAGCCGGCATTTTGTCTGTATTTACTGTAAATTCAGTTACAATGGCTGCATATTTTCCGCTGGCATCTGCAATTTCAACCTTATGTGTTCCCAGTGCAAGAGCTCCAACTGCAAGTTTTCCGTCTGTGCAGGAAACCGCTGTTTTGTCTACAGTATACTGTGCCTTGAAGTCTGCCGGCAGAGCCTGGTCAAAGGTAACTGCTGCAGATGAGTCTGTATTCATAATATCTGCTACTGTTGCCTTGATTCCTGTAGTTGTCTGCACCTTTACATCCGGAACATCAAAAGTGATCATGCCCTTATCTGTGTAATAAGTAACGCTGTCAATTGTTTTTCCCATGATTGATTTATAATGTGCAGAAGAAACAGGGCATCCGTGAACTTCTGTTGTATATCCGGTTCCCCAGGCAAGCATACTTCCACGCCAGATATTCTCCAGATGACGCAGGCCATAGTTGGTTCCGTCTGTAGTATTTACGGTTACACCATAGATTTTATCTGTATTTGTATCAATTACTGCTGCAAAAGCCTCATTGTTAAGATCAAGCTCATAATCACCGTAATTTGTTTCTGTTTTCAATGCAGCATCAATGGCAACGGTCTTTGTCTGCGCACCTTTCATTGCTGAGAAAGAATAGCTGCCGTCTGCATTTACAGTAAGTTCTTTGTAATAAGACGGTGTTTCGCTTAAAATGTAATAAGAGTAAGAGGCATTTTCAATCAGGGAATCTTTTCCTGTATAGGTGTTGCTGCTTGTCTGTCCTCTGTTTGTCACTGTGATCGTTACAGAGTCGGAATCTGTGACCTGCTTCTGGTCTTTCAGAAGGGAAAGATCACTGACCTTTACAGGGAAAGTAACACCTGTTACATCGGTTCCATTGGGGTCTACGTGATAAGCGGAATTTCCGTTCATCATACCTGCTGTTCTTGATTTATTAAGAGTTGCAGATGTAAAGGCATCAACTTTTACATCATTATTTTTCAGTTCTGCCTTGTAGAAATCATCATATGGAATATTCATAAGCACATAAGCTTCGCCCTGCTGTGCTTCTGCAGCAAAAGCATCCTGGACATCTTCGGTGGTAAATTCTTCGGAAACAGAGAAATCTGTGCTGTCTGTAAGTACCTCACTGTCTGTGAAATCAGATGCCAGAACTGCATATGGCATGCTGGTCATAGCAACTGCGGCACTCATTACAACAGGTGCTATTTTTTTCATAAGTTTTTTGTTTGTCATGTTTTTCTCCTCTTCTAAAATTTTTTTGCGGAATCACTCTTACCAGAGGGTTAATCAACTTATTAACCAAAGGGATTTTACTTTTACCAAAAGGGAGTGACTTCTGCCAAAGATATTCATATAGGATTGCTATAGGTATGCTGTCAGCAGTAATTATATAAAACAAATTAGTCACTACTAACTTATAAAATAGTAACATGTCTGTCTGAGAAAATCCACACTTTTTTATCTTGGATATTCGTCATTTTTTCTCAATAAATACTTCAGTAAAAATCAGTATTAGTTACATCTAACTTATGGTTGCGGGAATATTTTTTCTATGTTAAAATGTCTGAAGAATTCTGATAATTCCATTTTGGATTTTTTGAGAGGAGAAAATAGATTTATGAAGCAAAAAACAGCCTGCCTTGGGCTTTTTTCAGCTGTGGCGATTATTTTGGGATATGTGGAATCACTGGTGCCGGTTTTTGCGGGGATTCCGGGGATTAAACTTGGACTTGCCAATCTGGGAGTACTTTTTATTTTGAAGAAATATTCATTTAGGGAGGCTGCCCTGGTTTCTGTTGTCCGCATTCTGGTGATCGGATTTATGTTCGGAAATCTGTTCAGTATCCTGTACAGTCTGGCAGGCGCTGCGCTTAGTATGACAGTTATGACACTTATGCTGAAAAAAACCTCCTTCAGTCTGATCGGTGTCAGCGTTGCAGGAGGTGTTTCCCATAATATCGGTCAGTTGATCATTGCCATGCTGATCGTACAAAATGCAAGTGTGTTTGTATACGCACCGGCACTTCTGGTGGCAGGTGTTGCTGCCGGGGTAGTAATCGGCGGACTTACTAACGAGATTTTGAAAAGAGTTCATCTATAACTTTAAAAGCATCAGTTATCTGAATTTATAATCTTTCAGATAACTGATGCTTTTTTCAATCTTCTTCTATATGTTCCCGTCCCTGGTTGATGATCGTGCGGACATGATCATCTGCCAGAGAATAGAAAATAGATTTTCCCTCTCTGCGGCTCTTTACCAGTTTATTCTGTTTCAGAATACGAAGCTGATGAGAAATCGCAGACTGAGTCATATTCAATGCTTTAGCGAGATCGCAGACACATACCTCTGCCTCAAACAAAACAAACAAAATGCGTATTCTGGTAGAGTCTCCGAAAACCTTGAATAATTCGGCCAGATCATAAAGTTCTGTTTCTTCCGGCAGGGTTTCATCTACAATTTTAAGCAGATCTTCATGTATTTCATTACTCTCACATAATTCTTCTTTGCATACTTCCATTTTCTTACCTGTTACCTTTCCGGCTTATCACAAAAGGTTTCTGCTGATTTGCCTGTTTCTTATAAATTCTTTACAAATAATGTACGGATCGCGTTTAATACTGCCAGGATCATAACACCTACATCTGCAAAAATGGCCACCCACATGTTTGCAATACCTAAAGCTCCAAGGATCAGACAGAGAATTTTAATGCCGATTGCAAAATAAATATTCTCATATACAATACGGATACATTTACGTGCAATTTTGATCGCTTTGGAAATCTTCAGAGGATCATCATCCATCAGAACGATATCTGCTGCTTCGATAGCTGCATCTGAACCAAGTGCTCCCATCGCAATACCAATATCGGCTCTGGATAATACAGGAGCATCATTGATACCGTCACCTACGAATGCAAGTTTATCCTTTTCAGATTTCTGATTAAGAAGTTCTTCTACCCTGGAAACTTTGTCAGCAGGTAAAAGTTCGCTGTATACTTCCTGGATTCCCAGTTCTTCGGCAACCTGATCTGCAACACGTTTTGAATCGCCTGTCAGCATAACAGTCTTGCTGATTCCGGCTTTCTTCAGTTCAGCGATTGCCTCTTTTGCATGAGGTTTGATGATATCGGATATCAGGATATGTCCTGCATATTTGCCGTCAATGGCCATATGCACAACAGTTCCTACATGATGGCAATCCTGATAAGCAATGCCAAGTCTGTTCATTAATTTGGTATTACCGGCAGCTACAGATATGCCGTCAACTTTGGCAATCACACCATTACCACTGATTTCTTCAATATCAGTAACACGATTTCTGTCGATTGGTTTTCCGTATGCTTTCTGCAGGCTCTTGCTGATCGGATGGGAGGAAGAACACTCGGCAAGTGCTGCATATTCTAACAATTTCTCATCAGGCATTTCATTGTGATGAATACCACTTACTTCGAAGACACCCTGAGTCATAGTACCTGTTTTGTCAAATACAACATATTTTGTCTGAGCCAGTGTTTCCAGATAGTTGGAACCCTTGACCAGAATGCCCTGATTGCTGGCTCCACCGATTCCTGCGAAGAAACTTAACGGGATGCTGATGACCAACGCACATGGACAGCTGATTACAAGGAAGGTAAGGGCTCTGTAAATCCAGTCTCCCCACATGGCAGGTTTTCCCATAATAAGAAGTACGATCGGCGGGATAAATGCAAGAGCAAGGGCTCCGTAACATACTGCAGGTGTATAGTATTTCGCAAATTTGGAAATAAAGTTTTCAGATTTTGACTTTCTGGAGCTGGAATTCTCTACCAGTTCAAGAATCTTGGATACTGTAGATTCACCGAATTCCTTAGTTGTACGGATCTTCAGCAGACCTGTCATATTGATACAGCCACTGATCACTTCATCGCCTGCTTTTGCATCACGCGGAAGACTCTCACCTGTCAGTGCACTTGTATTTAATGTAGAAGTTCCCTCGGTGATCACTCCATCGATCGGTACTTTTTCACCCGGCTGAACAACAATAATGGTTCCGATCTCAACTTCATCAGGATCAACCTGTTCCAGTGTTCCGTCTTTCTCTATGTTCGCATAATCAGGACGGATATCCATCAGTTCACTGATGTTTCGTCTGCTCTTTCCCACTGCATAGCTCTGGAAAAGTTCTCCAATCTGGTAGAAAAGCATAACTGCAACACCCTCGGAATAATCGCCAAGGAGAATTGCACCTACTGTGGCTACAGCCATCAGAAAGTTCTCGTCAAACACCTGTTTATTTAAAATACCCTTAAATGCTTTCTTCAGGATATCATAGCCGATGACCAGATATGGGATCATAAAAAGAACAAATCTCAGGTATCCCTCTGCCGGCAGTAAGGAAAAGACCACGATCAGCACTGCTGCTATGATAATTCTGATCAGCATTTTCTTCTGCTTCTTGTTCATATCAATACCTCTCTCTTCTTATAAAAGCAGGACCGCTGCAAAAAACTTTCCGGCGAAAAGCTCAGTGCCGGGATACGTTTTATGCAACAGTCCATTCTCCGGATAACTCAGAATTAAAGATAAATCTCACAGTCGTCTTCTACCTTCTTGCAGTTCTTTAATACGTCTTTCATAACTGCTTTTGGATCCTGTCCGTCTTCGAATTCAACGATCATCTTCAGCATCATGAAGTTAACTGTTGCATCTTTAACGCCGGCTGTATTCCTGGCAGCTTCCTCCATTTTATTAGCACAGTTTGCACAGTCTACATCGATTTTATAAGTTTTCTTCATAATATTTTCCCTTTCCGCTCATCTCTTTTATATTAACATATGAGCACTTGTTCATTTGTTTGATTTTATTATAGCATTATTTTCTCTTCTGTCAATAGTTTTGAGGAGATTTCTTTACGGAAATAAAAAGTTATGTTATAATCCATGTTATTATAGTTTAACGTGTTGCTTTAATGTTTTAAAAAACAGGATATTATTATCTGGCAGGTATCAAAATCATAAAAAGAAATATGATACTCTTTGACAGAACATAACTGCCTGTACTGTTTGCGTACAGCAGTTCACAGCAGCAATATCGGAAAGAAAAAAAGGAGGGAGTATCAATATGGCGATACATGAATCAGGAGAAGATTATCTCGAAGCGATCCTTATGATCCAAAAAAGAAACGGTAATGTCCGCTCTATCGACATTGCGCATGAACTGTCTTTTTCAAAACCGAGTGTCAGTGTTGCAATGAAGAATTTGAAAGCCAGTAATTACATTACGATTGATGAAAATGGATTTATCAATCTGACGGAAACCGGGCAGGAAATTGCAGATAAGATTTATGAAAGACATACCTTTCTGACCGGATGGCTGACTTCTATCGGAGTTGACCCGAAGGTTGCAGCCGAGGATGCCTGTAAGATGGAGCATGCGATCAGCGCAGAGAGTTTTTCTGCCATTAAGAAGTCTATTGCAGGCACGCATGAAAATTATAGCAATCCTCGTAAATAATGCATTTAAGACAGTTCAGCAGCGTGCGAAAGACAAGGAAGATATCTGCAGGCGTGCTGACGCACGGCAAAGATATCTGACGCAGGATTTCACACTCTGATGGGCTGGATTAAGATGCATTATTTTAGAGGATTGCTATAAATAAAAACATAATAAAAACCATATCCCGGATTTTCAGAGACTAAGCATCTGTTGCTTTATCATGAAATCCCGGATATGGTTTTTTATGGTTATCTTTATGCTTCCTCTTCTTTTGGAAGAAGATTTCTCATACTTCTTAAACTGATAGTCAGTGTTGACATGTTATGAAGCAGTGCGGATGTTGTAGGCATAATGATACCTGTAACTCCAAGTGCGATCAGACCGCCGTTTATACCGATAATAGTTCTGTAATTATTATGGATACGCTTCATCAGCGCTGTGCTCAGTCTCTTTAACGTAACAATCTCATGGAGATTATCTGCAGAAATTGTAACATCTGCGATCTCACGTGCAATAGCTGCGCCATCACTGATAGCAATTCCCACACTTGCAGAAGAAAGTGCCAGTGAATCATTGATCCCATCACCGATCATAATAACTTTATGCCCCAGTTCTTTTTCTTTCTCTACAAAAGATGCCTTATCTTCGGGCAGGACTTCGGAGTAATATTCATCTACTCCTACACGTTTCGCAATAGCTGCTGCTGTACGTTCACTGTCACCGGTCATCATTACGACTTTTGTAATGCCGGCTTCTTTTAATTCACGTACTGCATCTGCAGCCTCTTCACGAAGCGGATCCTCTACACAGATAACTGCTGCAAGTTTTCCTTCGATTGCAAGATACAGGTGAGAACATTCTAATGGCAGGTGTTCAAATCTGTCTTCCATTCCTTCCGGAATTACACACTTTTCATCTTCCATTACGAAATGCCAGCTTCCGATCACTGCCTTTTTGCCTTCAATAGTTGTAGAAATACCATGAGCTACGATATATTCTACTTTTGAATGCATTTCCTCATGAACAAGATGTTTCTCTTTGGCTGCATTGACAACTGCTCTTGCCATGGAATGAGGGAAATGTTCCTCCATACATGCTGCAATACGCAGAAGCTCATCTGAACTCAGCTCTTCACTGAAAGATACCACATCTGAAACTACAGGCTTTGCTTTTGTAAGTGTACCCGTCTTGTCAAATACAATAGTCGTGGCATCAGCCATTGCTTCCATATATTTACCGCCCTTTACAGTAATACTGTGAGTACTTGCCTCACGTATAGCGGATAATACGGAAACAGGCATGGCAAGCTTCAGTGCGCAGGAGAAATCTACCATAAGTACCGCAAGGGTTTTCGTCATGTTTCTAGTAAGCAGATAAGTTATCCCTGTACCTGCAAGAGTGTATGGCACAAGTCTGTCTGCAAGATGTTCTGCATTACTTTCCACAGAGGATTTCAGCTTCTCAGAATCCTCGATCATGTTGACGATCTTCTCATAGCGGCTGGAACCTGCTGCTTCTTTAACCTTAACAGTGAGTTCGCCCTCTTCCAGAACAGTTCCTGCATAGGCAAAGCTGCCTTCTGCTTTACGTACAGGCGCAGATTCACCTGTCAGAGAAGTCTGGTTGACCATTGCTTCTCCTGCTGCAACATCTCCGTCAAACGGAATCACATTACCCATATGTACGCGTATCAGATCACCTGCTTTAACAGAAGAAGCAGATATAAGAACCTCCTGTCCGTCTTCATTTACAAACCATACTTTCTCTGCATTGATAGACATGCTTCTTGCAAGGTCATTGACGGATTTCTTATGTGTCCATTCCTCAAGGATCTCACCGATTCCAAGCAGGAACATGGTGGAACCTGCAGTATTGAAGTCACCGCGGAGCATAGATACACCGATTGCTGCTGCATCCAGAACAGGTACCTCCAGTTTTCCCTTCATCAAAGTACGTACACCATGATAAATGTATTTCACTGATTTCACTGTAGTGATCGCTACACGTACCGGGTATGGCAGAAACATTTTATTTAATGTACGCATTACCACAGAGTTGATCAGTTTTTCTTTATAGGTTTCGTTTAATTCACGTCCGGAATTCTCAAGTGCTGATTCAGATACCTGAGCAGTTTCATAGGAAAATCTGCTCAGTAAACGAATCAGCCCATCTCTGCTGCCGGTATAGACAACAGCGACATCCTGAGTTCTTACATAAACCGATGCCTTGCTGATATTTGCCTCTTTCTCCAGATAACACTGCAGAATATCCGCCTGTCTGTAGGTCATGTGTTTCTGCGCAAGGTGGATACGAATTCGTCCTTTTATTTCATGCTTAATAGCAAATTTCATTATTCCTCGCTGCCTTCTTCTGTTTCTTCTGTCTCTTCTTTGAAATCTGTTGTCTCTTCTGTTTCTTCTGCTGCTTCGTCAGCTGTATCTTCTACCACTTCCTCAGCTGCTGCTCTGTCTTCGTTGATCTGCTGTGCTTCTGCATAAATATCCTCAGCATTCTCCTGAATTGCGGAAGCTGTTTTCATTACACATGCCTTTGCACGTAAAACGGCTGCTGTGCAGTTTGTGTATAATTTCTTTGCATCTTTACTTGTAAGAATCTTGATACCTGCTGTACCGAAAGCTACTCCTGCTGCAAAGATTCCTGTTTTTTTACCGTCAAATTTAATCATTGATGTATCCTCCTGTTGTGATTTTTAATTTATTGTAACCACTCAGCATCCTTTCGGTGCTGAACAGTTATGAACTGTTTTCAGATAAATATGATGGGCAAACGCATTATTGCGACATCAGCTTATTTATATTTCATGTATTATACAGCCAAAATTTCTGTATTTCTACTTTTTTTTTCTTATTGAGAAATGTTCTCATTTCAGACATGTTAAGATGGTTACCGGAAACCGTATTGCCAAAAGAGCGTAAAAAACTGAAGAAATATAAGAAAGCCACCGGAAATTATACTCTTCAGTATTTCCCGGCGGTCATCAGTTCGTTCTCTATTTAAATTTTTACTTGTTTTCAATGTTTAAAATCACAGGAATTTACGAACATCCGCTCAATTTCCTGTTTGTCAATGTATCCACAGGCCTTCAGTCCTGTCAGAACTACATTGTTAAAACTGTCTTTTGATAATTTCTGGACTGTATTATCATCCAGTTCAATGGTGCATACACTTTCATCTTTACAATCCGGATTTCTCACGATTTTATACATATTTCTTCTGCTGATCGCACCAATTTCTTCCAAAAGATTTACCATACGGTAAACCGTAGCTGATCCGATGCCCGGATCCAGGCGGGATGCATTGTAATAGATTTCTTTACAGCAGGAACACTCATTTTCAAGAATGACTTCCAACAGCATTCTTCTCTGTTTGGTAATCCTGCATCCTCGCTTCTTTAATTCCTGGATTACAACATCTTTCTGCATTCGGGTTCTCTGGTAATTGGGCTCTTTACAATTTTCCTGTCTCTGTAATGCTGCTGCTCCCAAAATCACATCATCCTTCCGCTTGTTAATTTCTGTTTCCTGACATATGGCTGCTGTTTGGCATCAGGTTTCAGTAATATGCCTGATTCTCAATGGCACCCTCTGCAGTGGCTGCAGTCTCCGCCACATGATGACTTGCCGCTTTTTTTGTCTCTGACGATTCCTCTTATGATCAGTCCGACAATTAAAATCAAAATTGCTCCTACAATCAATGTTCCCATAAATGACACCTCCTGCTTTATATCATTATCATACACATATAATCACTATACTGCAATCTGATAATCAGCAGTCCACTAACTGTGAAGATACGTTACTGTTCACTTCGTTCTCAGTAACACGCTCCGCGATGAAAAAGGTATGAAACAGTTGCAATTCTGTTTATCAGAACCCGCACCACCAGATGGGACGCAGGCTCTGATCTTATTACTGTTTTATCTGGCTTTTGCCATACCCTTTACCTTTACATTAAGGCTGCCGCTTTCCTTATAAGGTCTGAACAGCAGATATAAAAATCCGATGATAATTGCGAATGCAACCACTGTCCAGATACCGAAACCGCCGCCTGTAACCAGTGTACCGATCTGATAGATACACAGAGACACAAGATATGCAAGTCCACACTGATATCCGATTGCAAATAAAAACCATTTTGTATTGTTCATCTCTCTCTTGATCGCACCCATAGCTGCGAAGCAAGGAGCACAAAGAAGGTTGAATACCAGGAAGCCGTAAGCTGCGATCGGTGTCATGGCTGCTGCCAGGTTACCCCAGATCTCAGCACCGTCTTCTGCAACTTCTGCGAATCCATAAAGCATACCAAATGTAGCTACTACATTCTCTTTTGCGATCAGACCTGTAACAGCTGCAACTGCCATCTTCCATCCTTCGCCGGCTTTTGTCCAGCCGAGAGGTGCAAAGATCCATGCGATTGCTGTACCGATCTTAGAAAGGATACTCTCGTTAAGTTCTTCAACCATACCGAAGCTTCCGCCTTCCCATCCGAAGCTCATTAAGAACCACAGAATGATTGTTGAAAGAAGGATGATTGTTCCGGCTTTCTTAATGAAGGACCAGCCTCTTTCCCACATACTTCTTAAGATATTGCTGACTGTTGGCCAGTGGTATGCAGGAAGCTCCATAACGAACGGAGCCGGATCACCGGCAAACATTTTTGTTTTCTTTAGGATGATACCGGAGCAGATAATTGCTGCGATACCGACAAAGTAACAACTTGTTGCAACCCATCCGCTGTTTCCGAAGAATGCACCTGCGATCATGGCAATGATCGGAAGTTTAGCTCCGCAGGGAACGAATGTAGTTGTCATGATTGTCATCTTTCTGTCACGGTCATTCTCGATCGTACGGGAAGCCATAACACCCGGAACACCGCATCCGCTGCCGATAAGCATTGGAATGAAGGATTTACCTGAAAGACCGAATTTACGGAAAATTCTGTCCATGATGAATGCTACACGAGCCATGTAACCACAGGACTCAAGGAATGCAAGGAATGCAAACAGTACAAGCATCTGAGGTACGAAACCGAGAACAGCTCCCACACCGGCTACAATACCGTCAAGGATCAGTCCCTGTAACCATGCTGCACAGCCAATCGCATTGAGCCCTGATTCAATTGCCGGAGGAATGATCTCACCAAACAGAACATCGTTTGTCCAGTCAGTTACGAAAGCACCAACTGTAGTCACAGATACATAATATACGATAAACATTACAACTGCAAAGATCGGCAGTGCCAGCCATCTGTTGGTAACAATACGGTCGATCTTATCAGATGTGGAAAGCTTATCTTTTCTTGCCTTAGTCACACACTGACCAATGATAGAAGAAATATAAACATATCTCTCATTTGTGATAATACTTTCTGTATCGTCGTCAAACTCATTTTCCATTTCTTTGATCTCGGCAGATACATTTACGGATGTATTCATCTGCTCAATGATCTTGTCATCTCTTTCAAGAAGCTTGATTGCGAAGAATCTCTTCTGTTCTTCCGGTACCACACCGGTCAGTTTATTCTCAACTGCTCCGATGATCTCTTCTGCTTTATCGCAGAATTCATGGACAGGTGTTACTTTCCGGTGGCTCTGGGCAATGGAAACTGCCTTGTTTGCAGCTTCTGTGATTCCAGTTCCCTTCAGAGCAGAAATAGTAACAACTTCACAGCCAAGTTTCTTTTTCAGTTTATCAATATGTATTGTATCACCGTTTTTCTCAACGATATCCATCATGTTGACTGCCATGATGACCGGAATCCCAAGTTCCAGAATCTGTGTTGTAAGATACAGGTTACGTTCAATATTGGTACCATCAACGATATTGATGATCGCATCCGGTTTTTCCTGAAGAATGTAATTTCTTGCAACTACCTCTTCAAGTGTATATGGTGATAAAGAATAAATACCAGGTAAGTCAGTGAGGACCACATCCTTGTGTCCCTTCAGCTTACCCTCTTTTTTCTCGACAGTTACACCTGGCCAGTTACCTACAAACTGATTTGAGCCGGTCAGTGCATTGAATAATGTCGTTTTACCGCAGTTCGGATTACCTGCGAGTGCAATTTTTACTGACATAATCTCTCTCCTCTGATTTCTTGATCACTTTTATTTTGATCGCTTTATCCAATCTTTCTACTGCTGATATCATTTATCATTCTCAACAGTTATTAGTCATCACTAATACTTAACTTTCGTTAACTATTAGACAAGGCTAATTGTTAGAAAGACCTAACATGATGTCAAAAAAATTATTCCACTACAATCATTTCGGCATCTGCTTTACGTAAGGATAATTCATATCCTCTTACAGTTACTTCAACAGGATCTCCCAGAGGTGCAACTTTTCTTACATAAATATCCACGCCTTTAGTGATTCCCATGTCCATGATTCTTCTCTTTACCGGACCTTCACCGGTAAGTTTCTGAACCCGGACTGTCTCTCCAACACGTACTTCCTTTAATGTCTTCAAGCCTATTTCCCTTCTTTCCCTAGAATTTTAATGCTTTTCTCACAGGAAGAATTATGGTTCAGACCATAATCTTACTTGCCATATCTTTTCCAATGGCAACCCTGGATTCTTTAACATTTACGATCAGGCTTCCGTTAATCTCAGAAACAACTGTGACAACTCCTCCTACTACGAAGCCGAGCTCCTCAAGATGTCTCTTCACTTCTTCTTTGCCTCCGATCCTTTTGATTGTAAAAGGTTCACCTGCATTTACCATTGATAACGGCATTTCTTCATCCCTTCCTTTGCATTTAATTAATGATAAACATTATCTTTATCATGTGGTTAGTGTATTCTAATTTTGGTTAGATGTCAATAACTTTATTGAAATTTTTAATGATAAAGTTTTTCAGTTTAAAACATTAATATTTTTTTTCATTAATTTATCACTATATTATGCAATATATACAAGAAAAGTATTTATCAGCAACGTGCTTCGAGAATACCGTTGAGTGCATTTCCACTGCTGGTATGGCAGCGCACAATATCTGTAGAAGCGCCAACCTCGTCCAGTGCGCATTTTACCATCTTGTGGGATACGGTATTTGTAAAAAGTACCAGAAGATCCGGACATCCTATCTTTTTTCCGAAGTCGGCTTCCATCTGTGTGAAGACTTTGCATTTACATTTATAAGATTTACAGATTTTTTTATACTGTCCTACCATTCTGTCATGTCCGCCTACGATTACAATACTCATGTATTATCCTCCTTTTGTTCTTTTAGATATATTAATATGGGGATTGGAAAGTATTTATCCCTTGCCTGATAATCGGGCATTGATAATACTTTGGGTATGGTTAACTTTCTCTAACTATAAGTTAGTATAAACTAACATAGGCTGCTTGTCAATATCTTCATGAAAATTTTGCGAAATTCATCCAAATTGTGAAGCAATTATTTATAAAAAAGAATCCTGCTTGCAGGATTAGCAGGATTAATTTCCTGTAATATAACAATAAAACTGCCATACAGTAATCTAACTGTACAGCAGTCTTTATGTATTTGTTAATATCTGTTATTTTTCGGGATTGGAATCATCATTCCGGCAATGCCACATGATCCAGTATTCCGGTAAGATGTGCGATGGTTATCCCGTAATTGGTCACAGGTACCTGTTGCTTCTTTGCCCTGTCGATGCGGTACATCACATATTTCCGGTTAAACATACATGCTCCGCACTGGATGATCAGATCATATCCGGTAAGGTCATCCGGAAAATCGGTTCCGCTTACCAGCTCTACCTGCAGGTTTTCTCCAAATCGTTTTTTCAGCATCCGGGGAATTTTCACTCTGCCAATATCTTCTTTCAGAGGTGCATGTGTGCAGCATTCGGCAATCAGTACATGAGAAGTTTCTTTCAGACTGTCAATTGCTTTTGCTCCCTCTATGTAGTAAGAAAGATCTCCCTTGTATGCCGCAAACAGTACAGAAAAGGAAGTAAGCATGCTCTCTTTTGGTTTGTTCTCATAGATGTATGGGAACACCTGAGAATCTGTGATGATCAGCTTCGGTGGTCTGGAAAGAGTCTGCAATGCAGCCGGATACCGGTCAGTAGTTACACTCATTATGAGACATCTTTTATCCAGCAGTTCTCGTAGAGTCTGTACCTGGGGCAGGATCAGCCGTCCCTTTGGCGCCTGGATATCCTGTGGCATTACAAGGAGTACCAGATCATCTTTGGAAACCAGATTCCCGGTGATCATTCTGTTACCGTAGCCTTCCGGGATTTTTTCTGCCAGAAGCTCTTTTAATTTCCGGATTCCCTCTCCCGTTTCAGAACTGACAGGACAGACCGTTTCTCCTGTATTTTTCTGAATCATCTGAATCAGATATTCTTTTTGTTCCTGTGTATATAGATCAGCTTTACCAAGCACCGGAATTACCGGTGTCTGCCGTTTCTTAAAATAGTTATACCATTTTAATTCCTGTACCATTTCATCCTCGCAGAAAAGGATGATCGCCAGTTCAGTTTTCTGTGCAGCCAGACTGGTTTTTTCTATTCGTAATGCACCCAGTTCTCCTTCATCATCAAATCCTGCCGTATCGATGATGATACAGGGACCAAGAGGATAGATTTCCATTGGTTTATATACAGGATCTGTGGTAGTTCCGGCAACATCCGCAACAATCGATACTTTCTGTCCGGAAAAAGTATTGATAAATGAGGATTTTCCACTGTTGGTTTTGCCAAAGATTCCGATATGCAGACGGTTTCCGGAAGGTGTTTCGTTCAATGTCACTGCCATATTAATCCCTTCTTTCAGGTGTTGTATTGATCGTTAAAAGTGCAGAGAATGTCAGAATCGGAAATCTCTCTGTCCGTTTACAATATCTGCAAGGTGTTCCTCTGTGAGTTTCCTTATCTTTTCGCCCGGGATATTTTCCAGTTCTTTTTGAACCAACTCTAGTCCGACTTTTTTCGTCTCAGGGCTTGCATAATCCTGGAGATATTCCATCAATGTCATCAGCGCATTGGGATGGCAGCAGTTGGAAATCTGTTTACTTTTGCACAAAGACATAAAACGGTCACCTGTTCTTCCTGCTCTGTAACAGGCAGTACAGAAGCTTGGGATATCTCCCATACCCATCAGCCAGTTAACGATTTCATCCAGAGATCTCTGGTCACTGACGTCAAATTGTGCAGATGTCACTTCATCTTCTGTTTCAGGAACATCATACCCGCCAACACTTGTCCTGGAGGCACCGCTGATCTGAGAAACTCCCAGAGGAAGTACTTTTTCACGAACTGCTTTACTTTCTCTTGTGGAAATGATCATTCCCGTATATGGCACAGCAATCCGGATCAGTGCACAGATTTTGGCAAAAATTTCATCACTGATACTGTTATCAAAAGCAGAAGGATCAATATCATCCGCATGTTTGATACGAGGCACACTGATAGTATGAGGACCTACTCCATGAACTGCCTCAAGATGTTCCGCATGCATCAGAAGCCCGGCAAACTCATACCTGTAAAGTTCAAGACCAAATAATACACCCAGTCCTACGTCATCAATGCCGCCTTCCATTGCGCGGTCCATTGCTTCTGTATGATAGGCATAGTTATGTTTCGGACCTGTTGGATGAAGTGTTTCGTAACTTTCTTTATGATAAGTCTCCTGAAAAAGAATGTAGGTACCGATTCCTGCATCTTTTAATTTCCTGTAATTTTCCACAGTTGTGGCCGCAATATTTACATTGACACGTCGGATGGCACCGTTCTTATGTTTAATGCTGTAGATTGTCTGGATGCATTCCAGAATGTACTCAATGGGATTATTGATCGGATCCTCTCCGGCTTCAATAGCAAGACGTTTATGTCCCATATCCTGAAGAGCAGTTACTTCTTTTACAATTTCTTCCTGAGTAAGTTTTTTGCGGGCAATATGCTGATTTTTCTTATGATACGGACAGTACACACAGCCGTTTACGCAATAGTTGGAAAGATACAGAGGGGCAAACAGAACGATTCTGTTTCCGTAGAATTCTTTCTTGATCTCCGCTGCCAGATCATACATCTCCTGAATCTTCTCAGGAATGGGACAGGCAAGAAGGACAGAGGCTTCTCTGTGGGTAAGTCCTTTACATTCTTTTGCCTTCGCAAGGATCTGGTCGATCAGCGCCACATTTTCTTTGTTTGCATCTGCATATGCAAGGGTTTCTCTGATCTCTTCGTCGGAAATAAATTCCTCTGCTTTTAATGATTTTGGATTATACATAGATTTGTTTCCTTTCTTTTCGGTCAGGGGCTTCCTTATCTGCCGCTTTCCGATTAGTTTTTTCTATATTCAGTTTTATGTTCCGCTTATCGCGGATGCTTAAGTTATTCAGGAGTGAACTGCAGTCATGCTTTATAATCGCCTCTGTCTGTCACTACTTCATAACCAATGCTCTTCATACGTGCTGCCATACAGGCTTTGCATTCAGCAGCTTCATCACCTGTACAGATCTTATTATCATAAAGGGTATACTTATCCCGGACATTGACCGGTGATAAATTGGGCATTACTACATTGGCCCCTGCCAAAATTCCCTTCTCTCTGCCCTTGGGGTCTATGGTTCCAAGGGCTGTTGTTGCCGGAAGAAGTGCGTGTGGGTGGATCAGGCGGATAATTGACAATAATCGCAGAGTCTGCTCCAGAGTTCCGGGTAATTCTTTAGCAAACGGGGTGTCTTTGTGAGGAATAAACGGTCCGATTCCTATCATTTCAGGCTTTAATTCCTTAATAAATAAAAAATCGCGGTAAAGTGTATCTACAGTTTGTCCCGGAGATCCTACCATGAATCCACATCCGGTTTGATATCCTATTTTCTTCAGGTTTTTCAGACAATTTTTTCTGAAAACCAGGGACATCTGTTCCGGGTGAAGTTTTTTGTAATGATCTTCATCTGCTGTCTCATGACGCAAGAGATATCTGTCAGCGCCTGCATTAAAATATGCCTGATAGCTTTCTTCACTCTTTTCTCCAATAGAAAGAGTCACTGCACAGTCAGGGTATATTTCTTTAATCGTGCGGACAATCTGACAAATATGTTCATCTGTGAAATGCGGATCTTCCCCGCCCTGCAGAACAAAAGTCCGAAAACCAAGATTCCATCCTGTTTCACAGCAGGACAAAATCTGTTCCAAAGAAAGCCGGTATCTGTCTGCATCCGTATTTGAACAGCGTATACCACAATAATAACAATTGTTCTTGCAGTAATTTGTAAATTCGATCAGACCACGGACATAAATTTTATTTCCATAAATTGCTTTTGCGGTCTGTTGTGCTCTTCTTCGTAGTTCTTCCGTTACCAGTGGATTCTGTGTATGTAAAATCATTTCCAGTTCTTCTCTGGTAATATTCTGTGTCTCCTGAATGTGTTCAGGTATCTGCAACTCTGCTGATGCCATATATTTTCATTTCCTCTAAGCTTTCGAATAGACTGTTTTTGCTGAAACCCCTGCCAGCCGGCCAATTTTTCCGGTCAGTGCATTGATTATATCCAGAGGTGCATCTATTGCCACACTGATAATGCTTATCCCTCTCTGCCTGTAAGGAATCCCCATTCTGCCGATGATATAAATGCCATATTCATGAAGAATCCTGTTCAGACATTCTACAGAATCTGAATTCTCTACTATAATACTGATCACTGCAATTCTGCTTTCCATAGAAACACCTCTCATATAATTAGTCAACTTATCTGCACATTAGAATTTACAAAAGTTAACAACTCTTAGGATCTGGTGACTGATCGGGTAATAATCATAACCATAAACCCCTGTCATCCAACCGGCATACTGCGCTTCCGGATCATAATAAAGACCATTGATTTCTACCCAGCAATGACGGGTGAAGCCATCTGCCGCTCCATCTCTGCTTCCCGGTACCCGGCCACAGATCATATACGGTGTATATCCTATTTCTCTTGCAAGAGCAGCAAAAATACAGGAAAATCCATAACAGTTGCCATATCCTGTACGAAACATCCTCAATGCCTCACTGCGCGCCCAGCCACTCTGGTAAATGTTAGGATCCGGACCACCATAGTAAAATCCTCCGTAAACAACATATTTCCAACATGCATAAAGCTTCTGGCTCTGACTCATACCTGAATTTGTGATTGACGATACAATCTGCATCACACGCATTTTCAGCAGAGCATTATAATCTTTTCTTGCAGCACCGGAATTGGTAAAATAAAGCTGGCCGTTCTGTCTGGATTTCTTCTGATACAGCCTTCCTTTTGGATCCGCATAATACAGATTATTCTTATAGATAAAATATCCAATGCTGGCACGGCCGTGTTCTGTCCTTATATGATAAATATTGGATCCGGATTTTACAATTTTATTCTGTTTATTCTCAAATAAACGTCCTTTCTCATCAAAAACATAAACTACATTGTTGATACGCTGTCCTCCCCGCACAGCATTTCCATTTGCGCCAAAATAATACTTATAGCCATTATATCTCTTCCATTTGTTCTTAACCATTTTTCCCTTATAATAATAGTAAATCTTGTTTCCCTTTGTAACCAGTTCTCTTATGGGAACCGGAGATGGCGTCGGGGATACCCCGGGCTGCTCTGTAACAGGAATATCACTTTCCGCAGCCTGTACACCAAATACCGGCATAGCTAAAACAGCAACTGCCATTATGATAAAAAGCAACTTTTTCAATGTTTTCATAAACCTTTTTCTCCTTACACATTTTCATAATCTCAGAAACAAAAATATAACTACACACCATGACTACAATCCTGTCTCTTCCATTACCTTCTTCACTTTAGTGTAACAAAAAATTTATCTGATTTCCACACTTTTGTGGCATTTTATCAAAAAATACTGCTGTCCGAACTTTTATCAATGTTTCGAACAGCAGTATCTGCTATATCTCTGAATTATTATAATTTCTTACCTGTAAGCATTTCATAACCCTGAAGATATTTTCCGATTGTCTTATCTACAATATCCTGCGGAAGTGTCCAGTCATTGTCCGGATTTGCTTTCAGCCAGTCACGTGCAAACTGTTTGTCAAAGGATGGCTGGCCATGTCCCGGTTCATATCCTTCAGCAGGCCAGAAACGGGAGCTGTCCGGTGTGAGCATCTCATCACCGATCACCATGTTTCCATCTTTATCCAGACCAAATTCAAATTTGGTATCTGCGATGATGATTCCCTTGCTTAATGCGTATTCCGCACATTTCTTATAAAGTGCAATTGTATTATCACGAAGTTTTGCAGCTAATTCCTCTCCTCTGCCCGGGAAATATTTCTCAAGGTGAGCGATACTCTGCTCATAGGAGATATTTTCGTCATGATCACCAATCTCAGCCTTTGTGGACGGAGTATAAATTGGCTCAGGAAGCTTGTCGGATTCCTTCAGGCCTTCCGGTAATTCAATACCGCAGACTTTACCTGTCTTTTTGTAGCTTTCCCATCCGCTTCCTGTAATATATCCACGCACAATACACTCGATAGGTAGCATTTCAAGCTTACGGCACATCATGCTGTTTCCGTCAAATTTCTCCTGCTGGAAAAATTCAGGCATGTCTTTTACATCTACAGAAATCATGTGGTTCGGCAGAATGTCTTCTGTCATGTCAAACCAGAACTTGGACATCTGAGTCAGTACAGTTCCCTTCTTGGTTACCTGATTGTTCAGGATAACATCAAAGCAGCTGATGCGGTCTGTCGCAACCATGATCAGGCTGTCACCGTTGTCATAAATCTCACGTACTTTACCTTCTTTGATTGGTTTCATTTCCTGCATTTTTTCGCACCTCAATATTCGTTATGTAATTTGTAAAACTTCAAAATCATCGGCCTTTGCCGAAATTACTGTATTACCGTACCACTATCTCTGTAAGATTGTCAATACACTGAATTTTATTTAGCTTTGCTGATAAAATGTAAGCAAATATGAATTCCACTTCATATCCTGAAATGGCTTTATTCATCCTTCGCCCATCCGTAAGAATATTTCACAGCTTTATTCCATCCTTTAATCTTTTGCTCTCTTGTTTCTTCGGTGATAGACGGGTAGAATTTCTGGTCAATGGACCAATTGTGGCGCACTTCTTCTTTACTGCTCCAGTAGCCTACTGCCAGACCTGCCAGATAAGCAGCCCCCATTGCAGTTGTCTCAACACAGCATGGACGGTTGACCGGTGCATTGATAATATCTGCCTGTGTCTGCATCAGGAAATTGTTGGCACTGGCTCCGCCATCAACTTTTAATGCCGCCAGATTAATGCCTGAATCTGCTTTCATGGCATTTAGTACGTCATTTACCTGATAGGCAATAGATTCCAGCGTTGCGCGGATAATATGATATTTGTTCACACCGCGGGTAATTCCTACGATCGTACCTCTCGCATACTGATCCCAGTGGGGAGCTCCCAGTCCTGTAAAGGCCGGCACAACATAACATCCATGTGTATCTGATACTTTATTTGCCATATACTCGGAATCTTCAGAGGAATCAATTACCTTTAATTCATCTCGCAGCCACTGGATAGCTGCACCTGCAACAAAAATTGATCCTTCCAGTGCATAGGTTACCTTTCCGTCCAATCCCCACGCAATCGTAGTAACCAGTCCGTTCTTTGAAAAGACAGGTTTCTCTCCTGTATTCATCAGAAGAAAACATCCTGTGCCATAAGTATTTTTTGCTTCTCCGGCATTAAAGCAGGTCTGGCCAAACAAAGCAGCCTGCTGATCACCTGCTGCACCTGCAATAGGGATAGCACCGCCAAGGACTGCCGGATCTGCTTTTCCATAAATACAGCTGGATGGCATTGGTTTGGGAAGCATGGACTTTGGAATGTCAAGTTCATTCAAAATTTCCTGATCCCACTGTAAAGTATTGATATTAAAAAGCATGGTTCTGGATGCATTGGAATAATCTGTAACATGGACTCTGCCCTTTGTCAGTTTCCAGATCAGCCAGGTTTCCACAGTTCCAAACAAAAGCTGCCCTTTCTGCGCTTTCTCTCTGGCTCCTTCTACATTGTCCAGAATCCACTTTATTTTTGTTGCAGAGAAATAAGCATCGATCACAAGCCCTGTTTTCTCCCTGAATTTCTCAGTCAGTCCTCTGGCTTTCAGCGAGTCGCAGTATTCCGATGTTCTGCGGCACTGCCATACGATCGCATGATAGACAGGTACGCCGGTATTTTTATCCCATACGATTGCAGTTTCTCTCTGGTTTGTGATTCCGATCGCAGCGATCTTTGAAGCATCTGCTCCGATCTTGGTCATTGCCTCTACTGCCACACCCAGCATACTGGCCCATATCTCATCTGCATCATGTTCTACCCAGCCCGGTTTCGGGAAATACTGGGTAAATTCTCTCTGTGCAACACTTAAACGTTCTCCCTTTTCATTAAACAGGATACAGCGGTTGCTGGTCGTCCCGGCATCCAGTGCCATAATATATTTTCCCATAAAAGATTTCCTCCGTTCTCTTTCATTATTATAACCATACCACAAACATCTGAAGGTTGCTATTCTTTTTTATTCATGTTATGATGCAGACAAAACGAAACGTTACTGCTATTATAGAAAGATGGAGTACAATATTTTGAAGAAAAAAGAATTTATTTTTATAGGTGGTATTCTTATTCTTGCACTGGCGATGTGGGGAGGAATGTCTCTTATAAATAAGGGCAGTCATGGTTCCATCCGCATTACTGTAGACGGAAAAGAATATGGAACTTATTCTCTGGAAAAGGATCAGACGATTAAAATCAACGATACAAATGTCTGTGAGATCAAAGACGGTCAGGCACGTATGATCTCTGCACAATGCCCCGATCATCTGTGTATGAAACAGAAGGCAATCGATGAAAAAGGAGGCACCATCGTATGCCTCCCTAATAAAGTCGTTATTGAAGGGGAAAAAAGTACTGACAGTAAAAAAACTGACGAACCGGTAATTGACGCAGTAACCTGAGCTCTCCGTTGCCTGTAACTGAATAACTGTTTCACAGTTCGGCTAAAAAGCAAAATTAAAAGGAACCATATTATACGGCAGCTATATGATGATACACACCAGCCCGCCCTTACTGTCATTGACAATTTTCTGCATGGTATCCTGAAGCTTTACCTGGCTTTCTTCGCTGATAGCTGCAATCTTGCTTCGGATGCCATCCTGTACCAGCTGCTCAATGGATTTACCGAAAATATTAGTCTCCCAGATACTCTCCCCCCTCTGGCTGCCTTCATCAATATACTGGATCAGATCCTTTGCCTGCTGTTCTGTTCCTACTATGGGAGCAATTTCAGTTTCTATATTTGCCTTTATCATATGGATAGACGGACTCTTTGATTTTATCTTTACTCCATATTTATTTCCCTGTCGGATCACTTCAGGCTGTGCGATCTCAATCTCATCCAGATTCGGGACAACCACACCATAACCGGTTCCACGCACTGCTTCCAGTGCAGCCTGCACTTTTACATATTCCTCTTTCATATGTACCAGTTCCTGCATTGTATGGATCAGTTCATATTCACTCTCCATTTCGATTCCACTCATCTGACTGAGCATCCTGTAATAATATTCTTCCTTTATGCGTATTCTTACCTTTACTGTTCCATCGGATAAGCCTACATCTTCCAGAAGGGAATCCTGTACATAAGGTCCGGATAATTTTACAGATTCCTTTGTGATATCACGTATATGCTGCATACTTTTCATTTTATCCCTGATCTGTGAAAGGATCTGCTGTTTTAATTCATGCTCCAGGGGAAGCATTTCTACCCAGCGCGGAATAAAAAACTGAATCTGACTGACAGGAAATTCATATAAAACCTTCTCCAGAATCCTGGCAATATCTTCTTTTCTCAATTGGTCACAGTTTACTGTCAGAGCAGTTACCTTATATTTCTGTTGGATTTCTTCCGCTGTTTTCAGAGCCGCATCTTTATATGGCATCTGCGAATTTACCAGCACGATAAATGGTTTCTGCTGTTTTTTCAGTTCCTGAATAGTCTTCTCTTCTGCCTCCGGAAAATTGTCTCTGGGAAGTTCACCGAAACTTCCGTCAGTTGTGACCACAATACCTATTGTGGAATGCTCCTGAATTACTTTCTGTGTTCCGATGCGTGCGGCCTCGCGAAATGGGATTGCCTGCTCAAACCAGGGAGTTTTTACCATTCGTTCTTTACCGTCCTCCGTCTGCCCGGATGCACCCTTTACCAGAAAACCCACACTGTCTATCAGGCGGATCTTTACCTGCTGATCTTCTCCGAGAGTGATGGGAACTGCTTCTTTGGGAATAAATTTTGTTTCTGCTGTGGTGATGATTTTGCCTGATCCGCTTAAAGGAAGCTGATCTCTGATCTCTGCCTGCTTTGTATCTGACATCTGCGGCAATGCAACAAGTTCCATGAATCTGCGGATAAATGTAGATTTTCCTGTGCGGACAGGTCCTACGACCCCTATGTATATATCTCCCCCTGTACGGGCCTGGATATCACGATACACCTGAAAATTTTCCATAAAAATAGCCCCCTTGCATATTTACACATAACCTTCATGTATTGTTATAAAATATGCAAGGAAGCTTTAAAATATTCTATTTATCATTTGGACATATTGTTACTGTCAGGTATCACAGATGTTCCTTAATAGGAATCGTTGTGAAGCAGATGATGCTCTTTGCCTTTCAGAAGTCCGTTGTAAAGTTCCAGAACTAACGGGTTTTCATCGGATTTCTTAATGATAGTTGTATTATCTGCATTATACAGGCCCTTAGCTCTCAGAGCTTTGGTTCTGTCGCCGGATCTTGTCGGCTGTCCGCCACCCATGATACATCCGCGGCGGCATGCCATGATCTCGATCAGATGATATTCTTTCTCACCATTCTTAACCTGTTCCATAACGGTTCTTGCATTTGCAAGGCCGCTAGCAACACAGATATTAAGGTTCATTCCTTCATAAGGAACTGTAAATTCCTTGATTCCCTCATCTCCACGAACACCGCATTCTGCGATCTCATGCATGGTTTCTTTGCTGTGATCCGGAGTCAGGCGGCGGAGAACTGCTTCTGTAACACCTCCTGTAACACCAAAGATAACACCACCACCGGAGCCGAAGCCAAACGGCATATCACAGGCTTCCGGATCAAGAGTTGCAAAGTCAAGACCAAAGTTGTCGATCATGCGGAGCAACTCTGTAGTTGTAATAACGATATCTGTATCCTGTTCACCGTCTGTGAAGCTGTTCGGACGAACTGCTTCTGCCTTCTTGGCTGTACATGGCATAATAGAGATCATAACTGTTTTCTTGCCGCCGGCATGCTTCGGATCGCGGAAGTACTCTTTGATTACTGCGGAGAGCATTCCCTGTGGAGAACGGCAGGTAGAAAGATTCGGAATATAATCCTTGTACTGGTCTGTGATAAACTTCACCCATGCAGGACAGCAGGAAGTAAGAAGCGGAAGTTTCTCACCCTTCTTAATTCTGTCAAGGAACTCGGCACTCTCTTCCATAATAGTAAGGTCAGCACTGAATGAAGTATCATAAACTTCATCGAATCCCATTCTGTGGAGAGCATTGACAATCTTACCCATAACACTCTTGCCTTTGGTCAGTCCATAATGATCACCTACTGCGACACGTACTGCAGGAGCAATCTGAGCAACTACACGTATATTCGGATCAGCAAGTGCTTCCCATGCCTCGTCCATATGTGTCTTGATCGCAATAGCACCTGTTGGGCAATATACACGACACTGACCGCAGTTTACACATTCTGTCTCTGCGATTTTTTTGTTAAATGCAGGCATTACCATGGCCTCAGTTCCCCGGAATGCAAAGCCTAAAGCTCCGATTCCCTGAAGTTCTTCGCAGGCACGTACGCAGTCACCACACAGAATACATTTGTTTGGATCACGAACCAGAGAAGGAGAACTTGTATCCAACTCATGATATTCCCTGGTATTTTTGAAACGGATTGTCTGTACGCCCAACCTGTGTGCCAGTTCCTGAAGGACACACTCACCACTCTTGATACAGGTTGTACAGTCACGACAATGTGCTGCAAGCAATAATTCTACAATTAGTTTTCTGTATTTCTTGACTCTTCCGGAATTGGTATAGATCACCATTCCATCTCTTGGCTGTTCAGAACATGAGGCAAATGTTTTTCCCCTCTCGTCTTCAACTGTACATAAACGACAGGCACCAAAAGTGGATACCTCTGAGTGGTAGCACAGTGTCGGAATATTGATCCCTGCCTTGCGGATGACAGACAGGACATTTTTTTCATCGGTAAATTCTACCTTTCTACCGTCAATTATCATATGGCCCATAGTGTATCCTCCCTTCTATGCTTCCACATATACTGCATCAAAGTTACAGTTGTCCTTACATGCACCGCATTTGATACAGATGTCGTTATCAATGTGATATGGATGTTTAATCTTACCTGAGATTGCACCTGCCGGACAGTTCTTTGCACATTTACCGCAGCCGATACAGAACTCAGGGTTGATGTGGAACTGACGAAGAGCAGTACATACTTTTGCACGGCATTTCTTATCGCGGATATGTTCCTCATATTCATCGCGGAAGCGTTTGAGAGTACTAATAACAGGAAGAGGTGCACTCTTGCCAAGTCCGCACAGAGCCATGTTCTGAACCATATTTGCAAGCTCTTCCAGCTCATCCAGATCGGACATCTCACCCTTGCCATCTACGATCCTCTCCAGGATCTCCAGCATACGTTTGGTACCCTCACGGCACGGTACACATTTACCGCAACTCTCACGCTGGGTGAAGTTCATAAAGAATCTGGCAACCTCAACCATACAGGTATTCTCGTCCATAACTACCAGACCACCGGATCCCATGATCGCATCTAATTTTTTGACAGAATCAAAGTCAAGAGGTGCATCCAACTGATCCAGGATCAGACATCCGCCGGACGGACCGCCGATCTGGACGCCCTTAAATGCGGCGCCACTCTTCAATCCACCGCCGATATCATAGATAATGTGGCGGAGTGTGGTTCCCATAGGAACCTCGATCAGACCGGTATTCTCGATAGAACCGGTCAGTGAGAAGGTTTTTGTTCCGGGGCTTCCCTCTGTACCGATGGTGCGGAACCAGTCTGCTCCCTGAAGAATAATCTTCGGTACATTAGCATAGGTTTCTACATTATTAAGAACTGTAGGCTTACCCCACAGACCTTTCTCTACTGTACGGGGCGGTTTTACACGAGGCATACCTCTGTTACCCTCGATAGATGCGGTAAGTGCCGAACCTTCTCCACATACGAAAGCTCCGGCACCTCTGTTGATATGTAAATGGAAGTTTACACCGGAATTTAAAATATTATCACCTAACAGGCCATATTTTTCTGCCTGTTCAATCGCCATCCTAAGTCTCTTTACAGAAAGAGGATACTCTGCACGAACATAAATATATCCATTCTCCGCACCGACTGCGTAGGCTGCAATAGTCATACCTTCGATCATCTTATATGGATCACCTTCCATGACGGAACCATCCATAAATGCACCGGGATCACCCTCATCACCATTACATACAACATAGCGGGTTTTCTCTGCCTGGCGTGCAACCTGAGACCATTTCTTGCCTGCCGGGAATCCTGCACCGCCACGACCGCGAAGCCCGGATTTAGTTACTTCATCAATAACTTCCTGCGGGGACATGCTTCCCATCACTTTTGCAAGTGCCTGATAGCCTCCCACAGCAATATACTCTTCGATAGATTCCGCATCGATTTTTCCGCAGTTTTCAAGAACGATACGTGTTTGTTGATTTAAGAAAGGAATATCATCAGGATGTGGACAGACTGTATTATTATCACGATAAAACAGTCTCTCTACAGGTTTCCCTTCCAATATAGTTCTCTCCACAATTTCCTTACAGTCTTCCGGCTGTACGTGAACATACTGATAATCATATGGTTCAATTCTCATCAGAGGTCCAAGTTCACATAAGCCCTGGCACCCTGTCTTGATCACGCCTACATGAGGCACATCCTTCTGCATTTCAACTGTTACTCCATCAATTCTCTCACAGAGTACTGACATCTCTTCATAAATCTTCTGCGCTCCGGATGCGATACATCCGGTACCTGAACAGACAAGAACGCGGCAGGTATAAGATTTAATCTGCTCATTTACTTCAGCCTGCTTATTTAACAGGTCTTCTTTACTCTTAATACTCATACGCACTCTCCTCTCAGTTTATTCAAAAGTTCTACAGCTTTCTCAGGAGTCATCTTCGGATGTACTTCATCATTGACAGTCAGTGTGGGGGCAAGTCCACATGCACCCAGACAGGATACTGTTTCTACGGTAAAAAGCATGTCATCTGTAGTGTGTTTCTTGTTGCTCAGTCCAAGTTCCTTCATCAAAGCCTCTTTTACAGGCATGGATTTTCTCACATGACAGGCTGTTCCGTCACACACTTTAATGACATATTTCCCTTTCGGCTCAAAAGAAAAATTCTCATAGAATGTGGCTACACTGTAGGCCTTGGCTTCTTTTACTCCGATTTCTTTCGCTACATAAGTCAGCAATTCTCCCGGCAGGTAACGATATTCCGCCTGAATATCCTGCATGATCGGAATCAGCGATGCTGCTGTACGTCCGTAGTGCTCGATGATCTCATCCGCTTTTCTGTAATAAGACTGGTCTAACATTCGGTTCCCTCCTTAAATAGTAATTTTGATACACCGGTTTTAATATAGTACCGATATATCGATTCCCACGCAGCTTTAGTTATTTTCAACATATGTGCTGTTGATATTATACATTATATAGTTGTTTTGCACAATATCATTTTTGAAATTTTCTGAAATTAATTTATAACAATTTGTTATAGATGTATAGTATTCATAAATGTATATAAATGAAAAGCAATTTCTTTAACAGGGTTGTTAATTTAATAGCAATATCAAAACAAAAAAAGATCATTGAAAAGAATATTATCTTCTTCTCAATGACCTTTCTGGAAATGGCTGCATTATTTAATTTCATGTTCCTCATGGAAATGCTTATATTTTTCTATAAGTCGTTTATAAATCCCTGTAAAATCAATGGTTTTAATGTGCTAATACTGGTTTTACACCATTTTTACACCATTCTATAATTAGCTAATTTTTTGGAATGCTCTGCACGTATTTATATCGTTCATCGTACTTTCTAACAACTTAATGTCACTCATTTTTTTATCACTTAAAACTTCTGTATAGATATCCATGGTCATCTGAATATTTGTATGTCCAAGATATGATTGTACTGTCTTTGGTGGGATTCCTGCCTCAAAACAGCGTGTAGCAAATGTGTGTCTAAATGTATGCGCACTAAATTTTGGCATCAGAGGCTGATTTTGAGATGCTCTAATTTTATTAACATTATTTCTTACTGTACGTATCGAACTACCAAGTACTTCATCCATCAAGGGTCTATTATTTCTTGTCACGAAAAGGAGCTTACCAAGAACGTCAGAGTCATAATCAATCGGTGGCAATGTATTGAGCTGCTGTACTTGATCTTCAATTGCTTTTCTGCATATGGAGTTCATCGGTACGGTTCTTATACTGGATTTAGTTTTTGGTATGCTGATTTTGTATCCTAAAAAATCATCTTTTGAAGATTTTCTAAAATAAGTTAAAGTTTTAGTAACATTTATAGTATTATTCTCAAAATCAATATCATCTAAAGTAAGCGCTCTCAGCTCTCCTGAGCGAAGTCCTGTATTAACTGCGACAATATATAGATTATAATAGAAGCATCCTTTCGCCATAAAGAAGAAATCTCTTTGATCCTCACGGGATAAGGTAACGATTTTTCTTTTGTCAGTTCCGATTATTTTTATGCCTTTTGCCGGGTTTTTAGTACATAAATCATTATCCATAGCATAAGAGAATAAATCGCACAAAACTGTACGTATATTATTGACTGTACTTTTATGTAACCTTTTACCCAGCCCGTTAAGTAAATCTGTTACCATCAATTTAGTAATTGATGACAATGGCAATCTGCCTAGCACAGGTTTTATATAGCAATGGTATGTACGTATATATATTCTAATTGTACTTGGCTTCAGAACAGGTTCTTTATATACTCTCATCCACTTTTCATACCACTGATCCAAAGTCATATTGGAGTCTACTACATTATTTTTACTGTAATTATCTACAACTTCACTCATTAATGCATTTTTAACTTCTTTTAAAGTTATCCCGTATACGCATCTACGCTTCCCGAACCTATCTGTAAATCGGGCTTGATATCTACCGTCCTTTCTCTGTGAAATGCCCTTTCCGAGTTCTTTACCTTTTAAATCTTTTCCCATTATACATCATCCTTTCAAAAAGTCCGTATGTACAATGAAGCAATTTTCTACATTAATCATATCATACATACGGACTTCTTTCAATTATAAATAGACAATGCTATCTAAATATTTTTCAAACTTCTGTCTTTTTATCAGACATCTGTTACCGGAGTACATGACAAAAGTACATCCCGGTTCTTTAACAAGCTCACGTAGCTTATTCTTTCCTATATTAAAGTATTGAGCAGCCTCATCTATAGTTAGAGCATATTTCTCAGATAATGCGATCATCTTCTTCTACTTTCCAAAATCCAAGTTGATGCTCCAGATCTTCTATTAATTTAGTATTGTCACTCTGAATTACTACTTCAATTGTTTTTGGAAGTTCAAATGATAACACTCCTAAAATAGATTTAAGATCTATAATATATCTTCCAAATTTTCCATCAATATCACAATCTTTAAACTTATTTGCAATAGATACAACAGCCGTAGCATCTGCTGAATTATTTAGTCGAATTTTCATAGTTATCCTTTCTTTTTATCAAATAAAATGATATACTATACATGGTTGTATTTGATGTATAGCATTCATACATATAACCATACACATTTTTCTTTAAAGAGGCACTAACCATATACGGAGTGCCTCTTTTTTTACTTTTAATCATCATATTCCCATTCACGAGTGTGTCTATTATAATGACTATTCGCTTTGCACCGGAAGTCATGTTGAGCAGGATCCCCTTTAATAAGTGGACACTCATTACAATGGACACGATTGTTTTTATCATATGCGCTATATTTTTCGCATATAGTCTTTTCTCTATCTGTTGTAAGCATAGTTACACGTCTTCATCCTGTGGCATTTCAAATGTATTGGTTTCTTCTAGTGCAGCAAGTACATTATTCATAGATGAAATAGTTAAACCCATATTATTACTTGAATAAAATACATTCATAGAATGCCATTTATCATTTTGTTTTCTTAATTTATTCAATACATTATGTGCTTTTTTAGAAGAAGAATATTCTCCAAGTAATACAGAACTATTTGCATATTTCATACGAATCTGATTTCCATTATATATAGAAAATGTCTTTCCAGATGCATCTAAATAATTTTCTTGATTTTGACTTCTGATCCACATAAAACCCTCCTATTCATTCTTTGTTGTACTTCCAAATCCGCCATTTCGTACTCCTGCAGCTTCATCATCAATAGTAATACCATATTCAACAAAAATACCCTGAGCGAATCCTTCTCCGCGAAGTACATTAAGATTTTTCCATGGTCTTTTACTATCATTAGTGACTTTAATAAAGATATGACCTTCATTATCAGAATTATAGTAATCACTGTCGATGATACCTACTGTATTATCAAGCTGCAGACGATATTTGAATCCAAGGCCGCTTCTTGGATAGCATTTCAGCACCCATCCTTCATCAATCTTACATCTAATTCCAGTTGGCACTTTTACTGTTTCACCTGGTTTCATATTAAGTGTAAGCGGTGCGAAGAAGTCATAACCGGCACTTCCTACTGTTGCTCTTTTAGGAAGCTCAATACTCCCATAAATGCCTTCTATTTCACGTCTCGTGTCAGCGTCAGAGGTGTCTAATTCGAATGTATCACACCAATCTTTCATGAATTCTTCTAAGCTTACTTTTTCAAACTTTGCTATTCTTTTCATTTACAAATCTCCTTTTTTAAATATTCAATATATTCATTCCATTCGCCTAATGAATGGATATATTCTTTAGTTTTTAAACATTTTTTCTTCATATCTTTTTTCAAATCAATTGTCCTATACTGCTTACTTTTTTGAAGTTTATTGGTCAAAAAAGCATCGGTTACCCTAGAGACTAACAAGTAATCCTTGCTGTCCATAGAATCCAAAATAGCGTTGTATTCTGCTAAATCTTCCTCAGGAATAGGGTAATCACATTTGGGTAAGTTCTTAGTCGAGAAAGGACTAATATCAGCTCCTGCAATCGCAGGTTTAAGAAAAAGTGCTATGTATTCTAACTTACGAGCATGGAACTTAAACTCTATTTCTTTGTCATTTTCCATGATACTTCGTACAGTTCCTTCATCTTCAAGTGCCTTATATAATTCTTCATAAGTTTCATATTCTGGTAACCCAATATCATTAGCTATAGCTTTTAAAATATTGTGTCCTCTTCCTATAGATGGGATATAAGCTACAAGAGTAGAAAAACCATAATGATATATTTGAGCACCACCATAACACTTAATATAAATATCATCAAAACTTGAATCTATTCCTCCAGAATCATCTCTGGGATAATCATTGGTACTTTGATCTATCGCAGCTTTTAGTCTGTAAGTACCTTTATATTTCATTAGATATTTTGCCATTTAAAACCTCATTCCTCATATTGTCTTAACTCATTAATAAAGGTAACAAAAACGCCCATAAGCACCATGCTGAATGCGTGACTTCAATGCCTACAATTACTGCTAATGCAGTTGAAATCCATGCTGCTGCTTTTGTAAATTCCATAATTAATTCTCCTTTAATACCATAATAACTGCATTACACATACCAATAATCCTTTGAAATTTTTCATCTTTCGAATGAACGTTTGCGCTAGGCAAGGCATATCCATTTTCTGCAATTTCTTTTATTGCTGACATCCATTCAACAACAATATTACTACCAGATTTTTCCTGAGACGTTTTTTTATCTGGTGGTGATACGTAAGGCAATTGTTGCGGCCTTCCTGGTGTCATATCTGCTTCCTCCATTAATTCTCCTTTATGCTTTCCATAAGTTCGCCACGAATTTCATCATACATTTTATGTAGTTTAGGATTAACAAAAGTCATCCATTCTCGCCGTTTATCATGTATCATAAGCTCTCTTAACATAGTTCCTGAAATAGGTAATTCTTCACGATTAATGATTAATTCGGTTGTGTTCTTTAAATCTTTCTTATCAAACCATCCGCTCCGGCTATCATCATTACCATAAATCATTACATCTGGATTTTTATAAATATACCGATCCACATTTTGAAGAAGATATCTACCCCAATCTGGAGTAATATCATTTTCATCAGTGAGGTCTGATAATGCATAAATCATAATGTTTGGATCATCACCATATACTTCACGTATCATCTTGATTCTAGTATTAACATTCAAAGGATTACGTTTTGTCCCACATTCTTGTGCACTGCCAACAAGAATAAGCATCCGATCACAAAGCAATAACCCAGTATCAATAAGTTTTTCATGGCCTTTGTGGAACGTTTGAAAACGCCCACAAACAAGCCCAACATCATATGGTTTCATGTTATTTCTTCTCCTCTTTAATTCCAAGTGTATAAATAAATGTTACTAAGAACACAATGGAAAAAGCGATATATATAATAATTGCTGCAGGAATAGTAAATATAACTGTAAGAAATATATATATCTTACCGAACCAATTTTTATTTTGGGACCACTTTTTATATTCTTTTATTGGTAATAATTCATCAATTGCACAATTAATTATTAAAATTGTTGTGAAAAGAATTTCGATTAACAAGAATGATATAAATATGTTCTCCATTATTCTGCCTCCACTTTTAATTCAGGATTAAATACCGGAATCTTCTCTGATTTGAAGAGACATCGTTTATGCATTAAATCAATCTTAGCTTTTACAGCCAGATCGTCAATCTCTCCTGTACGAAGATATCTGTCCAGAACTTCATATGGGAATCCTAAATTGTCCTCATCTGTCTTTCCACATAATCCATCAATTGGAATCTTTTCAATAAGTTCTGTAGGAAGCAATAATTCATATCCAAGTTTTTTAACTTCATATACAGTTAATTTTCCTAACGGACTAAAATCACCTGCTGAATCACCATACCTAGTTTCATAACCGACATATGATTCTGAAAGATTACATGTATTTGCTACTCTTCCATTACAAGACTGAGAGACAGCATATAATGTAGACATTCTAATACGTGCCGGAAGATTTATTTTTGTCTGTTCGCTGATCTCGATTCCTGAGCTTTCGAGTCTTGACAATACACTTCGAACTGTGTCGCCAATGTTGATTTCGTATGATTTAATATCAAGAAATTCACAAAGCTTGTACGCAGCATAAATATCTTTCTGCTGACCCTGTGGCATCAGTACACCAATTACACGATCTTTTCCAAGAGCTTCTGCACAAAGCGCTGCTACTACAGAAGAATCTTTTCCACCAGAGATTCCTACAATTGCATTGCAGCCGGGACAATTCTGATCGAACCAGTCTCTGATCCACTGTACAATTTCATTCTTGAGTTCTTTAAAATATCCATTGTAATATTTCATCTTATAATCCTCCTAAACAATTAATATATTGTTTAACATTGCCATTATCATATGTCTTTGTAATCAATACGGCAGACACTGTTTGTCCTATTCTTCCATGATATTTACGATATGTACTTTCATCACTAAGAGAATATTCAGTTCCGTTATAATCTACCGTAATTTCATACTCGGCATAATCTGTCCGAAATTGTGGAACATGATTAATTATACCTATGAAACGAGTTTCTTTCGGCTTATAGTATTCATTAACAATTTTGACTTTCACACTTTCTTCTTTCTTATCAATACATTTAGCACATCCAGTTAACATAAATGCACTGATAAGCAGAAGAATTAATATAGTAGCTGCCTTTTTCATTTTGATTCCTCCTGCAGTTCCTTTCTTACTTTCATAAGAATTCTACCAAGCCTGTTTTCTCCAATACCATTAACAGTTCCCCAAGTTGTATCTCCCCATGTATTTCCTTCTTCCAAATGTTCATCACCTGTAGCAAGTAACTTTTCCTTAAGGTCTGGATTCTGAGTGAATTTAGCCAGTACGATTTCATACATTACTTTATCTTTTACTTCTTCCCAATCTGATCTCAAATCAATCTTTCTGCCTGTTGCCTTTGCCTCTGATGGGCTAGCTTTAGAAAATAACTGGAATCTTAGTCTACGATTCTTTGTTTTCTGAGCTTGAAAAGCTGCTTCATTATTTGTATAGTCCCATCCGTTGTAACTTACCGGTGCCATATAAAAGTTACTTAAAAAGTAATAATCTCCAGTAAAACTATTAATCATTTTAAATGCCCTCCATTGGTTTCCATTGTTTTCTTCTCTTACTCTGCATCTTCCAACCAGACACTTTTAATCCTCTCACATGATCCCATGAATCTGTTTTTCTTTTTGGTTTTATAGGTTTGAGAGTAATACCATATTCATTTCTTACTTCTACAATCTCTTCTGGTGTAATACTTTTACGCTGATCCGGCACTGTTGAAGCCCAATGAATATTCCAACCATGATGTTTATGATACGTACGATAGTATTTCTTTTTATATTTCTTAGTAAGTTGATGAAAGTCTCGTACATTACCATAATCAAATATCTGTGATATTCACGCGGACAAGTACACATAAAATCCCAATTATTATCTATTTTTAAATATTCATCATCAAAATAGTTGAATGAATGATATAAATTGATACTTCTCATGCTGTATGGGAACTTTGACTTAAAGTATGTATACAGTTCTTTAGTCCCTTCTACACATCCTACATATTCCCATGGGAGCCATCTGTATATAATGTAATTAAAATGAGCTTCTACACATTTTGTATGTTGTATATAAATATGGTACTCTCTCATATAAAACTCCTACTGTCCTTTATGTCTTGACATATCGACTGTTGTTTTAAAATATTTACCAATTGTTGCAATTGTTGCACAAATAACAGGGATCATTGGTTTCGTAAACCTAGTTGTATTAAATATGATATTTAGTCCATTAACCAATGCGTCCCCTACAAAAAATTTCAGTATGCATCCACCTATGTAAGCAAACATAAATGATAATGCCGGACTGATAACAAGAGTGAAAATCGCAAGGATGATTACTGTAAACGCACCTATTCCTTCTAATGTATTATCTTTTCTGTTCATTTAATTCCTCCGAATCTTTTTCATATTCAACTACAATTACATGTAATCCATATCTTCTGGCAGTATCAATCATATTTTTTGTACCTCGCGATTCACCATCCCAAAATGCGATCAACGTACCAGAGCCTGATTCTGATGCAAATTTTGCCATTTCATTATTACGTCTAGGGCCAGCAGACTTTCCATAAACTCCCCATAAAGCTTGAAATCTTATAACGGAGTAACCATTATCAAACGCATAACATTCACCAAGCCTATCTGCACCTTTTGCACCGCCACTGATAACTCTAATTTGCTGAGTGTTATTAACTTGATTCTCTTCGATATAATCTGACACAGTTTTCTTAAGCAAACGATAATCATCAAAATCTCGTGAACCGGCTATAATAATATTCATCGCCTCGCTCATTCATCCAGCCTCCATAATTCCACATCATAATCTTTAAGTTCCCCTTCAATGATTTTATAAATCACTTCCCAATCAGCTCCTCCTCTTCCACAACCAATCTTATACGGAAGTGCTACTGAGGTTCTACAAAGATCTTTTCCTTCTAGTCCATTTTTTTCACGCCATACTCCAAAATGTTGCGAAATATATCTTAAACCATCTCTAAAAGCTTCAAGATCTGTATACTGTTTACCATCATATCCATATTTATTTTGTGCGAATAAAGACAATACAATTTGACCTCTATCTTTCAATAAATATGCATCACACGTTCCGAGTAGTTCTTCCGACTCGAACTTACAAAACTCACAAAACTTTCTATAGTGTTTATAAATGCCTTCATCATAATCTCTTAATGCTTTAGCGACTCCAGTGTTCATTTCTCCTTGGCAGTTAACCTGATGAATTATAAAATCTGTCTTTGCATTAACGATATTACCTTCAATAATTTTAATCATAAATCTTTTCCTATAAATCCTGAAATGTAAACTTCTCGCCACAGGAGCAAATCACTTCTCCAATAGTTCCGATTGATGTTGGTGTAAAGCACCATGTAAGAGAGCCGCCTATGCAACCATGTCCCATTGCTCTCTGTTCCATAGTTTTCAAACCATGTTTCTCAGCATCATGTTTTAATTCCCACTCTCTGATTTTCTCTTGTTCTTTTTCTGAAATTGGAAATCCTCTATACAGATCCTCTTTCGCTTTTTTCAATTCTGCTTCCATTCTCTGCATTTCAGAATCTTTATAATGCTCATCTTTGAGCTTCTTGTTTTCTTCTTCTAAGTATTTAATTCGTTTTTCATAAGTATCTGCTTTATCAACAATCCCCTGACAAAGATCTGAAACTGAATCCGTAAAATATGTACTACTCATTTTTATACCTCCTAGTATAATAATGGTGTAGTCAATCAAGACTACTTGGTTAATAAGTTTCTGTAAATCAGATAACAAAAGAAGGGATTCTTCCTTCATCAGATGTTATCCATAATAATTATCATGTCTGACGGTTCCTGATAGACACCAGATAAAACATAAGGTATT
>OLSC01000279.1_pt1 | contig 65594 bp, 90 predicted proteins | sample 1672881 | NCBI WGS metagenome assembly OLSC01 (sample SAMEA3136733, study PRJEB25190) | human gut metagenome | biome: human gut; feature: human-associated habitat; material: faeces | place: Austria | collected 2013 | reverse complement strand
TGAACTTCATTAGAAGATTCCGTAGAATCTGCTAAGGAAACCAGAACTCCAATTGAGATAACTAATGCGATTAAAGTTAAGATGATGTATTTCATGTTTTATTCTCCAGTAGTTTATAAGTCTATAATACCACAGAAGACCATTCGTGTAAACAACTAAAGGACCCGAAGGTCCTTTTTATTCAAAACGAATAGTACTATTCTTCAAGAAAATCCCAGAACACACTGTACCTTTAACCGTCTTTCCGGTAGGACCGACCGCTTTGAATCCGGTATGCTGAAAATCATCTTCCGAACATGAGAAAAATTTGTATCCAGTGATATCAACTTCAGTGAATCCTGCATTTTCTAACACGCGAGTTGCGTTATCAGCGTCAGTGCATCCAATCATCATGAAGGCAAGCGCTGTAATTAAAATCTTTTTCATTTTAATTTAACCCTATAAGTTATATTACCTACTTTAATAACCCGGATTTCTCCGGGTTTCATGGTAATGCGTGCTTTAGTTCCCATCAATAATCACCACTCTTTAATCCATCGTAGTGAACTGCCGGAGCAGAAACCACTCGCTTCATTTGGCCTTCGCATCCAGTATTGAAGCACTCGATAGTATAATCGCGTTGAGAAATTTTACGCATAATTTCTATCTTTTTCCCACATACTTCACACTTGTAATCATACATTGGCATTAACAGCATCCTTCCATTTTTGTGTTTTGATCATGATTTGCTCATTCAGTGCACGAGTAACCATCATGGAGATTTCATCATCTGATACATGGGTATCATTTTTATGACGATTTCTGAAATGCAGCCAAAGTGCATCTACTACACAGTTAATAACATCTGCGCACTCGCCTTCAAATTCTTCTTTCTGCCGCCATGGACGATTAATCCAATCACACATTTCTCCAGTTTCTGAAGAAAGTTGCAGCATGACATTCCCAATGCTACGGTTAGGAATAGGATAAGACAATTTTGATGCTTCAAAAATAGGAGCTAAATTTAACATTGATATGCACTCTGCAGTGCTGCAATAGCAGCGATTGCTTGACCACGATTATGAACAGAAAGATTCATAACCAAATCGGTTGGAATTACATTCGCGGAAGTTCCAACTTCAGTAAAGTATTTGAATTCGCTATCAAAAATTACAAGGTCTTCACCGTCAATTTCATCACATTCTGTGCCATTAGCCCACGTAATTCCGGATACTCTATTATTTTGGCGGTCAACTTTAGTAACAGTAAAACTCCCGCCATTTTCATGGAGTTCATACACAAAGTCTTCATTAAACTCGTAACGTGATGAAAATTCTTCTTCCGCTTCATCATTGACGAATTTGTACTGTACACCTTCTTTAAAATTCATCACACAATCTCCATATATTCTGGGCCATCAACTGTAATTACACGAGCAAAGGTACGAACCGGGACGATATCGCCGTGATTAGCGAATACATACAACCAAGTCCAATGCTCTTCTTTACCGAAGGTTTTCTCTTTCTGAACGACGATTAAGTCTGGGTTGAACAGAATGTCTTCAAAAGCTTCAGCAGTAATTTTTACGGTGTTTTCAGTTTTCATGTTATTCTCCTCAGTAGTTGATAAGATAATAGTACCACATCCTTGTGATAAGTAAACAACTTTTTAAACTAAACCTGGATTTTGTGATTCTGACACTTCTACGTCTTCCTTTGGAAGGACCGCAAAGTTCCCCTGAAAAACTACGTTTACTAAGGTTTTATCATCTTCTTCCCACTCATCAGTGACAAGAACATTTTTGCCTTGACTTAGATTTTTTGCCGGATTTTTTGGGTCTTTGGATTGAGTGACAACGTTTTTAAGGGTTTTAACACGAACCCACTTACGTTCAAAGCTTTCTTTAACATTGTTAGTGTCTTTAAACTTCAAATATTTTGCAGGAACTACAAATTTTTCTAAGCAATGAATATAATCACCAGAATCAGAATGAATTTTATAACCTGCTTTACCATCATTACGATTAGCAACTTTAACGATCACACCAGTATGACCAACCCACTTGCCGCCAGTAACTTCTACAGCATCGCCTACAATCAAATTTTTCATCGTGTTTCTCTCAGTTTGTTAATGTAGAGCCATTATATAACGGCTCTTTCATAAAGTAAATAGTTATCGGTGAGAAATTTCGCATCCAACATCGACGCCGAACAGATACCCAGCTTCCCACCCTTTAGCCATCATAGCCTTGGCCACCAGAACCATCGTTGGAGAGATTTCCGGGAGGATTTCCCGGTTGAACCACTCTTCGAAGTTTTCATCGAACTCAAACTCTTCCATTAGCCACGCCCCTTAGGTAAACTCAGTGGATCGGTATCTTCTGGACTTGGTGCTTCGCTTAGGCCTAGAGCATAGCGTTGAGCATATTTAAGCATTAGAATATCTTTGGCACAGTCATGGATACTATCATGCGCGATAAATCCATCGAGCGTACCCTTTGGAAGAGGGGTAGTTGTCAGCCCACGAGTCAGAAGCAGCGATTCAATTGCAGTACGAATGTCACGCTGATTCCAGAACTTGCATGGTTCTTCTTTAAATGTATCAATTTCTTCTTCGGAAATTCCTTGGGCTCGTTGAACATCGCGAAGACAATCAACAAAAATCGGAAAGTCAAAGCTCTGCCCACGACACCAGCCAAAGGAATCCCATGGGTGAATTCCATTATCAATCAGATATTGCTGGGCTTCTTTAATTCCAGCAATTACTGATAAATCGTCTGGCGTTGAGGCCAGGTTAGCCCGGGCTTCAGCTGATTGTTTCTTCCACCAATCAAGAGTAGACTTACCAAACAACCGATGACCTTTCTGGGATTTAAGGTCAAACTTAATACGATGACCACGCTTGACCAATTCATCGAAGCTTTCCAGAACTTCAGGGTCAGAATCAAAGGTGATTAGTGCAAGGTCAATCACGGAAGAGCTTGACACATTTCCGAATGTTTCAAAATCAATAATAAAGTCTTTAGCCATTTTGAGCCTCTAGCATAAATTTAATTTCGCGTAACTGGCAACCAATATATTCGCTCAGATACACCTTTGGGTCATATCCTGTAAACCAAGTGATAGCATTAGCGTTATCTGCTATATCACGAAGCTCATTCAGAACTGTATCAATTTTAATGTTAATAGCACGCTTAACGTTATCTGGTGCTTCAAACTTAGATTCTTGTAAGCCAACAATCATTGTTTGAAGGTCTTCTAATTTCAATTCAAACATATTACCTCACACATAAAATACATCATATCGACCTCGGGTAGTACCAACATATAATAACTGCTGTGCGAGAGAAGCATCTGCCATGTGAATGCATGGAGTATAAATGAAGCTTCTGTCAATTGAGATACCCTGGGCCTTATGGAAAGTTGAAGCCGGCAATGCTTTCACTTTATGGAACTTGCGCTTGGCATCCCAAAATTCAGACCAAGGAGCTTTACCTCCTTTATTCCAATTCTTATATGTATCTGCAGTTTTTGCCAAGAAGAATTGAAATTTATTCATTTCTTCTTCGGATGAGATGACACAGATTTTCTCTCTAGCGTACTCTTCATCGTCGCCATAGGTTTCAATATCTAATACCCAATGACGAACCAGATATTCACCTGGAACACCTCTGGCACCCAAAAATGTGGTGGTTTCAACTGCGTCTAATATGCGAACAAACTGACCATTATTGAAAAGAATTTCGCTGAATTTCTTCCCTTCAAATTTAAGTTCCTTGGTAAGAGGTTCTTGCATAACAACAATCTCACCTACTACGAATGGTCGGTCAGTTTCGTATATTCTTCGTCTGATTATTTCGTTCAGTTTATCAACAGATTTATTCGTGAACGCAAGCATTCTGTTTTCAAATAAATCTTCTGGGGTTTTAACTAAATTAAAATAATTTAGCATAAAATCTTTAAGGGCAGTTCCTTTCGTAAAACCACGGACACCATGACCATCAACTACACAGTCACGAATCCATCCACCATTTCTGATTTCGGTAGCGACTTCAATGATTGGGGCATTACTCCGCATCACCTCGGTCAAATGAAGCTGTAAGAAATCTTTATGAGTGAAGAATGGACTCAATGCAGGTTCATTACTTCCAGGTTCTACTGGACGAATTTGAGCCTTATCACCAATGGCAATGACAATACACCATGCAGGAATAGTTGCCATCAAAATCTTAAACAGCTTACGGTCATACATTGAAGCTTCATCACAGATGAGAACTCGAATAGATGCCATATCCGGAACTTTCTTCTGCTCAAACAGCACGTTTTCTTCATATGTCGTCGGGTTAATTTTCAGAAGACTATGAATAGTACTGGCTTGCATTCCACTGAGCTTAGATAAAACCTTTTTGGCCCCATGCGTAGGTGCTGCCAACGCAATTCCAGAGATACCCTGAGAAATCAAAGCATCAATGATAAATTTAGTTAAAGTTGTTTTACCTGTACCGGCAGGTCCATTAATCGTAATGTGTTGTCCTTTAGCTCCTTGTTTGACCATTTCAATGACTTTATTAAAAATCGCTTTTTGACTTTCTTTTAATTGGTCAAACGTAATCATGCCACTTTTACCCTCACTACATGTAGATTTTTAATTTTTGCTTTGAGTTTTTCGCGCTCAACATCGCTAAGTGGTTCATACACTAGCTCAGTTGTTTTCCACCAAAGCATTCCTTTGGTTTTGCTTTTCCCAGTAAAATTCCCTTTTGCTAATTTGTCTGTTAAAACCGACATTGTACGAATCCGTGCTTTATTGGCTGATTCTTCATTAGTGAAGACCACACATCGTTCTCCATCGTACATATCAGTTGTGACTGGATGGTCAAATCCGTCTTTATCCTTATACGCTACTACATATCCATAGTGTTGCATTACATTTTACCTCTCAAAAGTTGGAAGAAGGACGCAGTCAATGGAAGACCTTTTTTCAATTTTAACTTATCTAACATTGAGCATTTTTCTAACCGACGAAGTGAGCTAACAATTAGCCGTATTGATTGTACACGGATTTCAGCATCTGATGGACGATTCGGAACTGACGCTAAAATAGCAGATAACTTACGCTCAACTTTAGCTAATTCAGATTTACCACCGCTGATACGAGTTCTCAATGCATTAATAAGTTCTAAATCAGCCGAGGTTGCAGTTCCATTCTTTTCTTTTTGCACAAATTGAGAAAGATGATTTTCACGATTGTGTAAGTTAGTTTTAATTGATGCGATAGTTTTTTCATACTCACGAATCTTTTCCCAACGAGAAGCTTCTTTATCACTTGTTGGCTTAACAGAATCTGAAGAACGAACTATGCGTGCTGCGATTTCATTCGCTTTTCGCTCAAGTCCTTCAATAGTGTTATTTCCACGTAAAGTATTATACTTTTGCTTGACAGGAATAACATTCCCCACTACATATCCTAAATCATTATTCCAGCGTTCAAGAGTCATGCTGTCAGGATGATTTCCTTTGACGGTGCCAAACTTTTCACCTGAGTATGCGCAATGAGTCTGTTGCATGATGTTAAACAGATACTCGGGAGTAAGATTGAACTCCTTGTGCCGACGTTGGGCAGAACCTAAAGTTGTAATCAGACGAGTATAAACTTTAGCAGTTTCAGCAGTGAATTTCATTATGTTTTCCTCAAAATGCTTTCGTCTTACGGACGGTATAATGGGTCTAGGTCCCTAGTTCTAGATAATCACTAGTTGACTAAGCTATAGTAACACTAAAGTAGTCCATAAGTAAACCAGATTTTTCAACTTTGTTATGACCCACCACTTTGAACTTAGTTCCCATCGGTAGCATCCTTTCTTGTTCTTTATCAATCATCTCGATGTCAGCGCTTCTGCGCTGAGCAATGTTATCAATCACGTCATTTGGTCGCATGAATTCAGAATCTGGTGCAGTAATTAAAAGCGATTTCATGTTGGTATGATAATCAAATGATTGATGGCAATTATTGACTTCAATGACTACAAATGTCGAGTAATGCCATTTGCCTGCAAACTCTCGGGCGATCGTTTCATCTGTTGTGAATGACGCCACCTTTCCAAAGTCAAATTGCTCTCCTTTAATAAGAGCGTCATAAAAGGCTTTAGCCTCACGGCATGATAAACCTCTATAGAGAGTGTCTCTGTTATCAATTTGATGACGCCTAACGATAGAGTCAAGTTTCTTATGAAATTCTTCGCCAATCTTATTGTTCATGCACTGCCACAGAATTGACTGTTCTTTGCAGTCAAAACGATTAGCTAATGCTTCCCACACGCTTAAATCATATAAGGGTAATCCTTTGCTTTCTCGCGCGAAGTTAAGAACATCAATGGAACGAATGGGTTCTTCGATAGGAATAACCTTTGATAATTTTACTGAAATAGATGGGTTTAATAAAATAGCCATGATATTCTCCATTTTGGTTACGAGAGGTATCATATCATGGCTTTTTAGAAGAGTAAACTACTTTGTGAAATTATTTTGCCCACGGAGACCAGGGCGGCGGGTCAGACCAGATTGAAGCTAGTTCATCTAGAAGAGCTTCTGGGGCTTTAATACCATACTTCTGTATAATTATACGGTATTCGTCTTTGATGTCCTTAGAAATCACTGGATGAACTTGAACCTCTTCCTGAGGCTCTTCCATCATTTCAAACAAATCCATCACATGAACCACTCAGTATTGCGATACAGACAACTACTGCTGTTATATCCATCAGCTGCTTTTTGCAACAGCGGGCTTGGAGCAAGTTTGATAAAATCTGCGCCCATATATAACCAAACTAACTTAGTAAATTCTATTAGAGAATCTGTGCTATCAATGATAATCTTTTTGCCTCTTGAAATTATGTCATTTTCGTATTCATATAAGCTAGTTTCATGACATACATTGGTGTATCCTTTCAAGTGGAGAGCATGCAGTATAGAAACAGGACTTCCTGGAACTGTATCTACGTCAAAGACATGAGCAGTCTTAATAATGCCATAATCTTCAGAAGGACACCAACCAAACGCCTCGAATTTATTAATTAAGTCTTTGAAATCTTTGTCGAACGTACTGTATAGAGCAACAGTAAAAATTCTATCTTGGTCAAGACGCAAAACTCCATTTGCATCACTTCTTGATTGAACTGCACGTTGTAAACTTACTTTATAGATTTTTGCGTTTGCCACAAAGAGCTCCTTCAGTCATGTTATTGTCTTCAAACCATTTATCATTTGCTTTAATTAAAGCTGGAGCTGCTTTAAGCAATAACGCAGCAGCTCTTACACCTCTGTACCAACAATCAAAATGAGACTTCTTTAATGGTGATTGATACCAGGGCTTAGTATAACATATCATTTTGTTCTCCTCAGTTAGTAGGAATAATATACTATTCCCAGTATAGCATAAAAGGACTCCCGAAGGAGTCCTTAATTTTTATACTTCTTCATCAGCTTCAAACATTTTCGCATTGGTGGTTGCCCAAGTTGCAGCATCATCAACTACTGTTGAATAAGCGGCTTTTTCGGATGGGAAAATCTGATACTGTGCATTAGCAATGCGATGTGAGTCAGAATATACCTTAAAAGCTACAGATACTTCAGTACCTTTAACCTCGCCATCAGCAGTTGTATGGTCAAAAGTTTTGATGTTTACGTAAGCCATTTTAATCTCCTATTTAGTTTTACAGGAGTATTTATATAGCTGCTGTAAGCGCCTTTAATATTTCTTTATCAATTTCTCGAGTGATTTCTTCTCGAAGGGCCAATACTAAGGCCCTTTCTTTTTGTTTTCTGATAATTTTTAAACGACGCTTAGATATTCTTTTAGCCATCAGTAACCACTGTCTTGACGTTCAAAATTATGTTTGTTTTTCAGATAATACAGTTTAAAGATTTCTTCTGCATCTAATCCAAGAGCCATGAACATATTCAGAACAAAGTGCAGGATATCAATCATTTCAAACTTGATTTCAAGCTGGTCTTTATCAGACAGGTCTTTGATATAAGTTTCCTGCATCTTGACATGGTCAGCTTTCCATGGTTTCCACACAGCGCTAGCTGCCTTTTCACCATTACTCATACCGCCGAGAGAAGTCAGCAGTTCACGGAATTCGTCATCAATGTAATCTTTTTGATTACGCAGCCACTGCACGATATCACCGGCTTGAGCTAATTCGTCAGGATGCATGTTAGTGCCAGGCTTATCGTTTGCTAGACGAACCTGAAGAGATTTTTGCATATCAAGCATTACTTGCAGAGGGTCACCACCAACTTTGCGTACGATACCTGCGTATCGAGCTTCAGCTTTATCTGCACCAGCGATCAGTTGACTACATTCGTTAAAGTGTGCCATTATTTTATTCCTTTCAATTAAATTAGATAAATATTATATCACTTAACATAAATAGCAGGAGGATTCATGTCTGAAGTGAAACGAGAATGTAAAGACAAAGGAGGATTTGGAAGATATCTTTACATCGGAATCGCCACTGCTGCTTTAGCTGCATGGAATTATGTGGTAGTTCCATTAGCTAGCACACACGGGCTAGTTCTTCCTCCAATGCCGTTAGAAAAAGTTGTGTCGTTTATTATGACTGGAGGATTGCTTTAATTTAAGGGGCTTTGGCCCCTATATCTTCGCATATTTGTCAAGACGTAATTTAGCCATTAAACCTTGCGATATATTTTGATTAATATAATCCGTTATTTCAGAAGCAGTTGCCCCCTCTTTCATAATCATATCATTTATATCTTTGCTTTTCCAAGGCGACTTATCCCAGAAAACTACCTTTTCACCAGCATCTACTAAACGTTTCATACGCTTAATTGTATCAGGATGACGAGGTTCATGGTCCATAATCCATGCTCGGTTATCATGACATGGAACTTGAGCTAAATCTAAAGACCCGCCAGTGATTGCAATAGCGTTATCAATGAACAACGAATCTATTGGTCCTTCCATGACGAATACGAGTTTTGACTCATCAATGGTGTCGAGACCATAAATTTTGGTCGCGTGTTCATGGGCTTTGATTGTGATGTATTTTTGTGGAGCATTCTTTCGTAGTGCTCGTCCTTGAAACGACTCAATCTCTCCTTTCTTGTTGAAGATAGGAATAACCAAACGTGGTTCGTTCGTCTCATTCTTATAGGTTCCTGGATTAACGGAGTTAACAAGAGAAGGCCATTGGTTAGTAAACCATAACCTTTTCCAAGAAGTGCTTGGAATACATCTGGCAGTCACGTATTTAACTATCGGATGTTCCTTCGGAAGTCTATCTAATCGCTCACAGAAATTAAGTTTTTCTATTACGGGGAGTTTTGCATTAATTTTCTCAGACGGTTCTACAGCCTTTGGCTTATCAAAGACTTGTTCCTTTCTTTTCTCAAGAAGATACTCTCGATAGAGATCGGGTTCATTATCTTTAAGATATTGTGATAGCCACTTATTATACTCACAGTTGAAGCAATGGCAGCGTAATCCTTGACCCGCATCAAAAATCCAGAATCGTGCTTTATTGATATCTTTCTGTGAGTCACCACAAATTGGGCAACGGCAGTTTAACTTGAATGTTGAAGATGTAGTAACGTGTCTAAATTTAGGTAGGTGAGATATTGCGCGGATAGCGAATTCGTTATCAACCCAGCTTGACATTATGCTCTCCTGAAATGGTCTATAATTTTTTGATATACTATATCAGGATATCCATTAGCAACCGATATTCTTCTAAATTTTACATATCCTGGCATTCCTGAATCAATCCAGAGCTTCTTCAATTCGTCATAGTATTTCCACTGTGGTCCACGCTTAATAGATGACATCAGTGCAGATATTTCAGGTCTTTTCTTCCCATACATTGAATTTCCTTCACCACTACGTTTTAACGACCACATTTCCTTGTTTTCATTGGAGTGATGTTTACCATAAAACGGATTTCCTTTGCCAGTCCTAGCTTCCGATTGGGATTTAGAATATTCAGTCCTTACCCAAGAATACATTTTATTATTTCGTATGGTGTACTTCGCATTAATTGTCATGTTTCTAGCTGCTAAAACTAGAGAATGGTAAAATCTTTTGTTGGGGTGATTTTTATATATTTTGATGAGAAGTTGGTGCGCCAAATAGTGTTCTGCCGCGGTAAGTAATACCTTGTTATCGTCTGTATTAATTCCTCCAATACAGCTTGGAATTATATGATGGTATTCTGTGTATGCATCAATACTTGATTTATCTAATCCTCTTAGCTTAGATTTAGAAATCAAATTATCATATATTTTTTGATAATTCATATTATATTCCTCTGGCCTTAAACTAATAAGGCCATTGTATCACGTTTCAGGTTTTGATTTATCTCGCTTTTTCTTTGGGAGAGTTTCTGGGCCTTTATTTACTACTGCGCCCGAAGTAGTGCCTGATGCAATGTTCTGAGGATTACCGCCGGTATCGCCAGCAACCATTTCCTCATTAAGTTTAACAAACTCTTTAAATGTTTTCATAGAGCCTCCAAACTATTTATTATTTCCACCATCAATACGAATACACTTGTACGTAGTGTAGACTGATGGTGAACCGAACCCGGAATCGGCTTTGATGCCAGTAAATTGTTTTCCCGCATCTTCACATTTCTGAGCCAGAGAAGACTCGTTCATTCCTGTGAATGATAACTTTTCAGTAGAAACACCGCCGGCACCAGTCATTATAGCAATTACTAATACGTATGTAATCATCCGAGAATCCAGCTTGCAATTGTGAAGTTATCAAAATTAGCATCGCAGTACAGAGCATAGTTCAGTTTAATTGCTGCGCCATCATTGGAGATTTCTGCCTGAACTTCTTTCATCTTGCTTGGGTCAGTGTTCTCGACGATATGGTCTACGTCAGCACGAATCTGTTCAACAACTTCGCTTTCATCAGCAGTCATTGACCACTCACAGAGGTCTTTATCATAGTTCGCTAGCGCCGGAACGGCTGAGCAGGATGATACTGCGAAGATTAAAGCAAGTGCAATCTTTTTCATTTCGGTTTCCTCAATTTGTTTCAGTAAGGCTATAGTAACATGGCCAAACTTAAAAGTAAACTATCTTTTGAATAATTTTTCGAGGACTTCGTCGGATGTCAAATTCTTGGTTGGAAGGTATATCGCAGAGTTAACCCAGATACCTTCGTCATTATATGCCTTAACTTCACCATAGTCATATGAAGATAAATCTGCTTTGTTGTAAGCTATGACTCCACGATGGACGCTATCAGACGCCGTCACCACAAAGGAGCGACCTGATTGGTCGCGAATTACGCTAAACACAAAAATCATAAAATTTACCCTAGAATTTCAACTCTTCTGCTAGAGCATCAAGCTTAGAACGTGATACTCGTTCTTGACGATTAGATTCGGCTACACGGTTCTGTGCACCGGCACCTTCTCGGACGGTATTGCTTGGATTAGGCTTAGTTGGGTCGTTTTGCTGCTCAATTTCTACCCAACGCTGATTAGCCTTATGTACACCCATAGAGAACTTATTGTTGATGTTCTTATCACCGTAACGTGATTTAATCTGCTTAATTAATTGCTGCTTCATCTGAGCAAGTTCAGGGGTTTCAATCACAGCCAGCATAAAGTCTGCCGTAGCAGGTAGACCCGCAGATTCTGCAATATCACTCATGTCCATATCAGAAGCATCCCACGCTGAACGACCTACCTGAGCTGCGGTCCAAAGAACAGTTTCAGATTCTACAGCCAATGCACGAAGTTCTTCTGCAATAGCTTTAACTAACGTGTAACTGTTTTCAGTATATTGACGAATACGGCAAGAAGCACAAATACCAAGATAGTCAATGATGATAACAGTCGGTTTAAAGTTCTTCTTGAGTTTCAACTCATTCAGAAGAGCTCGGAATGTATTAGCGTTAGCGCCACCAGTCGGATACTGTTTAATGATTAAACGACCAAGAGTACTAGAACTACGCCATTTTTCCATCTTGCCTTTATATTCAGCGTATGATACACATCCATCGTCAATATCATCAAGTGATACATCAAGCAAGTTAGCATCAATACGTTTAGCGCAAACTTCTTCGGCCATTTCCATGGAAATATAAAGGACGTTATGCCCCATCTGAAGATAGTCTGCAGCCAATGAACATAATCCTAATGATTTACCAACGTTGACGCCAGCCATCAATACGTTCAGTGTACCAGTCTCGGCACCACCTTTAGTAATTTTGTTCAGAATGCTAAGTTTAAACGGAACTTTACGAGCTTTATTCTGGTATGATAACCAACGAGCTTCATAATCTTCCATCCAATCATGGCCAATATAGCTATCAAACGATACTGATAACGCTTCACGCATGATATCAGGAATAGCCCCAATATCAGGAAGACGCTTATCGCGTTTATTTGGCTCAAGCTGGGCATTAGTCTGAATTTCAATAATTCGAGACGTTGCGTTGTACATAGCCTTTTCTTGAACGTACTTCTCTGTTTCCTTAACTAACCAATTCAAATCTTCAGGAGCATCAGATAACTTATCAATAAGTTTCTTTGCACCTTCATGTTCCGTTTCAGTTATAGACGAATTATCCAGTGCTACACATAACGCAGTCTTTGAAGGAATTGCTGTGTATTCATTAACGTGTTTCTTAATTATGTTAAACACCGTCTGAGCAGGTCCTTGCTCGAAGTACTCTTTGTCCATATATGGCCAAACCTTCGTAAAGAAAGCCTGGTTGTAAATCAGATTAGCTAAGATTGTTTCTACCACTTTAACCTCTTAAAAGATTTTCCATAATGATTTTTTCTTGGTCTTTAATGCACTCTGGATTTGTTGTTTAACACAAGCTTCCACATGAGGATAAAGTTCATCCTTATGAGCTTCAGATGGTGTACTGAACTCAATAGTTACTTCCCCCGAAGGAGAAATATTTAATTTATGAACATAAACCAAGTGTGATTGACCATTTAATTTTATCACAATTTCTTGGATAACAGTCTTCATAGCTTCTTGGATTATTTCATGGCTTTTCTTGAACACTCGTTCTTGACGCTCGAAGTCTCCCTCTTCCGAGGGAGATTCTTGTTCAAATTTCTCGAGTTCAGATTCTAAATCAAACTCAGTCTTCATTCATGAAGTTCTCTAATTCATCTTCAACTTCAGCAGCTGATACTGAACCACTCTCAGGAAGTTTAACACCATCAACCTTAGTTGAAACTTTTGAGTTAATCATTTCTGCTACCGCTTCATCAACCGCAGCGTTTGAATCAATAGCACCCAACTGATACCGGGCTTTGATAGCGTCACGGAATGGCTCATGCTTAAACAGAGGACCCCAAAATTCCGTACTGCTCGTATCTTTTGCCCGCCAGGATTTTTCTTCACGAATCATCTCACCGGTTTCAACATCCAGGAATTCTCGTGCATACCATCCATTTTTCGGTTTAACCACAAACCCGATATCTAGAGCCATATCAAGCAGACCACTATATGGATCGATACCACCATCGAATTTAACATCGATGAAGAACTTACTTTTCTCTTTGACAGTACGCGATTTCTCAGCGTTCAGGACAAACTGATATCCCTCAAGCTCAGAACCATCTTTAATTTGACGTTTACCGATGATGAACACAGTATCCGCAGAATACATAGGACCTGTACCACCAGTCATTACCGTCTTACTGAACATCTCGATAGTCTCGATTGTGTGGTTAACCGCGACACAAGGAATGTTCTTAATAGAGAAGTAAGGAGTTACGATACGGAAGAGCGACTTCAGACTTTTCGCACGAGTCATATCTGCAACAGATTTCTCGTTCAAAGCATCTTCGGTTTCCTTTTTAGACGCCATGTTACCAATAGAGTCGATAAACACGATGACTTTTTCACCACGCTCAATAGCTTCAAGCTGGTTAACCATATCGATTTTTAATTGTTCAACCGACTGAACCGGTGTATGAATTACACGGTCAGGGTCAACACCCATAGATTTCAGATAAGCTGGAGTGATACCAAATTCTGAATCATAGAACAAGCAGACCGCATCAGGATACTTATTAAGATAAGCACTAACCATTGTCAGAGACATGTTAGATTTGAAGTGTTTAGATGGACCTGCGAAGATAGTCAACCCGGACTGCATACCACCATCCAACGCTCCACTGATTGCGATATTAAGCATCGGAATTTTGGTTCTAACTACATCTTTCTCGTTAAAGAATTTTGATTTAGTCAGTTCTGCTGTCATTTTAGAAGTGGATGCTTTAATCAGGCGAGATTTTAAGTCAGACATTCATTATATTCCATAAGTCTCCATTATATTTTTCTCACAGGTTAAAGGATAGAGTAATTATATTACTTTGTTCTTGAAGCTATTAACAGAAGTTCCATTTCTTCTTGGTGTTATAAACCACTGTTTCCATATCTATTTCGTAGTGTATTTTACATCCAACACACATGCCGTGCCACCAACAATGCATTCCATCTGAGCTAGTAGTTCCTTCGTGAACAAACTCGTCAGATTTACACACGAAGCATCTGAATTCTTCAGCTTTGAAAATGTTACCAGCTACGTCAGATTTATCATAGATGTTCATAAGAGGTCCTTGGAGGGCTTTCGCCCTCAAAGATATGGTTCTACCTTACCAAACTCATGGAAGGCCTGAGATTTCACTCGAGTGTTAATACACATACGAATTGATTTCAGAGGTTCGTTATCACCGAATAAACCACGTCTTTCACCGTCTTTAGATTTCCAACGGGCTTGATTTGGGAAAGCAGCATGCAGCTGTTCAAGGGCTCTATTCTGGCGAGCAGTATCACGCTGTGTAGAACAACCACCAGGTGACTGCACCTTACCAGATTTAACGAGGTACTTAAACAGAGCCAGATGAGGATGACCCATGTTAATTAATTTTAGAAAAGCATAAGCATCTTCGTTAAGGTCAATAATTCCGTAGCCAATGTCTTCTGCGGTAAGTTTAGTCAAATCATAGAAAGTATTGGTGAACCCAAAGCTATTCTCACGATAATGACCCCAGCTTGATGTGATTTTGAAAATCGGTAAGCGAGCATGACCGTGATAATAACCACAATCCATGGCAGTCTCGACGTATTTGACCATATCATCAAATACCTCTTGACTCATTGCCTCGCCGACACCAAGTGGAACCCGGCGATCGTCGCGTTCACGAATTTCAGTCAGATGAATGGTCGTATCATCATCAAGCATCCAAATTCGTTGCCCTGCATACATTTCAGTAATCAGACGGCGAGTTCCCGCAATTCCATCGACATCATCGGGGACAGTAACGATTTTAGCAGCATGACCGTGCCAAGTTTCGTATGCTTCTTTTTCTGATTCACGTACTACAAGATGTGGAACATAACCTTCAGGAAACATAGTCAGGGCAGTAACTGCCCCGGCGCGCTTATAACTTGGAATTACAAACTGAATCATTTCCATTCACCTTTATAGTCTTTCTTTGCGATGTGAGTTTCACCCGTGTGAGCATAATTATCTACGAGATAGAAATGTCGAGAATATACGTGCAAAGACCCGACGTTCCAAATAATGTCACCAACTGAATAATTTTTACCTGATGCATTCAGAAGTTTGGTTAACTGTTCCAAAACATAGAGCTGCCATGCATAGTCATTACGATATCCAAAGACGACATCATTCGAACGCATGTTTACCACAGCATGCACACGATTATCACGAATCAGATACTGAACATTGTTAGTACACATGAAATCACTCATGCCATCGCGCTCAAAATCATACTGCATTTGAGGTCGTGTATAAATCATAATTCCGCGGCGAGAATCAGGATTATTGATAAGTTCTTTCGCACAGTTAGCAAACTGTGAATAGTTTTGTGTTGACCAAACTGCCCAGCCATAGTTAGAATTAATCTCGCCGTGTTTGGATGCAATTGCTTTCCAAATAGCTGGGGTTTCACCCGGAATATCTTTAACGAATAAACTTTGAGATTTATACCACTCAAGTTCACGAGCAATGTATCCATCATTAACTGCGCCAAAAATTAGGTTTTCATCTGCAATAAATGATGCACCTACGATTTCAATAGTCTTCACACCCGTCTTATCAATCACAAATTCTTTGTTGAGCAAAGCATCAGCGAATTCTTGACGGATATCTTGTACTGTCATTGGAGTTACAATCATGAGACCTCTTATTTAACTTGCTGGATAATAATTGTATTCTGCTGTGCGTTAGAAGCAGACCAAATCAGCGCAATTAACCAACCGATAATGGACCAACCGAATACTAGATTTGTGATAAAGATTCCACCCCGTGATTTATGCTTACGACTGCAAGCTACAAAGGTCGGCAAAAAATAGATGAAGAAAAGAATGATTAAACCAAATACTGCTTCCATGTTAATCTCCTCAGTTAGACATGCATTTGTTGTAGATGTGATTTTGGAGAGATTTTAACTGCTCCATACGTTGTTTATGCTCATTATAACTCAATCCGCCGTTAGCAAAATCAGTTAAACGAATCTGGTCATTCACTGCTGCCGCTTGAGCAGTGCACGTACGTTCTTTTTGAGTTTTACGCAGACGCTTAATTTCTTCCAGTTCATGCTTATTCTGCTCAATCATGTCAAGTTCCATCGCAGACAGCTGACGATTAGGATTAGCTTTTTCTTTCGCCAACCGACGCTCAACCGCGAGCGATTCAGCAGAGACCTGGTTGCTAGCACGATAGTATCCTACAGTACCGCCAATTGCTCGCACCTGTCCAACAGAAGAAGCCGGGACGATATCACCTTGTGGCATTTGACAACCAGTCAGCGTGAGAGCAACAATAACAGCAAGTAACGATTTCATTGTAATCTCCTCAGTATGTTATTTCGAGAGCTATAGTACCACATCCTTGTGGTAAAGTAAACAACTTTTTTAAAAATCGAACATGTCAAGAAGAGACGATTTCTCTTCATAGTCTAACCCTGCCGCTTCAGACATACCCGTCAGAGGTTTAACGAACGATTTTTGGAACAGAACACTGTGGTCAAGCCACACTAGAACTTCCTGTCGGATTTCTTGTGGCAGCTCAGTGCCCGATGGCCATGCCATGCATTTCTCACCGTACGGGTTACCTTCACGCAGCGGGATGACCATCACTTTCTCACCTTCCATGATTGGTGTTATACCTTCAAATCCTGCGGTTGCTCGGTTATATGCCAAAGCACCTTTAACGTGATATGGTGTACCTTTATCTGGATATCCTGCACCGTCATCATACTTACCGATGTTGTTTGCAGTCTTAACTTCGGCGATTACTTTATAATCAAGTTCACGATATTCAGACTCAAACTGCTTATAATATTGCTGTAAAGATTCTTCACCTTCCTGCAGCATACGCCGAATAGATTCTTCCAATGCATTCTGAACAGCAGTTGGCGTAGAACTTTGCTGAGTTTCCATACCCATGATTTTCAGATGAGGTTCTGCATATCGAGTACCTTCCATATCATACACGTTCAGAGCATATCGTTTCTTCGCTTTCCAGAATCCGCCAATGCCGTTTGACCCCAACGGAGGACAAGAAATAGCTTCACGGTCCATGAACATTAAATGTTCTTTGTTGTTCATGTATTCACACATCTCACGATATGATTGGTCAATCCATGGTTCCATTTTCTTCTTGCCGAATTGGTTCAGGAATTCGACCAAATCGTTAGTTTCTTTGAAACGCTCAAGACCTACCTTCTCGATAACCTTATCAACACAAACGTAAATTGAGTCAGTATCACCAGCTACTACAAACGAATGTCCTTCGGTGCCACATACCTTGTTGAGGTATTCATTAACTTTACGTTCAATCCATTGAATTGCCATTTGACCAAACAATGTGATTGCTGATGCGTTGCGCAAATCATAATAACGGAAGTAAATGTTACCCAATGCACCATAAAGTGAGTTGATCAGAATCTTACGGTTTAACTGGTTAGTGTTACCCAAGATTTCAGCGTGTTTACATTCAAACATCAGTTTGTCAAGACACTCTTCGGTATATGTCAGCAGTTCTGCTTTCATATCATCAGAGAAATCTTCATAGACATTAACTTCTGCGAATTTATCGATAGTTCCAAACTTCTTATCATTCAGAACCTTTTTAATCAGTTCTTGATTTCGTTTGGCACCCATCATTTTATTTTTCCACTCTTTACGCTGATAAAATACCTTCGCGATTTCAACTGGAATGACACCATCTACATCTTTACGATACATCCAACCATTTGGTGAACATGAATATTCATCAGACGGACGAGGAGCAGTCTTGTTAATGTACTCACCCAACGGATGAAGTTTAAACTGTCCAACGATGGTTTCTGGTGAAATATTAACTTGTCGAATGATTGACGGATACAGAGATGTCAAGTCAAACGACATGATATAACGGTATGCAGCAGGAACTGGTTCCTTAACATACGCACCAGGATATGACTGTTTAACATGAGAACGACTTTGCGGAATAACTTTGTCCTGTTCTTTCAGACTGTTAAAGATGATTGCGTCCCATGTTTTAATTGGACTCATTACACCTTGATACGGCATCTTCGCATAATAAGACATCGAGATAGCCAGGTCAATAAATCCGCGAACAGCATCAATCGCTTGTACTGATTCAACGTCGATGATGTTATACGAAATATACCGTTGGTGATTAGTTTCACGCAACTTATTGATCGGACCGTCATATGCTAATTTACCTTTCTTGGTTTCATAATAAGCAATGAAATCCAACTTATACGTCGGTTGGTTCGTGAAACTAAATTTCTTATACAAATCCATGTAATCAAGAATAGTCACACCCATGATAGAATAAATTTCTTTATCACCATACATGTTTGTGATAATCTTAGATGAAACTTTGTTCAGAGGAGAGAACCGTTTCATCGTACGCTCACCAAGAATCTGTTTCACACGATTCATGATGTACGGAATATCAAATCCTTCAATGTTCCAGCCAGTAAAAATTGCTGGGCATTTCTGTTCCCAAAGATTGATGTACTCAAGCATCATTTCTTTTTCTGAATTGAACGGCATATATACTACGCGGTCAAGAATATGTTGTGGAACTTCATCACCGCCTTCGGAATCTAAACGAGCAGCGAGTTTCTTGTCCCACTCGGAAACAGAACCATAAAGAGAATGCAGTAAATCAAATACGTAGAACTTGTCATCAACCGAATCGTAATGAGTGATAGCATCAATTTCATATTCTGCTTTCATCGGGTCTGGGAATTGAGATGCAGTAACCTCAATGTCACAGTTTGCGATTCGGATGAATTTTTTATTATAAACGATTTCTGAACCGTAAGTATCACTGATATACGCGAGTTTGAAATCATCCATACCCATTGCTTCCATTCCCATATCTTCCATACGACGCATCCAATCGCGGGCATCTTTCATAGTTGGGAATGTATTTTTCTTGCAATACTTGCCGTAGATATCTTTGTACTTTGTTTCTTCCATGCAATGACTAAACATCACAGGAGAATACGGAACACGACGCATGCGTTCCTCACCAGTAGAATCGATATAACGTTCTACGATGTCATTGCCTAGAGATTCAACGCTAATATAAAATTCTTTCATGGGTTTCCTTTGTTTATAGACCGAGTTATTAGTCTTTAGGTGGGATAATTATACTCCAATTTTTTATAAAGTAAAAGGGCCGAAGCCCTTTTCTTACGCGCCGATTGTGTACTTAGATTTTAAGGTCCATTCATGTTTCTGCTTGAACGTAATGACCCGGAAGTTATTCTGCATCTGAGCAAGAGTTTGACCACGATTAATACTCAGTAGACCCCAGTCAGCAAGTAGTTGTGCGATTGAGTCTCGACGAATTTCATCTTCCAAATCAATAGTAACAGGGCGGCCATCAAGCTTCAACATTTCTTTAAAATGAACAATATAGTAACGACCTTGTTTCTGAAGAATGTGGCAGCTTTGATATAGTACCTTATCTTTGTTATTAGCAATTCCCATACGGGTCAGAGTTTCTTTAACTTTCAGGAAGTCTTCAGGCTGTTTCAGTGTAATTTCAATCATCTTTACCATTCCAATGCTGTTTTCTTAAGATTTTTCTGTTCTTTCACGTTTTTCGTGATTGTCTTGACCAATTCATCAGTCACAAGACCTTTCATTTTCTTGAGAGCAGGTTTAAGCTTGTTTTTAGCTTCCAGGGTCTCTCTATACATCCTAGCGTCAATCGCATTGACCTTGTAATATGTCATTATAACTTGAAGAATCAATGCATCCTGGATGTTTTCTGTTAACTTAGCCCATTTACCATACCGACGACCTCTAGGAACAGAGGCCATCATATAGTTATAGTGTGCTTGGTCAGATAACCCTTGACCAACAAGGTTCATAACATAAACCGAAGGCATACAGTCAGGGTGTTGAGAAAGAGCGTTTTCAACCATGAATTTTGAATAATCCATCGTCGAGATATTCAAATGCTCTTGCTTTTCGTTAATAGACCCAATAATTGTGAAGAATTGATTTTCTGCTTTTTCTTTATATGAATCAGATAATTCCTGGACTTTCGTCCAGTCTTTACCTAACCACGCTATTTGGTGCTCGTTATACTGATCATCATCTTCAAATAAACTCATCATTTCCACTGCATCTCTACAACAAGTTGAATAAGCATATAAACCAAGTGTAATTCAATCGAAGCTGCTATGCCATGATACTGGTTATTTTCACCGATGATTTCATACATTCGGATAATGCTTGGGCCAGTAACCATTGTATACAGTTCCGAAGAAAGTTTATCTACGAACCAAGTATAGTCTGCTGCATATTTCGGGGCAAGAGCACGGAGTTCTTTGATGTTCTTAGTTTTAATAGCTTCGATGACATCTTCAATTGAACCACGGTCATTCAGAACGATAGACAAGATACCTGCATCAATCACACCCTTAGAAGAATAATGATCAAGCATGTTAATGGTCTTACGGAATTCTGGAAAATTCTTTTTGACCAAAGCAGCTACAACTTTCTTATCTTCAACTACCACGCCTTCGTTTTCACAAATTGCGAGACAACGCTTGAGCATCTCGATTTGCATTGGCTTAACATCAGATGGAGATGGTTTACCAAAATTAATTACACGGCAACGAGACTGAAGAGGTTTAATGATACCATCAAGATTGTTTGCAGTAATGATAATAGTACAGTTTGTGCTATACGCTTCCATGAATGAACGCAGATGTCGTTGAGATTCTGCAAGACCTGCACGGTCAAATTCATCAATAACGATAATTTTCTGCTTGCCTGCAATAGAGGCAGAACTCGCAAATGCAGTTAACGGTCCACGAACGAAATCAATCTTACAGTCAGAACCATTCACGAACATCATTTCAGCATTAATGTCATTACACAATGCTTTAGCTACTGTAGTCTTACCAGTACCAGGAGAAGTGCTATGGAGGATTAAATGAGGGATTTTACCTTTTGCTACTAGAGCTGTAAAGATTTCTTTATCTTCAGCAGGAAGTACACACTCAGAAATAGTACCTGGACGATACCGCTGTTCCCACATGAAGTCTGCTTCATTTACTGTCAATTTCATTTATATTTCCTCATTCAGAATTTGGGTGGGGCCGAAGCCCCGAAATTATTACTCAAAATCAAAGGTACTGTCTGCTTCCATTGCTACTACATAAGAGGCTGATGCACCTTCAAATTTCGCTGCAGTCTGTTTCTTGGAGCCATTCATTTTTGCCCACAGCATCAGTTTATAATCGCCGATAGTCATCTTCATATTGCTCATGTTGATGATAAAGTTGAAGTTACCCTCACCTTCATAATCACCGAGTGTCAGAGAATACTTCGGACGGGTCAGTGCAGCATCTTCTACTTTGTTATAACCACGCAGAACAATTTTACCATCAACATTGGTGATAGCAATTGTGTCAATCTGCATGCCACGAGATACTCGCATCAGCTGTTGCAGGTCTTCACCTTTAAAATCGATAATTACGTTTGCCACCGGGAATGGGATTGGTTTAGTCGGGAACACGATTGTGCTCGGGTCAGCTGCTGGCCAGAAGATAGTTGAGCGAGCATCTTTAATTGCCAGATTACCATCTTCCTGCATGATAATATCTGCATCATCACCAACCAAAGACAGAATGCTCAGGAAACTGTTCAGGTCATAAATTGCTACATCAGTATCGATGGTATCAGAAATTGTTGCTTCAGCATAAGTCGTACCATTAACAGCACGAGTCATGATAAAATTGCCAGGTTTCAGCATGATACCAGAGTTGATGGTGGAGAAGTTTTTCAGAATGTTCAGAGTTTCTTTAGAGAATTTCATTTCAATACCTTTTAATTAAGTTCAGGATAATTATATCAAGCTGCGAATGTAGCAGTTAATTCTTCTGCAACAATCTGACCTGCCGCAACGAGTTGCTCATCAGCATCTACACAGTAATCATTTTCTAGACGTTCGCCACCGTGACGATCAGTAACAATTTTAGCACCAGCCTTGATTGATTCATTGTAATGCTTACGCATCAGTTCAATCCATTTTTCTGCGACTTCATCATCGATAGATTTATAGAAAGCAAAGCGAGCTTCAGAATCTTTAATCTTATCTTTGATAGCCTGTTTAGTTTCTTCAGTTAGAGCCAGAACCCAAGATTTACGAATACGATTTTGGTTATTCGGGTTGGAATCTGCACGTACGTTTTTAACCTGGATATCTTTCACATCAACAAAATTAATCATTATATTTACCTTAATCGTAGTAATCTTCAACCATCCAACCGGGATTCCTGTTGGACATGACTCTATTATATTCATTTCCCGTAAAAGCATCTCGTAACATTTCTTCAGTTACAAGATGACGTTCATCAGAAAATAAATTAACTAACACATAACGCTTTAATTCAGGAAAGGCCAACAGATGTTGGCCCGTAGTAAACTCATTCATTCCATCACCGTGAATCGTCCGACCTTCTTCATTTGAAGGTGTTGGCCATATGCCTGCGGGTCGTGGTCACGGTGAGAAATAATAAACACATTGGCATCTACCATCTTATTAAGAATAGCAGTTATTGCCTTAACACCTTCTGCGTCGGTAGCCGAATCATAAACTTCATCAAGGAACAGACAGTTTATTTTAACACCAGAAACTTTTTCAGCAATATCACGCCACGTGAATAGTAATGCTATATCAATTCTGGCTTTTTCACCCTGACTAAACGAGGCATAACTAAACTCTTCTCGTCCACGTGATTTAATCGTTTCAGAGAACTCTTCGTTCAGTGTGAACGAATAATCAGCTTCCATAATTTTTAGGTAGCTGTTAATTTGCTTATTGAACATCGGGATGTACTTCTTGATGATAGCTCCTTTAATACCGGAGTCTTTCAGCATTTCAGTTAAAATACCACGACGATATTTTTCCATAACCAAATTAGTTTTGACGAGGATAATTTTATCTAATTCTTCTTGTAGCAGTTTAATCTTGTCTGAGTTATCAATAAACTCCTGAGATGCTTTATCAATAGCTGCTTTAATACGACGTGCCTTTTCCACAGCAGTGATAGTCATTTGCTTTAAACTACCCATTTGGGTTTTGATATCTCTAGCGCGAGCCCGGACCGTGTTATACTCGCGAGCTAGTTCATCCAGTTCACTCTGGCGCGTCTTTAACTCACCAAGAATGGTATTACATTCTTCAACATGATGATTAATCTTAGTGATTAGAGTGTCATTAGAATGCAAATCCTGCAAGCACGTTGGGCAATGACCACCTTTATCATACAGCCCAAGAACCTTTGAATATGATTCAATTTTAGACCGAATTTTAAATGTTTTACCTTGAACTTCTTGGATTGACTCTGCTGGGTCGTCTCCAATTACTAACTCAAGCAGTTCTCTCTGAAGAGTTTCTAATTCTGCTTTATACCCACGGGCTTCATTGACCTGTTCATCATACATCGCCTGCAGGCGAGCAACGTTATCACCAGAAAGTTTCTTCTGCTTTTCTGCATACTCATGGTGAGTTTTAATTTCATTAGTCAATGCTTCACGCTGAACATCATTAACCTGGATTTGCTGATTGATTTCTCTTATCTGTGTCTTGTTCAGTTTGTCCATATCAGCTAAAAGAGACACTTCAAGCAAATCTTCAACGAGCTTTCGTCTATTAGCAGTTGATAACCCCATGAACGGAGTATATCCTGCCGTTCCTAATACGACAATCTGCTTAAACGATGTGTATGACATGCCGATGAGGCTTTCAAAGTAGGATTGAAAATCCTTTGAACTTGCGGCTTCATCAAGCTTATTGCCATCTCGTAAAATCTCAAAGACATTCGGTTTTTGTCCACGTTTAATGTAGAAACTATGACCGTCATACTCCATCCACAGTTCTACTACAAAGTCCTTCTTATTGAATGAGTTAATTAATTGACCTTTCTTAATATCACGGAATGGTTTACCAAATAAGGCAAAAGTAATAGCTTCAAGCATAGTACTTTTGCCACCACCATTCTTACCTGTGATTAAGGTCTTTTGACATTTATCAAGTTGAATGTCAATGGCCGCTTGGCCAACTGACATTATATTCTTATACTTGACACGATTTAGTTTAAAAGTCTTCACTGATTTTGTGCCTCAATGTATAACTGTTTAGACATAACCTTTAAGGCTTTGATATCATCTGCGGACAGGTCTTCAAGTGCTTGGATATATTCTTCCATTAAATCCAATAAGCTTTTAACTTCTACTTCTTCGCCATCTTCAGACTCAACCGAGTTGTCAACTTTAGAAACAGTTCTTAATTCATGTACTACCTTTTCAAGTTCTGATTCAAACTTAGGAAGGTCTTCATCGACCGCAGTGATAATAATTCGCACTGCAAGATTTCTGAACTCTTCAAAATCAACTTGCCCTGTGACAGGATAAATCAGTTTTCTGTGCCAAGTGATTTCATTAGGGACGAAATCAAAGGTTGATAATTCAGTGTCTTGAACCCAGAAGCCACGTGGGTCGTTCTCGTCACCCGCTGTAAGCGTCCAAGGCGTTCCGATGTACTTAACGTTTGCTGCGCTTGATATGGTGTGGAAGTGCCCAGACCATACTTGTTTGTACTTTTTGAGGAAATCTGGTTCCAGCCCATGAGATTTCATTCCTTTATAAAAATAAAAGCCATTAAGTTCCCAATGACCAATGCAGTATTCAGCAGACGATTCTTTGATATGCTTCATGATTTCTGATGTGTTCTCTTCACACATCCATGGACACAAGTCAATCAAAGTCCCATCAAAATCCATAGTCACGGGCTTTTCAATAACAGTAATATGCTTATACTTACCAAGAACTTCGGTTGATGCATTAGGCGTCAACGTATTCTTGTAGTGCATGTCATGATTTCCGACGATCGTAATTAAGTTAATTCCTTCTTTCTCAAGAGACTCTGCAATTTCACGAGCAAATTCCATTGTCTTATGAGTGATAGCTTTACGAACGTCAAAAATATCACCGTATTGAATGATAGTTTTAATTCCATTCTTTTTGGCATAATCAATATGCTGTTTAATTCCGTGTCGCTGTACATCCTGTACCCACGGGTCATCTGCGCGGACACCTAAATGCCAATCGCCTGAGTGAATAATTTTCATATAACCTCTCTAGTAGAGTTTAATTTTATATTATTCCATGAATAGCAAAAAGGGCCCGAAGGCCCATTACTTATTTTGTCATTAACTCAAATTGTTCTTTAAAGCAATGCTCAGAATCTTGGTGTTCTACCAGGAATTCAAATGCTTTATTTCGCTCTTTATCATAGAGCTTCTGGTCAGATGACAGATGTTTCATTCGTTCAAAGACTTCATTTTTATTTTCATCATTCAACCACAGAATGCCAGAATCATGAGAAGTCAATGGCTTTCCATCAACCCGGAATTTCAAAGCATCACCAGTAGCTTTATGGAACACAGGAATAGTTCCACAAGCGCCTAGTTCTAAATGCGTGTATTCCAGAGAACGCTCAAGGAATTTATCCGGAAGACGTGACAGCTGATAGCCAAATCCAGACTGAGACATACGCTCAAGCATCTCAGAGTTAACATATCGGTCAAGAACTTGAGGATTCAGACCTGGTCCAGTTTTAACCTGATGATAATGACGGCAATAATCGATTTCATAGCGTTCTTTGATGTTAATAAACGCAGGACTGCGTTCTAACCCTTCCAAGATAGTCGTTTTGCCTGCGGGACGCAGATGACTTTCATGGAAATCAAACATCAAGAAATAGCCTTTCCACGTAGTAGTACGACCAATCCAACGATGGATATCAAAGTCAATAGCAGAGAAGTCTTTCCAATACTTATCACGAATTGCTTTGATGTTCATAGCAGGTTGAAAGTTATAAACTGGAGGAGCTGAGTCAGAATCATCAAAGAAACTCAACCCGCCGCTTGGAAAATATTCTTCCATTAGCACGGTATTAAAATCGCCGTTTGAGCTATGACTAAACAGTACATCAGCACGCTTAACGGTTTCTTCAAGACCAGCATTTCTACGAAGTGACAAGGCTCTATGGTCATGTTGATATACGACTACCCGAACCTCAGGTTTAATGTTCTCTATGAGCTTCTTATAGTTATCAATCGCTGCTTCTGGAGCGTTGACAGCAGGTACTGAGTTGATGATAAGAATGTCACATGCGTTAAGCAGAGATAAAGTCTTATCGTAGTCATCTGCAAGAGACACAGGAATAGTTACATCTTTATAGCTATGTGCTCTATTACGAGTAAACGCTTTATCTTTAGCGTAAATGATATTTACTTCATGGCCATGTTTTACTAACCACTCACGATGCTCGAGACTGAACTTGGTTACGCCACATCCCTCAAGTCCGCGAGCCATTAAAATATTAATCTTCATATATTGACCTTTGTTGTTAATTTTGGATATTTTACCATTCCCGTAATAAAGCAAAAGGGCCGAAGCCCTTTAAATTTTCTTGTATACAACATAACCTGCCGCTTCACATATACGCTTAGCTTCTTCAAAGCGTTTAAGCATATCCACCTTGGAATTATGAATTTTATCATAATCGGGAGCAGGTGCTTCTCTTCGAGCGGTGTCACATTTATAACAGAAGTAACTACGCTTTGGTCCTGTATAACGTTCTGAACAATTACTACACCGGCACGCGTAATTTCCTTCAGGCCAATCATGCCCAGGATTAGAACCCATCAAATTCGTCATACATCCCAATTCTCTTCATTTACCATTCATACCACCGTTTAACTTGGAAGGTGTCAACCCAGACAAGAGAGTTCTTATCTATTAGCTTACATCCTTCGGTAGAACCTAACACACGATATTGATTATCTGCTACTTTTACTGCCATCGTTCCAGTAGCAGTGTTCAAAGTAAATCCCGCGTCTTTACGTATACGTTTAAATTTTACTTGTACCAGCATTTAGAATGTCCCAAACTGATTTACGAGAGGTATTCCAGCAAGTCAGAATAATCTCATCGGTAAAAGGTTGTTTTAAAATAGTACGCAGTTTTTCAATAGCATACTTGTAAGCAGGGAAATTGTTGTCTAATACCGCGTCTCCAGCATGAGCTTTTAATCGCTCAAGTTCACGACGGTTTTTACGAACAACTTTGTTGGCTCGAGCAATAGCTTGTTCTTCTGCAGCTTCCATTAGTTTCTGCTGCAGTTCGTCGCGCTCTTCCTGGGTAATATTGTTCATGTTATTCCTTTGGATGGTAATTTATTTCAAATGTGAATTCAGTATCAGTCCAATTATAACTATGTTCAATTATAGCAGAATCTGATCTGAAATCAGCGTCATGTGGATTTTTCGGGTCAATGTGAATATCAAGATCAAGCACCTCCCTTAAATACATCTTTAGCAAATAAGGGATAGCGTCTAGGTCTTGCACATCTTCTAAAAACCCGTCGAGGTTAATCTTCAGCCTCATATAAAAATTCCAGATTAGGTCCATCACTTGTAGGTTCGCTCTTTTTAGCAGACCCTGGCGCCTTATAAGCGGTGGATTCATACTGCGTCATTTTATCGTAGATGTCCTGAATAAAGGTTTCATCTGCTAACGCAACCATATCATCGTCCCGTGAATCATACACGTTGTGGACAAAATAGCTGTATTTCTTTGCCATTTCTTTGCGTTCTTTTTTGATACGCTGAACGAATGCATTGAAACAAGCTTGGGTTATATACGCATGCGGGTTATCATACTTAGTTTCATCGAAGTTGATTAAGCCTTTAATTGCGGCTTCAATCCCGTCTGAAATCATTTCTTGCTTCCAAGATTGGGTGTATCCTGAAAAGTTGAAACGCTTACTCAGACCTTCTGCGATCAGCATAATAGCAAGGCCGATCGTATCGTTCTGTTTTACTACTCGAGGACCGCCAGCAGCTTCAGACTCCCGACACTTCTCTTTCCATGAACAGATTGATTTATACAACTCCTTGTTATTTACATAATTACTCATATTGCCTCTTCGCTTCAATTAATAATATCTATTATAACAAATTTGGGAAGCGAGAGGATTAAAGCATTACTTAATCAATTCAGCGCATGCAATTAATTTCATCATGATACGATAAAAATCGTTATACGTGAAATCTAATGGAACATCAATGACGGCTTCAAAATCTTCAAATACACGTTCCATTCCATAACCAGCGATATCATCTGATTCAGCATACCAGTACGTTCCATCTTGTGCAAAAGTTATTTGGCTATTTTCAAGACAGAACACACCTTTAATATTTTCATGGGTAAGAGTCAATTGAATTTTCACAGTTCACCCTTCATAATACGATAGCATTGGAACAACTGTTCCATGATACGTTTGAATTCAACCAAACTAAGTTCAAACCAATCAGATTCATCTACTTCATGCATCATTTCCATGAATGAAGAGTATAGACTTTCATAATGAGTTTCATTTAACATAGAAGCATGGGTTTCCCAATACATGCTCTCTTCATTGTCAAACCAAACACCCATATAAGAATCTATAGTAAATCCGCCGATGCCTTCTACTACAATCGTAATTTGGTTTATTTTAGCCATGCTTTCACCGCATCAATAGCATCTTCAAATTTAGAGAAAGCATCCACGGACGTGTATTCATTCTCTCCAGAGCGTTCATAAATCCAAAACGCATCAAAATCTTCTTCAATGATGAATTCCCCGTTAGGAGTTTCAATCGTGTTTCTGCCATCAGGCGTTTTAGATATGAACCATCCAAGAAAACCAACTTCTGCAATTTGTTCTTCAGTCATTTAAAATTTCCACCAATTGATTATAGTTTAATGCTTTTCCAGAAGAAATCATAACATTACAAAATCTGTATAATGCTTCTTTTGATACTTTATACACGTAATCGGAAGTTGTTACAATGTATGAAATACGTACAAATGTTGGGGATTTTTCTGCTAATTCGTATGCTAGTTTTCTAGCTCTGCCAATGTCATCAGCAAACTTGGTATCAGCAAGCAAAATACTATCAAACACCCAACGGCTGGTAAAAATTTCTGTGTATAGAATAACTTTACGCATCAAGATATTCCTCAAGTTCTTTTAAAGTAAGACCTTCTGCCCACTTGTATTCATCATTTACTACAGATTGATGATCAGCACTCATTGGATAAAATTTACATTTGCCTGGAAATCCATATTTCATATGGGTTCGTGTATCAAAACGTCTATCAAGATATTGTTGTACACCTACAATCGTGGTGTATTCGTCAATAACGACAATGTTAGATCGTAATTCTAGAATGCAAAATCGTACGCGAGAAGGACATCCGTTTTGATTTAGTTTCATTTTGCCGCCTTAACCGCTTTCACATCACGAAAACCTTTCTTGCGTTGGTTTTTCATTTTGCGAATAGCGGATTCAGAAATTTCACCAACACCAACTACGATGGGTTCTACACCGAATGCTTTAATACCAAACTCAGACAGAAGATAAGCTACGACCAATTCGCGGATGCGTGCTTTACCAATTTTTTGTCCTTCTTCTTTCATCGTACCGTGGAGTTCAACTTCCCATTGGTCAAGAAGGGCAGGAGTTACATGACGACCGTCTTCCAACATAGCAGAAACTTTATAGTATGCGAAAGCGTTCAGTGCGTTTTTAATTGCTTGGGACATATTAATTTCCTCAGTAACGATTGTTTTGACAGAGGAGATTTTAAATCAAATCTCCTGTAGCAAATCAATCTTTGAGAGATTTTAACTCTTCGAGCATATCGTAGTATTCTTTACTAGCAACCGGAGCTACAGTACAGTGGTAGCTATTGAATTCATGATATTTCACGAAGCGTTCAAGGTGCCACTTAATCAGATTGTTAATTCGGTGAAGCAGACCCCCATCTGAACCGACGTAGACAACCACTTCAAATTGAAGCCCATCCCAAATTCGGGTACGGACGATATCACCTACAGCAAAAGTTTTCATGCGATGTACCAATGTTCGTTTTGCCAAGACTCACCCTTGTACCAGCGAGTCATATCATATCCATTTTCATCACAGATGACCTTGTTCTTCATCAAGAAGTATTCGTCATCAGTAAAATGCACATGCTTTACTTTACAGCCTTTACTCATAGCTTCTAGAGCTTCTTGCCAATTTAACCAGTTCATATTTTCCTCTCGAGTTAAACGGTATGCTGTTATCCATTGATAGAGCTATAGTATCACTCATCAGCTAGCTTGTAAACAACTTTGTGAAATGGATTTAAAATAAAAGAGAGGTCCCACAGGAACCTCTAAATGAAGGGTATAGAAATATACAGAAGGTGGTCAAGATGACCTTAGAAAGGAACCGGTTAATCTTCTATGATATCTGGGTCATGCCCAGCAGCAATAAGATTGGTTTTGAATGTTGGAATGTCATACTGCTTAACGTTATCCATAAAAATGACAGGATACCGAATAGCAAGCGATGGATAGCACCCGATGCGTTTAGCAAGTGACTCAATCAACGGACGGTCATAAACCGGTTGACCGTCTACCTCATTGATTACGTTATAGAACTCATACGGAAGTTGCAGCTTATCGAGCAAGTCACGAACTGCTTTACATCCAGGGCATCTCCAAACTTCTTCAGGGATGCCATAGATTTCTATCATTTCATGACCTGTTGGAGTTTAGCAGTCAGAGTGTTAACTCGTTTCTGAAATTCTTCATTAGATAACTTTTCATCTTTCTTGGTAGGATTAATCCAATCTGCGATGATAATAAGAACAATAAACGGAATTGCTACGAAAGCACCTGCCGTTAATGCAACCAAAGCGATAACGTTAGAAATAAATTTACGAATAGCATTAATAAATTTCATAATTTTCCTAGAAGTCGCGGGCCGCCGCGCTGCCCGCGGCCGGCGGCTCCCCCAAGGTGATGGTCACCGGCCGCCTCAGCACCCGGGTCAGGAACTCCTGGGCGAAGCTGCAGGCCGCCTGCGGGGTGGAACTCTCCAGCAGCCCGACGCTCAGCCGATTCAGCCGCCCCAGCGCGCAGGCCGTGCGCTCGGCCGTCTGCACCTGGCGGCTCATGCGGTGGGTGATCACGCCCATGATGAGCGACACGACGAGGAAGATGGCGAGCGCCGCCACGTCGGTGCGGCTGAGCACCTTCAGCGTGAAGAGGGGCGCGGTGAACAGGAAGTCGTAGGAGAGCAGGTAGGCCACTCCCAGCGCGGCGCCCCACAGCCCCGAGTCGGTCTCCAGGCTGGTGATGAGCACGCCCAGCACGAAGACGGGGAAGGCCACAAGCGTGCTCACCCCCAGGAGCGAGAAGCCCCACACGGCGGCCAGGCCGGCCCCGTAGAGCAGGGCGAAGGCGACCAGGTTGCGCAGGACGTGCCGTGCCGAGAGGGAGCTCCTCGGCGGGAATCTGCGACTGCTAGCGGCCATGGCGAACCCCTTTCCGAATCATCGACGCCAAGGTGCCCACCCCCATGAACAGGGGGATGATCTCGAGACGGCCCAGAAGCATCCCGGCGCTCCCGATCAGCAGCGGCGCGGGGCCGCTTTCCGTACCGAGGAAGCCCGTGCCCACGCCGGTGCTGCCGAGGCACGAGACGAAGTCGAACACCGCCTCCTGCAGGGTGGCCCCGCAGAGGATGAGCGCGAACGCACCGGCCGCGCACAGCAGCAGGTACAGCACCACGTAGGTCTGGGCCTCGGCCACGTCCACCTCGGTGAGCACCGACCGCTTCCCGAAACGGTTGATCTTGATGCTCGTCACGTGGCGCTTGTTGCCGTAGCGCTCGTGCAAATCGTGGCCGAGCCCCAGCGAGGCGACGGCGACGCGGTAGAGCTTGATGCCGCCGGAGGTGGAGCGCGCCTCGGCCCCGACGAGCATGAGCAGGCCGAACAGGAACAGGAGCGCCGGCCCCAGATCGGCGAAGGAGGGGATGGTCTGAAACCCCGTGGAGGTCAGGATCGACACGACCTGGAACGTGCCCTGCCGCAGCGCCTCGGCTCCGTCGCCGCTGACGCCCTGGCCCAGGAAGAAACCGGCCACCACCAGGGCCATGACGGCGATGGTGCCGAAGTACAGCGGCGTCTCGATATGGGTGAGGAACGCCTTGAGCTTGCCGCGCAGCAGCAGGAACAGCAGAAGGAAGTTCGTGCCGCCGGCCACCATGAGCACGATGGTGATGGCCTCGATGACCGGGCTGTTCCAATAGGCGATGCTCTCGCCGTGGGTGGCGAACCCGCCGGTGGGCACGGCGCACATGGAGATGTTGATGGCGTCGAAGGGGGTCATGCCGGCCGCCCAGTAGGCCACGGCGCCGGCGATGATGAGCCCGTTGTAGATGAGCAGGATCATGCGGGCGGTCTTGGCGGCGCTCGGCAGCAAGTGGTCGGTGTGGCCCTCGGCGTTGTACACGCCCAGGCCGCCGGTCTGGGTCACCACGCAGGTGAGGATGAGCACGAGCCCCACACCGCCGAGGTAGCAGGTGAGGCTGCGGTGGAACAGGAAGATGGCCGGGCAGGTGTCCACGTCCACCACGCTTAAGCCCGTGGTGGTCAGCCCGCTGGTGGACTCGAAGACGGCCTGGACGGGGGAGAGCAGCCCCGCGGCCACGTAGGGCAGCGCGTAGACGGCGATGGCGAGAACCCAGACCAGCACCGTGCACGCGGCGGCCTGCCCGCGGGTAAGGCGGGCGCCCGGGGCGGGGTCGGGCGAGGCGAAGTACACGAGGTAGCCCGCCATGGCCGCGCCGATCCCGGGGAAGATGAAGCACGGCGCGAGGGCCACCTCGTCGGGGTAGGCCGGCAGCACCGCCAGGGGTGCCAAGCCCGCCAGGCCGACGAACATGACGGCCACGCCCACGTAGCGCGCGAGCAGGGGCCCGGGGCCGGAGCGCTCGCCGCCCGGCTCGCCCAGGGCGATGGCCGGCGCAAGGTTGTCGCCGCGCGTCTTTCCCATGACGGTCACCGGCGCTCTTTCCCCAAGTGGTGCCACGAGCCCAGAATCGAGCGGAAGGGCGAGGGGGCACCGGGGTCTTCCTCGTCGTCGGCGGTGCCATCGGCGCCGTCCCCTTCGCCGTTGCCGGCCTCGGCCGCAGCGACGGCCGCCGCCGTGGCAGCCCGGGCCTTCGCGCCGACGGGGTCGGGAAGCTCCAGGGCCCCGCGAATGGCCTGGGCCAGGGTGGCCGTGGCGCTGATGGCGGCCGTGACACCCAGCTGGCGGAAGATGGCCGTGTTCTCGGGGTTGGACACGATGCACAGCTGGATGCGGATGCCGAGGAACTTCTTGGCCACCTGGCAGATGGCCAAATTGTCGGCGTCGAGGCCGGTGAGGGCCACGATGGCGTCGAACCCGGCGACGCCGGCCTCCTCGAGCACGGCCAGCTTCATGCCGTTGCCCCAGATCACCGTGCCGTCATGGCGGCTGGAGAGGTACTCGCAGAAGCGGCGGTCGTCGTTGATGGCCACGACGGTGTCGACGGTTTCAGCTAAGGCGCCCATCAGATAATCGGCCCGGGAGCGGCCGCCCACGATCACCACCCTCATAGGTCGGCCTCCTTCCGCGTCAGCCCGGTGAGGCGGAAGAACTCGTCCTCGCAGATGCGATGGGGGCAGATGGGGGCGATGCCCATGTCGTCGAGGATGTCCGCCAAAGCGTCGTCGTCCACGAGGGGCAGCACGTGGGACACGCCGAAGATCTCGCTGGCCAGCTCGGCGATGAGCAGGTTGGAGGCATCGTCGCCCGTGGCGGCCACCAGGTGGGTGGCCCGGCGCACGCCGCACTCTTCCAGCACCAGGGCGCTCTTGCCGTCGCCGGTGAGCGTCTCGCCGTCGAAATCGGGCCCCAGCCCTTCCAGGGCGTCCTCCTGCATGTCCACCACGATGACGTCGTGGCCGGCCGCCGAGAGCGCCTGGGCCACGGCGCACCCGAACAGGCTGCATCCGACCACGATAATGCGGGCCCTCTTCGCCACTGCTTGTTCCTCCTTCGCGCAGGTCTTTTCACGGGAAAATGCTAATGATTGCAACGGCGGCGGAAGGCGAGAAGGGCGAACTGTCACCAAGCAGTGACGGGGCCGAGGACTGGGAGGGCGCCCGAATGGCGAGGTCGCGGTAGAGCCTATGAAACGGTAGCGGATGGCGGTCGGCCCGCGCCGGCCGGGGAACTGGTGGAACGAGCACGTGAACTGCGCCATCGCGCTGTGGTGCGACGAGGCGACCTTCCGCGCCGTGCAGGCCTGCGCCGAGGACCGCCGCGCCCATACCGGCACCTACAACCTCATCACCTACAACTGCCTCACCTTCTGCGACGAGGCGCTGGCGGCCGGCGGCATCCACCTGCTCACGGAAAGCGGCCGCGAGCTGCACACCATCGTCCCCAAGGACGCCTTTAGGGACGTGGACCGGGTGGAGGGCGCCCATCCCTTCGAGGCGTGGAAGTACTGGTTCCCCCTCGGCGAGCCGCCGTCAAACGGCCTGCGCACCATCCAGGACGTCCCTGGTCGGGACAAGCCGTTGGAATAAGCGCTGCGATCTCGGCATTTATCTGGTACAATCTCGCCTTTCTGGAAGACGGGCGCCCCATGATGCGAGGATTGCCGAAAGTCGGCGGAGAGGTGGCGTCGGGCGTTGGACGGCTGTGTGGCGTAAAAGGCCATGGGCGGCGGCCGGACGAGGCACGCGAGCTGAGCGGGAAACGGGAGACGAGAAGATAAAAAGTGAGGAGGGGCGATGATCGTTGAGGCCATGAAGGGCTATCGAGCGGCCGATCTGCCGAAGGACGCCGTCGCGGGCCTGGTTATCGCCGCGCTTTCCATCCCCATTGCTATGGGCTATGCGGAGGTGGTGGGGCTGCCGGCCATCTATGGCCTATGGGCCTCCATCGTGGCGCCGCTGGCCTTCGGGCTGCTCACCGGCACGCGGCGGGTGGTCTTCGGCATGGATTCGGCCGCGGCCGCCATGACCGCCTCGATGCTCGCCGCCGCCGGCATCGTCGGCCAGGACGCCATTGTCTCCGCCATGCCCCTGCTCACCCTGCTCACGGCGCTGTTCCTGCTGCTGCTCGGCTGGGCCGGTGCCGGTCGCCTGATCCGCCGTACGCCGCTGCCGGTCATGCACGGGTTCATCTTCGGCATCGCGCTCACCGTGGTCATCGGCCAAGTGCCGCTGCTTCTGGGCACGACGGCCGACACCTCCGGCGCCATCGTGTCGAAGGTCGCCGCCATTGTCTCGTGCCTGCCGGGCGCCTCGTGGGCCTGCGCCGTGGTGTCGGCTCTCTGCATCGCTGGCATGTATCTCCTGAAGCGCTTCTTCCCGAAAGTGCCCTCGGCCATCGTGGTGCTCGTCGCGGCCGCGCTTGTGTGCAACGGGCTGGCAGCGGCGGGGCTTCCCATCGTCTTCCTTCCGCAGGTATCGGGCACGCTTCCCCATATCGCGACCGTGCTGCCCGAGGGGCTCGACATCGTGGCACTGCTTCTGGCCGCCTTCGCCATCGCGGTGGTGGTGTCGTTGGAATCTTTGCTGTGTGTCGAGGCGTTCTCGGCGGGCGATGTGCCCGCGCCGTCTCCCGACGGCGAGATGCGCACCTTCGGCCTGGCCAACGCGCTGGTGGGCCTCATCGGCTGCCCGCCGTGCTCGGCCTCCATGTCGCGCACGGCTGCGGGCATCGCCTCGGGCTCCCTCTCCCAGGTGGCCAGCGTGTTCTCGGCCCTCATTGTGGCCGTGGTCGCCTTCGCCGCCGGCTCGTTCATGGGCTTTCTGCCCCGCTGCGCCCTGTCGGCCATCGTCGTGGTGGCCCTGCTCGACATTGTCGACTTCGGGAAGATCACCACCTACGCCTTAAAGACGCGCCGGGAGTTCATGGTCTTCGCCGCCTCGGCGGCCCTCGTGGTGCTGCTCGGCGCCGTGGCGGGCATCCTGGGCGGTTTCATTCTGGCGCTCGCCCTGCGCGCCGGCCGAGAGAAGATCGACACCTCCGGCCCCGAGCTTTTGGGCGCGGTGCCCTACAAGCCCGACGATCTGCCGGCGAAGAAGGACATCGAGGTGGGCTACGCGCTCGGCATCGCGAAGCTCTCGGGCGATTTGTCCTTCATGAACATCGCGAAGGCCCAGGAGGAGATAGAGGCCGCCGCTGCCGGCAACGAGGCTCTCATCCTGAAGCTGTCGAAGCTCGACACCATCGACACGACCGCCGCCGACAAGCTGGACGAGACGCTGGATTCCCTCATGGCGCGCGGCGTGCACGTGAAGCTCGTGCGGCCCATCAAGGAGACGAGCGACCACTATACCCGCTACGAGCTGCGCCGACTCATGCAGGGCTTCAAGTTCTACCCGTCGGTGCGCACGGCCATGCACTCGCTGGCCGAGGAGTACGCGGCCGGTATGGAACCCCAGCGCCCCGACACCTGGCTCGCCGATGCGCCGGCGCCGCGCCGGTTGCGGAAAGTGGCGGCCGAGGCCTCCATCATCGACGGCGATCGTCCCGTGGTGGCCATCGCCGGCTTGCGCAACCACGCCGGCGACGTCGTGGACTCCGACGGCGTCCCCTTTCTGGAGGACATTCGCGGCAAGTTGTCGTTTCTGCAGTCCCGCCGCGCCTTCCAGTTCTCTGCCGACTATTTGGAAGGGGCCGCGCGCGGGCAGGCCGACGAAAACGGGCACTTCTTCTCGAAGCTGCTTTTGTGGGACGAGGTGACCGGCGAGGTGGTGCTCGACTACCGCGGCGGCGCCATGCGAATTTGCCGCGACGAGGCGGTGGCCGTGGCCCTCATGGAGCCCATCGACCGCACCATCCGCGAGTTCGCCCTGGCGCAGTGAGCGTCGCGCTTAAGCGCGCGGCAAGGGCGCTGCCGGACGCACGTTTTCGATTACTCCTCCAGCTCTCGCTCCAGCTGGCGACGGCGGTCGATGGCGCTGTGGAAGGTGGCGGCGAACAGGCCGAAGGCCAAAAAGAACGCCAAGGTGAAATAGACGATGCCCATGGCGATGTCTCCGCCCCAGGTCACGTTCTCGACGCCGACGATCTGCACTTCCGCGAGAATGCGCATGACCGTCGTCGTTACGCCCAGCCCGAGGCCGCACAGAAGCGACACCAGGGCCACGTAGTCCCAGGGGATGCGATCTGATTGGGCGATGCGCGTATGGGTGTCGAAGGTGCCGCTGCGCACCTGCAGGTAGGTGGAGATGAGGCCCGAGGCGAGAATGATGATGAGCAGGGCGGTGTCGACCGGGAAGACCGATTGCCCCAGCGGCGTGAGCAGGGGGTGTCCGGTCGTCTCCGCCACCTGGTTCAGCATGATGCCGTAGTACAGGCACAGCGCCGAGCCGATGATGAGAATGGCGTAGCCTACCGCGGCGCAACGGTTCGCCTCGGCTGTCAGGCGCTCGTCTTTCGGGCCCATGAACTCGTTCCAGCGATCGATGATTTTCATGACGGAACCTCCTCGTTCCAAAGTTGTGTCGTTGCAGGGGGTGTTCTTCTTTGGCGCGAGCCCTGCTCACGATGTGGCGTCCTCGTCCCAGAACAGGTCGTTCAACGTGACGCCCAGCGTTTTGCAGATGGCCGTGCAGAGCTTGAGGCTCGGGTTGTAGCGCCCCGCCTCGATGAGTCCGATGGTCTGCCGCGTGGCGCCCACGCGCTCGGCCAGGTCGGTTTGGGAAAGACCGAGCCGCGTGCGTGCGTCCCTCATCCGCAGGTTTTTCTCTTCGTTCACGAAATGTTCCGCTCCTTTCTGCACGCTCACTGCTATGTTGCGACTGAACGGCGCGTCTCCGGATCCGAGCGCCTTGATCATCCCGTCGGGATCGCTGGCCATCCCGTCGGGATCGCTGGCTACCATGTTGCGCTTGAATGGGTGCTCTCTTGGATCCCTCTCGCGCTTCTTGGGTAATGCAAAATATATCTTCCATTTGCAAATTATATATTGCATTCCTGAGTTGTCAAGAAGTGAGGTAACCCTTGGAGACAAGGTGAGTGTTTTGCACAGGACAAAATTCCGAGTTGTTAGACATTTCCTGCGGCCGCGCGTCGGCCTCGGAGGGAGCTGCGTAAAAGACGACTGAAGAAATGCCTGATCGCGCTATATTCCGGGAAGGGGCGATCAGGCAAAGTCTTGCAATCGTTTGGGCGGAAGTCTAACAAGTCGAAATTCTTGCCCAGACAACCTCGGATGATTGTCGGGAGCGATCGATGGAGTGTCGCGGCTTCTTGCGAATAGGCACGATACAATAGCTCCATGAGTAAGAGTGCGGCAACCGTGGAATCTGCGCTCGTTCCAGTGGGCTTTGCGGTTGCCCGATCAAGAAAGAGGCTGGCTATGGAATTGGTGGCGAAACGTTTCAACGAATTGAGCCTGGACGAGTACCACGAGCTTTTGAAGCTGCGTTGCGCGGTGTTTCTCGTGGAGCAGCAGAGTCCCTACCAGGAGGTGGACGATGCCGACAAGGAGGCCATCCACCTGTACTTCCGCAACGATGAGGGGGCGCTTGCCGCCTATGCGCGGGTGCTGCCGGCCGGCGTCACGCACCCGACGGCCTCCATCGGGCGCGTCATCGCCGTGGAGCGCGGGTGCGGCATGGGCCAGCGCATCATGGAAGAGGCCATCCGTGTGGCCCAGCAGGAATTGGACGCCGACGTCATCACTATCGAGGCCCAGGCCTACGCCCAGGGCTTTTACGAGAAGCTCGGTTTCGTGCGCACCTCCGATGAGTTCGACGACGGCGGCATCATGCACGTGGAGATGAAGCTCGCGCGCTAGCCTCGCGGTCGCACGGGATGCCGCAGAGCATTCGCGCTAGTCCCGTGCCCGCACCGGATGCCGCAGAACCGTCTTTAGCTTCTCGGGCGCGGTGCGGCGCGGATCCGACAGATAGATCTCATGGTGGTGGCGTCCCGCGGCGGTGTCTGACATATCGTTTTCAAGCCCCTGTTCGGCGACGAACGCATCCAACAGTGCCACCGTGGCCGGCTCGTCGTCGTAGGGGCCCAGGTGCATGATCTGGGCGCACAGGCCCTCGTCGATGGTCAAAAGCTCGGCGGCCGTTGTGTCCAGCCCCTTCTTGCGGGCCGCCTCCTCCTTCGCCCACTCGAACTCGTCAGGCGTCACGAAATCGGGCAGGCGGATGGCGGCAATCCAATGGAACGTTGCCTTGTTCGCGAAGTCGACGCCTTCCACGCCCGGCTGCCACCAGAAGCCCTCCAACGGGGGCACCACGAAATCGTAGTAGCCGTCGATGCGGTGGTCGCCCATCTTCGACATCTTGATGGTGTAGGCGATGGCGTACAGCACGCCGACGGCCTCCTTGTAGGCGCCGCCCTCCACGTTGGGGTCGCCCTCGCCGCGCACGGCCACAAAGGTCATGGGCGGCACGCGCACCAGCTCGGGAGTGCGTTTCGGCAGGTAGAACTCCTTGTATTCCTTCTTGAAATCGAATGCCACGGGGGTTCCTTCCGATATAAGGGCGAAATGACAGATGGCGCTATGCTACCACAGGCTGCGGGGTCGGATACTCGCCAAGGACGTGCGGCTTCGGTGCGCCACGCGCCTGCCGGCCCTGCGCGTGACGCCTCCTCCGACGATCGAGGCGGCTGCTTAGGCGATCGCGTGGCGGCGTCCCTCCCATCGGCGCGATCGGCAACGGCCCCGTGCCAGCTTGCCGTTCGCAAGGCGTCTTCTGCCTTGCCTTTGCTACGGTGGGACGGAGCGTGAGAAAGGAGTGGCGAACATGCTGCAGAGCGAACTGGACGGCAAGCGCGTGGTGGTGGCCCTGGGTGGTAATGCCTTGGGGGAGACGCCGGGCGAGCAGCTGAAGCTTTTGGAAAACACGTCGAAGAATCTGGCCCACATGGTGAAGGAGGGCATCAACGTCGTGGTGACCCATGGCAACGGCCCGCAGGTCGGCATCATCGACGAGGCGTTCGAAGTGGCGTCGAAGGACAAGGATGCCCAGGTGCCGCCCATGCCGCTCTCCGATTGCAACGCCATGAGCCAGGGATACATCGGGGCCCAGCTCTCCTGCGCGCTGCGCAACGAGTTTCGCCGGCAGGACATCATGCGCGAGGTGGCCAACGTGCCGACCCATGTGGTGGTCGACGCCGACGACCCCGCTTTCAAGGATTACGAGAAGCCCATCGGCGCCTTCATGACCGAGACCGAGGCCCGCGCCTTCGCGAAGGCCACGGGATACCAGGTGCGCGAGGACTCCGGTCGCGGCTGGCGGCGCGTGGTGCCGAGCCCCGTGCCCCAGGACATCGTGGAGCTGGAGACCGTCCGCGATCTCATGGAAGACGGCTGCGTGGTGATCGCGGCCGGGGGCGGCGGAATCCCCGTCACGGTGCGCGACGGCGTGCATACCGCCGTGGACGCCATCGTGGACAAAGACCTCACGAGCGCGATTCTCGCCTGGCGCGTGCGGGCCGACATCCTCGTCATCCTGACGGCGGTGGAGAAGGTCTACCTCGATTTCGGGAAGCCGACGCAGAAGGCCCTTGACGCCATGACCGTCTCCGAGGCCCGCGCCTACATGGAGCAGGGACAGTTCGCGCCCGGTTCCATGCTGCCGAAGGTGCAGGCCTGCGTGAAGTTCGTGGAGGCGCACCCGGGCGGCCGCGCCGTCATCACTTCGCTCGACCACGCCGCCGCCGGCCTGCGCGGCGAAACCGGCACGCTTATCGTGGCTGACGAGAAGTAGCGGCTACTTCTCCGTCTTCCATACCTCGGCGTAGTCGGCCAGCATGGCCGAGAGGCGCTGGCCGATGGCGATGTAGTCGTCGGCGTTCAGGTTCGCCAGCGATACGCGCACCGACCATTCTGGGGCGTCGAAGCCGTGGCCGTCCATGAGCACGACGCCGGTGTCCTGGGCGAGTCGCACCACGATGTCCAGCGAGTCGTAGTTTTCCTTCAGCCACGCGAAGAAGTCGGCACCGTACAGGCGCGTGGCCCAGATACTCAAGTCGATCACCGAGTAGTAGCCGGCGCGCTCGGGGTCGGGCTCAAGCGTCCAGCCGAGGCTCTTCCACAGAAGGCCCAGACGGTGTTGCACGAGCTGCTGCATCTTCGTGCGGTATGCGTCGTGATCGTCCAGCAGGCAGTACAGCGCGAACAGCGACATCATCACCTGCTGGGGCGTGCCGAGTCCCGCCGTGCCGTTTAGGGCCACGAGCCGCGAGTCGGCCACCATGCGGTCGGTGAACTTCACCTTCTCTATATGGTCGGTGAGGCACGCGTAGCGGTTCGCGAGCGCCCGCTTCTTGTCGTCGGGCAGCTTCGCGATGAGGTCGTCGAACACGTTGTTCTGCGCCGTGGCAATGACGGCCAGCCGCCAGCCGGTGGCGCCGAAGTACTTCGAGAACGAGTACACGCAGGCGGTGTTGTAGGGCAGATCGTCCAGAAGCGACCGATAGTGGGGAACGAAGGTGCCGTAGACGTCGTCGCTGATGATGATGAGGTCGGGCCGCTCGTTCTTCACGAGGCTGACGAGCTTGGCCCGCGAGGCATCGTCCAAGGCCACCGACGGCGGGTTGGACGGGTTCACGAGACACAACAGCTTAATGGACGGGTCGCGTAGTTTCTCCAGCTCGCTGTCGGGGTACTGCCAAGTGTGCAGCCCGTCCGCATCGATGGTGTTCGCCTGGATGTAGGTGACGTCCAGGTCGTAGTCGTTCAGGATGGGGATGTTCAGATACGGCGTGAAAATGGGGGTCATGAGCGCGATGCGGTCGCCCGGGTTCACGAGGAAGTTGCACTTCAGGCTGTAGAACAGGTAGCACATGGCCGCCGTGCCGCCCTCGGTGGCGAACAGGTCGTAGGGGGTCGCGGGCGCGTGGCCGTCGTCCAGGGCCTTCACCAGGTAACGGTTGACGATCTCTTGGGTGTAGCGCAGGATGCGGTCGGGCATGGGGTACTCGTCTCCGACGATGCCGCCGGTCCACTCGTGCACGAGTTCGTCGCCGGCCAGGCCCTCAGCGTCCAGGTAATCCCAGGCGCGCTTGAGGAACTGCGCCGGCTTCTCGCGCCCGTGCTCGTCAAGGAAGGCGAGGAAACGCGCGGCGGCGCCCTCGGCGGCGGGCATGCCCGCCAGGTCGAAGTCCGGCTCGTCCATGGTGCGGCGCGCCTCTTCCAGGGCAAAGGCGCCCAGCAGGAAGAAGGCCTCGCGGGGCAGGGTGGTAATCCAGTTCGGGTTGCCGCGTCCAGCGTTCAGGAGGGTGCGCGTGGTGCCCTCGTCTCCCTTCTTCGCCATCTTCACCAGGAGGTTCTTCACCTCGAAGGGCGACATGGCCCCGAGTGATTCCTCGAAGGCGCGATCGTCGTTGGCCTTGATGCCGGCCTCGATGGCGGCGGGGGAGTCGGTGGCAGCGGTGCCGGCACCGTGGGAAGTCGAAGGGGTGGAAGTGCTCATGGGGCGTCCTTTCTCGCGTTGGCCCCATTGTGCCGCGCGCGAACGCCGATGTTCCTCGCGTGCCGTCACCTGTAAGGAAAGTGAGAACCTCGAAGGCTCGTTTTGGCGCAGCCGCTTAAATTGCGCGCAGCCGCTCGTTCAGCCGCACGCAGTCGGTTACTTCCACAGAAGCGAGGCACTCTCGTCGCGCTCGAGGCATAAATCGCGCAGCTGCTCCAATTCCTCCTTGTAGTCGGCGGGATCATCCGACTCGTCGCGGTAATCGAGCTCTTCCAGCACTTCCACCTGGAAGTTCTCCTCACCGTAGCGCCGCCAAAGCTCCAGCAGATGCCGGTTGGGATGGTAATCCGAGTTCAACTTGAACGTGACGCCGTTGGTGTCGCCGGGGATGTTGCGCGATGCCAGAAGGAAGCTCTCTCCCGTAGGCACGCAGCGAAACGACAGCACGCCCATAGGCGGCCGACTGGTGCGATACGCTTCTTTCAGTTCGCGTTTGCGCTGGTTGTTCATCGATGCCTCCTGTCCGTTGAAATTTAGTGATCGAGAGTGCGCGCGAATAGGCGAGAACGCAGAGTATCATAAGCGGCAGCAAGCAGAAATAACTTCACAAGGAGGATGCAGCGGTGGGACTGATGGATTTTCTGAAACCGGCCGATATCAACGCCGGCGTGGAGGAGTTCCGCGCGACGCCCGGCGCGCGGCTGATCGACGTGCGCACGCCGGGGGAATACGCTGGCGGCCATATTCCCGGTGCGGCGAACGTGCCGCTGCAGCAGATCAGCGCCATCGCGAGCGAGGTGCCCGACAAGAGAACGCCGCTGTTCGTGTACTGCATGAGCGGGGCGCGCAGCCAGCAGGCGGTCGGCGCCCTCAAGCAGATGGGCTACACCGACGCGCGCAACATCGGCGGCATCGGCAGCTGGCGCGGAGACGTAGAACGCTAGGGCCATCGCTCGGCTTACGGCCCCCACAGGAGAGGACCGCGACGGTTACAGCGAAGCTTCGAAGTTGGCCGCAACCTCGCCAGGCGAGTGCGTCTCAGCGAAAATAGGCGGTGCGAGAAAGGATGCCCCATGCGCCCCTATGAGGAACTAATCGTCGACATTCCGAACTATCCGAAGCCCGGGGTCGTGTTCAAAGACCTCACGCCGGCCTTCGCCGACGCCGACGCCTTCGCCGCCATGGTGGACGATCTGGCGGCCCATTTCGCCGATCGCGGCATTACCAAGGTGGTGGGCGCCGAGGCCCGCGGGTTCATCGTGGGCGCGGCCGTGGCGCTGCGCCTGGGGGCCGGGTTCGTGCCCTGCCGCAAGCCGGGCAAGCTGCCGCGCACGGTGCTACGCGAGTCCTATGCGCTGGAATACGGCACCGATGTGCTGGAGATTCACGCCGACGCGCTCACCTCCGACGACGTGGTGCTCATCGTGGACGATCTGGTGGCCACGGGCGGCACCACGACGGCCATGGTGCGTCTCGTCCGCGCAAGCGGCGCGCGCCTCGTCGGCTTCGGGTTTGTCGTGGAGCTCGCCTTCCTCGACCCTCGCGCCGTTATCGCCGCCGAGACCGACGCCGAGGTATTCTCGCTCGTTGCCGTTGATTAGACAGCTAGGGCGCGGCCCCCGGAGGCAGCTACGGCGCAGCGTCTGGCAGATGATAGGAAGAGCGAGAGAGCCGCTCTTCCTATCCCAAAAACAACAGGTTCATCAGCACGTTGAGGGCGAACAGTCCTACGATGATGAGCGCGAACAGGCCGATGCGGCGGGTGTCGCCCACCGCGAGACCGGTTTTCGGGTCGATCGGGTGCGCCGAGGGGTTCTCCATGGTAAGGCCGCCATAGACCTTCTTGAAGATGACGTAGGCGACAACGCCCGAGACGAGGAACGCCACGGTGGCGAAGAAGTTCGCGACGGGGTTCAAGCACAGGGTGAACGTGGCGATGCCGAAAGCCAGCGCCGAGTACAAGCGCACGCCCACCTTGCCGCCGCCGATGACGAACATGTCGGCGGGGCGATCCTGCACAGGGTACATTTTCCGCAGCTTCAAGACGATGAAACCGAGGAACATGTAGCGCGCCAAGATGAAGATGATGTTCATCTCGATGATGGTGGTGAAGTCGAACTGCGAGAAGATAAGCGATGAGACGGCAATGGTGAGCACGCCGATGTAGGGGCTGCGACCTGCGCGATCGACTTTGCGGATGAAGCGAGGGAACAGGTTGTCCTCAGAGAGCACCCAGAAGCTGCGCGATCCGCTCGCCAGATACGTGTTATAGATCGTGCACTGGCTCATAATGGCGATAACAAGGAACAGCACGACGCCGGAGTGCCCAAGCACCGTCGAGAAGATCGTGCCGTAGCCCAGCACGTCGGAAGAGAAGCCGCCGTCGATGCCCCATTGGGTCCAAGAGCCGGCCGGGTAGGCCGCAAGGCAGGCGAGGGTGGGCAGCACGTAAGACAAGGCGATGAGCGGCAGCGCGATGCGGAAGCCCTTTGCCACATTGCGGGACGAGTCCTCGTATTCGCCGGACATGGCGGCAATGCACTCGTAGCCGCAGTACATCCAGATACCGATGGAAAGCGAGTCCACCAAACAGCTCATAGGGGCCTCGGGGTTGGCAAGGATGGGATCGAAGGGGTTGGTCTGCCAGTTGACGAGGCCGAACACGACGGCCATGCCGAACACGAGGATGATGAGCACCGAGAAAAACGAGCTGATGCGCTCGACTTCCACAAGTCCCACCAGGTTGATGACGGTGAAGCTCGCCACGACGAGCAGCTTCACGCCGAAGGTGCCGGCATCGTCCAGCGAGAGCAGCTGCGAGGTGTAGCCACCGACCATGGCGATGTAGGCGCCCGATGAGATGTAGGTGTCCATGGAGGTCCACCAGCCGGCCTGAAAGCCCCAGAATTCCCCGAAGGTCTCCTTGGCCCAGGCGTAGATGCCGCCCTCGCGCGGCAGAATGGCGTTGGCCTCGGCAACGAGGCGACTGATGGGGCGCGCCCAAACGAAGGGCAGCACGATCAGAATGATAAGAGTGAGGCCCGGGCCGGCGGAGGGAATGATCTCCTCGATGCCGAAGGCACCGGCCGATACCAGGCAGAAGAGCATAAACGCAATGCCAAGAGCGCTGATTTTGCTCTTGCGGAGGTTGCCGACGGTTCCATCAGGAGAAGCCGGCGGGAAGAAGTCTTCGCTGCCCGGAGGGAGCGCATCTTTGGCAGACAAGCTCAAACCACCCCAATCGTTGTATGAGAAATGCGACAAGGACGAAGTGTAGCCCATCGGGGGTGGTTTAGCGAGGGATGTTTCGTGCATGCGCACAAACGGCCGCCCCGCGGTGACGACGGCTCTTCGCGCGAAGCAATCGGCGTCTTGGCGCCCCTGGGGCGGCGTTGCAGTGCCGGCTTCAATTGCCCGAGTAGGGGCTCATCGAAGCCGGCGTGCGGGCAGCTAGAGCAAGGTGCGCAAAAGCGCGATGCGTTCGCGCAGGTGCGCTCCCTCGTCGGTGTCGGCCACCGTGCGGGGCATGTCGTAGGCGGCAAGCACGCGGCGCTCGGCATGGATGTCGGCGGTACCCTCCACGGCGGCGTCGCGGGAGATGAGCGGCTCGTTGGCATCGAGGAACAGCCCCTCAGCGTTCGAAACGAGCGTAAAGCCCGCCAGTCCCGTCGTCTTCTGGTAGGCCGCCGAGAAGCCGCCATCGATGCAGAGCACGCGTCCGCCCGCCTTCACGGGGTCCTCGCCGTCCTTCACCTTCACCGGCACGTGCCCGCAGATGATGCGCGAGGTGGCCGGATCCATGCCGAAGTCGCGGAAGATGCCGTCGACGACCGCTTCGTCATCGAGCAGCGAGTAGAACGGGTTCTTCACTTCTTTGCGGGCCGCTTTGTCGGCGATGAGGTACAGCTCGAAGGTGGCCATCTTGCTCTTGGCGAACAGGGGCGAGCCAGGGCCGAGCCACAGGTACCACAGCATGTCGAGCCCGCGCTTGCGCTCGGCCTCGTCGGTGGCCGAGAACGCCGCGCGCACCGAGGCGTCCACCATGTCGTAGAGGGCGCGACCCCGGTAGGTCTTGCCGAACAGGGTCACTTCCAGAAGCGATCCGTCGTCGGCCAGGGGCACGCAGGCGTGCAGCATGAGGTTGCCGTTCTCGATCTTGTACAGGCTGCCCCGATCCAGGAAAAAGCGCATGTGGCGCTGCAGGCGCTCGCTGCCGGTGAACGCGGCGCACAGCTGCTCGATGACAGCGGCCTCGTCCTCGGTGAGGCGGTAGGGGTCGTCCCAGTCGACGGTGGGGAAGGTCGTGTCCAGCAGCTCGTACTCGACGCCGTCCACGACGACCGTTCCGCGCTTACGGTCGATCAGGTGCAGAAGGTTGCGATCGTCCAGGCCGAACGAGGGGTTCTCGGCGATAAGTGCCGCCTCCACCTTGAACTGGATAACGGCCATGGCCTTCTGGACCTTCTCGGTGAGGCGCGTCTCGGCCTCGGAAAGCCCCGGATTGCCCTTGAGGGCGAAGGCGGCGCAGGGGTCGTTCGCGTAGGCGTCGGCGGCGAAGGTGGCCAAGGGGCGCAGGTTGATGCCGTAAGCGTCCTCCAGAATGGACAGGTTGCCGTAGCGGGCGCAGATGCGCACAACGTTGGCCACGCTGCCGGGGCTGCCGGCAGCGGCGCCCATCCACAGGATGTCGTGGTTGCCCCACTGCACATCGACGTTGGGGTAGGAGAGGAGCTCGTCCATGATGAGCTGGGGCGCCGGCCCGCGGTCGTACACGTCGCCGATGAGGTGCAGCTGGTCGACGACGAGGTGCTGGATGAGCGCGCCCAGCACCTCCAGGAGGGCCACGCCCTCGCCTGAGGCGACGAGGCTTTTGATGAGTGCATCGCGATAGGGACGCCGGGCCGGCGTGCTGCGCCCGGTGACGAGCTCCTCGACGATGGCCAGCTCGTCGGGCAGAAGGGCGCGCACCTCATCGATGGTGCGGATGCCGGCGGCTCGGCGGGCGACTTTGGACAGGCGCGCGGCGGCTTCGGCAAGCCATGCGTCGGCGTCTTCGACGTGTTCCAAAGCGTAAGCGCAGTGCTCGGCCGGGTAGCAGGCAAGTGCGAGCAGCGCGGCTTTCTCGTCGTCGTTCAGCGTGCTGCCGAAAACCTCCTCGATGAGCGCGCGCACCGCGCCTGAGCCACCGCGCAGCACATGGGAGAAGGCGTTGTACTCGCCGTGGATGTCCGAGGCGAACAGCTCGGTTGAGCGCGGTAGCGTAAGGCGCCCCTCCAGCTCCGCGATTTCCGCCGCCACGTCGGCTCGTGTCGGGTACAGCTCGGAAAGTGCCTCCGTGTACGCCCACCCGCTTGCTTCCATAAACGCCTCCTTGCGTCCGTGCCCCGCGTCAGTTGCATCGCCCTATTGTATCTGCTTGGGCGTGCCTGTGCAGCGCGGGCGCGCAAAATTGGCGCTTCGGAATGCGAGAGGGCGGGCGAGCCGCATTGCTGCCTAGTACTTCTCCCAGAGCTTCAGCTCCAGGTAGGAGGCGGTCACGCAGGCGGCGAAGCCGACGATGATGAGGGCGAAGGCGACGTTGGCCGCCTTGGGGGAGAGCCGCGAGAAGCCCTCGCAGACGAGCGGGAAGATGACCCATACATATATCATGGCCACCAGTCCGATGAAGAAGTCGTTCACGAGCCACGCCTGGCCGAACACGTTGCCTGGCAGTTGGGAGTTGTCCCAGAAGGGGTATTCGCCGGTCGTGGGATCGGGCTGGTTGATGAGCCAGCCCATGACCAGCTCCAGCACCATGGCCGCGAGAATAGCAATGACGAGCGATTCCAGAAACGCGCCCCACAGTGTTTTGCGGTGCAGGATCAGCCGCTCCTTCAAAGGCTCGATGAGCAGCGTCATGAACACCGCGCCGAAGCCGTAGACCCAGTAGGGGTGATACCACGGGTCGGTCCATACGGCGTAGTCGTCGGCCACAATGCCGAAGAGGCGGTCCATGAGCCAGCAGTAGGGCATCTCGAGCCAATGCCCCAAGATGCAGCACAGACAGAAGCAGACGATAAGCGCGCGCCAGAAATCCCAGGTGCGCGGCGCGAAGTAGCCTATCTCGTCTTTCTCGGTCAGTTTATGTATCCTGAGAAACGCCATGGCTGCTTCTTCTCTTCGGCTCCTTCGACCCCTTCGGACGGTCGATAGCTCAAGGGTACTCCCTGAAACGCCCGCGCGACGCCGCGATCGCCTTCCATCGTTCAGCTTTTGACTCAACGTTGCTTGCCTGTTGCCGAACGGGCTTTCTGGAATTTGCTACACTGAGAACATCCGTGGAAGGGAGGATGTATGCGCGTTGTGTATCGGGAAGACCAGCAGCAGCGGGAGCACGAGGTGCTCTCCGAGGAGGCCGCCTTCGCCGACGGCACCGAGGGGCGCCGCTCCTCCAGCGAGCCTGACGCGCTGCGCACCGACTACCAACGCGATCGCGACAAGATCTTGCACTCGAAATCGTTTCGGCGGCTTTCCCACAAGACCCAGGTGTTCCTCGCTTCCGAGGGCGATCACTTCCGCACGCGGCTCACGCACACGTTGGAAGTGGCGCAGATTGCCCGCACCATCACGCGGGCGCTCGGGCTGAACGAGGATCTGACCGAGGCCATCTCGCTCGGCCACGACTTGGGGCACACCCCCTTCGGACATACCGGCGAGGCGGCGCTGGCCGCGTGCCTTGCGCGCCATAAGGGGCTCGCGCCCGGCACGCCCGAGGCCGCGGCGCTCTACCGCCACAACGAGCAGTCGGTGCGCGTGGTGGAGCGCATCGAGAACGGTGGCGCCGGCTTGAATCTGACGGCCGAAGTGCGCGACGGCATCCTGAACCATACGGGCGACCTGCAGGCCGAAACCTGCGAGGGCCGCATCGTGGGCACCGCCGATCGCATTGCGTACGTGAACCACGACATCGACGACGCCATCCGTGCAGGGATTCTGCGCGAGGCCGATCTGCCGGATACGACCCATCGGGTGCTCGGCGCCAACCACTCGGCCCGCATCGAGACGCTGGTCACCGACATGGTGCGCACCTCGGCGGAGACGGGGGACATCGCCATGAGCCCCGAGGTGTGGGACGCCATGATGGAGCTGCGGGCGTTTCTGTTCGAAAACGTGTACACGGCGCCTTCGGTCATGGCCGAGGTGGAGAAGGCGAAGCACTTGCTGGCGGATCTGTTCGACTACTACGCCGCGCATATCGACGAGGTGCCCGAGGACTACCGCGCCATCTCCGAAGGCGACGATCTGCGCGCCGTCACCGACTACATCGCCGGCATGACCGACCGCTACGCCACCGCCACCTACCAGCGCCTGTTCATCCCCCACGCCCTTTCGTATTGAAGTTGCTTGCGGGATGACGCTATTCCGTAGGGGGCGACCTCGGTCGCCCCTGCTTTGTCGCGCGCGGTTGTCCCGCTCGGGAGGGCTGACCAAGGTCAGCCCCTACGGAGGGGATTCAAAGCGCTGCGAAACATGCTAGGAAAGGCGGCGGCCCTTTTTCAGGTGGTATAGCTCGTAGGGGCGCGTGACGGCGCCGAGGCGGCAGGCGCGGAAGCACATGCCGCAGTGGCGGCAGAGCGCCTGGTCGATGACAGGCACGGTGGCGGCCGTCGTGAGCGCGCCGTGGGGGCACACCTTCTGGCAGGCCCCGCATCGACAGCACAGGCGACTTTCTATGACGTAGTAGGTCTGGCGCACCGTCTCTCCTTCGCTCCTCGTTGCGGCTGTCGTCGGCTGGCCCCGAATCGTGTTGACGCCATGTCGCAGGATGTCCCCCTTGGGCGCCGATGCCAGTGTAGCAGGTCGCACGCCTGGTTCTCTACGGGGCAACAACGCATGAAGGTTGATGCCGCCGCCTCGGCGGTGGTGCGCTATGCTTGTTCCGCGGCAGCGCCGAGAGGGCTGTCAAAAGGGTTGGAAAGGATGCAACGATGGAAAATCCCGTGGTCGCAGGTGTGCTCGTGGCGCTTGTTGTGCCCTTTTTGGGAAACACGCTGGGCGCGGCGCTCGTTCTGTTCGCGCGCCATGGCATGTCCGAGCGCTTCACCAAGGCGCTCTTGGGTTTCGCCGCCGGCGTCATGATTGCCGCCAGCGTGTGGAGCCTCATCGTGCCGGCGCTCGAGGCGGCCGAGGGCGGTGCGGTGCCCTCGTGGCTGCCCGTGGGCGCGGGCTTTCTCGGCGGCATGTTCCTGCTTCTGGCCATCGACCACTTCACACCCCATCTGCACGTAGGATCCGATGAACCGGAGGGCCCGGCTTCCACGCTGAAGAAGCCCACGATGATGCTGGCGGCGCTGGCTATCCACAACCTGCCCGAGGGCATGGCTGTGGGCGTGGTGCTCGCGGGCTTTCTGGCGGGAGACCCCACCATCACCCTGGCCTCGGTGACGACGCTTTCCGTCGGCATCGCCATTCAGAACGTGCCGGAAGGCGCCATCGTGTCGCTGCCCTTGGCCACTAACGGCCTCTCGCGGCCGCGTGCGTTTCTGGCGGGCACGCTGTGCGGCGCCGTGGAGCCGCTGGGCGCGGCGATCATGGTGGCCATCACGGGGCTCGTGACCCCGCTTCTCCCCGTGGTTCTGGCCTTCGCCGCCGGCGCCATGATGTATGTGGTCACCGAGGAACTCATCCCCCAAACGCAGCAAGGTCACCACACCAACATCGGCACCATCGGCGTCGCCTTCGGCTTCGTGCTCATGATGGTGCTCGATGTGGCGCTGGGGTAGAAAGGGGATGCGCGCCGCCGCACATCCCCTAAACGGGTTCTCGCATTGGCAGAAAGCGGCACGTGCGCGCGCCTCTAGTGGGCATCGGCCCCGCAGGGGGTGGCGTGCTCGATGAGGCGCGCGTCGCCTGTCACGATGTCGTGGAAGCGCAGGCCGCCGGCCAAATGGCTCACGTCGGCGAACCCATGGCCCGCCAACATGCGGGCGGCCACGTAGCTGCGCAGGCCGCTCTGGCAGACGAGGCGCACGGGCAGCGCGGGATCCAGCTCGCCTAAGCGCTCGCGCAGCTCGTCCAAGGGGATGTTGCGGAAGCCGGGCAGGGCGCCGCGCTCGAACTCGGCGGGCGTGCGGATATCGATGAGCTGCACCGACCCGTCGCGCGGCAGGTCGGCCACCTCGTCCCAGCGGTACTGGGACACAAGCCCCAAGGCGAGGTTCTCCACCATGAAGCCGGCCATGTTCACCGGGTCCTTCGCGGAAGAGTAGGGCGGCGCGTAGGCGAGGTCGAGGTCCTTCAGCTGAATCGCGGAGAGTCCCGCGAACAGGGCCGTGGCCAGAACGTCGATGCGCTTGTCGACGCCCTCGTAGCCGATGGCCTGGGCGCCGAGCAGGCGATAGGTCTCGCGCTCGAACACCACCTTCAGCGTCATGACCTTGCCGCCGGGGTAGTAGCCGGCATGGCTCATAGGGGAGAGCACCACGGCGTCGTGCGCGATGCCGGCGCGCTCGCAAGCGGCCTCGGAAAGCCCGGTGGCAGCGGCCGTGAGATCGAACACCTTGATGACCGAGGTGCCCTGGGCGCCGGCGAAGCGGCTGTTCAGCCCGCAAATGACGTCGGCTGCCACGCGCCCCTGCTTGTTGGCCGGCCCGGCAAGCGAGATGAGCGCGTCGTCGCCGGTGACGAGGTGGCTTATCTGCACGGCGTCGCCCACGGCGTAGATGTCCTCGACGCCGGTTTCCATGCGATCGTTCACGACGATGCTGCCCTTGATGCCGGTTTCAAGTCCGGTTGCCTCGGCGAGGGCCGTATCGGGCGTGACGCCGATGGCGAGCACCACCATGTCGGCGCGCAACGGCTCTTCGCCGGCCACAAGAACGTCGATGCCCCCGTCGCGCTCTTCGAATCCCTCCACGGAACGGCCCAGTGCCAGATGCACGCCGTGAGCGCGCATCTCCTGGTGGATGAGGGCGGCCGCATCGGCGTCGAAGGGGTTCATAAGGTGGCGCGGGCGCTGCACGATGGTCACGTCCAGCCCCAGCTCGCGCAGGTTCTCGGCCACTTCCAGGCCGATGAAGCCGCCGCCGCACACCACGGCCGAACGCGGGTGCTCCCTATCGATGAACTCCTTCATGGCGAAGGTGTCCTCCACGGTGCGCAGCGTGAATAGGCGGTCGAGCCCCACGCCGGGAAGGGCCGGGCGGGTGGGGCGGGCGCCGGGTGAGAGGATGAGCTTGTCGTAGGGCTCTTCGAACACCTCGTCGGTTTCCAGATTGCGCACGGTCACCACATGGCGCGCCGCGTCGATGGCCTCCACTTCGTGGCGTACGCGCATGTCCACGTTGAAGCGGGCGCGGAAGCTTTCGGGGGTCTGCAGGGTGAGGGCGCTCTTGTCGACGATGGTGCCGCCGATGTAGTAGGGCAGGCCGCAGTTGGCGTACGAGATGTAGCCGGAACGCTCGAATACGACGATCTCGGCCGCCTCATCGAGGCGCCGAAGCCGGGCCGCCGCCGTGGCGCCGCCGGCCACGCCTCCTACGATAACAACTTTCATGGAAGTTCCCTTCTCGCGTTTTCTCTTGCCCGTAGCATAGCAGAGCCTCGCTGCGGGCAGCGTTCTCGCCTCGGCGATTGCCCGTGGCGCGGTGGGTCTTTTTACGGGCAGGTAACGGGCCGGTGGAGAAGCGGCAACGCTTGGATGCAGGGTGGCAACGGGTCGGTAGAGGATGGCGGTACTTCGCCGCAAGTTCGTGTGATGGGTCTATGATGGAGCCATCGAAGGGAGCGAAAACGATGAAAAACCGTCAATGTTGATACGTTTTTGGTACCAAATCGGTGAAATCCCCAAGAAGCAGGTGACGTACCAGCACGCTCGCTCGAAGTTCGACCTAGGGAGGTTATTATGTCAGGTTGTTCTCGTCGACAATTTCTCACAGGAAGCGCTCTTGCCGCGCTGGGAGGCACGCTGGCTCTGGCCGGCTGTGCGCCCATGAGCCATGAAGAGGCTGCGGCCAAGAAGAGGGAGGCCGCTGCCGGCAACGACAAGAACGCCGATGGCGAGGTAACGGCTATCGGCACCGGTATGGGCAAACATGGCGAGTTCACGGTAGAGGTATCGGCCAAAGACGGCGCCATCGATCGCATCACCGTGCTCGATTCCCGTGAGACGCCGGGTATGGGCGATGTGGCCATGGAGAAGATGACCCAAGCGATCATCGACAATCAGACGCTTGCGGTAGACACCATCAGTGGCGCTACGCTTACCTCGATGGCCTTCCTCACCGCCGTGGGCAGCGCCCTGGATGCGATGGGGGAGAGCGCGGACGATTGGAAGAATCGCGAGCCAGCCGCTTGGGTGAGCGACGTTGAGCTCCCGGAAGAGGCGGACGTCGTGGTCATAGGCGCGGGCGGTGCCGGCTTCGCGGCGGCCATTACGGCGGCCAATGAGGGCAAGAGCGTCGTGCTTATGGACAAGATGGGCGTCTTCGGCGGCGATACGGCCCTCTCGGGAGGCGAAATGGCGGTGCCCGGCAACTGGATCCAGGTGACGCAGGGCATAGAGGACAGCCCCGAGAACCTCGTGTCCGACATGCTCGTCGGCGGCGACAACAAGGGCGACCCGGAGCTGGTGGCCATCATCGCCAACGGCGCGCTCGATTCCGCCAACTGGCTCACCTACGAGGGCGGCGTCTCCTGGAAGCACGACCTCATGCAGTTCGGCGGTCACAACATCAAGCGCTCCATCATCCCCATCACCCATTCCGGGTCGGAGATGACCACGAAGCTGACCAACCGCGTCAACGGCATGGACGACATCGTGCTCATCGACAACACCAAGGCCGTCGAGCTGGTCACCGACGATGCGGGCGCCGTAACGGGCGTGAAAGTGGAGAATCCCGTGACGGGCGATACGTCCGAGGTGAAATGCAAGGCCGTGGTGCTTGCGACGGGAGGCTTCGGCTCCAATGTCGATATGCGCGTGAAGTACAACCCCGAGATGGACGACAAGATCCTCTCCACCGACTCGGTGGCCGCCCAGGGCGACGGCATCGTGATGGCCGAGAAGATCGGCGCCGACACCATTGATATGGAGTATATCCAGACCTATCCGGTGTGCGATCCCGAAACGGGCGCGCTGCTGTACGTCGGCGACGTGCGCCTGGAGAACCATGGCATCCTCGTGAACAGGGAGGGCGACCGCTTCGTGCAAGAGCTCGATCGCCGCGACGTCATTTCCAACGGCATCAAGAACCAGACCGACGGCGTGGCCTTCCTCCTGTTCGATCAGGCGGCCGCCGATGAGACGGGGCTGCTCAAGCAGCATGCCGACGAGTACGAGAACAGCGAGGCTCGCGGCGTTATCGTGAAAGGCGATACGCTGGAGGACGTGGCGAAGGCCCAAGGCGTCGATGCCGCCGAGCTGCAGAAGACCGTCGAGAAGTGGAACCAGTACTGCGCCGACGGGAAGGATCCGGATTTCGGCTACAGCGCCGAGATGAACGTCATCGGAGACGGCCCTTACTACCTCATGGCCTGCAAGCCCGCCGTGCACTACACCATGGGCGGCCTGCACATCACGCCCGAGGCAGAGGTGCTCACCGTAGAGGGCACGCCTATCGCCGGCCTGTATGCCGCCGGCGAGGTGGCCGGCCACAAGATGGGCACGAACCGTCTGGGCTCTTGCTCTATGACCGACATCTACACCTTCGGCCGCATCGCCGGCAAGAACGCCGCCGACTACGCCGCCTAAAGAGCTGACTGTCCGGTCAGTTCACGATTCGGCCACGGCTGCCCCCGCGTTTCGTGACAGGGGGGCGACCGTGGCCTTTCTGCATCGGCGATGCGTGTAGGCTCAGCGTTGTTAGTCGTGCGCGCGACCTTGTGGCCGGGCGCCTCAACGCGAGTAAGGAGCCATTATGGCAGAGACAAGCCCCTCCTTCACCGTCACCATGAACGACGGGAAGAGCGCCAAACCGGAGCAGCCCGTTCCTGAACCGGCCAGCAAGGATATGACCTGGACTGACGGCAAGCAGACCATCAAATACACCGCCACCGCCGAGATGCTGCCGCTGCACACCGACGACGGCACGCTCATCGGGCACATGTTCGCTCTCTCCTACGTAAGCGATGCGGCCGACAAGTCCGATCGCCCCGTCACCTTCTGCTGGAACGGCGGCCCGGGCGGCTCGTCGGCCATGGTCAACATCGGCGGCTTGGGCCCGCGTCGCGTGCCCATCAATACCATCAAGCAGCTGCCCTGCCCCACGAAGCCCGAGGACAATCCCTACTCGCTTCTGCCCACGACCGACCTGGTGTACCTGGACGCCATGGGCACCGGCTACTCGAAGGTGGCCGAGGGCTACGACCCGAAGAAGGTCTGGGGCGTCGACGGCGACGCTGACGCTTTCATGCGCGGCATCGCCCAGTGGCTCACCATTCACGAGCGTTGGAACACGCCTCTGTATCTGTACGGCGAGTCCTACGGCACCATGCGCAACTCGGTACTCATGCGCGTGCTCGGCGAGCGCGGCATCGCGCTGACCGGCGTCATCGAGCAGTCCACCATTCTCGATTACGCGCCGACGCTTGCGGGCAACGACCTGTACTACATGGGCATGCTGCCGGTCTACGCCGCCACGGCCAACTACTTCGGCAAGGCCGGCGCCGGCGTCGACCAGTTCGAGTGGTTCGACCGCGCCTGGAAGTTCGTCGATGAGAAGTACGGTCGCGCCCTCATCGCGAGCGACTCCATCACTCCGGAAGAGGAGCACGAGCTGGCCGTCGAGATGAGCGAGCTCATCGGGCTTCCGGCCGAGTTCATCGAGGGCAAGCACCTGCGCATCGAGCTGGACACCTTCCGCAAGACCATCATGGCCGACGAGGGCCTGTTCACCGGCCGCTACGATACGCGCTTCACCGAGCCGGCCTACATGGATGTGCAAGGCGACAACGAGTTCTTCGCCGGAGAGGATCCCTCCGGCGACGCCATCATGACGCCGGACCAGTCCGCCTGGATGAAGCTCGTCCAGGAGACGGGCTTCAAGGGCTCGCCGATCAACCTGCTGCTTTCCATGAAGGTGAACGAGGAGTGGAACTGGACGCACCAGGCGCCCGGCACCATGGGCAGCCCCGTGTGCCCGAACACCGCCTACGATATGGGCACGGCCCTGCGTCGCAACCCGTTCTGCCGCGTGCTGTTCTTCGGCGGCATCCACGACGCGGCCACGCCGTTCTGGAACGTGAAGCACTCCATCTCGAAGATGTTCTTGCCCGAGTCCATCACGAGCCGCATCGAGTACAAGGTGCATGAGAACGGGCACATGGCCTACGAGGATCTGCCCACCTTGGAGAAGATGGCACCGGAGCTGGCCGCCTTCTACGAGAAGAGGCACGAGGCGTAAAACGCGCTGTATTGCTTGTGCGGATGCTTGGAACTGCAGATGCATGAAAACGGCCGCCGCCCTTTGAAGGACGGCGGCCGTTCTCTATGGCTCTGCGAAGTGCTTACGGACGCGACAGGCCGTCTACGGGCAGCACGGCACCCGACACGTAGCTGGACATGTCGCTGGCCAGGTACAGGCAGGCACAGGCGATGTCCTCGGGCTCGCCCATGCGACCCAGCGGGATGGACTCGATGAGCGGCTTGATGACCGAGTCGGGCAGCGCGTCCACCATGTCGGTGTGGGTGACGCCCGGGGCCACGGCGTTCACGCGGATCTTGTGCTTGGCCAGCTCGCGGGCGAGCGACAGCGTGAGCCCGTTCACGGCGAACTTGCTCGTGGGATAGGCGAAGCCCGAGGGCTGGCCGTACTTGCCCACCATGGAGCTCGTATTCACGATGGAGCCGCCCTCGCCCTGCTCGATCATGATGCGCGCCGCCGCCTGGGTGCACACGAACACGGCGGTCACGTTGATGGACATGACCTTGTTGAACTCCTCCAAGGTGTAGTCCACGAGTGGCGTGCGGGAACTCACACCGGCGTTGTTGCACAGCACGTCCAAACGGCCGAAGCGGTCGACCACTGAGGCGAAAGCCGCCGCTACGGAATCGGGGTCGGTCAGCGAGGGCGCGATGCCCATGACGTTGTCGGTGAAGCCCTCCTCAGCGAGCTTGGCGAGCGCCGCATCCACGGTCTCTTGACGCGAGCCGGCCAGCGCCACCTTCGCGCCGTTCTTCAGAAACTCGCGAACGATAGTGAACCCGATGCCGCGCGTGCCGCCGGTGACGATAGCCACCTTTCCTTCTACGATGCCCATGGGCGTCCTTTCTCTTGGGTAAACTCGCATAATCATACCGCGGAGGAACCGCCCCGTTGGTTTCGGGGTGGTTACAAAGCGAGGAACTCAGAGCGAAGGCTGGGGCAGAGAGGGGCAAGGGCAGGGGCGGGGCGCAAGTCGGCAGCTGCTAATTCCGCGCCCAGCGCTCGTTCTCGTCGTACCACATGAACAGCTCGTACACGCGAAGGCTGGGGGCGATGAGGTAGGTCTCGGGGGGAAAGCCGAAAGCGGGGCTGTCACCGTTGATGACGGCGGTCCCCAGAAGCATCTCCGGTGTGGCCTGGGTGCGGCGATAGTCAGCGGCGATGCGGGCTGCCTCGTCGGGATGCTCCTCGAGCCAGCACTCGGCCTGGGCTTCCACGTGGCGCATCTCGGCCAGCAGCGCCTCGCGGCGCAGGGCGCGCAGTTCGTCGATGCGGTCGTAGTAATCGATGCGCACTCGCGGCGTGCGGACGCCCTCGGTCACGTAGAGGCGCACGAGCTCCATGGGCATGCGTTGGGCGAGATCGTGCAGGCCGGCGCTGAACTCCTTGGACTTGCGCCACGTGGAACGGGCAAATGCCACTTCAGTGGTAATCATAAGGGCCCCTTTTGTCGTTTCAGCAGTGTTTGAAGCCACGCGCTCACTATAGCACGCGCGTACTCGCGGCGCGAGGGCGATTCTGTGTCGGTTTGCTGGCGATTTCAGGGAAAGGGAGGGTGGTCTGGATGGCGTCCGGCTTTTCAAGCCAAAAACCTGCAGAAAGTCCACCGCCGCGCGACGGGGAGGGTCGTACGCGCGGCGGGGGCGATGGTTGGCGGTTGGTGAAGCGGGCTCACGGGAAGGCGAAATGGACGAATGAGCCTTCCCGTGCTCGCAGGCTGCTATTGAGCGGCGCCGGAGAGCAGCTTCGCCACGTGACGGCCCTCAACGGAGCTGCGGCCGCAGGCCACGCCTACGACATACTCGGGATAGTTACCCGAGAAGAAGCTGCCGGATACGTCACCAGCGGCATACAGGCCCTCGATGACGTTCAGCTCCGGATCGAGCACCTGGCAGTTCTCGTTAATGCGCAGACCGTCGATCGTGGTGAGCAGCGAGCCGCCGAACCAGCAACCGTAGAAGGGGGGCTGGCGGATGGCGGAGAGGCGGTAGGCCTCCTTGCCGAAGTCCTCGTCCACCTGGTTGTCGTAGAAGCCGTTGTAACGCTCCACCTCGGCGAGGAAGTTATCCTTGTCCTGGCCGGTGAAGCCGAGCATGTCGGCCAACTCTTCAATGGTGTCGGCTTTCATGAGGATGCCGGACTCTTGGGAAGCGGCGGTGTACTCGTCGTAGGTCATGCCCATCTCGATGTAGGGCACCACGCGCGAGCAGCCGACGGTTTCGAAGCGCAGCATATCGTCCATCATGTTGCTGTCGTAGACCTGGCACCACACCCCGCCGGGCTGGTAGGTAGCGGCGAAGCAGATGAAGTCGTAGGGGGTGGACTCGTTGGCGAAGCGCTGACCGCGGCGATTCACCTTCATGAAGGGCTGGCTGCCGATGTTCTCTTGGAAGATGCTGCCACGGAACATGGCGCCTTCGCCTTCGCCCTCGTAGCCGGCATCCACGCCAGGAGCCACGGCCCCACGGTCGAAGACCATGGGGGCGGCGTCCTTGTCTTTAGAGGCTCCGGCCCACAGCCCCGCCTTGATGCCGTCGCCTGTGCAAGTGGGATTGAAGCTGGAGGCGGTGCAGCAGGCTACAGCGGAGGGCTGCAGGGCGGTCATCATCACGGGGTTGGCCGCGTAGCCGCCCGTGGCGAGCAGGGTGTTTTTAGCATTGATCTGCTTCATGCCGTCTTTGGTTTCGAAGATAGCGCCCGTCACCTTGCCATCGGCGTGAACAAGCTTCACCATCTTATGCTCGAACAGAATGTCGTGACCTTGGCCGGACAAGCGCTCGGCGATGACGTCGTTGCGCGTGGGCGGGACGTAAGAGGGCTCCCACAGGTGCTGCACATAGGGCACATAGTAGTCGGTACCGCCCGTGGCGTGCTCGGGCGGCATGTCCAGCATGACCTCTTTGCCGGCGTCTTTCATTACCTCGGTCACCCAATCAATGTATTCGGCCGAATCGTCGATCCAACGCTTGATGAGCTTCTGGTTGCACTTGCCGGAGGCGTAGCGCGTCAGCTCGTTCAAGAGCTTCGGCCGGTCGATGGTCACGTTGTTGGCCTTGGCGTAAGCGGTGTCTACGCCGCCGAGGTACTCGCGGGTCTCGGGAACCTGGTTGCTCTTATCGCAGGCAATGAAGTTGAGGCCCAAATCGGCCGCCGCGCCAGCAGCGGCAAGGCCGGCCGTGCCGGCGCCAATGATGAGGAAGTCGGTGTCGAGGGTTTCGACGATGTCGCTCTCGGCGACTTCGGGCTCTGCGCCAAGCCAGTCTTCCGCGACCGCTGCGGCTTCGGGCGTCGCGGCTGCGCCACCAGTTGCTCCGAGGTCTTTCTCGGCCGAAGTCTGGGGCGCGCATCCTGCCAAGCCCATGGCCCCCACGGCGGCCACGGCGCCAAGGCCGAGGAAGTCGCGGCGGTTCATCTTCATCGATTCTTTGCTCATAGTCCCTCCTGTATCGTGGATCTCTCTTGCGTCGACGAGCGGTGTGATTGGCCGACGCAATGCGTCATCATGGAGGAACTGCGCGATAGAGGCCATCGCTTGCGCGCGGTTATTCGAGAAATCACCTCTCTGAGGTGATACCGCTACCAGGGGTTTTCTGAACCTGAGGGAGGCGAGTTGCTATACTTCTCTTTTGAGGAGGGACTCCTGTGGAGTGCGGGTGCGATGACATGAGAGGCTCGGGGAGGGAATCGATGGGAAAGGCGATAACTAAGGACAGCGTATTCGACTCGATGCGCCGTGTTGAGGCGGCGCTCAAGTTGCGCTATATGGGCATTGGGTTTGTCTGGGCGTGGTTGTATTGCACCTATGCAACGTCAGCGGTGTTTCCCTACCGAAGCGGTCAGTCCATCAACTCCGATGAATCATGGCTCCTCTCGGCGGTAGCTGTCGTGCTCGGATTTCTCGTCGGTGGCTTGTTGCTGAGTCGAAGACCGCTCGGGGGCCACTGCTTACGAAGATTTTCCATAGCGGCAGCGCTGCTTTTGGCGGCGGGAACCATTGTTTCGGCTCTGGGCGCATTTGCATTGGGGCTTGCGTGGCTGGGAGGGGCCATGACAGGCGTGGGCTATGCGTTGCTCAGTCTGCTGTGGGCCCGTGCGCTCATGGTGCTGGATGTGGAGGAGCTGGAAGCGGTAGTGCCTCTCTCGTCGCTAGTTATCGTGCCGTGCGTTGTGGTATACCCTCTGCTGGAGGGGGTTGTGGGCGTAGTGGCGACGGCGTCGCTGCCGCTGATGTCCGGCGTCTTGCTTCTCCTTTGCTTGCGTGAGGGGGCTAAACGGTGCGGCGTCGAAGAGGCGGCGTCAGGCGTTGGGGGGATGTCGCCCTACCTCAAGGAAGCTGAAGCGTCGGGCGCCGCTTCAGCTTCGTCAGGTGCCGGCGCGTCTCTATCCCGACGCTTCGGAATTGCAGAATCGTGGGGCTTCTATCTTGGACGCGTCGCGGTTGTTCTCGTGGTGCTGTATCTCGCCATCGGGTGGCAGGCCGCTTTGGCCGATGTCCGCGACAGTATGCATGCGCTCATCGATCTTGATGTCTCCATGCTCATTTCCAGCCTTGCCAGCGTAGCTTTGGGCATTGCCATCGTATTCTTTTCGAGAAGGGTGAGTTTCACGGGGTTGTTCCGCTGGGCGGTTCCGTGCGTGATCATAACGCTTGTACTGCATGGGTCTTCCGGTCTGTGGGCCGGATTTGTCTCCAACGCCATCGGGGATACTCTTGATTCGCTCATTCAGGTGCTGGTGTATTTGTTTGCGATCACTCTTGCCAAGCAAGGAAAGGCGCCTGTGGCCTTGGGCGTGGGGCTTCTCAATGGCTCCGTGCAGCTGGGTGTGCTTTTTGGCAACCTTGCGGGGAGCGCATGCGCTGGTCCCGCCGCGGCGTCTTCTGAGGTTGCCTTTCTGTCGGCGCTCATCTGCCTCGTGGCCCTCGTTGGCATTGTGGCGCCCCAGCGCGAACCGATTGAAGTGCGGCCGATGGCTGAGGCGGGTTCGGATGCGCTTGAGCACTCACTCATGGTGGGGTGCGAACTGCTGCAGAAGAAATTCGGCCTGTCTGATCGCGAGACGGAAATTGCCTTTCTCCTAGCCCGTGGTTACAGTCGTCCCTATATCCGCGAGAAGCTGTTCATCTCCAAGAACACGGTGGCAACGCATATCAGGCACATCTATGGAAAACTCGGCATTCACTCGAAAGAGGAACTTATCGATTTAGCTACCGAGGCGGCAAGGAAATAGAAGGCTCGGAGCTGCCTCTTCTCTCGATGCCTTTACGGAGATGTCTTTGTGGGCGTTTTCTGGGCGCGATGGGCAGGGCGGTGCTTGGTCGTGTGTTGCTTCTAGCCGAACAGCAGATGCAAGAAATCGATGCGCTTCTGCAACCCTTCGTAGATGAAATCGGTGCGGTCGTACATTGAAGGGTTCTCGTCGAGAAAATCGCTGGCCCATTCGGGGAATCCCGCGAGTTTGTCCAGATCGAGCCAAGAGGTGTCGCCTATGAGACGCAGCTGCCGGTCGGCGTCTTCGTAGAAGGGACGCATATTCACCACGAAGGGCGTGTAAGCCAGCTCTCGCGTGGGCACGCGGCACCAGAGGCTCGAGCCGGTGTCGAACAACGGGGCAGCGCGGTACTCGAGGGTTTCCACATCGCGGATGAGACCGAAGTTGCGCCAGTGACGATCGGTGTTGGCCATGATGTCGTCGCAGAGGATCATCTTTCCGAGGGCTGTTTCGATGTCCTCCACGCCCAGCGCGGCGCAGCATTCCACGTAATGACGGTAGCTGTCGCGGTGGGGGACCTGAGGGAGAACCTCGTTCACGTAGTAGGCGGGGATGAACTCCTCGGTGGGGCCGACGAAGTTCGGGCACGAGCTGACCGGCGCGCCGCCCCATTCGATCAGCGTGTAGGGAACGTGGTCTCCGTCAGACAGCAGGCGCGAGAAAAGCTCCGTGGCGATAACCTCGTTGTAGGGTTCCTGATCGAGCAGCGTACCTCCCTTGAGCAAGCATCGCTCGCCATTGCGGCACGCCCAGCGTTTGGAAAGAACGCCATCGGAGGTGTTGTCGGGGGAGTCGAGGCCCACATCGGCCATCCATTCTTCGACCGGCGCTTCGGAGAAATCGTTCTCAAAGTAGTTGACGTCGCTCCAGCGGATTTCGCTTCCATAAGGCTTGATCCAGTACTGGTCGGAAAGGGAGAGCCCCATACTTTTGAAGGGGAGATCATAGGTGTCGGCAATGCCGAGCTCGACCAGCTTCGCTTCGATGCCGTGGCGCGCCTTCGGAATGGCACGATGACACCACCAGTAGGAAAGTGCGGTTTTCGAGGCTTTTGTTCCCCGCGGGGACATGATGGAAAGGGGGGCTCGTTTGGCATCGATGATCTCATCGGCATCGAGAAATTCCCCTGTCGAGGCATCGAAACGGAAAGCGAGCACCTCATGGTCGCGGTTCATGAGCAGGTAACGGGAGGCGTTCGGCTGGCTCAGGCGCGCGCTTGGTCGGCCGCGACCGGGGTTGTGCTCGCGGCGTGCCTCGACGCTCTTTTCGTCTATGAGCCAAATGCCCGCAACTTGTTCGGCGGCTAACACGCCGCTTCTGATGAGCTGGCGAACACGGGTGGGACTCACGCCGAGCTTTGCGCTGGCTTTGGCAACGGTAATGCTGAACATGGGCTCCTCCAAAAAATCTTTCGATTGCGAAATATTATCATGGAATTAGTAATTCTAGAAAAATCTTTCGAAATCGAAAGATTTTTCTAGAAGGAAGACGCCGTCCCGCAGGCGATCAAGAGAAGAGCCAGGAAACCAAAGTTCAGTACGCTGAACAGGGCGAGGAAGCGACCGGTGGATAGCTCGGGCAGTGCGGCCGCTCGGGGGAAGATTTTGCGCACGCTGGTGAAGTGCTGCAGCGTGATGAGGCTCGCAAGTGAGCCAACAAGGGTGCCGGCGCCTCCGATGTTCACGCCGGCGAGCAGGGGCTGCCACGTGCCCGTGAAATGGGAGAGCAGCACGGCCGCGGGTACGTTGCTGATGATCTGGCTTAAGCCGGCGCTCACGAGCAGGCCGTGATCGGCCATGAGGGGCGAGAGCCATGCGGACACCTCCGGCACGCGCGCCAGGTTGCCCGCGAACACGAAGAAGCAGGCGAAGGTGGCGAGCAGGCCCCAGTCCACGGCGGCCAAGGCGCGCCGGTCGAGGGCGGCGAGCGCGGCGGCCACGGTGGCGACGGCGGCGGCGACGGGCACGATGCGGAACACGGCCAATAGAGTGAGGGCGAACAGCAGCCCGTAGGCGGCAAGGCGGCGTCGGCCGAGCGGCATCGGCATGGCAAGGTTGCGCGTATCGCTTGGGCTGCTGCTGTCCGTGCGGCCGCACAGCCACCAGGTACAGGCGACGATGCTGATAGTCGACAGCGCGAACGGCAGTGCCATCGTGGCCAGGAAATCGCCGAGGCCGAGCCCGTAATAGGAGTAGAGGTAGAGGTTCTGTGGGTTGCCGAAGGGGACGATCATGCCGCAGAGGTTCGCAGCCAGACTTTGCAGAACGAACACGGGCGCCACGAGACGGGGGAGGTTTGCGCCCATAAGGGTGGCTGCCGAAAGTGGCAGCATCATGATAAGGGCCATGTCGTTGGTTGCCATGCATGAAAGCCCGGCCGTCGTGAGCACGAGGGCCAGCGCGAGGGGCCTAGGACTGCGAAACCGTGCGATGACGGCGCGGGCCGCCCGGTCGAAAGCGCCCATGAGCCGCAGTGCGCTTGCCACGGCCAGCACGCAGAACAGGCATCCAAGGGTCTTCCAATCGAAATACCCCAGATAGGCCTCGTCGGGCGGCACCGCCAGGGCGGAAGCCGCAGCCGCCATCGCCGCCACCACAAGCACGGCGTGCTCGCGTAGGAAGGCAGCAGGAGTGGTGGCGGAGATACGCAAGGGACGCTCTTTCTCGAAACAGGACAGTGCCCGTAGTGTACCCCAACGTCGCACAAACAAAGAGCGCCGTTACCGGGATGAGCAGTAGCCCCGAGCCACCCGGGAAGGGCTTTGCTCTCGAGGGAGGCCTTTTTTGCACGAGATCTCGAGTTATAAGCGTCTGAACTCTGCGTTGCGTTCGGTCTTCGGAAGAAGTTTTTGGAAAACACCTGGTCAAAGCTTCGCGCGCATCGAGACTATTCCGGGTCACTGAAGGATCTGTCCCCTAAGGGGGGTGCGGACTCCAAGTTGGACACCCAGGTGTCCGGAAGGGAGTTCGAATGTA